>Ga0233425_10006464_pt1 | contig 17353 bp, 2 predicted proteins | sample Watercolumn_Towu_2_FD_181712 | JGI IMG/M metagenome (GOLD analysis project Ga0233425, IMG submission 181712) | Freshwater microbial communities from Lake Towuti, South Sulawesi, Indonesia - Watercolumn_Towuti2014_140_MG | ecosystem: Environmental > Aquatic > Freshwater > Lake | place: Indonesia... | reverse complement strand
ACCGACCGGGAACTCGACCTGCTAAGAAGGAGCTCGGCAATCTCCATGTCACTTGGGCGGGCAGGACCGGGAAAGAAGCGTCGGTCGGTTGGGAACTGGCGGAGAGAGGGGGATTCGAACCCCCGGTAGGGCTTTAGACCCTACAACGGTTTAGCAAACCGCCGCCTTCAGCCACTCGGCCATCTCTCCCGACCACGGTCCCGCATCCTAACCCGCCCGGCGCAAAGTGGCAAGGGAATTGCGGCGCGCGTGGATTTGAAAGGGACCAGCCAGCTACCGCTGACTCCCGCTCGAGTAACGCGCCAATTGGCGGACTGGCTCCGCTGCCTCGAACGCGGCACGGATGCCGGGGTCGGACAGCGCCCCTTTGATCCTCTCGACGGCGGCCCGGGCCTCGGCCAGGAGCCCCTCATCGCCCGCCGTGGCCAGCAACGCGCAGGCAGGCCGCAAGAACAACGCCGGGTCTTTGAGCGCACGGGCTGTGGCCAGCGCGGCCTGAAGGCACACGATCGCCTCCTTCGTCCGCCCGAGCCCGTGCAGGCCCTGAGCTCGCACGATCTGAGCCAGGACCTGGTATTTCAGCCGTGGCGTACGCTCGATCAGCGTGAGCGCTCGCTCGCTCGCTTCCACGGCTCCTCCCCAGTCACGCCGCGCCAAGACGATCTCCGCATGAGCCTGAGTGAGTCGCAGCCTCCAAAGCCACTCGTGCCAGCCCCGAACGTACGCGCAGGCCTCGGAGGCGGCACGGAACAGCTCCTCCGTCGGACCCAGTTCTCCGCGGCGCGCGAAATTGAAGAGCAGATCAATCCTGGCGCTGGTGACCGCCGGCGGAAAATCCCCAGATCGGCCGAACTCGATGGCCTCGCGAGCAATCCGCTCGTTGCCCGCAGAATCAAAAAGGTCCAAGCGCAGCCCGGCGGACATGGCGATGGCTCGCGCCAGAAGCCTTGTAACGCCATACTTCTCGCCGAACTGCTGTCCCTCTTGGAAGGTGGCCAGCGCCTCATCGTAGCGCCCGCAGGCCGCCAGGGCCATGCCCAGGTCCGAAATGCCGAACATGGTCTGATAGGTATCCTTGCGGCTCCGGAAGTGCCCCACAGCCCGCTGTCCGATTTCGACGGACCTCTCGGATTCTCCCAGATGATAGAGGGACAAGGCAAACCAGGCGGTGGGCGCGCAGGGATGGCCGGGCGCACGCGCCAGGGATTCCTCGAAGTGGCGCCGGGCCTCGGGGAAGTCCGCGTCGGACTCCGCACAAACGCCCAGCCACCCGATGGCAGTCGAGGCGAGGGGATCGGAGCCAACCCGGTTGGCCAGCTCCAGAGCCCTGGTGGCGTAGCGCCGGGAGGCTGGAACATCGAATGACCATTGACAGGCGGCGGAGGCTTCCACCAGGATTTCAGCGTGCTTCTGCTCGAGCCCGCTGGGGACGAGTTCCATGGCCCGCTCCAACTGCCTGCGCGCATCGGCCCAGTGCGAGAGGCTCATGAGGGCCTTCCCGAGACGGCAGCATAGGTCCCCCAAGAAGGCCGGATCGGCATGGCCCTGACTCAGTTCGATCGCCTGCTTCAGCATCGAAACCTCCTCCCGGTGCGCACCGGTGCCGTGAGCCTGTTCCGCGGCACGGACCAGGTACTTCACCGCGCGCTCAGGCTGTCCCGCGCTCGAGGCGTGGTAGGCGAGCACGTCGTCCTGGGCTTCGCGTTCCTCCCCGCTCTGCTGTTCAAGCCAATCCACGATCCGGCGATGCAGTGACCGCCGCAACACGCGTGACAGCGTTTCGTAGGCCACCTCCCGGATCAGGTCGTGCTTGAAGAGATGGCAACGGTTCCGGGCGCCCAGCGGGCGCCCTTCCAGGCGGATGAGGTGCTTGTGCTCAAGCGACTCGAGATGATGGTCGGTGCGCGAATCCTCCGACAGCGCTCGCAAGCCGGCTTCGGAGAATCGCTTTCCGAACACCGCGGCAAGCTGAAGCAGGGTCCGCTCCGCGGGAGGGAGCGCGTCCAACCGTGCGGAGATGAGGGCCTTCAACGCCGACGGGATGCCGGTTCCAACCCCTCGTTCGGCAATCATGGCGATCAGCTCTTCCGCAAAGAGCGGGTTCCCGCCGGCGCCACGGCCTACCTCATCGATGAGCCGCTCGGGCAGGTCCCGCTGCCGGCACAACTCCTCGAGCAGCCGGCGGCTGGCCGCCTCCGCCAGCGGCTCCAGCAGGAGCGAGTGGTAGGCGCGCATCCCGCCACCCCAGTTGGGCCGCCGCTCCAATAACGTCGGACGAGCCTGCGTGACAATCAGCAGGGGCACGTGCCGGACGCGCGCCGCGATCGACTCGATCAACTCCAGCAGCGCGTCGTCAGCCCAATGAATATCTTCAAAAATGACGCACAGCGGCTGCCGCGCCGCCGCCTCCTGAATCACATTGCGGATGGACGCCCAGAGGACGGCTTGGTCGATCGAATGGCCGGGCGGCACCGCTTCCAATCCCGTGAACCATTGCAGGTGGGTGCCAACGTCACCGGCATCCACCCCTTCCCCAAGGACACGATGAACCCACTGCTCAAGCTTGATCCGCGCCGCCTGCGCGCTGTCCTCGCTCGAAATCCCAGCCCCCTCCTTGAGCGCCTGCGCCAACGCCCAGTAGCCGAGCGCCTCCCCATACGGCAGGCAGCGCCCACGAATCACCGTCGCCGCACTCCCCCCGAGAATGCGCCGCTCGAACTCGCCCGTCAGGCGTGACTTCCCAATCCCGGCTTCCCCAAGGATGCTCACCAGATGGACTTGCGATTCGCGAACCGTCTTGAGCCAAACCCGCGAAAGCAACTCCATCTCCTCCTCCCGGCCCACCAGCGGCGCCGTGCCGGCCGAGCGGGGTTGGCTGATGGCAGAGGCTTGAACCGCCTCCCAGACCGCCAAGGGTCGATCGATGCCCTTGACCAGCACCGCTGGCAGTTCGCGATACTGAACGGTCCCTCGCGTGGCGCGGAACGTCTCTTCACCCACCAGCACGCTCCCCGGCGCCGCGACGCTCATCAACCGCGAAGCCACGTTGACCGTCACTCCCATCACTGTGTAGTCGCGTCGTTCTGCCGGGCCAATCTGGCCCGCAATCGTCTCCCCCGTGTTCACCCCAATGTGAACCAGCAACGGCTGCCCTGTCGGGGTTGCCGCCAGCGGGCAATCCCGAATCGCCAGCGCCGCGCGGACAGCGCGCTCGGCATCATCCTCGTGAGCAGTCGGGGCGCCGAAAACCGCGTAAATCTGATCGCCGGCCACATGCAGCACCGTTCCGCCAAACCGGCGCACCTGCTCGGCCATCCGTTCCGCGCACGCGTGCGCCAGGGCCTTCAGGTCCTCCGGGTCCATCCCCCGGGAAAGCGCGGTGAAGCCGGAGATGTCCGCAAACAAAACGGTTACCCAGCGGCGCTCCTCCGCTGAACCCTCGACACCGAGAACCCCTTGGCGGTCGCTGGGGGGCAACGCTGCGCCACACTCGACGCAAAACTTGGAGCTGGACGAGTTCGCGGCGCCGCACTTGGGGCAAGGACTCTCGAGCCTGCCACCGCATTGGGCGCAGAACTTCGCCTCGGCCGAATTCGCGTGGCCGCACTTCGAGCACCGCATAGCGGGGAAAACAGTGGGGGAATCAGCGCCCGCTGACAAACTCTTTAGGCCGCTCCCTCGGTTCTCAGTTGGTCCAGCCGAGCCAGGCTCGACGTGGTTAGAACTGGCAGGAATGCCTGACGACAAGCAAGAGCGGCTCAGGGTGGCACCGCCGGGCTGAATTGAGGGTGCCCTTTGAGCTGTTCCCAAGTCTCCGCCGAGAGCGGTGCCTGGCGATAATCAGGCGTCTGGAGGGGCTCCGCGCTGGTCGAACGGCGGGCGCGCATCAGCCACCGGCGGTCCAGGGGGCGGGCAATCAGGTCGGGCGTGTTCGCGGCGATGGTGGTTTCTTCCTTCTCGCCGGTGGCATGCCCGGCGCCCACGTAAAACCCCGCCACAAGCCAGCAGACCCGCAGCATGGTGCTGCGTGAATAGGTGGGCATGGCGCAGGGCCGCGCCGGATCGAGCAACTGCTGGAGCGTGCGGAACAAGGGCAGGGTCCACATCGCCGGGTTCCGGGCCGGCGAGAAGGCGTCGAACATGATGACGTGGGGTTTGGGGAACCGCCGGGCCGGCGGGCTGGCCAGGAGGGCGGGGAAATCGGCCAGGTGCACCTCCCAACGCACGCGCTGCTGGCCTTCGGCGAATGCGACTTGCCGATGAGCGATGAGCTCGCGGGCGCGGACTTCGTAGCCACGGAGGTAGTCCAGTGGCTCGACGTGCTGCAATGCGAACCGCAGGGGTTCGATGGTCCGATCGAAACTCACCAGGCGCAGCGAGCACGGAATATCCCGTGTATGGCGCAGGACACCCAGAGCATTGGCAGCGGCGCCCAACCCGACATCCCAGACCACAAACTCGCCAGGGTGAGCGCGCGCACGCTCTCGCAACCGGAGTTGACGAACATAGAGCGCCTCGGCCTCGGCGGCGGGGCCGATGACGGGGTGGAACGTCTCGCCCTCGGCCAGGCTGTGAACGCTCCAAAGGCCGTTGGCAAGCCGCACCAGTTCGTAGCCAGTGTGCGGAGGCACAACGCCCAGTAAACGCCGAGCGGCCGCGCCTTTGAAGCCTGGAATGGCCCGCCGACCCGCCGCCGGCCCGGAGTCGTCCTCTCCGGGCACCGCGCGGCGCACCCTGCGCAGGCCGCCAGTTCAGTCGCGTTCTCGAGCGGCGTCAGGGCAGCACCAGGCGATAGTAGGTCGGAGCGTTGGTGATCGGAACAGGGGCGAAGGCCTGGAAGCCGTTGGTCAGTGTCACGCTGCCGATCGAGGCCCATTGGCCCTGGCCCAGGTGAGCCGGCAGTTGCTGCAATTGGTAGGTGGCCCCGGCCCGACCGAAGGCCGTGAAATGACCGAGCGCGCCGGCCCCGAGCCGCAGATCGAGCACGGGGGCCTGGCTGATCGGGACCTCGAACGCGCGGAAGTACAGGCCGCTGAGCGACGGTGGCAGGTCCTCGAGGGCTTGAGTGAGGTTGGTCATCGGCACGCGCTGCCAGTTGGCCCAGGCGCCTGGCCCGCCGAGAGCGGTTGCCGCCTGCACCTGGTAGCCAATCCAAGGCTTGCCGTAGAGCAGCAGACGGCGCGTGCCATCGGCCTGCAATACCCCCTCGAGCAAGGGTTGTTCGGCGACAACGGTCACCCTCCCGTCGTGAGCGGTCAGGTTCGCGAAGGTGTAGGTGTCGGCCCTGGCGACGGTGTTGCGCGGCCGCAGGGCGACGAACTTCGAGGTTTGGTCGGCGCGCGCCGTAAAGGCCAGCTCGGCGAGCGGCGTGTCGGCGGAGAATGGCGCGCCTGGTTCGGCGGCGAGGCTGATGACTGGTCCAGCCGCGCCGCTCTGCACCGAGGAGGCGACGACCCGCGGGGCGAGGGACCGCAACGCGAAGCCAGTCAAGCGATCGGCCTCGAGCTCGACAGTGAAGGTCAGGTTCGTCAAACCGCCGCTGGCGATCAGCGACACTGGAACACTCCCGCCCTCACCGGCCCGGACCACCGTCGAACCGAGCGCGAGGTTGAGGTAATCGCCCACGATCACCGTGAAGGATTTGCTATCGCTGAGCGGAGGCTCTCCCGCGTCGGAAACCAGAACGGTGATGCGGTTGGTGGTGTGGCCCTGGGCCGGGGTCGGGCGCCACGTGAAGACGCCGCGCACAGCATCCATGGCCGCGCCGGCGGGCGCGCCCTCCGCGAGGCTGAAGCGCAGGGCCTGCGCCGGGATGTCGATGTCCGTGGCGGTATTCGTGATCGTCAACACGCGGCCCACGTCCACCCGGCGGTCGCCGATGGCGGCAAGGGTGGGCGGATGGTTCGAGACCTCGTACGTGACCGCGAACCGGGTCGTGGCGCTCAAGGCCGGGTCGCCATCGTCGGTGACCTTGACGACGAAGAGGAACGTGCCGGGGGCGTGGCTGAGGGCGGGAGTCCATGTGATGAGGCCGGTGGCGCGGTCGATCGCGGCGCCTGAAGGCGCGCCGGGCTCGAGTGAATAGGCGAGCTGGTTCGGAGGCAGATCGGTGTCGCTGCCGACGGCAGTGACCCGGAGGGATTCGCCCAGCCGGACCGTCTGATTATCGATGGCCGCCAACACCGGGGCGTGGTTGATCTTGCGGATGTTCACGGTGAACGTCCGCGCGTCGCTCAAGGAGGGGGTGCCGTTGTCGGCCACATAGACCGTGATGCGCTGCGAGGTGCCGCCCTGGCCGCCACCTGTGGACCAGGTGAGACGACCGGAGATCGGGTCGATGGCGACGCCGGCCGGCGTGCCGGGTTGCAGGCCATAGGTGAGCACGTCCAGGTCGCCATCCGGGTCGGTGGCCGAGAGGCTGACGCGGAGCATGTCGCCTTCGTTGACTTGCTGGTCCGCGATGGCGGCCAGGACCGGGGCGCGGTTGCTGATCGAGACACGGGTCTGAGCATCCGGAACCGCGGCGCTCGTCTCGACGTTGCCAGCCCTGTCGGTGGCGACGCTGTAGAAGGCGTAGGTGGACCCGAGTTCACCCTTATAGACGGCGCCTTGCAGGGCGGTCTTCTGGAGCCAAGGCAGGTAGGGCCCGCCGTTGACAGAAACGAAGATGTCGTAGAACGCCACGCCGCTGCCGCCGGTGTCCTGGCCGGTCCATTGAACAGGGAAGTGAACCGGGCTCTCGGCTGCGAGGGCCTTGACGGCGCTCGAGGGCGCGTCCAGATCAGGCTTGGGCAGCGGCTCATAGGTGAGCGTATAGATGCCGCCGCTGTCCTGGTCCAGCAGGTGGAGAGTGTTCTCCTTGGTCGGCCGCTGGCCCGGCCGCGTGAAGGTGTAACGTGTGATCCACACGTTCACATCCACAGGCAGTTCGAGGCCATCGGAGCGCCGCACGCTCACGAGGCGCAGCCGGCCGTTGGAAGGCTCGGGGATGCGCAGATAGGTCCAGCCCGGGGGCATGACCGCCGTCAGTTGCACCGACAACCGCGACTCGCTCGGAGTCGCGTCGGTCGTCCCTTCCAGGACCGAAGCAAGAGGCTGGGTCGTGTCGTTGCTCAAGTAGAGGATGTCGGGCAGGTTCAGGTCGTCCCGGGTGTCGTTGACCAGGAAGTCGGGCTTGCCGTCGTCCAGCGCGCCGAGGGCGCGGACGATGTGAATCATCTCGTGGATTTCGACACTGTCGATGAGTGAGGTTTCGCGGCCGCCGAGGCTGTCCTCGTGTTGGAAGGTCGCGGAGTAATCGAGGAAGAAGCCCAGGAGCGACGATTTCATGAGCCAGCGGGCGATCTTGATGTCCCCGGGGTTGAGGTTGCCGAACACGGCGGTCAGCGAGGGCGAGAGGTTTTGACCCGCGACCTCGGTGGCGATGATGTCGAAGTCGATCAACAGGCCTTTCTCATTCTCGATGATCTTGGGTTGAGCCGAGGTGATCGAGAAGTTCTTGGCCAGGCCCTTGCCGATGTTATGGGCCATGACCACGAGCGAGAACGGCTCGGCCGGCTCGACCTCATCGGTGAAGGGATCATCGCTGAAGACCTCGCGCTGGTGGAAGTACTTCAGCGTCAGTTTGGCGTTGGGATAGACGGTGACCGGGCCTGGCACCAGCAGGGACGAGGTGGGGACGCCGCCGTTGACGTAGCTGAACGAACCGCCGACGGTATAGACCAACGGTTCGGTTGGGGCGGCATCATCCCTGGGCAGGATGATCCAGCGCGCCTTGCCGGTGGCGCCGGCGGCCAGTTTCCAAAGGTCCCGCGTGAGGGTGAGTTCGTTGGTGGCGCCTTCGGGCGGCGCGATAGCGATGCCGGTCAACTCGGGGGTGAGCACCACGAACTTGTCGTTGGCCAGTTCGCCCTGGGGATCGTAGATGGCCAGGTTGACCTCGAGTTCCTCGAGCGGATCGTCCGATTCGTTCGAGATTTCGAGCGTCGCCCCAACGGCCTTGCGCGTGAGCACGGCGCTTTGTTCGATCTGCAGGCGGACTTGGGCGCAAACGCCTTTCTCACCTCCAGCCTTGCCGGCGCGTCCCCGGGTGGGGAGCTCGCGCTCGACAGGGGCGGGTACGGGCGGGGTCGAGGCATAAGTCACATTCCGCCGCACGGAGGTGTCGTAAAGCGGGCGCGCGGGCGCCTGCGTTGCGGTTGCGGCATGGCCGGAGCTCGAACCGGCGCTCGCGGCCGGGTTGTCACCTGTTTGTGCCGGCGCCATGCCGAACAGGGCGCCCAGGTCGTCGGCGGTGAGGTCGGGCCCGGCGGGATCGGCCGCGGCGCCGGCCACGTTGCCGACGGAGACACTGAAGCCGCTGGCGATGGTGTGGCTGTAACCGCTCTTGACGTAGTATTCCCTGCTTCCGGACTTGAGCGAACCCTCGGCCTCGGCCTTGAACACCACGTCGCCGAAGGTTGCCCTGCCCGAGACTTTGCCATCGCTGCAGCCTTGGGCCGAGATGCTGCCGCTGAGTTCGAACCCCACCAGCAGCTTGCCGCCGCCCTGGACCGTCGAGCCGTCCGGGGCCTTGCCCTTGAACTTGGCGCTGCCCCGAATGCCCGCCGTGGCCTTGGTGCCCAGGCTGGTGGCCAAACACACTTTCCAGTTCTTCAGATGGCATTCGCTCTCCATGCTCAGCCGCACGTTGCCGTAGAGCACGGCCTCGATGCCGACCATCAGCTCCGCCTCGACGGACACCTCACCCAACTCGGGCACCGTAATCGACGCGGTGTTCGTGGGCGCGAACCCAAGGATCGCCTTCACTTCTATCTCCGAGGTGAACTCGGCCTTGCCTTTCAGGCCCTTGATGCCGTTCTCGCAGCACGTGCACATCTGCCCGCTGACGTTGTTCTTCAACTTCACACCCTCGAGTTTCATGTAAGGCGGAATGAACTTGCTCACCACGTCCTTGACCTTGCCGGGCATGTCCACCTTGAAACCGCCCTCGACCTTCAGGCAGTCAGGTTTGAACGAGCCGGCGTCGCAGGCGCAGTTGTTCGTAGGCGCGTAGCTTGGGCCGGTGGATCGAATGACCGGATGGATCAAGTGGTTGTAGGCTTGCCAACCTGGTCCGGTGCCGCCCGTGCCGACCGAGAATGTGAACCCCGGCCCCTCCGGATGCCAGGGTGGGATGTAGATGCGCGGTGGCTCGCCCGGCCTCGAGGGCGGGGCCGTGCAGTTGTACGCGTTGATGACGAGGACGGGGACGGGATAGGCGATGTTGAGCGGGCCGCAGATCAGCGTCCAGTCCACGCGCGCGCCGAACGAGCACGGGAACAGGCCGCCGAGGCCGGCCGGCGCAACGGACCCCGGCGTGGCGCCCGCCAGGCCGGCCTTGCCGCCCCCGGCCGCCGCGTTGTCCGCGGCAGCCAGTTGCGCCGGGCTAATGCGCTTGATAATGACCGGCACGGTGAGCGAGCTCTTGGCCGGCAGCACGCCAACCTCGCGGATCAATGGCGTGACCGACCACAGCGGGTGGGAATCGAAATTGATCTTGACATCGTTGGCGGCGACCAGGCCCTGGTTGCTGATCTTGAGGTCGATCTGCCCCTGGTTGCCTTGAATCTGCGACAAGTCAATCAGGCTCGGCTCGACGGTCACCACCGGGACGGGCACGGTCGTTTCGAACACCGTCTCGAGCGTGATCTTGGTGCGATCCTCGATCTCGATTTCCTCGACGGTCCATTTGTAGCTCACCAGGCGCGTGCGCAGGAACACGATCTTGTCCACGAGTTGCCCGGGGAGGACTTGGAGCGTGCCGGAAGTGGCGTCGTGCTTCGCGGCGGTGATCTCGAAGTTGTAGGTGCCCTCGCGGATGCCATTGGCCGTGAACTCGCCGTTGGCCCCGGAATCCCCGCGCGCGACGACCGCCTGGTTGAAGGGGTCGCGCAGGACGACGGTGGCGCCGGCCAGGTTCGTGGGGTTCTCTCCGTAGTAGGCGCGCTCATCGACAATGGTAAGCTTCAGGTCGCCCACGGCCGAGGACACGTTCTTGATGTTGAACGGGATGTTGACGCCGAGTGTGCGGCCCGAAATCCCAAAGTTGCCGGTGTACTCGCCGATGGGGAAGTCCTCGGCCGGGGCCAACTGGAGCTCGAGGACATTCGTTTGCCCGGGATCGATGGAAGCCACGGGATTGGGCGAAAGGACATGCATCCACGGCACGTCGGGCAAGACCACCTGGAGCGGGCCGGTGGGAGCGCCGCCGACATTGACCAACTCGAGGCGCGCGACCGTCTGCTGACCGCGGACCATGCCCGCCGTCAGGGAGGTCGGATCGACGCGCAGGTGCGGCTGAAGCGGCTTGACAACTACCGTCACCGGCAAGGTGACCGTCACCCCCTCGGTGGTGGTCAAACGGAGGGCGAAGTTCTCGACGGCATCTTCGTCCACCGTGGATTCGAGGGTGTAATTGAGGGCGACCGTGGCCGCTCCGGGCAAGCCTGCTCCGACCTGAACGCTCATGCGCACGTCCGAATTCCCCACCACGCTGGCCGTCAGGCCCGTCAAGGGAATGTCGCTCAGGTTCTCGAGGGTGATGCCGCCGGTGACGGTGCCCAGCGCGTTCATCGTGCGCGCGATGTGGACCGGATTGGGACGAAAACCGAGAATCGTGAACTCGTCCTGAACCGGCGCCTGACTCACCGCGGGATGGACCGCGCCGATCGTGTAATGACCGGCCTCGCCGGCGAGCGGTTGGAAGGTGGCGGTGAAACGGCCGTCGGCGCCCGCCAGGGCGGCGAGCACGCGATCGGTGTTCCGCACGCTGATATGGATGCTGACCAACTCGAAGGCGGCGGGCTCGCCTGAGGCGCGCCGCACCTGGCCACGCATCGGAATCGGCGTTCCGGCCGCCGCCGTTTGCACGTCGGTCTCGACCGTGGCCGTGTAGGCCGGTTCCACCCGCACCGGCGCGGCTGCCACGGTCGTGTTGTTATTCTCGAGAGTCTCGTCGATCTGCTTCTCGGCGTCCGCCACCACGATGATCCAGTAGTCTCCGGGTGTGTTGGGCAGATAGAACGTCAAACTCTGCTCGAACCGCTGGCCCACGGGCAGATCGCCGGTGAACGGGAAGCGGCCCAGCAACGTGTCTTCGCCGCTGAGCACGGGATCGCTCGAGAGGAACACTTTCTGCGTCCAAGTGCCCGAGGCCGTGGCCAGACCCTGGTTGCGCACGCTGAAGGTGTAGGTCAGGAGTTGGTCGGTCTGCCCGACGGCAGGGGCGGTCACACTGCTCACCACCAGGTCCGGCAGATCGTTGTCCGACACAACCAACGTGGCCGAACCACTGTTGAATCCGTCGGCCTCCGCCTTGAGTTCGACCACCTGGTTGCCGTCGGGCGTCCCGTCCTGCAGCGTTTGAACCGGCACCGCTACTGATGCCTGCCCGGCCGGGATTGTCACTTCGGCGGGAATTGCCGCCTCGGTCGTGTCGCTCGAGCTCAGGCGCACGGTCAACGCTTGAGTCGTCGCGGTGTTGCGCGACACGGTTGCCGTGGCTGCCGGGGAAAGCCCCTCCGCCACCAGGCTGCGATCCAGTGTAACGCGTAGTGTTGGTCCGTCGTCGTCGAGGACCGAGATCACCGTCGAGGCGGCCTCGCCGACGCGAGCGCCCGTGAGGGCGTCGAGCAACAGCACCCGCAGCGTGGCCGAGCGGGTGCCATCGACGGTCGTATTATCGACGCCGATGATCGGGAAGGTGGTCGTGGTTTGATTGGCGGGAATCGAAGCCCGGGCGGGCACCCACAGCGCGTTGGGATCACTGCTCTCGAGTTCGACGGTCAACGGCCGGGGACTCGGGCTTTGCCGCGCAAGGGTGACCATGGCGAGCTGGTTGGCGCCGCCTTCGCTGATCGCTTTGACTGGGACATCAAGGGTGATTACCGGCCGGTCGGAGTCCTGGACCATGACGGTGGCCGTGCCGTCGGCGAAACCCGCCGCCGTGGCCACCACCTCGAAGTACTTCGTGCCGGTGACACGGCCATCCGAGGCTGCCAGGAGCAGGAAATCCGCGGAGGACGCGTTGGCCGGGATGGTCACCGGGGCGGGCGGCACCAGTTGGGCCGGGTTGGAACTAAACAGGGTCACCAGCAGGGGTTGATCGGTGGCTTGGCCACGCCGAACGGTGGCGGACAGCGTGTTGCCTTCCACGACCGAGGGCGCGCTCAACTCGAGGATCAGCCGGAGCACGTCGCTGTCACGGACGATGATCGAGGCGCTGTCACCGAGGACACCCTCGGCCACCGCATCAATCCGGACCTCCTGGTCGCCATCCACCACGCCATCGACGACGGGCGCGACCGTGAACCGCGCCGACTCTTGCCCGGCGGCAATGATGATGCCGGAGGGGACGTTGAGCTGGCCCGGCGGGCTGTTACTTAACGTCACCGCCAAGGCTTGAGTGCGATCGCCGCTCCGCGACACGGTCACCTGCACCGGCGCCGCTGCGTTCTCCGCGACCTCACTGGCCGACAAAACGAGCGTGAGGCTGGCGGGGAGCCGGCTCGTGTTTGCGGCCAGCGTGCGATTGTTTCCTTCCGCACTCTCGAGGACTGCCTGGTCACTGTCTGTCTCGACCCCGAACCGCAGGTCTCCAGCCGGCGCGGCTACCGGCACGGTGACTCGCTGGGTCTGGCTCAGGGAACCACCCGGAGGCAGGTCGTTCGTAACGGCGAACGTCGCCAACTGCTGCCCGAGCAACGGCAAGCCGCCGCCCGTAAGAAACACCCTCTCGTTCCAGGGCGCCGAGGCGGTCAGGGTGCCCTGGTTGGTCGTGGTCCAGATCAGTTCGATGGTCTGGCCCGCGACCATGTTCTCCGGCGCCCCGACTTGGCTGACAACCAAGTCAGGCAGAGGCGGCGGGCTGAGAGTGATCGGCGTGCTGAACCCAACGTTGTTGCCGTCGTCCGTCTCCGGCTGCTGGTTGCCGGTGTCCGCCGCGAGCACCAGGTAGTAGGCGCCCGCCGCGAGGTCCGTCCCCACTGGGAGAGTGATGCTGGCTGTGCGCGTGTAGTTCGCCCCGGGCGCGAGCGGGATCACGTCCTGGACCGACTGGGTCCACAGGCTGCGCGCATTGATCGGACTTGGCGACGCGGACAACAGCACGCGGTCGCTCCACTTGGCGCGGGCCGCCGCGCCGCCGCTGTTTCGCACCCTCCATTGAACCTGGATCGTCTCGCCGAAGTGCGCGCTGGCGGGGGCGGTCACCGACAGGACGACGAGGTCCACGCCCACGATGCGCAGAGCCTGCTCGGCGACCTTGGTGTTGTCGGTCTTGTCTAACTCGAAGACCGCGCCGTTGCCGTCGGCCGTGACCACGAAGTAGCGTGTGCCATAGAGCCCCGGGGGCAAAATGACCGATTGCCGGCGCTCGAGGCTGCCTCCCACGGACAGCGTGTCGGAGAAGCTAAACGAACCAAGGAACTGCGCGTTGCCGCCGGCAGGATTCGGGGAAAGGAACACGGAATCCAGCCAGGGGCCCGTGGCCACGGCACTGCCACGGTTGGTGAGCGTCCAAAGCAGCTCGACGGTCTGGCCGGCGACGGCCTCCGCCGGACCCTGCACGCTGGTTATGGCCAGGTCGGGATACGGGGCGAGGGTGGAACTCGTGGTCAGTGCCACCGTGTTGTTCTGCTCGGCCGTGCCCTCCGCATTATACTCGAACACGGCGTCCGAGGCATCGACGCTGACCGTAACGAGCAGTTCGCCGACGCCGTCGGCGCCGTCGGGCAGACGGACCGTGTGCCCGCGAATAGTAGAAACGCCAGGGTCGAGCGCGCCTTCAGTTGCGCTATTGTAGCCTACCAGGGTGTCCGCGATGAGGCGGTCGGTTGTCAGGTTGCTGACCACGAGGCGGTCGCTCCAGGCCAGGCTCGCGGCGCCCAGGCCGGCGTTCGTCACTTTCCATTGCACACGAACCGAGGCGCCGGAGACCAGGCCAGAAGCGGGATCGAGAGTCAACTCGCTCGCCACCAAATCCGGCGCGGGCGGGGTGGTGAACCGGGCGTCGGCCGAAACCGAGGCATGTCCGCATCTGTCGGCCGAGCGCACCCGGAAGTGGTACTCGGTGTTCGGAATCAGTCCGCCGACGAGGAGACTGTGCGCGGTCAACAGACGGCCATCCAGACCGGTGGCCGAGCCGTACGCTTCGGTGGTCCCGAATTCGACCTGCGAGGTGGCAGGCTCATCCGTTGTCCATGTGACGCTCGCGGAGCTTGGGGCGGGCGTGGCCAGAACCTTGGTGATGCCCGGGGCGGTCTGGTCGAGCGCGAACTGGCGCGCGGCGGGGGAGGGGTCCTCATTGCCCGCGGCGTCCCGCGCAACGACCTCGAAGAGATGCGTGCCTTCCGAGAGGGCCGCGTAGTTGACTGCTTGGGCCGGGCCGAAGGCACTCCAGGCGCCGCCATCCAACCGGTAGGCGAACAGCAGGTCGGCGGCGGCCGTGGCGTTATCGCTCCCGCGCCAGGTGAAGACCACCGGCAGGTCACAGGCCGGCTGACCCAGCCCGGGCCCGGTGGTAACGACGGTGTCCGGCGGACTCGAGTCGCGCAGCGTCGTGAAGACGCCATCGTCCGAGACGCTCTCGTTGCCGGCGCGATCTTTCGAGCGCACCCGGAAGTGATAGAGCGTTTCCGGCGTCAACCCGCCGAGGTCCAGACGGTGCTCGAGCGTGGCGCCACCGGCGATCCCAGTAAGCGAGCCATAATCCGTGGTCAGTCCGAACTCGACCTGGCCGGTGGCGGGCTCATCGGTGTTCCAGGCGACCTGCGCCGAGACGATGGCCGGGGTGGCCTGCACCTGGCTGATGACGGGCAGCGTCGCATCGACGATCACCGCCAGCACGTTCGTGCGCTCCAGCACATGCGCGTCCACATCCTGGGCGTCGGCGATGAAAACTTCGTTCCTGCCGTCCACCGCCGAGTTCAGCGAGATGGCGGGAGTGCGGTAGGTATCGTTGGGCGTGACCGTTTGCAGCCAGGCACCTCCGGCCGGAACACTGACTTGGACCGCTGCCAGGGGATTGGTAAGCACCACCAGCGGCTCGACCTGATCGGACATCGTCCGGTCAAACCGGAACGTCAGCACCAGGTTCGCCCCCGCGGGGACGGGGTTGTTCAGATTGGCCTGCGCGCTCACCACCCAGGGCAACAGGCTCCGCCCTTCGTATTCGGCCACGAAATTCAGGTTCACCGGGTCCACGGTCGAGAACGTCCGGGTAAACGAGGGTTCCGCCCCGAAGAAGCCGCCGTTGAGCAGGAATCGCCGGAACGTATAAACCAGAGGGCCGTTGGTGAGGACATTAGGAGCGGTGATAGTGGCGCTTTCGCGGTTGCCATACACCCCAGCGCCCGTGACGGTAGCCAGGCCCGGGGGCGCCGTCGCCGTCGTGACCGTGTGCGAGAGGTTGGCCTCGGCGTAATTGGCCACCACGCTGCGCGGGCCCGTGATCGTCAGGTCCAGGGTCGCGCCCGTCCCAATCACTTGCCCGGCCTCGGTCCAATTCTCGAGCCGATAACCGAATCTGGGCTGCGCCACCAGGCGTGCGTTGGCCCCGTGCGTGTAGTTGCCGGTCCCGCTGACCGTGCCGGCCTCCGGCGGGTTGTTCTCCGCTCTGACGGGATAGACGGGCAGGGCGAAGTTCGCGACCAGTTGGCGATTGCGAGTCAGGGCGAAGCTAAACTGGCGGCTGGTGCTCTGCACCAGGCCGTTCTCCCGCCAATCGACAAACTGCCAGGGCGCCGCCGATGTGTCCGGGGTCGCGCTGAGCGTGACGATCGCGCCGTCGGCATAGGTCCCGCCGCCGGTGGTCGTTCCGGCTGCCGCTGGGTTGCTGCCCGCGGTGACAACATAGTACTGGCCGGAGAAAGGCGCCGCCACGAAATCGGCGACTTGGTCGCTCGCGGTCACGGTCACGACCTGAACCGGTGGATCGCTGTAGCCGAGCGTGGCCAACGCGCCCACCCCGACGGCCCAGGTGTCCGGCGCCACGTCCAGTTGGTAGCGTCCGTCGGCGCCGGTGGCGCCATTGACCACCAGCAGGTCCCGCGGCGGCACGGTCACCCCGTCGACCGAAGAGGGTGTGAGCTGGCTGGCGGGAATGAATTCCCGGGCCTGGCTTGGGCTGGACCATAGCAGTTGTGCGACGGCGCCGCCGCCGTTCTCGAAGTACTCGAGCCGAACGCGGTAGGACTCCCCTGCCTGAAGCGCGATGGTGCCATTCCTCTCGGTGGGGGCGTGCAGCGTCCAGTCGTCGATGAGCGGCACGTCGTTGATCCATAACCGGGTCCCATCATCCGCCACGGTGATGAAGGTGTAGGTCTCAGTGTACCGCGGCACGACTTGGCCCGTCCATCGAACCGAGAACGTATCCGCAACGACGCTTGGGTCCGGGGAACCGCCACCCCAATTGAAATCGACCTGCGGGTCCACGCGCACCACCTTGAGATTCGTAAAATCCGCATTGTCATAGTACTCGCCGCGGAGCCCAGTCCAGTTGGTGCGAGCGGCAAAGACGGTGGCGCCGGCCAGCGGTTGTTCGAGGGAATTCTTGACCACGCCGCTGATATGAAACGCGGCGCCGGCGTTGGCCACCACACTCAACGTAAAGCCCCCGCCCACGCTGGAGGCGCGCCAGCCCAAGCCGGAGGCCAGGGGAGGGAGGTCCAGCGATGCGAACCCGCCCGAGAGCCCGGCACTCGTGACCACCGTGAAGGAATCTCCCTCCAGGGGGGCGTAACCACCCGCCAGCAGCACGCGCAGTTTCCCTCCCAACGTGGCGGCCCCCGAAACGCGCAGTTGATCATACTCGGTCCCCGCGGCCAGGCCGCCGACCTTGATCACAAGCACGCCGGGCGCCGTTTGCGTGTACGCGCCCACGGTCAAGACCCCACCGCCGTCCCCCATGTTCACGCCGCCGCCGTTCACCAAGCTGCCGGGTATGGCGCCTGTGCCCGCCAGCGTGCCGCCTTGCAGCGTGACTCCGCCCGCCGCGGAGAGTGTTGCGCCGTTGAGCCGCGTGGCGCCGGCGACCTGGACAAAACTTCCGGCGATCGTCAACACCTGGCCGCCGGCCACGTTCACCGAGCCCTCGTTCACCAACACGCCCCCGGCCTTGTTGAAGTTTGCGCTGAAGTTCACGTTCACGATGCCCTGATTGAGCAGGTTGGCCGCAAACGGTCGGGCGCCACCGGTTCCGGTGTTAAAGTCGATCACTCCGTCGGGGGCGTTGGTGAGCACTCCTTGCGAAAGTGTCAACCCGCTGGTGTAGCCGGCGTTGCGTGACTCGAACAGGAACCGTCCGTGGCTGACA
>Ga0233425_10006463_pt1 | contig 17356 bp, 8 predicted proteins | sample Watercolumn_Towu_2_FD_181712 | JGI IMG/M metagenome (GOLD analysis project Ga0233425, IMG submission 181712) | Freshwater microbial communities from Lake Towuti, South Sulawesi, Indonesia - Watercolumn_Towuti2014_140_MG | ecosystem: Environmental > Aquatic > Freshwater > Lake | place: Indonesia... | reverse complement strand
TGGGGGCTGGGGATTAGGGATTGGGGATTGGGGATTAGCGACCTGGGAGGTTACGGAGTCCCCAACTGCCAACTGCCAACTCCTTTCCTCCTGACTCCTGACTCCCGTCTCCTGACTCCTGGCTCCTAGCTCCCTACCGCAATACGCCTCGGTGGCCAGTGCGATGCGGTGCATCATCTCGACCGACTCGCGGGGATACTCGCCGACGGCCGTTTCGCCGGACAACATGCAGGCGTCGGCGCCGTCGAGGATGGCGTTGGCCACGTCGGCCACCTCGGCCCGCGTGGGGAAGCGGCTGTGCTGCATCGAGTCGAGCATCTGCGTGGCCACGATCACCGGCTTGCGTTGCCGGCGGCACTCGCCCACGATCCGCTTCTGGGCCAAGGCCACCTCGGCGATGTCGGTCTCGACGCCCAGGTCGCCGCGCGCGACCATGATCCCGTCGGCCGTGGCCACGATCTCCGCGAGTTGCTCGAGCGCCTCGGGCTTTTCGATCTTGGCAATGACGTGGGCGTGCCCCTGGTGTTCGGCCAGGAGTTGCTTGAGTTGCCGCACGTCGTCGGCGCGGCGGACGAAGCTCAGGCCGAGGAAATCGATGCCGCTGCGTGCGGCCCACACGGCGTTCTCGCGGTCCACGGGCGTCAGGGCCGAGACACTGAGCTTCACGCCCGGCAGGTTCACGCCCTGCCGGCTGCGGATTTTGCCCGGTTGCACGACGCGACAGACCGCGGCATCGGCGGTACGGCTCTCGACCACCAGGCTCACGGTGCCGTCGGCCAGCATGATGCGGTCGCCGGCGTCCAGCTCATCGACGAGCGGCGCGTAGGTCGTCGTCAGATCGGTCGGAACGGTCGAGGCCGTGCCGCGGACGAACCGCAGCGTCTCGCCCGCGTTGCACATCAGGCCGTCTTCCGGCAGTTCGCCCAAGCGGATCTTCGGCCCGCCCAGGTCGGCCAGCACTGCCACGGGCTGCTGTAGCCGGTCGCTGATCTGGCGGATCGTGCGGAGCCGGCCTTCCTGTTGTGCGGGCGTGCCGTGGGCCATGTTCAGGCGGAACACATCGACGCCCGCGGCGATCAACGCCTCGAGCATCTCCGGGCCGTCGCACGCCGGCCCCACCGTGGCCACGATCTTGGTCTTCGAGAAACGGACGAGTTCGACGGACGGGGCATCGGGCATGGTATACCTCGAATAAAGAGGGAAGCGTCCGCTATTGTAGCAGGCCCACGCAGTCTGAACATAGCGCCGGCCGGATCGGGGAGTGGCGGAAGGCGTAATTCGTAGGACGGAGTGTTACTCCTTCGTACAAAGCCGTAGTGGCCAACCATCCGTTCTGCCGCCGCGGGGGCGGTGGGACGGCCAGATCCTGACCGCGGGCGCCGCGCCGCGCTACGATTCCTTGAATTCGTGCGAGGAGAATGCGTCCCGAAGTCGGAGTGATCCGACTAACCTCTCCACTTCCCTAAACGCTTCAACTGTAATGAGCCAGCGCTCAATCGTTGGTTGCCGACAGTGTGGGCCGTGTGGGGTATCCCGCAAGGGACCGTGGAGTCGGTCGTATTGCGCAACAGCCACGCCTTTATGGGTCCACATCAGAGGATTGCGGGAATCGGGCGACCACCCAAAGAAGTCTCGCCACGCTTTCGCTGGCTGGATTTCAAAGTGGTCGTAGTGCAGCCGTTGCCGGCCACCGACGAATAGCCCAGAGACGAACCTATCCAATTCTGGCTCACAAAAGTCACCAAGCCACCAGAGAAACGAACGTCCGCTGGGACAGCTCGGACTTCGGGTATGACGAAGGATCAAATCACTCCCAAGCTGTTCCCACCACAGTCTTAGTTCAAAGTCCTTTTTCCATGTGTAGAACCGTACCTGGGCACAGAATGTCCGCCAGCCACTAGGTACGTCGTGGATCGTTGCGATTTCGGTGAGCCTCACCTTCATCTCATCGCTCGTCATTTCATTGCGATTGCCGATCTCATCGGGCGGCCACAGGTCGGTGTGACTTGCCGGCCGTAGCGGCGCAGTCTGAATACACGCATCCTCATTATCCAGCAGTCCTTGTGCAAGCCGCACGATTCCTGTCTCGTCACACTCATCAGAAGAGAGTACAGACAATATCGCCGCACTAATCGCGCTTTCCCCATCGAGCGACGTGCAAGAGAAATCGCCTCGCCGACGCGGTCCTTTTCGCGGCGGCGGATCACTTGCGTGCTCTCCTTGTGCAAGCAATCTCTCCCCAATGCTGGCCTCCAAATCGCTTAGATCCCACCCACATGCGTTTAACAGGCGAAGCGTGCTTTCCACTCCAGAGAACCGACCTATTAGGATTCGCTGCCCAACTTGCATTGGTGGAACATGCAGCAACTTGGAAGTGCCAGTCGGCACGTCCACTGGATGCGCCGCAGCCGTGTCCGGCAGCGGAAATCTCGGGCGTGCGGCACCTGTCACGTCGCTGACTTTGCACAAAATAATCCACGCCTGAAGCCGCTGTTGCAGGCTTCCCTCGCAGATCGTCCGCTGTAGGTCGGTGCCAATCCCTGAGATCGCGTTCGGGTAAAGCGCCGCCCATGCTTCGGCAGCGTTAAGTAGCCAGTGTCGTTGCCACTCAGTCGTGAGCGTCTGAAGTAGCTGCGGAATCACGGACGTATCCACGGCAACCAATGAGTGCATACCCTCGGTTGCGGCTTCGAGAACCTCGGCGCTATGAGAATCCAAGAGAACGCTGAGTAGCCGAATGGCAACATCCCGCCAAGACAACTCCGCTTCACGATCCGGAAGCGTTGCCCAGACCTCCCGGCGTGAGGGACCGCCACCAAACGCCAATCGAGAGTGCATTGTGAGATGATGATTCAATCCCACGAGAAGCTCATCAAGTCCCCGAATCTTCGCGCGCTCAATTGCGAGGCGGTCCAGATTGGCTGCCACGCTAGCGGGCCAGTACTCGGAGTCCTTGTACTCTCGCGCCAGCGCGGCGACTGCTAGCCAGAGTTCATCATCGGACGCGACACTTGCCAAGAGATGGACGGAACCGGCAACATTACGATCAATATGGCTCCATTCAATGGCGTAATCCCTGTCTGCCCCGAGCGCGCCGAAGATCCTGCCTCTGACCTCAGCTTGGTCGGCGCGACCGGACTGGTGCAGATCACGTATTGCCTTCGCCGCCTCGGACGGCAAGACATGACCGCCGTCAGCAATTCGGCTAAGCAGGCTCTCGATGGAGATCTCTGCCGTTTGCTCATGCGGCTCTTCCGATGAACCGTCGCGGCGCAATTCCTCGGATCCTTCTGTGATCTTGAACGCGTCTTCTGGCAGCTTACCGCGAGGGGTTCTCAGGAATCCCGCGGATAGTTCCTCTCGCTGGCTTGCTGTAGCAGCAGCGTGCAGCATCGTTGACCGCAAAGCGCCAAGCGATGCTACCTCATTCTTATTGAACCACATGGTAAGCGAAATGGCGATGCACCACAGCGCGAGGCAATCGTCATTGCCTATTTGCGTCCCTGCCCGGAATGCACCCTCCGCGCCTTCAATCAGCAGGTCGCTTGTGCGGCTGTGCCAGTCCTCGCCGTCCTTATCGGGAAACGTCGACGAGACGAGACTCCACCAATCCGACGCGCCGCATCGTAGTGCGGCCGAACTGATCGCTGTACGTACTGCGTTGTCCAAACGATTGTCACCGTACTGGGCATCGCAAATCTCGCAGAGGCACCAGAGCCGCCACCCGAGAGTCCTCCAGAGTTCGGGGGACCGGGACGACGCTTCACGAAACCAGTCCAGAATGTGCTCGAAGGCGTATTCTTTATGTCCTAAGTACCCGACGGGCATCCAAGCCAATCTCGACACGGCCTCTTGCGCCAAGGCGACCTCCCCGACGCGTTCCGCAAGCGGAACGAAATCCTGCACAATTCCGGCAGCTTCATCGTGCCCCAGTTGCCACACCTTTCCATCGTTATCTAACCAATGACGGACCCACGCCACAAGTAATTCACGATCACCACTCCGTTCGATTGCCGACCACAATCCATTCTTGCGAAAGTCAGCGGGGAACGTCTCGGCGATCGGCTTTGCCGCGGCAAGAGCCGCAGCATCGAAGTCAGCGCCTAGGGCTCCACATATAGTCGCTAATTCGCCAGCCACGTCTGCGGCCGTCGTTCGATGCTGAAACCGAACATTCGACATCACAACGTCGCCCCAAAGAGCAGACAGCAGTGTGCGCACATTCTCGGCCGGCACTAAGGCGCGAGCCTCACCGATACCGCCACGGCTGATTGCAGCTTCAAGTCGGCCTATGAGCGCGGCCGTTTGAAGTACCAAGACCGTGGGAGGTTTTTGCTCTGCAAGATGGTCGGCAGGAGACCATGCCCGGTAAACCTTCTCGGCCACATCGCCCGGATGGAGATCGGGACGAATCCAGCCCAGTGATCGAGCCACGTTGAGAAGGGCAGAAAGAGCCTCACGGTCATATTCCGGCGTCGCCAGTCCCCTGCCTTTCAATCCGCTTAAGTCTAAAGAATCCAACGGACACAACCATTCCGGCGCATCCTTTGCAGCGTCCGACCGCAAGGCCCACCACGTGGCTTCCGCGAGAACGAGCGAATCAATACGGTCCCGGCACCTCTTGAGGGCAACCAGCATTTCGCGGACTAGATCCCAGCGGGGAATCCTAACGAGTCCTCGTAACGCCTCGGCGCAGTTCGCCAAGTACCGCGGCATGAACCGGTGAACGACTTCCGGGAGCAATTCGGACTCAGAAGCCCCCGTCAGTGCCCGAATGAAGCCACGTTCAAACATGAAGTCAGCATCAGTCTCCACCGGCGACGACGGCTTGCCACGCGGAACGCGCCGCTGCAAGAGACAGCACAGTTGTCCCAACCGCTCGAAAACGGCTTGGCCCAGTTCTCCAAGTCGATCTGGCGGATGGGCGGCATCCATCGACCTCGGAAAGCGGTCTTCCGAAATCGCGTCGGGGAGTTGCGCTACAAGCATGCGCAGGTTCAGTCCTTCCAGCCAACGCCCCAGGAGGGCTAATGCGCGAGGGCGCTCCCCACACTCGACCAACTGAAATGCATCGGAAACGAGGGCGTGTAGGTCGTTGAGGGACCATTGCGTCAGAGGGCGCACCATTGCCTCGGAAGGAAGGAATGGCGGCAGGGGCCGTTCCGCTGAGACAAACGACCGATCAGAATACTCCCGAGCATTACCCAGGCGCGTTACTGTTGCCGAGGCGCACACCACGGCGCCGACCAATGTCCAGTCCTTGAGCACAGGCAGGCCACGTACCGCCATCATGCACTCTTTGGACAATTGCTCCGTTTCGATCCCGACCGCGGCCGCTTCGATTACCCAGTCAACAGAGAAGATGCGCGCCGACTCAGCGGAGCGTCCAGCAAATGCGAGCAGATCGAACAACTGAACGTGCGCTGTCAATCGGTCAGAAGTCGCGCTTCGATAATGGTCCGCCAGTTGGGAAACAACAGTCTGCCGCCTCTCCGGCAGCAGTTCCGTAAATCGCGTGGTAAGGAACACCCGCACGTCGTTGTGGCGAACCCGAAAACCATCGTCGCCCGCGATGACCAATGGGCCAAGGCTTTCCAAAAGGGTCCGCCACCACGCCGCGGGGCGTTGCCATTCTTGAAATGCACCGGCGAGGAGGGAGGGCGACAAAGCTGTGCGAGCTAGCGATAGAGCGCCAACCAAACAAGCATCGACCCCACTTGCTAGGTCGCCGGCAGCGAGAAGCATGTGTTGCCAGATTGAATGATAGTACACGTTCAATCCGTCGGCCAAGTGCCGATTGTCAAGGCGTCCAGCCAGCTCCTCCAAAGACGCGGCTCGCTCTATCTCCGCCACCGCAAAGACCGTTGCGAGAGTATTGCCTTTCGCTTTGGCCATGATGAGTCGCAGCACCTCGTCTCGCTGTTGTGGCGGCAAGAGGCTATTGGCCGAGTCGTAAAGCGCCGCAACATCGTCTGACTGTAGCAGTGGCAAGCTGACCTGCTTGACCTTGGGATGCTGACCCTGCAACCACTGTGGGTATTGGTCGGCATAGTACGCGGCGGGTTGCCCGGCGATGAGCAGGCGGATGGCCGTTTTCTCAAGTTCATCTGGACTCGGCAGAGATGCAAAGAAGTCTGCGATCTGCTGGGGCATCGCCTGCGCCGCTCTCGCCGCGTGGTCGATCCCGTCTATCACGAGCACGAAACGTTGACTGCGCTCACGGCCAATGGCGGATGCCAGGCGAAGGACGTGTTCTCTAGCTTCACTCCACGTGAGCAAGTCATTTCGCAGTGGCACGCGCAACTCATGCAGACGACCGCGAAGCCCCTCTCGAAACTGGGAGAGCAGACTGCGCCAAAGATCTTCAGGCCGAACCCGTGATGCATCGGGCGCGATCACGGGCGTTTCGGGACGAATCGGCTCAAAGCAGAAGAACCTGGCTCCGATCGATCCAGCGAACGGCATGTCCGGTCTCCGGTTGGAAAGCCAACTCAGCACACTGGTCTTCCCGGCTCCCGGTTCGGCTGTCAAGAAGATCACCGGCTCACATTGCGGGTCTTGGAGCAAAGCCACGAGGTGGTCTGCGATCGGCATCCGGCTTGGAAAGAACGGTGCCGGTGGTGGAGGAGCCGGCGCTAAGTCCTTTGCCTCCGTCGGCAAAGCCAACTCCGAGCACAGTTCCTCTACAGTAACGCCGGGATGGCCAGTCGTCCATTTCTTCAGCGCGCGATGAAGAGCGTCGAACACGGGGCCGACGCGCTGTTTGCTCACTCCAAACGCGACGGCCAATTGTCGGCGCACACGCTCCGAGAGCCCATCAAGGTCGTCCTGCCGGACTCGCACCTCGAATGCTCTCAGAAAGGCGACTTGTTCAGAATCAGTCCCGCCAGCCAACTGACTTCGCCATTCGGCCCACGCATCTTGGAGTTCGCCCTCGGGGACGATTTCTGCCAGCGTCGTAACGGTCGTTAAACTGCGATGCAGCCAAGCCGTAAACTCGAGCAGGGGCGGGCGATGAATCCCATCATCAGTCGTTGCCCATCTCTGCCCTGCGTCCCGATTCGTGTATAAGATGCACGTAGTCTTTCCATCATTGAGGCCCGCGACACGCCAAGCGTCGAATAGCGAACGCAAAACCGACATCCCCTTGTCGTCGCGCTGCACCAGATCGCCAAATGTGAGGTTCTCCGCGACTCGGGTATGCTTGACTTGGTAGCATCGTCGAGTTCCTCCGCGCACCTTGACGACTACATCGTCCCAACCCTTGGCACCCTCAACCTGAAACGCGACTGACTCGACATCGCTTGAGGCGTCGAGCAAGCTGACTACCTCAAGAAGGCCCACGAACCATTCAAACCAATACGGGTCGCCATGTCCGGCTGTCGATGTTGTAGGAGTGGACATGGGCACGGTGTCCGGGCGCGTGGATTCCAGGCACGAATGTGCGCGTTTGAATCGGCCGGTCAATGAACGTGATTTCCTTGGTTATCTCCGCGGGTCGCGCCGATAGTCTGCCGATTCGTGGAAAAGCAAAGGAATACGGGACTCTTTCGTCCGCCCCTTCCCCCCGCACGATGGTTTTCTCCCGCTGCTTCCCTTCGCCCGACAGTCTACCGGCGGCGGCGGAAGGCGGCAATCGCCCCTGGTTGGCGGGGGTGGCCGGGCATTTACGCCGTGCCCGCCGGAACGCGCGGCGAGAGGGCTTGACGGGCGAGCCGCACGTATAGTATACTTACGTTCACATTCTCGACCGCGGCCGCCGTTGCGGCGTTTGGGCGGAGGGAGTCTGCTCGTTGACAATCAGATCGCCAGCGGCGGAGGCGAAAGACCCGAGAACGCCCAGATTGCGCAGCTTTGAGTCACGGCGAAAGTACGCAACACATACGTCGAACAGGGGGCACCGCTTGCGGCGCGGAGCGGTGTTGCAACGTATTGGCGGCCAATGGGATACGGGCGTACATGTCGCCGTAACGTTTGCACGACAACGAAAGGGTGGTGCGTATTCCGCTGTGGTCGACGATGGCCCGCTGTGCAAATCCGGCGTCTTGTTGACCAACTCGCGGCGGCGCAGTCGATAGGTTCCGTCCCGCAGACGGAGCCTACTTCTTCGCCGCGGGCGGGGCGAGGGGGATGACGGAGAGGGTCGCCGGCATCTGCCACTTGCTGTTGACGAAGCCCGGGAAGGGCCAGTCCATGTTCGAGACGACGATCGTGTTGCCGCGGACCAGGGCCTCGCAGGGCTGGTCGAGCAGGCCCTTGAGCTTGTCGGCCGCGTCGCCGTTCTGGCTGAGCGTGGAGACCTTGCCGTCGGGGCCGATCACCTGGATGGCGCTGGCGGCCGAGTCGGCTACGTAGAGCTTGTCGGTGCGGAGGTCGCAGGACATGCCGTCGCAGGTCTTCAGGAACGGGGCTTGGGCGAAGAGCTTATTCGACGTGACCTTACCGCCGCGGTCGAACTCGATCTTGAACATCTTGCCGTCGCTGAAGAGGCCCACGAACAGGTTGCCCTTGCTGTCGAAGGCGATGCCGTCGGCCCCGAACGGCCAATCCTTCTTCTCGCTCTCGAAGGTTGTGACGACGTGCGGGTCGTCCTTCAGCGGCGTCTTGAGCTTTACGTCCACTTCGTCCAGCTTGAACCGCAGGACGCCGCTCTTCATCGTCGGTTGATAGCCTTCGACGAGGACCGACTCGGTGATGTAGACGTAGCCGCCGCGGATGGCCACGCCGTTGGCCACATTGAAGCCCGAGGCCACCAGCGACATCTTCTGCGCCTTGCCGTTCTTGACCGCCAGCCGCCACAAGCGGGACTTCTGGTCCTTGTCCTTCATGTACTGCATGTCGGCGAAATACAGGTCGCCGGACGGGGCGCGGGTAATGCCCATCGGCGCGATCCGCGCGACGTTGGCCGCGTAACCCGGATACGGCGTGGGGAACTTGAAAAAGACCTCGGCCTTATTCTCCGGGGTGATCCGCACCAGCAAGGGCGGCTTCGTCTCGTCATTGAAATTGGGCGCCGAGACGATGATGCTGTTGTCGGGCATCAGCGCCATGCCGTCGGGCGTATTGCAGTAGTCCGGCAGCGCCACCAGCAGTTTCGCCGGCGTGCCCTTCGTCTGCTCCCCTTCGCTCGCGAAGCCCAGGCAACCCAGAACTACAACGGCTAATGCCACACAGGCGACCTTAGTCAACCGGACCATGCTGTTTCTCCTTGCCAGAGGAATTGAATGCCACGCAAACATACCGGGAACCAGTGTAAGCCGGACCGACGGCAAGTTCAAGCGGGAGCCCCCCCGCTGGCTTTGTCGAACTGCCTCTGCGGCGTGAAACTCGGCCGAGCGATGCCCGGCAATCCGTCAACCGCCGAGCGGTCAGGCCTTCGCGCCGTCCAACGACGCGGCGATCAGTTCGATCCCCTCGCCGACGCCCAGGTTCCGCGAATACTTCCGTTCTGCGGCGTTGTTCCAATGTTCGTGGACGCCGAGGCTCCCGAGCCGCTCGCGCGGCGCGGCATGGTTCGGATCGTAGAATGTGCCCGACGGCGGATTGTCGGCCAGCGCTGCCTCGTGCAGGTAGTCGTCCGCGCCGGGACGGCGGGGGAAGTCGTCGAACTCGGACCACAGAAAGTCGAAGCCCACCGAGTCGATGGCCACTGGGTCTTGCGAGGCCAACAGGCTCGAAGGCCATTGGCCGTCGAACGGCGGCAACCGGAACGGCCGCGGCACGTGATCCGCCGGGTGCTTGCCCGTCAGCAGCCCGTCGATCACGTTCAGCACGGTCTTGCCGCCCAGGTGGGCGTGGCCCAGCAGATCGACCTGCTCGCGGTAGATGCCCGTCTTCTGCTGGAAGCAGCCCCGGTGCATATCGTAGTATCCCCGCTGCACCGGCCAGCGGACCAGCGAGCCGAAGTGGTTCTTGGCACAGAGCGTTACGCCAGTGGCCGTATGGGCCTTCAGGCTGGCCAGATTCACGAGGTACTGCGCCTGGGCGAAACAGGTGGGGATGCGATCGGGCGTCACGCCCTCGGGCCGGCAGCTCCAGTAAAACGGCTCGACCGATTCCTCGACCTTGATGCGTCCGAACTTGCCCGCAAAATCGACGTACTGCGCTCGCGGAAACGCCGCGCGCAGGATGTCGTAGTACTCGTGAACCAGGTAGGCCAGCGTGTCGCAGACGGTGATGTCCGGCTCGCGGACGCCGGCTTCGACCAGTTGCCGTAGCACGGCGATAACCGCCTGCGGCGCGGTGTTCATGTAGTCTTGCCGGTTGATCAAGGTGTAACGCTCGGGATCGACGGCCCCTTCGCGCCAGATCATGCCGACCCAGTTCGGCTTGATGACGACCTTCTCACCCGTCGCGTAACCGACGTCGCCTTTGCCGCGAGTCTTGTTCAGATGGCGGAAGAGCTTGTCCCACGCCTTGACGACGGTCGACTCGCCGGTCAACTCGCCGACGGCTCGCGACAGCATCGCGTCAACGCGGTTCTGCTTCGTGTGGTTGCCTTCGTACCAGTGGCCGTGGCCGGGGCCTTTCCAGTCGAGCACCTGGGGATCGTGGACCCACACGACCCGGCCCGGATGGATGCCCTTGGCGCGGCCGATAGGCCGCAGCGGCGCCGACTTCTGCGTCTCGGGCGGCGCGGCGGCAAGTTGAGCGACGACCGGCGCTTCGCCAAGCAGCAAACTGCCCGTCCCCAGTGCTCCCCCAACGGTCGCGGCGCGCCGGATGAAACCGCGGCGACTGCATTTCCTGGCCATGATGCGATCTCCCTTGGACAGCGTCGAGATGGTGCGAGCCGGAACTGTGCGCGCGCCTGCGGGAGTTATAGCGTGTCCGCGGCGGCGAAGCAAGTAATTATTACCGCACCGTGTACGCTACGAAGGCGATGCCGGCTGGGTCGAGGCGGGCGACAGCGGCAAGCTGGCCCTGAGTTCCCCAGCCCTCTTGGCCGGACGCAAGGTCGCCGAGATCGGCGGCTACCCCGCCACCTTCCACGTCCGCGATTTCCTCGATTGCGTGAAGTCGCGCGCGCAGCCGCGAGTGAACGCCCAGGTGGCCTGCCAGCGAATGATCGCCGGCGCGACGGCTCCGTTGTTGAAGGCGGCCGACGCCCCGGACGCCCCGGTGCGCGCCGCGGCGCTGGCGGCGCTGGGCGCAACCGTCGAACTCGGCGACCTTCCCGTGCTGATCGCCCGGGTCACCAATCCGAAGGATCCGGAGGAGGCGACCGCGGCGAGCAAGGCGCTGTCTGCCGCCTGCCAGCGGATGCCCGACCAGGATGCATGCGCGGAGAAGCTCCTCGGCGCGATGCCGAAGGCTTCCGTGGCGGCCAAGCGCGGGCTGCTGGAAGTGCTCGCCGCGCTGGGCGGCGCCAAAGCGTTGCAGGCCATCGCGCAGAAAGTCGGCGGCAAGGCGGTCGACCTGAACAAGGTGCTGGCCGAAGTCGGACATCGCCCGATGAAGATCGAAATCCTGAAGGCGGAGTACGGCGAAGGCTCGCAGGTGAAGGACGTGACGGCGGTGGTCCGCCAGTGTGCCCGCGACTTCCCGGTGATTGCCTTGCCGTCGCCGGATTACAATTCCAGCTTCGGTGGCGATCCGGCGCCCGGCGTGGTGAAGCAACTGAAGATCCAATATCGGATGACCGGCAAGAAGGGCGAGGCGACGTTCCAGGAGAACGCCACGATCCTGCTGCCGATGCCGAAGTAAGTTGACATGCGACCGCGCCGCGGACGACAATGGGAAAGCAAATCGAAAACTACTTTAACGAGGAGGTGCGATCCATGACGGCCAAGTTCATTTGCGCGGCGTTCGCGGCGTGGTTGGCGATTCTGCCGGCGGCCGGGGCCGCGGAGCAGAAGGCCCACCCGTTCTTTCCCTTCTGCATCGACTGGCACGACGCGAAGAAGCGGTCGTTCGAGCAGCAGGCCGAGATGCTCAAGTCGTTGGGCTACGACGGCGTCGGGCACATCTGGCTCGACAAGGTCGCCGAGCGGCTCAAGACGCTGGATGACGCCGGCCTGAAGCTGTACCAGATCACGATGACCGTGGACGTTGCGCCGGGCAAGCCGGCGTACGACCCGCGGTTCAAAGACGTCTTGGCGCTGGTCAAGGGCCGCAACATGCAGTTCGCACTGCTGCTCAACGGCATGAATCCGTCCGATCCCGCGGTCGATCCGCAGGCGGTCAAGATCCTGCGCGAGATGTCCGACCTGGCGCGCGACTGCGGCGCCCAGTTGCTTCTCTATCCACACCAGGGTTCCTGGATCGAGCGCATCGAAGATTCGATCCGCGTGGCGGACAAGGTCGATCGTCCGAACGTGGGCGTGATGTTCAATCTGTGCCATTGGCTCCGCGTGGACAAGCAGCGGGACTACAAGCCGCTGTTGAAACAGGCGATGCCGCGGCTGTGGGCCGTTTCGATCAACGGCGCCGATTCGCTCGACGAGAAACCGGGCTGGGACCGCTACATCCAGCCGCTCGATCGCGGTACGTTCGACGTCGGCGGCCTGCTCAAGACGCTCAAGGAACTGGGCTACAAGGGGCCCATCGGGCTGCAATGCTACGGCATCGGCGGTGACGCGCGCGAGCACCTCGAGCGCTCGATGACCGCATGGCGGAAGTTGAGCGCGAACCTAAAGGACTGACGAGTAACTGGTGCAGCCATCGTATCTAACGTGCTCTGCACGGTATATTGGGACTCCCAGGAGAAAACAATCCATGTGCCACCACAGCCATCGGGCGAAGGCCGCAGGCAATCTCCACGCCGACCACAGGGAGACCGTCCGATGACCGCTCGACGACAAGAAAAGACCGCTGTCGAAAGCCGCCGACAGTTCCTGCGGCGTTCGGCCGGCGCGATCGGCTTGCCGGTGATCGTTCCGGCTTCCATCTTGGGTGGAGAGGGCACGGTCGCTCCGTCCAACCGCGTCGTTCTGGGTTGCATCGGGATGGGCATTCAAGGCACGGGCAACATGGGGGCCTTCCGCGGCAACCCCGAGGTCCGGGTCATGGCCGTCTGCGACGTGCATGACACCCAACGCCAGAAGGCCAAGCAATCGGTCGACGAGTTCTACGACAACCGCGACTGCGCGGCGATCAAGGACTTCCGCGAACTGATCGGCCGCAAGGACATCGACGCCGTACAGATCACCGCGCCCGACCATTGGCATCCGCTGATGGCCATCGAGGCCGCGCGGCAGCGCAAGGCGATGTACTGCGAAAAGCCCATCGGCTGGAGCTTTCGCGCGGCCCAGGCCGTGCGCAAGGCCGTGCAGGAGAGCAAGGTGGTGTTCCAGTTCGGCACGCAGCAACGCTCGACGGGCAAGTTCCGCCAGGCCTGCGAGTTGGTCCGCAACGGCAAGATCGGGCAACTGAAGACGATCCTCGTCGGCGTGCCCGGAAGCTGGACCTGCCCGAAGCAGCCCGTCGAACCGGTTCCCAAGGAGTTGGACTACGAACTGTGGCTCGGCCCCGCGCCGCTGGCCCCCTATTGCTATCAGCGTTGCCGCCCGTGGACCCAGGGGCAGGGCTACAGCGTCTGGTACAGCATCTCGGACTATTGCCTGGGCATGATCGGCAACTGGGGCGTGCATCACCTGGATATCGCCCAATGGGGAAACGGCACCGACCTCGGCGGGCCTTCGGAAATCGAAGGCACGGGCGTATTCCCCAAGGACATGCTGACCGACTGCGCCACGAACTGGCAGGTCGAGAACCGCTACGCCAACGGCGTCACGCTAGTCCACATGGACGACGCGACGGCGCGGAAGCACCCCTTGCAGCAGAACGGCCACGGCCACGGCGTGCTGTTCCTCGGCAGCGAGGGCTGGGTGCATGTCGACCGCGGCCGGCTCGACGCCAAGGACGCGTCGCTGCTGAAATGGAAGCCCGGCCCCGACGACGTCCGGCTACTGAAGAGCGACAACCACCACGCCAACTTCATCGACGCCGTCAAGGGCCGCGAGCAGCCGGCCGCGCCCATCGACATCGCCGTGCGCTCCGATACGCTCTGCCACCTCGAACAGATCGCCATCCAACTGCGGCGGAAGTTGCGGTGGGATCCGGCCCGCGAGTCGTTCGTCGACGACGACGAAGCGAACCGGTTGCTCGACCGGCCGATGCGCGGGCCGTGGAAACTGTGAACGTCAACCGCAGGCATTAACGAAAGGGATTCGTCATGGGCAAGATCGCCGTCGGTCTGAACGCGGAGTTCTCCCGCAGTTCCGACAAGCCGTTCGAGTGGGCCGTCGAAAAGGCGGCCGAAATGGGCTTCCGCTATTTCGAGCCGATGATCCACTTCGGCCGGGAACTGATGAGCGAGGCGGGCTACTTCCACACGGTCTCGATGTTCGACGATCCGTTCCGTATCAAGGACGCCTGCGACAAGGCCGGCCTGACGATCTCCGGCCTGCAGGCCCATGGGCCGCTGGGACGCCCCGACGTGCATGGCGAATACATCAAGCTGGCCGTCCGCGTGGCCGCTGAAATCGCCGCGCCCGTGGTCAACACCGACGAGGGCATCAAGGCCAAGTGGACCACCGAGGAGGAAGACTTCGTACTGATCAAGTACACGCTGCGCGAGGCCGCGTTCATCGCCGAGCGTCGCGGCGTGAAGATCGGACTCGAGCCGCACGCGCAATACTCACGCCACCCCGACGGACTGGACCGCATCTACAACCTGGTGCAGTCCCCGGCCATCGGCATCAACTTCGACACGGGCAACGCCTACCTCTGCGGCCACGACGTGTACGCCTGGCTGGAACGCGTGGCAAGCCGCCTGGTACATCTGCACGCGAAGGACATTTCCGTGTCGCACTCGGATGCCGAACGGGGCAAGGTCACGGGCACGCCCGTGGGTTGCGCGTGCGGGGAAGGCGTGCTCGACTGGCAGCGGATCATCGCCATCGTGCGCGAGAAGTGCCCGCGCGACATCGTCTTTTCCGTGGAATGCGGCACGCCGGCCCAGGCCGCCAAGAGCCTGGAGCACCTCAGCTGGCTGCTGCCCTGACCGTCGTCGGGTGCGCGTCGGCGCCGTAGCCCGCAGTTCTCGCCGCGTAGGACGGAGCATTGCTCCGTCCCGGAAAGACGGGGACTTTTTTGGGTACGCCGCCCGGCGCGTTGCGCGTCAGAACATACCGCCGCCAATGCCGCCCATCCCGCCCGCCTTGTCGGCCGGCGGTTTTGGTTCCGGCGTACTTTGGGCAGGTGTCCTGGGTAATGGGGAATCGCCGCGCGGATCGACAAGGAACTGCATTTGCGAAACGGGCGGCTCGCGGCGCGGCGGCGGAGCGTTGGGCGTCTTCTGCGTAACGGACCGCAACTGAGTCAGGAAGTCGACGATCTCCTCGTGAACGTCTTGACTGTGCGAGACGATCAGCACCTTGCTCCCGCGGAACGATTGTCCTGCGATCGAGCCCGGTCCACCGGCGGCATCCCACGTACACGACCGGATGCTGGACGTGATCGCGTCGGTCAGCCCCTGGTAATCATCCCACAATTCGCCTTCCTTGTTTCGGTATACCACCAGGTCGGCCACGTCGTAGATGATCGTGGTCAGGTGTTGCTCGGCCACCTCGGGAGTAGTGATCAACAACGCCTGATCTTTGATCATGTACGTCAACTCCAGTTCGTGGAGCATCAAGCGCAGCGCCGACCGCAGCGAGATGCCCTCGAGCCGCTTGGTAATCAGCGTGTCGGTGGCGATGCCCACGTCGTTGAGTGCCTTCTTGTCGATCTGGATGTTGATCTTGCACCGTTCTTGCAGGTCCGCGACTGCCTCGTCGAGCGACTTCTCGACGTAATCGACCGACACCTTGTTCTTGAGCGCCTTGAGAATGGCTGCCTCGGCCGTTGGCTTTACGCGTTTCTTCTTCGGCGCTGCGGCCGGCTTCTTTTCCGCCAGTTTACCGCGGACGTCTGCCAGCCATTGGGCGATGTGCTCGTGTCCTTCGCGGGTTTGCGTGGTGGTGAGGATGCTCACGTTGCCGAAGGTGTTGCACGCGATGGGGCCCGGCTTGGGGGCATCCTCTGCGGTGGACCGCGGCATGGTGGCGGCGAGCGTTTCGGCCAGCCGCTTCCCCGCGGCCGCCGGCCCGCCCTTTTCGTCGCCCAGGTCGATCAGGTCGGAGACGTCGTAGGTTTCGAGATAGCACGACTTCTTCGCCACCTCGGACGTGGTAATCACAAGCACCTCGTCTCGGACGAGCCAAGTCAGATCCAACTCGTGGAGCATGAGGTTCAGTCCGCTGCGCAACGAAATGCCCTTGAGTCCCTTCGTGATCAAGACGTCGGTCGCAATACCCGCATCGTCGAACGCCTTTCTGTCGATCTGAACCTCGATGCGATGGTTTTCTTTGATAAGATTGACGACGCATTCCAGCGGCGTTTCGAAGAGTTCCAACTCCGTCGGGTGCTTCAGCGCGTCCTCGATGCGCGTCTTGGGGCTGCGAGGTGGCGGCGCTTCGACTCGGCCTGCCGGCTCACGCCAGAAGCATGGAGGGCCTTCCGGCTCGCGGTCACAAGCGTTGCCTTCCGCGCGCCGCGGCCGTGGGCCGGCTTGTTCCTCCGGTTGCAGGAACGGGTCTTGCGCCGCCGCCGGCTTGGCAATCGGCGGCGGGGCGTCGGCGCCGAAGGGATCGGCGAACGATTCGTCGGGCGCGTACATGTCGCAAGCCCCCTTCGCCACCGCCCGCAACACCGCTTGCATGGCGTTGCTCTTCTTCTTCAACTCCGGCTTTGCGGCCGGCTCCGGGTCGGACGCGAAAATATCGTCCGAATCTTCCGCCTCGGCCGACCATTGGCCCGACGAGAATGCGGCAACCGACGCCGCCAAGAACACTACAAACAACCACCGCGACAAGCGACGAGACATGGTCTCTCCTCCCCCGTGCAAGAGTTTGCCCACGCGAATGCTGGCCCCCCTGCCTACCAGCGGTGTTCCGGGCCGCTGTCGGCGGTACGCGGTTTATGGTAGCGCGCGGGCGGGGAGAATGCAAGAGGAAAGGCGGAGGGCGTAAGGGGGAAGGGAGAGAGGAGAAGGGAGAGGACGCGGAACGCCCACCGAATACGCTCAACGGGCAGAATGGCCGAGCGGACCCCCGCCTTGTCTCGCGCCGCCACCGCTGGGCTTGCCCCAGCGGAGCGCTGATTGGCGGCTACACCACCACCGTCTTGCCGTCGGCAGTGCCGGCGATGCCCAGGGCGATGTACTCGACGGGTTCGTCGCCGAGGTTCCGCATGGTGTGCGTTTCGCGCGCGTCGATGATTACGGTGTCGCCGCGGCGCAAAATGACCGTCTGGCCGCCGGCCGTCAACTCGGCCTCGCCTTGCAGGATGATGAAGACCTCCTGCATGTCTT
>Ga0233425_10006462_pt1 | contig 17358 bp, 12 predicted proteins | sample Watercolumn_Towu_2_FD_181712 | JGI IMG/M metagenome (GOLD analysis project Ga0233425, IMG submission 181712) | Freshwater microbial communities from Lake Towuti, South Sulawesi, Indonesia - Watercolumn_Towuti2014_140_MG | ecosystem: Environmental > Aquatic > Freshwater > Lake | place... | reverse complement strand
GTCCCGGCCAAAAGGCCATTATCGTCAGCGGTTTTTCGGAAACGGCGCGGGTGAACAGCGCCCAGGCCCTGGGGGCCGGTGCCTATGTTAAAAAACCCTATGTCCTGGAGAAACTGGGCCTGGCCGTGAGAAGGGAACTGGACCGGTTATCTGAACAACACCGATGAGTTTTTAGGCGGGTTCTATTTATGGGGAGATGACCAGTTTATTCAAAAAACTCCAAACCCCTCAAGGCCCGCATCTCACCCAAACTGGTCGCTTCAAGAATAGCCCGAATGATCGCCCGGGAGAGGCAGTCAGCGGCCGCGTGGGGGAGGACCGAAGCCTCCCATTCAGCGTCCTTCCACCGAGTTTCCTAAGACAGTCTGGATGATCTGCAGGAGATTTCTCACGGGGAAGGGTTTTTGAATAATTCCTTTAATGCCGGATTGGTAAAGTTCTTCGGCTTCATTATCGATATTACACCCCGTGGAAATGATCGTTTTCACCTCAGGGCTGATCTTTTTCAGCTCCAGAAAACATTGTTTTCCGTTCAGTCGGGGCATATTATAATCCAAAATAATCAGATCCACTTCCTGGTGGTGTTGGGTATAATACTGAACAGCCTCGGCCGAATCGGGGATTGAGGTCACCCGATAGCCGAGCTCGCGGAGCAGCAAGGTCTGGGTCTCCAGGACGATGGGTTCATCGTCCACTATGACGATGTGGCCCAGCGTCTTCCGAGGGGACGGGGTCTCCGCCCCATCGGAAGACGGGACGGGGAGGTCTTCTCCGACTAAGGGGAGATAGATAGTGAAGGTAGTCCCGACCCCTTTGGTGCTTTCCACATCGATCAAACCATGATGCATTTCAACAATCCCTTCCACGCAGGACAGACCCAATCCGGTCCCTTTTCCTTGACCCTTTGTCGTAAAAAAGGGTTCGAACAAACGCTCAAGCACTTCCGGTTCCATGCCCACCCCGGTGTCCTGGATGGCGATGGCAATATATTCATTTCCGATTAGGGGTTGATCAGGAAAGTGGGCCTGCAAATTCTCTCTTTGCACCAGACCTGTCTTAAAAATCAATGTCCCCCCTTGGGGCATGGCATCCCGGGCATTGAGGGCAATATTAATCAGGGCGTTTTTTAGTAAATTAGCGTCACCGATGATCTTGGCCTGCCCGGGACCCAGTTCCAGGCCAAGAACAAAACTCTTATCAAAGGAATGGGTCAGGAGGTGATAGGTTTCCGAGATGACCTCATGGAGGTTTATGGGAAGATCGGAAATCTTCACCTCTCGAGAAAAAATCAAAAGCTTACTATTAAGATCAGCCGCCTGAATGATCGTCTTTTGAATGGCGATGACCGACTGGACCAGTGCGGGATCTAACGACACCTCTTGCCTGAGAATCTTTTCGGTCTGCCCTTGCATGAAACTTAATAGATTATTAAAATCATGGGCGATTCCACCGGCCAATTCACCGATGGTCTGCATTTTTTTTGAATGGTAGATTTGCTGTTCCAACTGGCGGTTTTTTTCTTCCAGTTGCTTCAGCTCACTAACATCTCGGATGACTCCGATCGTCCCTTCCAGACTGTCGTTACGTATGAAGGGATCCTTCGCTCTTGGGCTGACCGGAGCAACGGCTCCAAGGAAAAGGGGTTCTATCCTGCTTGTTTCCTTTTTTAATATGATTCGCCCAGAGGTCCCTTCGAATTCCTTACCTTGGTCCCGGACTAATCGCGTATAAATACCGGAAGAGGTAACTTCTCCCTCCATGGTAGGCAATCCAGCGGTGTTTTCCTTTTGAGGGGTGAATTTAGAAATCAGCCGGACCCCCAGCTTTTTGGTAATACGCCGGCCCGTCCGGGTTTCATCGAAGAGTTTTGGGGCCTTATCTTCTCCTGTCTTTTTGCCCCTAAAACTCGGCAGAACCTCCCTCCGGCTGACTTTTGGAACATCTTCCGGATGGATCAAAACGCTGTAATGTTTTCCCAGGAGTTCTTCCGGATCAAATCCGAGCAAAGAAACCGTATTGCTCAAGTAAACGAAATTCCCCTCCGGATCAATCTTGTAAATGATATCTGGGAGGATACTGAGAATACTCTCATATTCCCGTAAGGTCTTATAGGCCTTTGATAATTCCTGGGATTGGATTTCTGTTAAATTAGGGGATTGCACCATGAGCTGCCCTTGATTTTACCAATTCTTGAGTGGGCTAGGATTAGCCCTATAGTCATCGAAATGGAGTTGGGTTAGGGGAAGGTCCCGATTTTTTCCATATTATTGGTACACTTTATTTTTTCCCGAGTCAATCTAAAAAAATTAAGGAAGAAAAAAGTGGGGGGGGTGGTCGTAGGAAAAAATGCGCTATTGTATTAGTGTTTTTTTGTAGGATTTATGAATAAATCAATGATCCCCTCGACGGAAAAGGCATTAACCTCTTCCGCCAAGGGGAATGATGTTTCATTTTTCCAAATTCATCCTCTTGGAGAGTTTGGGATCAAAGTACCGGCATCAATATCCTGCCGGATCTATCGCTATTGTAGATTCTCAAAGATTCCGGCGGCTCCCATGCCGCCCCCGATACACATGGAAACGATCCCGTATTTCGAAGCCCGTTTTTTCATCTCATAGACCAGTTGCACGGTCAGTTTTCCTCCAGTGCAGCCCAAGGGATGGCCCAGGGCAATAGCCCCGCCGTTGACATTGACCTTATTGGGGTCTATGCCCAATTCCCGGACGCTGGCCAGGGCCTGGGAGGCGAAAGCCTCATTGATTTCAAAGAGATCAACCTCCTCCAGCTTCCGGCCGGTCACCTTGAGAACCCTAGGTATAGCTTCGATAGGACCGATGCCCATCAGTTCCGAAGGCACCCCGGCCACGGCAAAACCGACATAGCGGGCTAGCGGTTTCAGCCCCTTGGCCTTGGCCCGGTCGGCATCCATCATCAGGATGGCCGCGGCCCCGTCGCTCATCTGGGAAGAGTTTCCGGCCGTTACCGTCCCGTTCTTTTTAAAGGCCGGTTTCAGGGCGGCCAGTTGTTCTATGGTCGTAGGCCGAGGCCCCTCATCGACCTTAAAAATCTTGACCTTCTCCTCTATCTTTCCGGCCTCATTGACCTTCACGGTCTTGACCTCCAAGGGGACGATCTCTTCCTGAAAACGACCGGCGGCATTGGCGGCCAGGGCCTTCTGATTGCTTGAGAGACCGAAGGCATCCTGGTCCTCCCGGCTGACCTTATACTTTTCAGCCACGTTTTCAGCGGTCAATCCCATGCCCATATAGACTTGGGGGATTTCTTCAATGACCGTCGGATTGGGGGCGAAATAATAGCCGGTCATGGGCACCTGACTCATGGATTCAGCCCCTCCGGCTATAACCACCTCACACATCCCGCTCATTATCTGCTGAGCCCCGATGGCAATGGCCTGGAGTCCCGAGGAACAAAAACGGTTGATGGTCTGGCCGGGAACGGTATGGGGAAATCCGGCCCGCATCAAGGCCACCCTGGCAAAATTCAACCCCTGGGTGTGTTCGGGGAAAGAACAGCCCAGGACGATATCGTCCACATCGCCCTTTTCCACTCCCGGGGCCCGGGCGATCACTTCATTGAAGACAACGGCCGCCATATCATCGGGACGCACATTCACCAAGGTCCCCCGTTTAGCCCGGCCTATAGCCGTCCGGGCAGCGGCAACAATCCAAACTTCTTTCATCATGGCTCCTCCTTAATTTCGTAACGGCTTGCCGGTCATAAGTAAATGTTTAATGCGGGCGACGGTTTTCTCCTGTCCCAAAAGGGAAAGGAAGGCCTCCCGCTCCAGATCCAGGATCACCTGCTCATCCACCCATTGCGGGGCGCTGAGCGGCCCGCCGGAGAGGATATATGCGATCTTTTTGGCGATAAAGAGATCATATTCCGAGACATAGTCTCCCCAGAACATAGACTGGGCGGCAATGGACATGGCCGCAATGCCGCGTTGACCCAAGGCATAAACATTCTTAGTCCGAGGTGTAGGTGCGTATCCGGCAGCGGCCATCTCCAGGACCATGCGCTTGGCCTCGGCCAAACGATGTTCCCCTTTCATCAGGATACGGTCGTTATCGGTCAGAAAACCCATCTCCCGGGCCTGCAGGGCGCTGGCGCTGACCTTGGCCATGGCGATATTTTCAAAGGCCTTGGCCAGGAAAGGCAGCGGGTCGGATTCGGCTGTTTTCATGGCCGGACTGACCAGACGTTTGAGCATCTCGCGGCAACCCCCACCGCCGGGGATGAGTCCTACCCCCACTTCCACCAGGCCCATATACGTCTCACCGGCGGCACAGATGCGGTCGGCGGCCATACAGACTTCGGCCCCGCCGCCCAGGGCCATACCGATCGGTGCGGCCACCACTGGTTTAAGTGAATAGCGGAAGGCCAGCATCTGGTCCTGCATGCCTTTGATACCTTGTTCGATCAAATCAAATTGTCCGGCTTCAGCGGCCATAACCACATTAAAGACATTGGCCCCCACACAAAAATTAGGAGCTTCGTTGCCGATGACCAGGCCCAGATAATCTTTTTCCAGTTCGTCCAAGGCCCGTTGCCCCATGGCAAAGATATCCGGGTCCAGGGCGTTCATCTTGGAATGGAATTCCAGACCAAGGACCCCGTCTCCCAGATCGACCAGGGAGGCGCTGAAGTTTTTGGCGATGACCCCGGCCTCTTCCTTGCGGTCGGCCAGGATGAGGATATTGGGATCTACGGGCATGGGTTGATACGCTTTACTCTGCACATCCCAATAGAGTTTTCGAATGCCCTCTTTTTTATAGAAGGATGTGCCGCCGGCCTGGAGCATCTCTTTGACCCAAGCGGCCACTTTAAACCCATCGGCTTCCATTCGCTCAGCCGTTTCCTTGACCCCCAAAGTATCCCAGATTTCAAAGGGGCCCATTTCGTGGAAAAAGCCGGACTTGACGGCATCATCGATGCTGTAAAGGGCATCACTGATTTCCGGAACCAGGTAGGCGCTGTAAGAAAGGCCCAGGGCCGTATTGTTCCAGACCAGTTTGCCCATCTTGTCTTCCTGCTTGACGATGAAACGGAACCGTTCGGGCAGGGATTCAATAGCCTTGGCCTGCTTGATCAAGGGGATATCCGGTTTCTGCTGTGGCCGGTATTCCAAAGTTTTCAAATCGAGGATGAGATAATCCTTTTTCCCTTCAGGCGTTTTAATTTTTTTATAGAAACCCTGTTTGGCCTTGTTCCCCAACCAGCCCTTTTCGATCATCTTGGAAGTGAGGTCTTTGCAGGGGCCCATGATGGATTCACGGAAAGGGTCCGCAGGAATGGCCGGATACAGATTGCCGGAGACGTGACTGCCGATATCCAGACCCACCAGATCCTGCAGACGGAAAGAGGCCGTCTTGGGATGGCCGATTAACGGGCCGGTAATGGTATCCACTTCTTCTACCGTATAGTCGTTTTGCAGGGCGTAGTTTAAACCGGAGGTGCCGGTGATGGAGGCGATCCGGTTGGCAATGAAATTCGGGGTATCTTTGCACAGGACCATGGTCTTGCCCAGACGGCGCTCGCCGAACTTCATCATGAATTTGGTCAGCTCCGGATCGGTCTGAGGCGTGGGGATGATCTCCAATAGCTTCAGATAACGGGCCGGGTTGAAAAAGTGCGTGCCCAGGAAATGGGCCTTAAATTCATCGGAGCGGCCTTCGGCGATCTGTCCAATCGGCAGACCGGAGGTGTTGCTGGAAACGATGGAGCCGGGTTTGCGGGCGGCTTCGATTTTGGCCATGACCTGATGCTTGATGGCCAGGTTTTCGACGACGACCTCAATAATCCAGTCGGCCTCTTTAATCCAATCCCAGTTATCCTCCATATTCCCGGCCTGGATCAACTCCAGCCGGGTGGGGCTGAACAACCCCGGGGGTTTTGATTTTTTGAGAAAGTCCATTCCCTGATTGACGATCCGGTTTCTGACGACCGGGCTTTGTAAGGTCAGGCCTTTGGCCTCTTCCGCCGGGGTCAGTTGACGGGGGACAATGTCAACTAAATAGACCGGGATTCCGGCATTGGCTAGATGACCGGCGATCCCGCCGCCCATGACCCCGGAACCGACGACCATGGCGCGCTTGATTTGATAACCCATGAATATCCTCCTTCGTGTTTCGTTGTTTCGTTATGTTGATTCTAAATCTTGATCTATAGCCCAAGGCACGGGGTTCTAGGTAATGACAATTGAAATGGTTCCTTGTTTTTTACCCTGGACCTTACGCCTTGGACCTTGTCACTCTTTTTTTTAAGAGTTTCCGGAAAAACTCATTTTCGCAGGTTGCTCAAAAAGGGGCAGAGACAAGGCACCCGACATTCTGAGGAATGAGGCGTATATAGAAATACGCCGCAATGACGAAGAATGAGGGCAACGCAGTAAATGAACCTTTTTCAGCAACCTGCTAAAGAATCATCTTACTGATGATCTCCTTCATAATCTCCTGTGTGCCGCCGCCGATGGAGAGGATGCGGTTGTCCCGGTAAAGCCTCTCCACCAAATATTCCCGCATGTATCCGTAGCCTCCGTGTATCTGAACCGCCTCATAAGTCACTTGATCGCTGACCTGACAGGAAAAATTTTTAGCCATGGAGATCTCTTTAATCGGATTCAAGCCGGCGTCGATCTTGGCCGCGATTCGATAGGTGAACTCGCGGCTGGCCTCAATCAAGGTGGCCATATCGACCAGCTTGTGCCGCAGGACCTGGAACCCTTCTAATTTTCGGCCGAAGGCCTCCCGCTGTTTGACGTATTTCAAAGATTCTTCATAAGCCAGTTGAGCGGTGGTGTTGGCCATGAGGGCCAACTGCAGACGCTCATGTTGAAAATTCTCCATGATGCCGTAAAATCCCTGATTCTCCTCTCCCAGGAGATTTTCCACCGGTACTAGACAATCCTCGAAGATTAACTCGGCCGTATCCGAGGCCCACCAGCCCATCTTTTTCAGTACCTGGGAGACGGAAAACCCCGGCGTATGGGATTCGATGACCAAGAGGCTGAGGCCATGAGGTCCCGGCTCGCCGGTCCGGACGGCACAGGTCAGCACATCGGCTCGGGCCCCGCTGGTAATAAAAGTTTTTCTACCGTTTACCCGATAATAATTTCCTTCCCGAACAGCTTTGGTTTTGATTCCTCCCACATCGGAACCGGCATCCGGTTCGGTGATGGCCAGGGCCGAAATTTTTTCTCCCCGCAAAACAGGCGGAACTAAACGTTCCTTGAGGGCCCCTTGCCCGGAACGGAGGATCGGGGGCAATCCAATATCCAAAGACCCTAAACCGGCGGATACCCCGCCGGAACCGCAGCGGACGATCTCTTCCACCGCCGCTACTTTTAGAAAGATATCTCCATCCGTTCCCCCATAAGCTTCCGGATAGCCGATGCCCAGGATACCGGCCTCCCCGGCCTTACGGTAGAGCTCGCGCGGGAAGGTGCCTTCTTCCTCCCATGCATGCACATAGGGCTTGATCTCCCGGTCGACAAATTTTCGGACCGTCTGCCGTACTATGTTGTGCGTTTCGCCAAAGTATTCTTGAAAAGGCATAGTTATTTTTTTATTCGGAAATAGAGTTTAAATCCCCCCTCAATCCCCCTTTGCAAAGGGGGAACCACCCCCCCTTAGAAAAAGGGGGGCTGGGGGGATTTTCGTGCTTCGTTGGCGCCCGCTTCAGGCGGGCTGAAGGCTCAGACAAAAAGTCCGAACCTCTCCCCTAAAATTTGAGAAGGGGTTCGGGGCAGAATTTTATTATAACGGAAAAAGCTGGGTAATCCGCTGGGCCAGCATGATATCCCCGGAGGCCTTTAATTTGCCGCTCATAAAAGCCTGCATGCCATTCAGCTCTTTGTTAACCATGGCCAGCCAGGTTTCACTGGACATAGTCAAGGTCACATTAGGGGAAGCCGAGGTCCCCTGGGCCACGTTGCAGGTCCCTTCTTTCACTTCCACATACCATTCACCACCGCCTTCACCGGTGATATTATACTGAAACACCACATTCAGCCCGGCGGCGGCACTGGCATTAAACACACCAGGCATTCCATCAAACACTTCCTTTACACTTGTAAAAGCCATCTTCATTTCCTCCTTTGAGTTGGTTTGGGGAGATTCTCCCTTGGTTAAAAGCTCTTCCATTGTGGGCGGCGGGATGACCAGGGCCTCGCCTTCGCCAATCAGTTCATCTTTTTGGTTCGTCCAGGTCAGTTTCATCCGCACCCATTTTTTAGGTTCAATTTTTTCAATCACTTCGGCGGCGGCCGTCACCGTATCGCCAAAATACGTCGGTCTTTTAAAGCGGGTGGTAATCTCTAGCGCTATGGTTCCCAGACCCGGGAGTTTAGTCCCCAGAACAGGGGCGATGAGGCTTTGAGGTAAGGCCCCGTGGGCGATGCGGGTCTTGAACGGAGTTAATTTGGCGAATTCTTCATTGACGTGCATCGGGTTAAAGTCTCCGCTGATACCGGCAAATAGATAGACATCGGTTTCCGTTATGGTTTTGGAAAAGGAAGCTTTATCCCCAATATTCAAATTATCATAACTCTTACCGAGTTGAAAGTCCATTATTTCTCCAATTACCGGCCTCTAAATTGGGGCTCCCTCTTTTCTAAAAAAGCCATCATCCCTTCCAGGGCATCTTCGGTCGAGACGGCCCGGCCCAGGGCCTGGCAGAGATAATCAACAGCTTCTTCGAAGGCCATGGAACTCATGGTATAAAAGGCCTCTTTGCCGATCCGCAGACCGATGGGACTTTTGGAGACCAGATTCTTCAAAACCGCCTCCACTTCCTCGGCGAGTTTTTCCGGCTCTACCGCCCGGGTGATCAGGCCGATCCGTTCGGCCTCCGGGGCCGGCACTTTGCGGCCTGTCAGGACCATCTCCACGGCCTTTTTCGTTCCTACCTGGCGCATCAAAAGAGCCCCGACCATCATGGGGAAGATGCCCACATTGACCTCGGGGGTCCAGAAGGCCACATCCTTCCGGGCGATGACGATATCACAGGCCAGCATCAGTCCCAGTCCTCCGGCCAGACAGGCCCCATTAACCTTGGCCACTAAAGGCTTGCCGAAACGAACCATTTTTTTAAGAAGCTCCGCATAATTCTTTGCTCCGGACAAGCGATCCTCTCCTTCTTTATTCAGGGTCAGAGTCAGATCCGCCCCGGAACAGAAGGCCTTATCGCCAACCGCACCGACACATAGGACCCGAACCTCCTGATCCGCATCAGCCTGATCCAGGTATTGATGGAAGACACTGATCATCTCCTGGCTGATGGCATTTCTCCGAGTCTCCCGATTAATCGTCAGAAAACCAACCTGATCTATTACTTCGTAGATGAGATCATTCATCTTCTTTCGTCCCTTCTTTGATCTCCACCAATAGGTCGCCGGGCATAACTTTGGCTTGCAGGGCCGTATTGATTTTAACGACCTCCCCAGCTATTGGCGCCTTTAAGGTGGTTTCCATCTTCATAGCCGAAACCACGATCAGGCCCTGACCCTTCTCCACCCAATGGCCCTCCTCAATCAGGATCCGAACCACAACCGAAGGCATGGGAGGGGTCACTTCTCCCGGGGAGTCCTCCCATTTCTTTTTGGTGCGACCTTTCCCGGATTGAAAATGTTTTTCCGAGACGACATAACCCCGGCCGTTGATAAAAATATGCTTCTCCCCGTTCTTCCGGGCCAGATAGGCCCGGACGGCCTCTTCGTTCACTTCGAAGTGCAAAGCATTGGGAGAGACGGCCTGATAAGAGACTGGCCACTGGTGGTCATCGACCTTAGCATTTACGGTTCGGGCCTTTCCTGATTCTTCGATCTCAACGCCGAAAGTTTTAGCACCGATTCTTAATTCATATTTCATGGTTTGCCCATCCTCCAGGGACCCAGGGTTTCCCAAGGCGAAGGAATGCCTTTGTTAATCATCCGCTCTGGCTTTCGGCCACCACTGATTAATTCGTCGATGCCGTAAGCCAGGGCCGCCAAAGGAGCCGTTTCTTCTGATTGTTTCCAGGTCGGGAAATGGCAATCGATAAAATCGGTATACGTTTCTCCCCGGGTAAAGGCCGGCGAGCGCAGCACATCTACCAGAAAGGGGATAGTCGTCCGAATCCCCAGAATGGCATAGTGCTCCAAGGCTCGTATCATACGCTGGCGGGCGGCTTCCCGGTTAGGGCCATGAACAATCAACTTGCTTAAAATGGGGTCATACTCCACAGGAACTTCAAACCCGGAATAGATGCCGCAGTCGTTGCGGACTCCCGGGCCGGAAGGTTCCTGCAAAAAGAGGATCTGGCCCGGAGAAGGGAAAAAATCGGCTTCCGGATCTTCGGCATAGATCCGGCATTCCAGGGCATGACCCTGTTGGCCTATTTCTTCCTGGGTGAAAGACAAAGGGTCGCCCCAAGCTATGGCGATTTGCTCACGCACCAGATCCTTTCCGGTTGTCATTTCAGTAATGGGATGCTCCACCTGGAGGCGGGTATTGACCTCCAGGAAATAGAACCGGCCGTCCTGATCCACCAGAAACTCCACGGTCCCGGCATTCCGATATCCCGAAGCCTTTGCTGCGGCCACGGCCGCCTGGCCCATACGCTGACGAAGGTCCGGGGTCATCAATGGTGACGGCGTTTCCTCGATGATCTTCTGGTGTCGGCGCTGGATGGAACATTCCCGTTCGAAGAGATGGATCACCTTTCCATGGTGATCGGCCAGGATCTGAAACTCGATATGGCGGGGCCGTCGCAGATGCTTTTCCAGATAGAGGGCCCCGTTGCCGAAGGCCTTTTCGGCTTCACTTCGGCAGGAGATAACAGTTTCCTCCAAAGCGGCCCGATCGGAGACGATGCGCATACCTTTCCCGCCGCCTCCGGCTTCGGCCTTGATGATCACCGGATAACCGATCTTCTCCGCTTCTTGAGCTAATACCAAAGGGTCCGTTGAGGTGGTCATCATTCCGGGGATGACCGGCACATTGGCCGCATTCATAATTTTTCGCGCTACGGTCTTATTGCCCAGATCCCGGATGACCGGCCCCGGAGGGCCCACAAAAACAAGACCGGCCTTTTCACAGGCCTCGGCAAACTCGGCATTTTCGGCCAGAAATCCGTAGCCGGGATGGACGGCCTCGGCCCCGGTGTCCAAAGCGGCCTTGATCAAGCCTTGGGCATTCAGATAGCTTTGGGCCGGTTCCGAGGGGCCGAGGAAGACGGCCTGATCGGCCTCTAAAACATGAAGGGCCGCCGCATCGGCCTCCGAATAGACGGCCACGGTTTTTAGGCCCATCTCCCGGCAGGTGCGCATAATCCGAACGGCGATTTCCCCGCGATTGGCTATTAAGATCTTTTTAAACATCTTCCCTTACCAGGTGGCTGAAAAAGGCCCACCTACTGCGTTGCCCTCATCTTTCGTCATTGCGACGTACTTCTCTGTACGACTCATTCCTCAAGATTTCGGGCGTCTTGTATCTGGACCTTTTTGAGCCACCTGTGAATAAAGTGGTAGGTCACTGAAACACGACCAATTATTTCTTTCAGTTTCTCCGAACTCCGAACTTTTTCCAGCCGTCCTTACATCCTAAACGTTCCATACCCGTATCGATCATTCCGCAAGGGTGCGTTTAAGGAGGCCGAAATAGCCAGGCCCAGCACATCTCTGGTCTTGGCCGGATCCAGGATGCCGTCATCCCAGAGGTTGGCCGTGGAATAATAAGCATTCCCTTCCCGCAAGGCCGAGGTGATAATCGGTTCGCGGATCATCTTGACCATCTCTTCCGGCAGAGGGGGCTGTCCCTCCCGGGCCAACTGATCGTTTTTGACGGTGATCAGCACATCGGCCGCCTGCTCCCCGCCCATGACCCCGATCTGGGCATTGGGCCACATCCAGAGAAAACGGGGCGAGTAGCCCCGGCCGCACATGCCGTAATTCCCCGCGCCGAAAGAGGCCCCGATAATGACGGTGAATTTGGGAACCGTGGCCGTAGAAACGGCATTGACCATTTTATGTCCGTCTTTGGTGATACCCCCTCGTTCATATTCCTTGCCGATGATGAACCCGTTGATGTTTTGAAGGAAGAGAAGGGGGATGCCCCGTTTATCACAGAGCTGAATAAACTGGGTTCCTTTCAACGAGCTGTCCGAAAAGAGGACGCCGTTGTTGCCCAGGATACCCACGGGATACCCGTGAATAAAGGCCCAGCCGCAGACCAGGGTCGGGCCGTACTGGGCCTTGAATTCCAGGAACTCACTGCCGTCGACCATCCGGGCGATGACTTCCCGCACATCATAGGGTGTGCTCAACTTGATGGGCACAATCCCGTAAATTTCTTTAGGATCATAGAGCGGCGGTCGCGGCTCTCTTTGACCGATCTCGGTCTTCGAATTCGGAGGAAGATTTTTAACGATCTGACGGATAATCTCGATACAATGGGTATCATCTTCGGCCAGATAATCGGAGACCCCGGATTGACGGCAGTGCACCAAGGCTCCGCCCAAATCATCGGCCGTCACCTCTTCTCCGGTGGCTGCCAGGACCAGAGGCGGCCCGCCTAAAAAAATAGCTCCTGTGCCTTTGACATGGACCACCTCATCACTCATAGCCGGGATATAGGCTGCACCGGCGGTGCACAGGCCCATGACCCCACAGATCTGCGGAATACCCATCTTGGAGATAATCGCCTGATTATAAAAGATACGGCCCCCGTCATCGGAATCCGGAAAGATCTCCGACTGCAGCGGCAGATAGGCCCCCCCGGAATCAACCAGGTTGATGATCGGCAGACGATTTTCCATGGCGACGGTCTGAATGCGCAGGCCTTTTTTGACCCCCATGGGATAGATGGTGCCGCCCTTGATCAAGGAATCATTGGCATGAACAAGCACCTCCCGGCCTTCAACGATGCCGATCCCGGCCACGATCCCGGCGCTATGAACCTTCTTGTCATACAACTCATAGGCGGCCAGAGGGGCGATCTCCAGAAAAGGGGTGTTTCGATCCAGAAGGAGATTCAAGCGCTCGGTGACGGATAACTTGCCTTGTTCCTTCAACCGGGCCAGGGCCTTGTCCGAACGATCGGCCCGGACCTTTTTAAGTTCTCCCTCCAAATGGGACACCAGGCCCTCCATATGACGATAATTATCCTGGTATTCCTGAGACTGAGTATCGATTCGTGTATCGATGATTTCCATGGATTGGTTCCTTAATTAGTCGTCATTCCGTCCGCTCGGCTTCGCCGAGCAATAAAGATTTCTAAAGGAAATCTGACCGGAATCCAGGTTTGATTATTTTTAAACCTCTGGATGCCGGGAAATAAGCCCACAGCGTAACTCAAATTTGTTTCTATAGCATTTGTGTCGTTAGTAATACTGTAGGTCAGGTTACGACCAGGGGGAGTTACCTGACAACAAGATGTATTTTTGATAAAATGTCAGGGAGCCTTTCGGCACCCTGCCCTACAAATTTTTTTGTTTGAACCTAACACCTTACACCATGGATCGTTATTTATATTTCCCCAGACAATCATCCGCAATTTTCATTCGAAGCACTTCCGATGTCTCGCCAAAAACCGGCCCAAAGCGGGCATCGCGATAACATTCTTCAATGATGTGCCCGGCCAAGACTCCCTCGCCGGCCATAATCTGCATAGCTTCTTTGGCGACGGTTTCCGCGGCTTCGGTAACAAACACTTTAGTGGCGGCAGCCATGGTTTCCGCTCCGGCGGCCCTAGTTTCCAGCATCCAGGCGGTTCGGTAAACCATCCACTGAGAGGTCTGCCAAAGGGTGAACATCTCGGCTAGTTTAAAGGAAATGGACTGATAGGCCCGCAGAGGTTTAGAACCATCCGGGGTTTCCGAAACATAGTGTTTAGCGCCTTGGAGAGCCCGGTCCATTATGCCTAAAGACGCCACGGTCAAAATCAGGTTGGTTCGAGTCCGCAATTCGGTCAAAAAGTCGGGACGTGAAAAAAGGCCGAGGATCTGCTCCTGAGGAACCAGGCATTGATTGAAGGTGATATTGGACAGGCCCAGCCCATCGAATCCGAAGGTTCTTTGTGGTTCACCCTTCAGTAATCCTTCCCGATCGGCCTTGACTAAAAAGACGGCCCATTGTCCCTCGACTTTTCCCGTTACGGCCAGCCAGTCAGCCACGGGGGCATTGATAACCTGTTTTTTGTGACCGTTGACTCGGTAGCCTTCTCCTTCCTTTTGACCTATGGTTAGGACTTCTTGACCCGGGAAATTCCGAGATGATTCGTCCATGGCTAAGGCCCCGAGGAGCAGGCCTTGCTGCAAAGGGTTTAATAGTTCTTGGAGATGACTCTCGTGCCCATAGCGGGCAATGAGCCAGCCGAAGAGGCGTGTGCTGCACTCCAGGGCCATAAAAAGAGAGGGAGAAACCTTGGCCAGTTCCTCACCCAGGAAGATCCAGTTAAGTATATCGGCAAAGGGATTCTTCCGGGCCTCTTCCGGATTCAGGCCAACTTGGAAGTAATAATCCTTGCGGGCTAATTTCTTCAAAAAACTCCGGTGCGCCGCTTCTAGTCCCTTTGGATCTTGTTGTGATAATGCCTCCAGGACCTCGGCCTCTTCCTTCAGCCAGAGGCCCAGATCTTTTTTTATCTCTTTCTGTGCAGCCGTTAGATCAAAATTCACTATTGCATCCTCTCACATAAGTCTGGAGATAATCATCTTCTGTATCTCCGAAGTTCCCCCGCCGATCGGCGCCAGGCGGCTGTCCCGAAAGATCCGCTCCACATCGTATTCATGGCAGTAGCCGTATCCGCCATGGATGATGACGGCATGGTTGGCCGGAACCAGGCTCCAATCCCCCAGGAAGAGTTTGGCTACGGCGGCCTCAAGATGATTCAGGGGGCGTCCCTGATCCTTGCACCAGGCGGTGCGGTAGACCAGGGCCCGGGCGGCCTCTAAAAAAATTTTGATCTCGGCGATCTTCTGTTTAATGGCTTGAAAATCGGCAATGGGACGGCCGAATTGACGACGTTCCAGACTGTACCGGCAGGATTTCTCTATCAGAAAGGTCATCCCTCCCAGAAAAGGGGCCATCAGAGTGCTGCGATCCCATTCCACGGTCTGCATGGCCATCAGGAATCCGGCCCCTTCGAAGCCCAGCAGATTTTCAGCCGGAATCCGGCAGTCCTCGAAATGAAGGGCCGAGGTATAAGAGGTCCGGACCCCCATTTTATTTAATTTATTTCCGGCGGAAAAACCCGGCGTCCCTTTCTCCACAATAAAGGCCGAGATCCCTTCATGCCGTTCCCCGGCCTGAGAGGTGCGGGCATAGACCACGGCCACATCGGCGATCGGACCGTTAGTGATAAACATCTTTGATCCGTTCAGGACATACGAATCCCCGTCTTTAACGGCTTTTGTCGACAAGGCGGTGACATCCGAACCGGCCCCGGGCTCCGTCAGTCCCATACAGCCGATTTTCTCTCCGGTGATCAGTTTGGGTAGATATTTTTGGCGCTGTTCGGCGGTCCCATGAGTATAAATGGTGTCGGTGCAGAGATAGGTATGGGCTCCATAAGAGAGGGTCAATCCGCCGTCCACCCCGGCCTCGCCCAGGGCCTCGGCCGCCAGGACCGAGGTGACCACATCGGCCCCGCCGCCGCCCAGTTCCTCGGGGAAATGGAGCCCCAGGATGCCGAACTCCCCCAATTTCCGAAAGGACTGAAAATCAAATTCCCCTTTCAAATCATGCTCCTGACAGCGGGGCACAATCTCCTTGCGGGCGAATTTGAGGACTTGTTCCTTAAAAAGCAATTGTTCATCGGTGAAGGCAAAATCCATCAGGCTTCCCTTTTCCCGGCCTTAGCGCCGTTTAAGAAGACTTCCAGAATGGTCTCGGCAATCTTGTCTTTATGAGCATCATTTTTAATCTTCTGGTCTCCCAGAACCATAACCGACAGAAAGGTGTCCAGGGCACCCAGAAAGATATAGGTCAAATAATAGGATTCAAAATCGGATCGGAGGACGCCTTTTTTTTGTCCCTGATTGAGAATGGCCTCGGTCAGGGAGAGGAAGGTTTTAAAAAAATCCAGACGGGGCTTGGTCAAATTGTCACTGGACCGTGAAATCTGGGTAATAAAGATATTCATCAGATCCGGCTTTTGTTGATAGGTGTCTAAAAAATAAAGGATCAAGGCCCTTAATTTATCTTGAAATTCGTCTTCGCGGTTGCGGATGGTTTCGAGGAGTTCATACAACCGGCCCCACCATTGATTGAGGATGTCATTGCAGAGGTCATCCTTGTTTTTATAATAGTGATAAACCAGCCCATAAGAGATCCCGGCCTCCTCGGCGATATCGGCTATCCGGGCGCGATGGAAACCCTTTTCTTTGATTACCTTTAAAGCCGCTTCAAAAATGGCCGACTGTTTTTCTTTTTTCAGATCGCTCCCGTTCTTTTTCATAAACCGCCTTATACCACATATTGATTGACTTGTCAATCAATTTCCGGCAACTCTTTTCAGGTAAAAGACCTCATCGATCTTGGGTTGTTCCTCCCTTTTCCGTACGTTGAGTTTATATCGGAAAACGGCTAATGGGGCAAGCACTCCTGGCTCGAGGCTTAGGAGATTGGTAACCTGAGGTGGGGCCCCCGGGTTCCAGTAAATCAGGCCCCACTCATTTGCCGTAATCTCAAGGGGGTCTTGACCATCACCTCGGCAGCTAGACAGGGTTCAGGTGGACGATTGTAACAGACCTGCGCCGTACCGTTCTGTTTCCTTTTTTAGCGGAATTATCAAGGGCCTTTTTCCATTGTCCTTTAATTTTTAGTCATATTTTTTCTTTTTCCTAAAAAAGTACATTATCCAAATTAAAGATTTTTTATCAAAAACCGATAATAAAGAAAAGATTTACCTCTAAGCAAGGGCAAAATGAGGGAAAACGATTAGTATTGTTCAATAGTGTTTACATGGAAGCGATTCAAGGAATATGGTTTCATAATAATGGTGTCTACAGAGCGCTTTTTCGGGGCGCCCAGAACAGTCTTTTTTTCTCTTGAATACTACCCGATTTTAACAATTTTTATGTTTATTATCAGTATGTTCTATTTTTAAGACTGGTTAATTTTTCGATCTAAAGACAGGATTCCCCATTTTTAATTTATGATAAAAATCCAGTTGTAAATAATTCAATTCTTGAGTCCATGTAAACACTTTTGAACGTTACCAAACGATTAAACGGGGGGGGTTAACAAATGGCAGAGAGGGGAAACCCGGCGGATCAAAACGTGAAGACCCTGAGGGATCGGGAAGGTAAATATCTAACCTTTTCTCTGGCTGGAGAGGAATATGGCCTTGGAATCCTTAA
>Ga0233425_10006461_pt1 | contig 17358 bp, 13 predicted proteins | sample Watercolumn_Towu_2_FD_181712 | JGI IMG/M metagenome (GOLD analysis project Ga0233425, IMG submission 181712) | Freshwater microbial communities from Lake Towuti, South Sulawesi, Indonesia - Watercolumn_Towuti2014_140_MG | ecosystem: Environmental > Aquatic > Freshwater > Lake | place... | reverse complement strand
TGAGCCTCTTCAGGATCTCATCACTGCGCTTCCTGTTCACCAGTTGCATGCTTCCCTTCGGAAGATTGAGTTCGTCCAGCACACGGTCATCACCCAGTCTGATCAGCACATCGACCAGCGCGTTGCCGACTCCCAGTATTTTCTTCATATCCGTTTTTTTGCAAAAGTATGTAAGCAGGATGAAACCTTTGTACTTTTACCGGGCTAATCCGTATCTGTCTTTTATGAACATAGCGAAATTCTTTGAGATAAGCAGGCTGACCGCTTTGCCTGCGGGTATCTTCACAGCATATCTTGTGGGAAAAGGCAATCCCGAGACCACACTGCATTATCTTTCGTTCCTTGTCATATTTATTTTATCTGGCCTGACCGGTGTGGAAGGTGTTTTTTTCGGAAAGACTTCCGCAGATTCCATGGGAAGACAGCCCGATTCCGGATACCAGAAACAGTCGGGTGGAGCGAATCTTGCCTTTGCTGTTACAGCGGTCCTGGTCTTTGTCTTTAATTGGGGCCGTCTGGCCGAAGTGACACTGCTTACCGTGACCCTTTTGTTTTTTGCATTTTCGGCAACCTTTCATGCCCGGGAGATCGTGGCGCAACGCAATCTGAATGTCAAAAATATGTTGCGCCCTCTGTGGACCCTGCTCCTTCTCGCGGCTTGTGCATGGCCACTGGTAAAAAGCCTGTATTGACCATTCTGTCTGATCCTCCGGTAATCTTCCGGTTATTTCGTTTTTACTATTTTTGATGAAAATCCCCGCGGATGCCGGTGAATCCCATCAGGCGTTTTACTGCCGTGATAAAATCCGGGAAGTACCCGTTCCTTATCCAGATCTGGATCTTTCTCCTGATCATCCTTTTCTTCCAACTGCTTTGGGAGTCCTTCGAGAAGGTTCTGAACACCGTACCCCTGTTCGTTGCTCTGTCGGAGAAGACCGGAGACATTCTGCTGACCCTAACGCCATGGATCATCAATCCACTGATCAGCCACGACATCACCCGTAACGGGATCAGTCTGATCCTGCCAAGCGGTTTTTACGTGAGTTACTTTTTTTACCTGTCGGGTATTAAGCAACTTTGCCTGGTGATCATACTGTTCATCATTGTGCCTGGACCCTGGAGGAAAAAACTCTGGTACATCCCGCTGAACATCCTGATGATTCTGTTATTCGTTGTGATACGCTTCCTGATGCTGACGATGCATTGCCTGATATACCCCGAGCACTTGCATCTCATCCAGGACCTTCTTTTCGGGCCCATGTTCTATTCCGAGATTTTTTTCTCCTGGATGGCCTGGGTGTTGCTCGTAGCCCGGACGGCTAAACTTAATTCCCGGCGCGTGCAAGCCGCGGGACCTTGATCTGATCGTCGGCCGAAACTCCGGAAAGAACCTGGATGTTGATGCCGTCGGATAACCCGGTTTTGATATTCCTCTTCTCAAATTGCTGCGGGGCGGTTTGCACCTCGACAAAAGTGGAATCCCCTGAAAACTGGAGAAGGCTCTCCTTGATTGCAAGTACCTGGTCCACCCTTTGCAGGACAATATCGGCATTAGCGCTGTATCCTGCCCGGATGAACTGGTCGGGCTTCAGCCTGACATCTGCTTTGATCTCGAACTGTACGGCTCCGTTTTCCAGGACTCCTTTGGGGGCAATATACTGAAGGGTGGCATCGAATGTGTCATTTTCAATAGCACCAACCATCAGGAGGAGGTTCATTCCGGGTTTGATCTTCCCTACTTCAGTCTCATCCACCTTCCCTTCGAAGATCATATCCCCGATATCCGCAATGGAGGCAATGGTGGTTCCCGGGTTGAAGGTGTTGGCTTCGATGACCGAGCTGCCTACTTTTACCGGGATATCCAGCACCATCCCGTTAATGGTGGAGGTGATTAGGGTATTGGTTACTGTGCCCGACTTCCGGGTTGCTCCTTCCCTCACCAGTTCCAGGTTGGCCTCAGCTGCAGAGAGTTCCTGCATGGAGTTCCGGTAAGCGACTTCGGTGGTCTGGAATTCCGCTTCGGAAATGACTCCGCCGTTCCTTAGCTTCTCCCGCCGGCTGTAATTGATCTTGGCGTCGTCGAAAGCGATCTTTGCCCTTTCCACACGGGCTTCCGCGTTGTTCAGGTTGACGAGGTCGGGGATGATCCGCACTTTGGCGATGATATCTCCTTTCCGTACATACTTACCGGGTTCCAGGTAGATCTCTTCAATGATGCCGGAAACCTTTGGCTTGATGTCAATCTCCTCCCGCGGGATCACCGATCCGGTGGCTACGGTCTTTTTGATGATATTCGTGATAAAAGGTTTCTCCGTCGTGTACACGACCGGTTTCTGCTTCGACTTGTTATAAAGGTAAAAGATAGTTATTACAAACGCTGCCAGGATGACAACCAGCAGGATGATTCTGACACTCTTTCTGATAATACTCTTCTTCTTCATTGTTTCACGGTTTCCCTGTTTTACATAATGGTGTTTGACATTTCAGTTGGTTCACTGCTCGTATCTCAGTGCATCGATGGGTTTTACGGCCACAGCTCTTCTGGCCGGGATAAATCCGGCGAGGATTCCGGAGAAGATCAGGATCCCGAGGGCAATCATCGCCACACGGAAATTGACTCCCGGATTATAAAACATATCCGTCCCGGCACCGGAGGATTCCAGAACATAGTTTACGGCCTCAAGCAATCCCACTCCGAGAACAAGCCCAAAGTACCCGGCAAACGTAGTCAGTACGATAGCTTCGGTGATGATCTGGCTTATCACTTTCACGGGTGTGGCCCCGAGGGCGCGCTGGATCCCGATTTCTTTAGTGCGCTCCTTGACCACAACCAGCATGATGTTGCTTACCCCGATGATCCCGGCAAGTAAAGTGCCGATCCCGACAATCCAGACCAATACGCGGATTCCCAGGAACAACCCCTGGAATTTACGGAATTCCTGTTCGAGGTTGAAATGTCCGATCGCCCGTTCGTCGGCCGGTGCAATGGAGTGACGCTTTTTCAGGATCTCGATTGCTTTTTCCTCCACCACCGATACCGGAATGCCATCCCGTGAGGTAATCCCGAAAAAGCCGATGACATTCCCGTAATTATAGGTTTTTTGCAAGGTGGTGAATGGCATATAAATATTCTGGTTTTCGTTTTCGGCATGTTCCCCGGTCCGCTTGGATTTGAAAATGCCTACCACCTTGAAATAAACACCCTGTATCTGCAGGTATTCCCCGAGGGCGTTTTCTTCTTTTTTGAACAGGATCTCTTTTACCCGTGTACCAATTACGACTACTTTCCGTTTTTCTTCAATATCGCGTTCGTTGATCAGTCGGCCTTCTACCACATCCAGTGGATCGATCAGGAAATACTCCGGGTATTCGCCAAGAATGGAGAAGGATGCTGACTTGAGCCCCCGGATCACATTATTGGTGGCAAAAAAGTCTCCTCCCCGGATCCGCGGCGCCAGGTATTTTATTTCGGGAATCGAGTTTCGCAGAGAGGTGGCATCATCATTATCGAAGTTAAAGTTCCTGCCCCTTGGAAATCCCTTGTAAGGAATACTCGTCTGCTGGGTCCAGATAAAAACACTGTTCGTGGCCATGTCGGCAAAATTCCGGGAAACTGCATTTTCCAGGCCATTCCCTGATCCCAGCATGATCACCAGCATAAAGATCCCCCAGAACACCCCGAATGCTGTGAGGAAGGTCCTAAGCTTATTGGACCTGAGCACATGGTATATCTCCTGCCAACGGTCCAGGTCAAACATACTTGATGCCTCCTTTATTCGATATTCCGGTTGTTCGGTTTTCCAGTAATCCCGTCATTTTAACATCTGCTTGCCCTCTGGTCTGTTTCACAATTTCATAGTTTCACCTTTCACTATCTGTTATTCGTCTCTCAGCGCTTCGATGGGTTTGATCATGGCCGCTTTTCTGGCCGGAAAGATCCCTGCCAGGGTTCCGGCAACAATCAGGAGCAGGGTAGCCCCCACCGCAATGGAGAAGTTAGCCTCCGGACTGCGGAAAAAATCGATTTGCGGAAGGTTGCGGGAGATCAACTCCAAAACTCCGATGCCCAGCACCAATCCGATATATCCAGCAAATCCGGTGATCACAATGGCCTCCCGGAGGATCAGGCTGATTATGGAGAATGGGGTTGCACCTATAGCTTTTCTTACTCCGATCTCTTTGGTCCGTTCCTTCACCGAAATCATCATGATGTTACTCACCCCTACAATGCCGGCAATGATCGTTCCGATGCCAACTATCCAGATGAAAAGACGGATGCCGAGGAATAGTCCCTGGAAACGCCTGTAATCCTCGCTTTTATTCCAGATAAAGACCGCCTGACGGTCTTCCGTGTCAAAGGTGTGCCGTCGGGCCAACAGATCCCGGCTCTGTTCCACCATCACATCTACCTGCTCGGGTGGTGCTTCCCCGGTGGTGAAAGAGATCTGGCTGATGACATTCTGTCCGCTGAAAACCCGCTGTGCGGTGGTGACAGGGATGTAGATCCTGCGTTGTTCGTTGTCATCCCGCCCGAAATCCTTGAACACGCCGACCACCCGGAACAGCACGCCTTTAACGTTGATGTAGGCACCCACAGCCATCGTATCATTCCCCTTAAAAAGATCGGATCTGACCTTCTCACCGATGACAGCCGCTTTTCTGAATTCATCCACGTCGAGCTTGTTTAAGAACCGCCCCTGGACCATCTCCACCTGTTTTATGTTTCCGTAGTCGGGATGACAGGGTGAGAGGTAGAATGATCCGTATTCTTTTTTATAGGAGGTGATATTATTCCCCATAAACATGCGGGCCGACATATATTCATGATCCCTGATAGTGCTTTTCAGGACCTTGTAATCTTCGTTGTTGAACTGGATCAGACGGCCGGCCTTCAGGCCTTTGAACTCCTTGCTTGTCATGCCGCTGCTGATCCAGATCCCGTTATTGGCTCCTCCCTGGAACTGGTCAAGGACGCCGTTTTCCAGCCCATTTCCCGATCCCAGGAGAATGATCAGCATAAAGATCCCCCACGCAACGGCAAATCCTGTAAGAAACGTCCGGAGCTTGTTTTTCCGGATTGTCGAATAGATCTCCTGCCATTTATCCAGTTCAAACATATTGCCGGTGTTGAGGTTCGATGCTCCTGTATGTCCTATGCCACTTTTTCATATATTGCAGTCCGTACCTGCTTTATCCCTTCCGGCTTCTTGCTTCGTACTTCGTTTTCCAGGATTTCCTGAACCATGCCATCGATGATCCGGATGGTTTTTTGGGTTCGCCTTGCGATGTCTGTTTCATGGGTTACGATGATCATCGTTATCCCTGTGTGATTGATTTCGGTCAGCAGGTCCATCATTTCCTGGGAGGTGACGGAATCCAAAGCTCCGGTGGGCTCATCAGCGAGGATCACTTTGGGCCGGGTGATCAGCGCCCGGGCAATGGCAACCCGTTGTTTTTGTCCGCCCGACAGTTCGCTGGGCAGGTGATGCGCCCAGTCCTTCAGTCCCAACCGGTCAAGGTACTCCAGAGCGATACGGTTACGCTTGCGACGGTTTATCTTCTGGTAATAGAGTGGCAGAGCAACATTTTCCATCGCGTTCTTGAACGAAATGAGGTTGAACGACTGGAATACAAATCCCAGCATCCGGTTTCGCAGATGTGCTGCCTTACGTTCATTCAGGTTACTGATCCCGATACCGTCCAGTTTGTACTCTCCTTCGTCGTGAGTGTCGAGGATGCCAAGGATGTTCAGCAAAGTGGATTTCCCGGATCCCGAGGGGCCCATGACCGAGATCATCTCGCCGGCTTCAATGTTCAGGTCGATGCCTTTCAGCACGTGAAGGCTGTTCTGTCCGTTCGTATAAGACTTATGGATGTTTCGGATATGAATCATCGCTGGTTGATTTGGGATAGACCATAAGACTCGGCATACAGAGAATCGTTACATGATGCAAACGTAAATTTCCCGGATTTGGGATTTTCCCTGAAAAGAATTAGATGTAGCCTGTCATCCTCTCGATAAAACTGTACCTTTGCGCCCCCAATAAAATACACTTTATGCAATTGACCCGACTCCGGAACATTGGCATTGCCGCCCATATTGATGCAGGAAAAACCACCGTAACGGAACGGATTCTCTTTTTTACCGGAACAACCCGGAAGATCGGGGAGGTCCACGACGGTCAGGCCACGATGGATTTCATGAAGCAGGAGCAGGAACGGGGGATCACGATTGCTTCCGCCGCTATATCCTGCCAATGGAAAGGATACTTTATTAACCTGATCGACACTCCCGGGCATGTGGATTTCACGGTGGAAGTGGAACGGTCGTTGCGTGTGATCGATGGGATGGTTGCGGTATTCTGCGCTGTGGGAGGTGTTGAGCCGCAGAGTGAGACGGTGTGGAACCAGGCCGACCGGTACCGGGTTCCGCGTATAGCCTTCATCAATAAAATGGACCGCCAGGGATCCGATTTCACCCAGGTACTTGAACAGATGAACAAATACCTGGATGCCAATGCCTTTCCCTTTCAGATCCCGATCGGAGCCGAGGAGAGTTTCCAGGGAATCTGCGATATCATCTCCCGGAAAGCGGTTCTCTTCACTGGTTCCGAACCGGTCGAAACCGGGATCCCCATCGGACTCCAACCGGCATGTGAGGAGGCACGGGCACGCCTGGTGGAGAAAGTGGCAGAATTCAACGATCAGGTTATGGAACTTTTTCTCGAAGATACCGATGTTCCTGCCGAGCTGCTGAAAAAAGCTGCCCGGGAAGCCACGTTGAAACTGCTGATTACACCGGTGTTTTGCGGGGCCGCTTATAAAAATAAAGGCATTCAGTTACTGCTCGATGCGGTGGTTGATTATCTGCCCTCGCCCGTTGATACAGGCGCCGTGATGGGGACCGATCCTGATGACGCCGGCAAAACTCATACCTGCCACCCCTCACCAACTGAACCATTTTCGGCATTGGCTTTTAAGCTGATCCATGATCCCTATGTCGGGCAGCAAACCTTTACCCGCGTATTTTCCGGGATGCTTAAAAACGGGATGCAGGTGTTCAACGCCACGCGGGGGAAATATGAACGGATCGGACGGATTCTCAGGATCCATGCCAAGGAGAGGGAAGAGGTTTCAGAGGCTGGTCCGGGCGATATTGTGGCACTTATCGGGTTGAAATACACCCGGACCGGTGACACTCTTTGCATCGACAATCACCGTGTGCTGTTGGAATCGATCCATGTTCCGCCTGCCGTCATCGACCTGAAGATCTCCCCGGCCCGCCGGCAGGATCAGGCCCGGCTGGGAGAAGCCCTGGCCAAGCTGACTAATGAAGATCCCTCGTTCAAAGTGCGAGTGGATGCCGAAACCGGCGAAACCGTCATGTCGGGAATGGGCGAGCTGCATCTGGAGATCATTGTTGACCGATTGAAGCATGAATTCAGGGTGGACGCCGAGGTGGGTGAGCCATCGGTGGCTTTCCGTGAGACCATTACCACAGAAGTGGAATCGGGATACAAGCACAGCAAGCAGACAGGAGGCAAGGGACAGTTTGCCCACACTATTCTCCGGCTGGAACCCAATCCAGGCAAAGGGTATGAATTCACCGAGAAGATCAGGGGAGGCGCTATTCCCAATGAATTCATCCCCAGTGTCAACAAGGGAATACAGAAGACCATGGAGCAGGGGATCCTGGCGGGATATCCGGTAGTGGACGTGAAGGTGGTGCTGCTGGACGGCAACTACCATCCTGTCGATTCATCCGACATGGCGTTCCAAACCTGTGCCTCCATCTGCTTCAAGCAGGGATTCATGAAAGGCAATCCCATCCTTATGGAACCGGTTATGAAGGTGGAGGTCAACACTCCTGATGAATATATCGGTGACGTTGTCAGCAATCTGAATCGCCGCCGTGGAAAGATAGGGTCCATGCGCCGTTACCGTAAGGGTTCCCAGAAAGTCAATGCCGTTGTCCCCTTGATGGAGATGTTCGGTTATGCTACGCAGCTCCGTAACCTCTCCAGCGGCCGTGCCAGCTTTTCGATGGAGTTTTTCGAGTACCAGCAGTTACCCGTGAATATACAGGAAGTGGTGCTGAAGAAAGAACGGAAGGGAAGGCCGTAGTGGCAGGAATTTTCCATCTGTCGCAACTGTTATATCACTTCCCGTAGCCGGATTTGGAAAAAGTCTTAACGAAATGTCGCCCCGTTCACTTTCCAGGATATTCTGCCCGGTCACGATATTATCCCGGTACCATAATCCGCCGGCATTGATCCCTGCGAACAAGCGGGATCCGGAAATTGCAAGATGATAGAGGTAATGAGGAGAGTTGAGATTCAGATTTCCGGTTAGATCAGTCCACGTATTACCCGCGTCCTGAGTGCATAGTAAATCCACCATCGCCTGACAGGAAAGGTTTTCCATGAAACACCAGGAGCTCGTCTTCCCATGAAGCAAGATAGGGAGTGTAGCCTGAATAGTGGAGCCCTTGGTCATATGATTCCAGAAAGTAATCATAAGAGGTTATATACATCCCGGAACCTTGTGATGCAAGGTTCAGAAGATAAGCATAGCTGGATAGATTGATCTGCTCAAATGTCGCCCCCTGATTGGGTGGAGTCTGTGATCACAGCCAGATCCGTATAGGCTTCCCAGATGCCATCGGCGGGGATCCATTGTGCTTTTATAAAACAGGGGAAGCAAACAAGCGGAAACAGGAAGAGCGCTGATCGAAAAGATAGAAGGAACCGTTTCATGTCAGGGAAAATACCCTGATAAAGATAGGTGTTTTTTTATCTTTTTTTGAACCTGTTTTGTTTTTTTCTGCCAGGATTGTATTCCGGCGCTTCGCCGAACTGGACGGGAACCGCACCTTTATGGACCGGTTTGCCAAGGAGTTGTTCAATATCTGCGAACCGGAATTGCTCTTTCGGGCTGATGAACGTGATGGCCACGCCCGATGCATTCGCCCGGGCTGTGCGGCCGATGCGGTGGATGTAGTCTTCGGCGTCGTTGGGCACATCGTAATTCATGACCATATCGATGTTTTCCACATCAATGCCGCGGGAAACCACATCGGTAGCTACCAGAACCTGAACTTCCTTGTTGCGGAAACGGATCATGACCTTTTCCCGTTCGCTCTGTTCGAGATCGGAATGGATCTCCTGAACAACGATGCCTGCCTGCTTCAGTTCGCGGCTGAGTGTTTTCGTGCTGCTTTTCCGGGAACAGAAGATCAGGATGGTACGCCCAAGAGTATTCCCGAGCAGATACTTGACCAGCGGGAGTTTCTGGGTTTCATATACAGGGTATGCGAGTTGCAGGATATTGTCGGCAGGTTTTGAGAGGCTGAGTTTGACCTCTTCCGGATTGCGAAGCACCTCCCGTGCCAGGTCCCGGATATCCCCGGGAATGGTAGCCGAGAACAACAGCGTTTGCCGCTCCCTGGGAATATGAGAGAGAATTCTCATGATGTCGTCACGAAAGCCCATATCCAGCATCCGGTCGGCCTCATCCAGAACCAGGTACCTGATTCTGGTAAAATCCACGTATCCCAGGTTCAGGTGGGCCAGCATCCGGCCGGGAGTGCAGATGACCATATCGGCACCGTTGATCAGTGCGGCTTTTTCACGGGAAAAGACACTTCCGTCGGTTCCACCGTAAATGGCAAGGGAACTTACCGAAGTGAAATAGGATAATCCTTCCATGTGCTGATCGATCTGAATGGCCAGTTCACGGGTAGGGACGATGATCAGCACCCTGATTCCCGGTTGCCCCGGCTCTTTCAGGATCCTGTCGGTCATCGGGAGCAGGAAAGCGGCTGTCTTGCCCGTTCCTGTCTGGGCCGCTCCGATCAGATCCCTCCCCTGCTGGATCAGGGGAATGGCTAATTCCTGGATCGGGGTGGGATGAACAAAACCAAGCGATTCGATGCCAGCCTGCAGTCGTGGATCGAATCCGAAATCAGTGAAGGTCAAAGGTAACCGGGGATTTTATGAATACTGGAGTTTCTGCAAAAGTAAGGGAATTTCTCACAGGATTTTCCTGAAGGTTACTCCGTTAAAATTTGCTTCGGTTGCATATTATCCGCAATATCCGGCGGCACGGCTGAATATCATTCCGGGATGCCAGGGAGCCTCTTGTTTCAGAAATATCCGGGGCGCGGAGAGGGTTTTACTGCGTACCGGTCGGCCTGGTTAAAGAGTGCCACAGAACAGTACCCCGCATGTACGAATGCCGAATGCGGGACTCCGGCCGGTATGACCATCCGGTCTCCTTTTCCATAGCGGAAGGTTTTACCGTCTATTGTCACCTCAACGGTGCCTTCCAGAACGATCTCCAGCTGCTCCTGGTGGGAATGTTCCGGCACTGTTGTGTCTTCTTCAAACCGGAAGAATAATAGCTGAAACAGGTTCCCCTGTGCCAGGTATGCGGTCAATCCCTTCAGTGGAATGTCGGCAAGTGGGAATTTGGTTATGAAATCCGGGAAGCAACCTTCATTTTTCATTGTCGTTTGTTTTAACACTATGAATTATCCTGTTATTTTTACCCTCTGAAAATCGTTGAAAATGGTCAGGTGCCTATGAAAAAAGCGCTCAAAATTACAGGAATTGCAGTACTGGTCATCCTGGTCCTGGTTCTTTTTATGGCTCTTGTCCCTGTCCTGTTCCAGAAGAAATTCGCGGAAATAGTGAAAAACACAGCTAACAAAAACCTCCGGACCGAATTGAACTTTTCCTCCATGGAGGTTTCCTGTTTCCGTCATTTTCCCAATCTTACTGTCACTCTCCATGATTTCTCATTGAAATCGTCGGCCCCATTTGTGCAGGACACCCTGATCAGGGCCCGGGATGTATCGTTCGGGATTAACCTCGGAAGTCTCATAAGCGGTCCTGTGCGCATCGGAAAGGTGTACCTGAACCGGGCCCGTATCGTTGTTCAGTATGATGAATCGGGGGGATCCAACTTTGATGTGTATGAATCCCCTGTCGATTCATCGGGAGAGGCAGCCGATACGGCCGGAACCGGGGCAGCAGCCCTGAAGATCGAACAGATCGTGTTCTCCCGGGCCGATTTTATCTATACCGATCCCGCGATCCCCGTGAAACTCTTCGTTCACGGATTCAATTACAAGGGGCAGTGCGAGATCGTCGGCAATACCCTCCGGTTACATTCATCCGTGGATATCGATGCCCTGGATTTCTGGTACGACGGGATTCCTTACCTGAGATCCAAGCCGGTCACCGCTGAACTCACGACAAGTGTCGATATGAATTCACTGGCAATTAAGCTGGAAAAGAACGATTTACGTATTAAGGATATTCCCTTCGAGTTCCGGGGAGAGCTTGCTTTCACTCCCGATGGTTACGAGTTCTTTATTGCTCTTTATTCCGCATTCGGAGAAGAGCATATCAGTGGTTCTCTCTGGCTCGTTACAACAAAACACCTGTGGATCTCGGCAAAGACCGATATCCTGATCGACCTCAGGAAATGGTCACGGAATTTCGGGGTGACGGATATTGAGCTGGGAGGAATGTTTTCGATGAAACTGAAGGCCCAGGGAATATACAGCACAGGGCAGGATCCGCAATCCAAATCCCCGGATACTGTTCTTCTAAGCATCCCCTCGTTCACCCTTACCTCAAAGCTGAGCGATGGATCCTTCCGGCATAAGGCCTGCCCTGAACCGATCCGTGATATCTCGTTCATGCTGACAGCAACCGCCGACAGTGATTACCGGTCGACCGGAATCAGGCTTGAAAACCTGCAGGCCGGTTTCCTTGACAACCGGGTAGAAGGGTATCTCAAAGTAGCCAACATGAAGGATTTTCCGGTGGAGGGGCGGCTCACGACATCTCTCAACCTGGAGGAACTTTCACGGATCATTCCCCTGGACAGCTTTCGGCTGCAGGGATTACTTGGCGTGGATCTCGATGTCAATGGGAATTACGATCCCGGAAATCACCAGTTTCCGGTGACCCGGCTTACAGTCAACCTTCGTGACGGATCAGTGCAAACTCCTTATTTCCCATCGCCTGTCGAGAACATCCAGGTGGCGGCTTCGGTGATAAACCGCGACGGGACTCTCGCTGGCACTGAAGTAAAACTGGATCCTTTTTCGTTCCGGTTCGTGGGAAATCCTTTTGTATTGCAGGCCGATCTTTCCGATCCGCTGAACCTCAGTTATGCGATTCTGGCCAGGGGATCGGTGGATATCGCAAGCGTCTATAAGGTTTTCTCCCGCCGGGGAATGGACCTCCGGGGATACCTCTCCGCCGACCTGAATCTTAGGGGAAAGCAGAGCGATGCACTGGCCGGTCAGATCGATAAACTGCACAACTCCGGAACGCTGACACTCCGGAATATCGCCTTCACCTCATCGTACCTTCCGAAGCCGCTTATCCTTGAATCCGGGGTGTTCCGGTTCCTGAACGACGAGATCTGGTTTGACCAGTTCCAATGCCGGCATGGGGTTTCTGACCTCTCCCTGAACGGTCACTTAAGTAATGTGGTTAACTATTTCCTGTCGGAGAACGAGCTTCTGAAGGGCTATTTTACTCTCCGTTCCGGTCATCTTCTGGTGGATGAGTTTATCGCTGAGGATGTCACAGAAACAGTGCCCGTGACATCTGGTACTGCACCTGAATCCGGGGAGGCAATTCAGACGGGTGTCATTGAGATTCCGCAGGATTTGGAAATCGGATTGGAGGCTGATCTGAAAAAAGTCGGATTCCGTGGGCTGACGATTTCCGGTCTGACCGGGAAGGTGGAGGTCCGGAAAGGGATCCTGTTGCTGAAGGATCTCAGTTTCCAGCTGATAGGTTGCCGGGTTGGGATGGATGCCACCTATGGGAGTATCTCCCGTGACCGGGCATTTTTCGATTTCCACCTCCGGGCCGAAAATTTCGATATTAAACGGGCATACCGGGAATTGGAGCTTTTCCGGAACCTGGGTTCCTCAGCAGGCAAATGCGAAGGGATCGTTTCGCTGGACTATTCCCTGAAGGGTACGCTTCAAGGCGATATGGAGCCTGTGTATCCATCTCTGGAAGGAGGGGGTAACCTCTCCCTGACAAAGGTTAAAGTAATGGGAATGAAACTGTTCACTTCCATGAGCCGGAACCTGGAAACGGAGAAGATCAAAAATCCCGATCTGTCGAAAGTGGATCTGCGGACTACCATCCGGAATAATGTGATCACTTTGGAGAAAACGAAGATGAAGATGTCGGGTTTCACATTCAAAGTGAGCGGTGAGAGCAATTTCAACGGGAGGATAAACCTGAAAGCGCGGCTGGGCCTGCCACCGCTTGGGATCTTCGGGATCCCCATCCGTATTCTGGGTACAATGGAAAATCCAAGGTTCAAATACGGCCGCGGAAACAACGATGAAGAGGTTGAGGAGACCGAGTATACTGATGAACTTCCGGCAGAATTACTGGAAAAGATAAGGAATGCCCGGGAAGAAGACCTCAGGGATGGATTACCGGAGGGGGATTGAGATCTCCCTCGTTCACCTGGCTGGCAGGAAGCGTAAAGTAGAAGGTGGACCCGGTATTTTCGATGCTTTCCACCCAGATTTTTCCCTGGTTCCGGATGACAAAATCGCGGGACAGGATCAGTCCCAGGCCGGTCCCGGTTTCATTGGCTGTGCCCCGGGTTGTGGATTTTTCGTCGAGCCTGAAAAGGATATTCAGCCTATTCTCCGGGATGCCACAGCCTTTATCAGTGACGGAGACCTTTACCATATTTTTGGATTCCCTCGACCAGCGTACCTGAACGGTTCCCCCGGAGAAGGAGAACTTGATGGCATTGGAAAGGAGGTTCCGCATGACTGTCCTGATCATGTTCCTGTCGGCATACACGACCATGTTTTCCTGAAGCGGAACGGTGAGGGTGATCTGCTTTGCCTGCGCCGACGATTCGAGCAGGGAACAGGTTTCATCGATCACTTCTTTCAGGTCGAACTTCTCGGGATGAAAGGGAAGGAGCCCTTTTTGTGCCTGGGCCCAGGTGAGGAGGTTCTCCAGAAGGTCGATTGTGTGGCCGGAGGTCGTTTTCAGGCTGGTCAGGATCTTCTGGCGTTCCTCGTCGGTGAACTCGTTATATTCCGAAGTGAGCAGATCAAGCATTCCCAGGATGGCGTTGAACGGACTTTTCAGATCATGGGCGATAATGGAGAAGAATTTGTCTTTTGAGGCATTGCTCTCCTGCAGGTCTTTTTCCGATTTACGGAGTTCGCGGGTCCTGATAGCCACCATTTTTTCCAGCCTGAGGTTGTACCGCCTGATGAGGATATCCCTGCCGGTAATGAATGCCACAGCCAGAATGATGGTGACGGCGAGGGCAATGAACCACCACTGGAACCAGAAGGGCTGACGGATCCGGATCTCGCCGGAGACCACGGGTTCGCTCCAGGTGTTCAGGGCGTTACATGCCTTTATAACGAACCGGTAAGTCCCCGGTTGGAGGTTGGTATACCGGGCATGGGTAGCATGCACAAATATATCCGGGGACCAGTTCCGGTCGAATCCCTCCAGCTTGTACCGGTAAAACACCTTATGCTCGTTGATGTAAGATAGTGCCCGAAAACAGAAATTGAGATCGTTCCGGTTATAGCCGAGAACCACTCGCTGGTCGGAGCGGAAAGTATCGCCCCCTGCTTCAAGGAACAGGAGGGCCACTTTGGGAGGAGGGATTTCCGCCGGCCGGTATTCATATTCCGGTTGGTAAACAGTCAGCCCGTTGTTGGTCCCGAACCAGATATGATTCCGGTGATCGACAAACACCGCATCGCGGTTGATCTCCAATCCCGACAATCCGTCAGAGATCGTGTAATAGGTCTTTTCCAGTCCGTTCCACCGGATAACCCCATTATCGGTTCCGAACCACAGATCCCCCTGTTGATCTTCCACGATCGCATAGACCGGCCGGTCGATCGAAAGGCCATCACGGTTGACTTTTTCGAGGGAAGTATCGGTGGCCAGGAACAGACCGGCCAGGGTTCCTATCCATAAGCGTTCCTTTGAATCGGTAAAGACCGAAAAAAGGTTGTTGGCACGATAGTTCTGCGGAGCCTTCAGTTGTTTTTCCCGTATTCCGTCCCATATAATCAGACCTTCGGCGAAAGTAGCCAGGAAAAGTTCCTGCCCCTTCCCGGCGAATATTTTTCTGACGCCCGCATCCGGGAGTGATTTCAGTGGTATCCGGATGAACCGCCCGCCGGAGAGCCGGTAGAATCCGTCGGTGGTGGAGGCGTAAATCGTTCCGTCGGCACCGGCCAGCACCGAAAATCCTTTCCCGTGAAGGCCTTCCGGTTCCCCATACCAGACGATTTCGCGTTGCCTGTCAATCCTGGCCAATCCCATGGTAGAAGCCGCCAGCCAGAGATTCCCGGCACGATCGCGGTCCAGGTCCAGTACACGGGTATCGTATCTCTGTTTGTCGGCTGGTGTGGTGAAAGTCAGATGGGTAAATTTCCCGTCTTCCAGGAAGGATATGGCTCCCTGATGGGCAAAGACATATCTGCCCGGTGAGAGCTCCATGGCAGCTGCAATTTCATTGTCGGCGAGCCCGTCAAAGGTCGAATAGATGATAAACCGCCGTGATGGGATCCGGGTGATACCACGTAATCCGGTGATCCAGGTATTCCTCTCCCGGTCTACGAGCACTGCAGTAGCTCCACGGGAGATCAGGCCATTCCTCTGGTCCAGCCGCTCAATTGTTTTGGAATCTCCGGGGAGGCAATAGAGGTCGTACATATTACCGAAAAAAAGGTTGCTGTCTGTGCCGTGGTAAAGGAAACACTGGTGCCCTATATCATGAGTGTTCAGGTGAAAAGCCCGTGTGACTATCCTGAAAGCACCGTTTTTATAAACACCCAGCCAGTTTTCGCCCAGTAACCAGATCTTTTCCGGGATGCCTTCCGGCACGGGGCCTTCTGTCGCCAGGGCAAAGACCACCCCGGGCGTTGCATTGTGAATGATTTCCGGACAAGGGATCACCGAATCATTCCTGATGAGGTTCAATCCCAGGTCGGTGGCTACGAAAACCGTGTTGCCCACAGCTGCAAGGCCGTGAACGCAATCGCCGGACAAGCCTTCCCTTGTGGAGTAGTGTTTCCAGGTGCCGCTCTTATACACATATATCCCGTCGCGTCCTGATCCGCACAGGAATTCCGGTTCAGAACCTGAATAATGAACCGCAAATGCATTGAAATGAATGGATTCCGTGGTCCCATGGTTGCAGAGATAGGATTCCCACCGGCCATCCGTGAGGCGGGAAATGCATAGTGGTCCGTTTTCAGGAAGCGTCCAGAGAATTCCTTTCTCATCGAGAGTCAGAAACGAAAAGCCGGCGGTCTGAAGTCCATCTGCTGCTCCGTAATTATGAAAAACGATCCCATCGTAGCAGGAGATCCCCGACCGGGTGGCAATCCAGATCAGGCCGTTTGTGTCCTGCGCGATGTCGGAAACCATAGAGCTGGAGAGACCATCGGCTTCGGTGTAAGTACGCGTGGGAAAGCGCTGGGAAAACAGGGTAGTGCCGGCAGCGACAAACATGACCAGGCATAGGGCAGTGCGTGCGGCGAGGAACAGGAAGTGGCGAGAGCGGTCAGTTTTCAAGTTGTCTGGTCAGGGAGCCTGTAAAACTAACAAAAAAAAGCCGGTTTTAGTATGCGTCTACCTGGCCGAAAGGCGCCAAAGCCACACACACAGGAACACGGTGGCGATCAAACCAATCCAGTTTATGCAAAGGGGAAGGGAGAAGGTCCCGATGGTCACGCTGATCCCGCTGAGGATGCGCGCAAGGTGCATGATGGCAACGATCCCGAAAATGGTGCCGGTGATCCGGAGCCAGAGTTTTTTTGACAGCATATCAGTATACTTGCAAGGTGTGAACAGTAAACCGTAAATTTACACATATTTTCCGGATCTTGATCTTTCAATCAGGTTTTACCGATCTACAGGTTTTACTGCTGCTCATTGCTGGTGTAACTTTTCTGGCCGGACTGCTCTATCAGATCAGGGGCAAAGAGTATCTTTCACTGGGATTTTTACTTTTGACCGCGTTGCTTATTTTTTGTTCTGCTGCTCTGCTAGATCCATTCCTGAACTTGTGGGATGAACGGTTTCACGCGCTGGTCGCCAAGAATCTGATGAACCATCCGTTACGGCCTACATTATATGATGACCCGATAGTAAATATGCCTTATGACCGCTGGGATAGGTATATTGTCTGGTTACATAAGCAACCTCTGTTCTTATGGCAGATAGCATTGAGTTTTAAACTATTCGGTGTTTCAGAGTTTACTCTGAGATTGCCGGATGTCGTCATGGGAACCATCCTTGTTTTTGCCGG
>Ga0233425_10006460_pt1 | contig 17359 bp, 14 predicted proteins | sample Watercolumn_Towu_2_FD_181712 | JGI IMG/M metagenome (GOLD analysis project Ga0233425, IMG submission 181712) | Freshwater microbial communities from Lake Towuti, South Sulawesi, Indonesia - Watercolumn_Towuti2014_140_MG | ecosystem: Environmental > Aquatic > Freshwater > Lake | place... | reverse complement strand
ATCCTCTCGAACCTCCAGTTGCACGATCCGATCCTCACCCCTCCTCTGTCACCTGCGATTCCGCACCGTTTCGCGCTCCAGGGTCGGGTCCGTCCTCGGCCGCCACACGGGTCCGGTTTTCGCCGGCGGTGAGGGCCAGATTCGAATTCAACGGTTTTGCAACTTTTTCTCGTCGCGTAACTCAGCGCAATCGCTACGAGTCACACCCCAGTGTCAGGACGTCAGAGGCTGGCCCGCGATGCACACGGTCCTGATCCGCGTTGTGGGATGACTTCATCTGCGTCCCTCGGAGATCTCTGCCGCATCATCACAGATCTCGAGCGCTTTCTCGGCGCGCGCCGCCCGATCGAGCAACGTCTCCCGGTCTATCACCTGGAAATGGTCGAGTCGATCCACGTACTCCAGCTCGAGCTCTCCCGTGCTCGGCAGGATGAACACGCCGTAGACATACGCGGTTCGTTTGAGCAAGGTCAGTACTTCGTCAGGGATGTGACATTCCGCGTGCGTGATGATGTAAAGCACCGGTCGCCGTCGTTCCCTGAGGGCGATCCGCTGGAGCTCGACGGCGAGGCTGCGGAAGACCTTGGAGTAGTTGCGACCTCTTTCGCTCCTGAAACACAGGAGATACGGCACGTCGAACTGTGAGCCCTTGGCCCTGACGAGGTCATAGAGGAGGCTGTCGAAAAAGCGGAGATAGACGTCTTCGCCACGCAACGTCAGCTTCTTGATGAGAGCGAGCGCGAGACCACGAGCGAAGACCTCGCGTTCTCCGCGCATCGATGCGCTGCCGTCGAGCGCGACGTAGTGCAGACGCCGGAGCTCTTCGGACTGCTTCTCGTGGGCATAATAAAAAAGCTCGTTATCCACGTAACGCTGTTCGAAAACCAGATCGTCATGCGCGAGCTCGCTGAGCAGAAGGCTGTCAAGGGTGCCGCGGCGAGCTAGCCCGGAATACCCGTCAACGCTGAACGTCTGCATGCCGCTTGATCGCTTCGTCTCGAGCATCGAAGGGATGACGTCGAGCGAGAAATTCACGACATCGTTCGCCTGGGGGTTCCTGAGCACACCGAGCAGGTCCATGATGTCGATCACTCCGGCCATGTGTTGTCCAGAGTGAAACAAGCCGAGTAACCGGAGCGTGTCGAGGTCGAGCTGCTCCACAGAGGTGAGCAACCCCAGCCGGGTCGATCCGATGTGCGCGCAGAGCCGCAGCTCGAGGTCCCGGTCGTGGGCGCCGAAAAGCGCCGCGAGCTGAGCCTCGAGTCCCTCGAACACTAGGGTGGACAGTGGCAGCGCCTCGACGGGTGGGCGGCGGAAGCGATCGGGCCAGCTCCCCAGGATGTCGGCCAGAAGCCTGGCGAGCAGCACGATCACGAGTTCGTCCGAGAGGCGCCAACTCCTGGCCTTTGCCGCCACCTCGGTGCCGGCGATCTCCCGGATCACCTCGACATATGCTGCATGGACTGAGCATACCGGCGCCGGGAGCCGCTGGATGATCTCGGGCCGCGAGCTGGGCTCGGTGTCACCAGATGGGCCAGCAAGGACGAGCCCGAGGTCATGGACCACGAACGGGAACGGGGCCAGTCCGAGCCGTGTGAGGCCATTGCTCCAGGTCGCCACCCGCAAGAGCATCTCGGGGTTGAGTGGAGACAGCGCTGACAGAGCGAGTGAGCCGAGCTCCCGCCCAATCCACGATCGAATCTGTTCCGGGTTCAGCGCCATGGTCTACTGGGCGAACTTCGAGGACGCGAAGACGTGCTCGAGGAGCTGCTCCACCTTGGCCTTCGCCTCGCGTGCCTGTGGCGTCTGGAGCTGGTCGAGCGCTGCCTTGATCTCGTTGAGGTTCTTGAGCTGGCTGAAGAGCTGGACGTCGCCCAGCGTCTCGCTGCTGGTCAGGGTGTCGCGGATGAGGTTAATCTCCTGGATCAACGCGCCGAGACCGGCCTCCGCCGCGGTGAAACGCCGCGATTCGGGGTGTTCCCTGTAGTGTGTTTCGAGCACAGGTCCCACGAGCTCTTCGAGGATCTCTGCTTGGTCGAGGCTGTTCCAGATATGCTTGAGGATAAAGAAGTCGCCGGCATCAGGGGTCGCTCGACCGTCGACGTAGGCGCTGGCTGAGAAGAGTTTGAGTAGCTTGATCGCACGCCGGTCGCTCAGACTGATCCCTTCTGATCGGATCTGGAATACAAGTCCCTTGTATTGCGTGAGGAACTCATCTGTGAACCGGAGAGTCTGGTCGAATACCTGATGGACTTGGTGCAGGTCTTGCGCCTGGAGGAGGGGCTGCAATGTCTGCGAGAGCCCACTGATGCGGAGTTGCTCGTTCTTCAACCCCTTCAGGAGGAGCTCGTTGAAATGATACGAATCGAGGTTGTTGGATTGAACCCGGAGCAAAAACCGGTCGAAGATGGCCGTCAGCGATTCGTCGTTCGGGACCTCGTTCGAGGCGCCAAAGGCGCTGATCAGAGGCACTTCGACTTTCTGAGATCCATTCGTGAAGCTCCGTTCGTTGAGGAGCATCAACAGTGAGTTCAGGATGGCGCTGTTGGACTTGAAAACTTCGTCCAGGAAGACGATCTCCGCCGTCGGCAACATCCCCTCGATGCGACGCTGGTAGACTCCCTGGCGAAACGATGCGATGTCTACCGGTCCAAACAGCTCGTTGGGCTCGGTGAATCTGGTCAACAGATACTCGAAGTACCTTGCCTGGATCATCTGAGAAAACATCCTGATCATGGCTGACTTCGCGGTTCCGGGCGGTCCGATAATGACCATGTGCTCGCCAGCGACAGCGCTGATCAGCAGGAGCCGAACGACCTCCTGCTTCCCGAGGAAGTACTCCTCGAGCGTCTGAGCGATGGACTTGAGCTCACGGGAGATGTTCGGAAGGCGTCTGTCAGCCATGGAATCCGGCCTCCTGTCGGGAGTGAACTCTCGGCGGAACGATGAGATCGACGTGGCGAGCGGCATGCTCGAGCATCGGGCCCGCAACGGCCGCAGCGGCATTCCGAAACCGAGTCTCCTTTACTGCGTGCTCGGCTTCAACTGGTGTGGGCGCGTCTATGCGGTCGGCTCGAGCCAGCGCGGCAGCGAACCAGCCGAAGAAGCACTTGCGATCGTCTTCCAATGCTTCGCCCCACCCGACCTCCAGCGGTTTTTCAAGGTCATCGGTCCCCGATGTCCACACATGAGTGAGCTGGAGGTTCACAATATACCTCAGACTGAAAGCGAGGCGCGGATCCCCTTCGATCTCAGGTCCTCTCCCGATCTCGGAGAGGAGCGCCCGGGCCAGATGCGGCCCGGTTGCATGCAGACCGAGCGAGAGGTGCCGGTAGGTCACGCAACGGCAGATGTCGGTTCGGCTGAGCGCGATCACGACCTCCGGCGTCCAGCGGAGCTCAGACCCTATCGAGGAGTCGTCGAGGCCAGGTTCCAAGTGGTCATGTGGACCGCGAGCTCCCGAGGATACCGAAGTCCGCGCGGACGCTGCCGGCTCCCGGCGCGAGTACGGCATGCTCAGGAGGCAGGTGAGGGGACTGCTCTCGAGGATCTCGGTCAGGGCTGTGCGCGCCTCGTCGATCGCCGCCACCTCTTGAAAACCGACCACCTCCTCGGACCTCCGGAGCATTCGAAGACCCGGCCAGATCAACGCTCGCGGCGGTGGATCCTGGCCGATATACCTCGTCGTCGAACGGCGTGTCTGCAAGACAGTATCGACTCGTTCCAGCGACGTGACCTGATGGAGCAGGCTGTGCCGTGACAGCGCGGAGTCCGCCGATGCACAGGGCCTCACGTGGGTGAGGTGTTCCCTGGCCCACGTCAGACAGTGCTTCCATCGAGCCTGGCCGCGGAACCCGGAGACGACCTCCTGGTGGTCGCACAGGAGCACGTTGTGAAGGGCTGCGAGGAGGAAGATGTCCTCCTCGGTCAAGGTTTCTGGCAACGGCGACGGGGTGATCTCCTCGAGGACTATCTGCCGTGCTCTGGCGATCTCACCAGGAAGCGCAGGGTCGATCGGCTCCGCGAACCTGAAGAAGTCCACGGCGCCCTCTCCGAGGGGATAGCTCACCAGGACGCTGCCACCCCTGATGAGCGGTACGACGAAGCTCCCCAGGAACCGGTCGAACATCGCCTGAAGCGCAACATCGCCGCTCATGGTGTGTCTCCACGCTTGCTGCGACCTGGGAGCCCCCAGAGAGGGAACGGGCCGAGCTGATCGTAACGGATGCGGACGGGGTCGTGCGTGTGCTCCGGAGCGAGGATACCCGGCTCTCGGCGTGCCAACATGCTCGCCACTGCCCCTCGACCCAGGGCCTGGAAATCCGTGTCCCTGAGGATGTACGGCTGGGCTACCGAGGGCTCGAACACGCAGAGCTCCCCCGGCTCGAGGCCCACGAGGTCGGCCAGGAGCTCGGAGTTGACGTGCGGCAGGAACCCATACCCCGCTGCGACGAGAAGCGAGTCTCCCACGTTGCAGAGCAGCGTTCCGAGAGGGATCGCCTCGACACCGATCTCGCCGAGCAGGACGATCCGTTCCTTGGACACGTGGATACGCGTGTCCCGCAACAGTTCCGGGGGCAACATGTAGACCAGGTGCTGGAGCCACTCGGATCGCTCCCACTGGATCGACACTCCTCGGATACGGCGCCACGGCTCGTTCGTCGGTACCAGCCGCAACGGTACCTTTATCGTGGAGATTGACGCTTCGCGTGTCGCGTGGGGCCGTGGGTTCTTCTCGAAATCCACATTGATTCGTGTGAGGTTTCTAATGTCGGAAAAAACGGGCACAGGGTCGACCACGTCCACGGTGTCCCGCGATCCGCAGAAGAGGTGGAGCCCGCCAGTCGCGAAGATCGACAGGCATGACGGGAGATGGATCGGATGACGGTACCCGTACTCCGTGGCCACGTTCGGTCCAACAGGGACGAATAGCTCCACTCCTGGAGTCGCGGTCATAAGTTCGGCGATTCGCTCGGGGAGGTCGGAAGTGCGGTACAAATATGTGTGCCGCGGGCCTTCATCGAAGGAGGACGTGGTTGCCCCTTCGGCGAGCGCGACGCCGGTCGGTACTCCATTCCTGTAGAGGTACCCTTGGACAGCCCGGGAAAGCCCCGGGCGGACTGCGATGATCGCCTCGCGCGGGAGCCCCTCTGCTGTGCGAGGAATGCGACGCAGCGTGAGCTGGAGCACGAGCTGGCGGAATGGGATGTCTCGTTCCTCGTCGTAGGCCTGTGAGAAGTCATCGTGGTACAGGGCCAGGTCTCCCCCGGTAGGAAGCAGGCGATCCGTGTCGTACCCAAGCGGTGAGGCCGCATCGCGATACTTCACGAAGTGTCGACTCGTTCCCGTGAATGCAAGCCCGCCGAGCATCTTGGTGATTCCCGCACAGCGATCCATCTGATACGAGCTACCGATGCCGTACGAGACGACGAACTCCCGGCTCCCGAGTCGGGTCTTGACCTGGTTGATCCGCAACGTGGGCAACAGCTCATCGATGGAGTCCTGGTCACCATACACGCGGAAGAACGAGACGAGCCGTTCGACGGTGGGCAAGAGAACGAGGCCTCGCTGGCCGAGCATCACGCCTCGAGAGTCCGGCGCTACGCCCGGGACGTTGAGGCGGGTCTGGTTCAAGGCGACCCGTTCGAGCACGGTCCCGAGCCTATGAGACGCGGGAACCAGACGTCAAGATGCCCGATCGACCGACCCCAATCGCAACGGTCTTGACTGTGGCCGCATCTGCCCACAGCATGTCGAACATCGATCAGAAACCCCGGTGGTCCTGTCTCAGGAGGTCCATGTCACGGGTGATGATGCGTGGCGGAAATGTGCGATGGACGATGCTGATCGCGCTGTTCGTCGCGGGATTGGTCTGCCTCATCGCTCGTACCGCAAGTGCTCAAACTGCCTCGGTCGAGGAGTTGCACGGCAGCATCGAAAGCCTGGCCCGTGGCCCCGCAGGCGAATTGGCCCCTGACGAGATCGACCGAGCCAGGGACCTGCTCCGTATGAGCAGTGACGCGAGGCGAGCGGGGAACATCCGCGCAGCGGACGGATTGCTCGCCGTGATCCCCCTGCAGATCCGGTTGATACGCGAGATCCTTCGAGCCGTTGAAGCGGAGCGCGCTGCCGATGGCGCTGAGGGCGAGCTCGAAGAAGCGCGGAGGCTCGCCAGGTCCACGAGAGAAGACCTCGATCGGACTCTCGAGCTGCTCCTGTCCCTCATCGTCGAGCTGATGGAGGAGTGAGTGTCCCAGTCGCCGGGGGCTCGACGCCCTCCTGGGGCTTCGTTCCAAGGCACGGACCGGGTGTTCGGCCGCATTCCAGCGCACGGGAAAAGTCCGGTTGCTGAAGTACTCAACCAGGTGCTGGCGATGACCGTGTTGTTTGGCATCGTCAGTTCGGGCTGCTCGAGCAGGCCTCAACCGGAGTCGCTGCTCGAGCTCAGGAGAGTCCTCTCCGTCTCCACCGTGGAGCAGGACCGGCATGCAGCGGCGGATCTCATGGCTGAAGCCGAGCGATCGCTCGAGATGGCCGAGCACGCTTTTACGCGTGGGGATGAAGCAATGGCGAGACGGATGGCCATGCTCGGGGTGATACAGGTGCGGATAGCGCGGGCTCTGGCGAGGCAACATGACGCGGCCGCGCGAGCCGAGAAAGCCCGGCACGAGCTCACCCAGGTGCGGGAGTCCATCTCCAGGTCCAAGTCCCAGCAAGCCGATGCCCTTCGTGAGATCCGCCGCCTCGAGTCACTCGGTCATGAGTCCAAGACGAGAGCCGGCACCTGTGGACCGCCCCCTTCCTGTCTGGGCAGGTGAACCAACCGGCCGGGCTCGGGCTCGCGGTAAGCAGATCGACCCGGTCAGTTCATGTCTTCCACGACCCAGATGCCATCTTCCCGGATGAGGTCGATGACGTGGTCCCCTTCGTAGACAACCCTGGCTCGGTTGCCCGTCACATCGATGCGGAGGCTTTCTTCGTCTCCGAGACCCTCAATCACTCGATCGATCTCGTCGTCCACTTGAGATCGGGCATCGCGGCTCAGCACGTGGAGCAGGGCCTGGTACGATCGTCGTTGGAGTGCGCGCCGAAGCGCGCGAACGGTCTCGAGCGGTGACGCGAGCCCAGTGGCACCCGCGAGGCCATCAGCGATCCGCCAACGCCCGCCATCGAGGACCAGGGCAATGACCTCACCACTCGCGAGGGGCACGTCGGCCCGCACGGGGATGCGTTGGGCGAGCTGAAGGCGGAGCTGATGAACCTGGGCTTCGATCTCCTCGGGATGACGAGCTGCAGCTTCACGGAACTCGTCACGTGTGATTCTGGCGCGCTGACTCTCGCTCAGGAGATCGTATGCACGGTCCGGGTCATCCGAGATGAGCTCGACGTACTGCTCGAGCACGGGATCGGGATGAGCCTGATGTGAAGATTGGCCGCAGGCTGCGAGGAGCACCGAGACTATGGGAGCCAGAGCTTTCATGACGGAATAGACTCTACCACCAACGCCCTGTGCAATAAAAGTCACTCCATCGTCGTGAACTCTTGTTTACATTCTTCTATTCCTTCTTAGGAATTTCCTAAAAAATTCCATATGAAGAAGTTGCTCCGTGGAATGGCGCAGGGTTTGTATGCCTTGGAGCAGGTCGAGGTTCCGATCGCGCCATGAGGTACCTGGAGGAGTCATGAAAGACGTGATGAAGGTTCTTGGTGCCGTCTTCATAGCGGGCTTCCTGCTGGCGGGATGTTGCGACGACGAGTACTACTGCGACGACTCCGGCTGCTTTTACTGTGATGGGTTTGGTTGCCGGGACGCAGACCACGGTTACCCCGAGTGCACGTTTGGGTATGAATGCGCTGAGGGAGAGGTGTGCACGGAGCTCGGGTGCGTGGCTGCAGAATGCGTGGTGGATGAGGACTGTCCTGCCGGAACGGTCTGCCGACCAGATGCATCGGGAGGCGGTACTCTCTGCCTCGAGCCGGACGACGAGGTGCCCATCGAACGGCCCGACGGTTGCGGTACCGACCGCGATTGCGGTGATGCCGGAGAGTTCTGTGGCTCCGATGGCGAGTGCCATGCAGACGACGGAACCTCCTGCGACGAGGACCATGCATGTGAAGAGGGCATGATCTGCGTGGAGGCTACCTGTGTCGAGGGTGGCGGGGATGCCGATGCCGACGGCGATGTCGATGGTGATGTCGATGCGGACGCGGACGCGGATGGCGACGTCGATGGTGATGCAGATTCGGATCCGCCCCCGCCACAATGCAGATCCAACCTCGAGTGTGAGGCCGATCGGGGATCTGGGTGGGAGTGCGTCGACGGTCTTTGCAAGCTCCCGTGCGAGGACGATTGGGAGTGTGGCATCGACTGTCACTGCGGCGGGGATGGCTACTGCACGGATCCCCCGGATGGATCGGAGTAAGTGTGCCGCGACTCGAGCCCGTTCTCCGAGGGCATCAGATCTTCAGCAACGCGGGTTTCTTTCCTTTGGTGATCACGGTGTGTCCTCTCCACACTTCGGCAGGCTCGGGGTGGTCGGCGCTGTAGTGGAGCCCCCGGCTCTCCCTACGGAACATCGCCGATGACACGATCAGGTCCGCCGTCACGGCGATGTTACGGAGCTCGAGCAGGTCGCGGGTGACGGTGTAGTTCCAGTAGTACTCTTGAATTTCCTCGAGCAGGAGGTCCAGACGACGACGTGCTCGTACGAGGAGAGTGTCGGACCTGACGATACCGACGTAGTTCCACAACAGGCGGCGCAGCTCGTTCCAGTCCTGTGTGACGACCACCGACTCCCGGCTCGGAGTCGCGCGCCCGACATGCCACGCTGGCGCCCGCGGGACACCCTCGTGCCGAACGAGCCCAGCCACGCTCGCCGCTCGTCGAGCCAACACCAGTCCTTCCAGGAGCGAGTTGCTGGCCAGTCGGTTCGCACCGTGAAGCCCGGTGTGGGCACATTCACCGATGGCGAATAACCCCGGGATACTCGTCCTCCCATAGCTGTCGGTCATGACGCCACCGCAGCAGTAGTGGGCTGCCGGAACCACGGGTATCGGCGTCATCGCCATGTCGATACCGTACCTGAGGCACTCCTGGTAGATATTGGGAAACCTGTGCTTGAGGAACGTGGCTTCACGGTTGGTCATGTCGAGGGTGACATGCTCGTCTCCCGTGCGCTTGAGCTCGGAATCGATGGCACGGCTCACGATGTCCCTCGGCGCCAGCTCGCCACGTGGGTCATAGACACTCATGAAAGGTGTCCCATCGATGCGCCGCAGGATGCCTCCTTCGCCCCGGAGCGCTTCCGAGATCAAGAAGTTCTTGGCTCGACGATCCCACAGGCAGGTGGGATGGAACTGGTAGAACTCCATGTTGGCGATGGACGCTCCGGCTCGATAGGCCATCGCGATTCCATCGCCCGTAGCGATGTCAGGATTCGACGTATACAGGTAGACCTTGCCGGCACCGCCCGTCGCCAGCACGGTCACAGTGCTCTGGAACGTCTTGACCTCTCCCGTCACAGTGTCGAGCACGAACGCACCAAGGCATGCGTCCGGACCGCCGATCTTATCCCCCATGACCAGGTCGATTGCCATATGGTCAGGGAGAAAATGGATGTTGTCATCTTGTCTGGCGGCCTCGACGAGAGCCCGCGCGATCTCGCGTCCCGTCAGGTCACCAGCATGGACGATACGACGGGCCGAATGACCGCCCTCCTTCCCCAGATCGAGCTCGGTCCCGGCGCCTCTCTGACTGAACTGGACACCGATGCGCTGGAGCTCCCGGATGCGGGCGGGAGCGTCGCGGACAACGGTCTCGACGACCGACTCGATACAGAGGCCAGCTCCGGCTTCCAAGGTATCCCGCACATGATCCTCGAAGGTGTCCGCCTGGTCGAGGACCGACGCTATGCCCCCTTGTGCATGGAACGTGGCGGATTCGAGGGCACCGCGCTTCGTGATCAGGGCGACGCGCCCCATTCGGGCGCCTTCGAGGGCGAAGAGCAATCCGGCGACTCCCGTACCGATGACCAGGAAATCTGTTTCGATCCGTTCCATTTCGATGGCATGGTACTCGCAATGAGTGGGACCGTCCATCCGGTCGCCTCCGCCGATTGGTGGACGCGAACTGGACCTCGAAGTCGGGTCAACCTAGGATGGGGCGTGATGGCGTTTCTCTCGAGCAGGCTCTCCGTCGTCGTTGCGGTCGTGCTGTTCCCGCTGCTGGCCGTGGCCGACGTCTACACGTATACCGATCAGAACGGCGTCGTACACTTCACCAACATCCGCCCCACCGCGTCACAGGCGAAGCGGTTCAAGGTCATCATGCACACTCCACCGGCCCGGCAACCCCGGCCGGGGGTGGTCGCCGTCTTGCCGCAGGACACCGATCCCGGGAGGTTAACGAGGTTCGACGAGCACATTCGGGAAGCGTCCCGGCTCTATGCCATCCCGGAGGCACTGATCCGAGCGGTCATCCAGGTGGAGTCGAATTACGACCCGCGCGTGGTGAGCTACTGTGGAGCTCAGGGGTTGATGCAGCTCATGCCTCAGACCGGGCGCAGGATGGGCGTGCGTGATCCATTCGTCCCGAGGCAGAACATCCTCGGAGGCACCCGATACCTCCGATACCTCGCCAATGTTTTCCGGGGCGATATCGTGCTCACCATCGCGGGCTACCACGCTGGGGAGAACGCGGTGTTGCGATATCGAGGCGTCCCGCCATACGAGACGACGCAGCGCTACGTGCCCACAGTCCTCCGGCACTACTACCACTATCGGTCTCAGGATCCCGGAACGTAGGCATCTCTCGGCGGCGAGAGCGACTCACGTGTCCTGGTAGTTGATCACGATCCGGCTCGGGATGCCGCGCAACCCAGCCTGGTTGATTGACCGGACCGTCAGCGAGTTCTCTCCCTGATGGAGCTTCCAATCGAAGAGAGGGGAGCTGCTCGAGGTCGATGTGTTCTCGTCCAATGTGATCTCGAACGACGAGAAATTCGGCGTCACCGTCCGGAAGAGCAGCGCGAGGCAGTCGGCCGCGCACTGGAACTGGTGCCTCCTGGTGTGGATTTCGACTTGGTTGAGGGTCCAGTAGAAGTCCTGGACCCGGCTCGTCACGGGTGAGATCCTGGACCAGGGTCTGGGAGGCTCGAGCCTCGGATCGTGGAAATAGAGTGTCGCTTGCTCGCTCCGTCCCGGATGACCGCGGAAGTACCGGTTCGTGAGCCAGTCGTTCCGCAGTTCGGTCCGGAAGTAGGTATGGTACGAGAGGAAGAAATCCTTGTCAGCGAGCGGCTTCTTCCATTCATCGTCGCCAGAGTCCTGCGGCTCCCTGACCATCTCGAAGCCGAGTGGATCGTCGAGGTACCGCAAGTTGTGAACCTCCAACAGGTTCAGCGGCACCCCGTCCTTCTGGTAATAGAGGTTCAGATCGGCGTCCATGGTGATCCACTTGCGATGCTGGTTCGACCAAACCTCTGTCATCCCATGGAACTCGACGCTTTCGTGCGAGATCGAGACATATCGCGCCTGATGTCCGAGGGCCAGGAGGAGCTGGATGTACTGAGGAGGAAAGAAGCTGCACGGCGTGTAGTTGACGCTCTTGTCGTTCTCACGGCCGTCGGTATTTCTGTGGTCCCTCTCCAGGATGGCGAGGATGTCGAAGTCCGGAAGGCGAGGCTGCCAGTCCGATCGCTTCCACTGGCTCCGCCCCCAGTTGCGGAGCCGGACCATCTGCTCGAATTCCGAAGCTCCAGGTCCGATCACGGCGTCGAGGGAGTATCGTTCGCGGAGGGTCCGGAGCCTGGGTTCTGCCCAGGGTTGGTAAGAGAACCCGAGACTGCTCCGTACGATATGCTCATTTTCGATTGTGATGGCCTTCATCGAGCCACGCGGAGCACGCAAGAAGTCGTCGCCGATGACTTCATAGTGATCGAGCTCGACCCGGTACGCCTTGAGATCGGGTTCAAGAGCGGCTCTCCTGGGCGGAGATGGGTCGTAGATCTCGACACAGAGCTCGATGGACCGAAGCAACAGATCGCGCTGGACCTCGACGATCTTCCGAACCATAGGGATCTTGTTCCCGAAGGTCAGCGCCCAGTGGATACGATTCCTGATCTCTTCGACGCTCATCTGGTTGATCCTCGCGACAGAAGCGTGTTCAACAGTCCACGAACTGGCGATGCCATAGCTCGATGCCAACCGCCGTTCCGAGTAAGTGACCATGCTCACCGACTCCAGCGATGTGACGCTGGAAGATATTTCGAAGGAAAGGCATATTGAATATGCCCCGTTCTCGGGCTTGTTTGCTGAATATTATCCTCTCGATAGCATCGCGGAACTGCTCGCGCTGCCACTTCTGGAATTCGTTGTAATGTCGGTACCCGGCAACGCTGAGCTTGCGGAGAACAGAGGTATATTTGTCGATGAGAAAGAGGCGGACAGGGTCCACGTCGAGCGGCGCGCCAGTGTTGGAATCTGGGACCTTGGTCATGGCAGGTTGACAACGAGCGACAGTCTTTTTATGGATCTCACCGATCCATCGTCGTTCAGGTGGAATCTTGAGGAGCTTGTCGAGGAAATCCCGGTCAACATATGGCATCCGAATGTCGACTTGGCTCCTGAAGATACTCAGCGAAAGTACGCCGAATCTCCTGATATAGGCATCGAGATAGTAATAGAGGTAGGAATCCACTGGAGACATCGTGTCCACGGCCAGACCGCAGGCGTCCTCGAGCGAGTGATAAGCGGCATTTCTTGTGAGCCTGTAGTAATCCGGAGTACAAAGATCTTTCCAGCGGACGTCTCGCGAGACGAGGTTCACCTTGTTGAAAAGCTGCGTGAGAATGTCATACCGACGAGTAAGTTGTTTTGTCGTCATATCGGACATAGGTGGATAGGCGAGTGAAGCCTTTCCCATTTCTCCGCCGTGCCCTCTGATAAGAACCCGGAACGTGCGTTTCTTGAAGTACTCGAGCGCGAGGAGCTCGGTCGCCTCATGTGGGAAGAACATACCATCGCTGAGTCGGATCATTTCGCCAGAGATGCTCTCGAAATCCATGAGGTACTGTGCACCGAGCTCCACGAACTCGTGGTCGGTACCCGCGATCCGAGCTAGTGCACCTGCAAAAAGCTCGTCCTGGCAGCCACGAAGGCCAAGCGTGTAGGATCGGGTTCCACAGGCATGGTCCTGTAGAGCGGCAAGGATAGAACGTGTATCGAGACCGCCGGAAAGCGACAATCCGAGGACGTCGCGGTGGGTTGCGCTCCGCTTCCTCACGGCCTTGATAAGCGCGTCGACGACGTCGTCGTCTCGAACATCGGTATCGTAGAGTCCACGTGTGGCGAACAAGGACTTGTAGTCCCAGTATTTGGTCGTACGAAGTTGTCTAGATGAAAGATCGAAAGTAAGGATAGAACCAGGTCCGATCAGGGGGATGTTCTTGAAGAGACTCTTGTTGCCAAGGGGATAACCAAAAGTAAGACAATCGGCGATGGCTTCATCGTCACGGGTGCGATCCACACCGGGCACTTCGAGAATACCTTTGACTTCAGAGCAGAAAGCGATGTTCCTGTGACAGATGACAGAGTAGTAGAGAGGTAGGAGTCCGAAGATATCGTTGAAAACAACGAGGCAATGTCTCTTCCGATCGAGCACAGAGCAGTTGAATGTACCGTCGAGTCGCTCGACGCAGCGGTCACCGAGCTCGAGGTACAGATCGAGCACGTGCTGGGCATCGCTCACACCTGGATGGTCGGCGAATAGCTCCCCATCGAAGACCAAGGAAATCGACCCATCTCGAGAGGAGAGAGGCTGTGGGTAAGCGTTGAGGACGCCCAGGGAGACTCTCCCCATGGCGATCTGAGACAGTGGACAGACGAAGACATCTCTCGTGTCCGTATTGTTGTAGCTGATGGAGGACGTCATCCTGTTGAACAACGCAGAGAGCTCGATACTGGGGTCCTCGAAGGCGACACCGACTAGGCCGGGCATGACATCACCTCACGTGGCACGATCAAGTGCTCATGAGATACCATATTCAACAGGTTCCGATCAAGCACAGGTCGATGCTCAAGGGAGCCAGGAACTGCGCCTCGTCGTACGAAGAGCCTGCACAGGGATCGGAGAGAAGACCGGCAGCTTCGCCTCAATCGGAAGGACGGCACGGAAGGTGGACCCAATGGGATCGGCAGGAATGACCATCAAAGTTCCGCCATGTCCCAGAGCGACCTGCCGGCAGATGGGCAATCCCATACCGATGCCACCTCGTTTCGTCGAGTAAAATGGCTCGAAGATCTGCTCCTGCTTCTCCGACGGGATACCGGGACCGGAGTCCGTGACCTCGATGACGAGGTTGTCCGATGAGCGATAAAGAACGATACGGACCGAAGAGCCCGGAGATGATGCCTGAGCTGCGTTCCTCAAGAGGTTCCACAGGAGCTGGCGGACCTGTCGTGGATCGACCTCTGCCAGGAGGTCCTCCGGGAGATCGAGCTCGAATGAGAGCTCCTCGGCATCGGCAGAGGCGCTGATCACATGGGTCACCTCCCTGATGATCGGCACGAGATCGACCTCGACAGGTTCGGGGGGACGGGGACGCGCGAGGTCGAGCATCTGCGATACCAGGTCGGCGAGCCTCTCGATCTCGCGGAGCATGATGGCGAAGAGGCGCTGGTCCTCATCGGAAAGCGGGGTGCTCTCACGGATCATCTCGAGCGATCCGGAAATCGAGCCGAGCGGGTTTCGCAACTCGTGGGCAAGACCCGCGGCAAGGCGTCCGAGCGCCGCGAGCCGTCCGGCCCGCTCGACCTTCTCCTGCATCCGAACCAACTGGGTCTGGTCCTGGAAAACGAGGAGGCTTCCTTTCGTGGACCCCATGCCATCGACGAGCGGAGCGAGACGGTAGGCAAGTGACTGCACCCGGTCGTTCGGGAACTCGACCTGGATCTCGTTCTCGATGACATGAGGTGGTGGGAGCGACTCCTGGAAAGGGATGATCTGATTGATTGGAGCTCCCACGATGTCCTTGGGGGTTCCATCGAGAATGCTCGCGCCGGCTGGACTGATCCACATGACCCTCCCATCCATGTCCATCGCGGCGAGACCGATGGTCAGTGACCTCACGATATCGTCGTTCAGCGCGGCCAGGTCAGCGCTGAGTCGTTTGGCCTCCTCGAGCCGTCCGCCGGCTCGTCGCTCGCGTTCAGCGAGCAAACCAGCGAGGACTCCGACGAGCGAGAGCCCGGCCACGTTGACGACGAGGTAGTACACGACTTCGTCAAAATTCACCGGAGAGATCATGCCCACGTCGGACGGAGGCGAGAGGATCTGGGTCGCCGAGACGATGGCGACGAGCGTGTAGCACGTCGAGGCAGCGATCGCCGCGCTGATAGCACCACGGCTTCCAAAGAGGAACGTGGCGACGATGACAGAGAGGTCGAAGAGCACTGAAAACGCGCTCGAAGCGCCTCCTGTCAGGAACATGACGACACACCAGAGGGCCAGGTCGCCCGAGATCTGGAGCGCCCCGAGCAGGGTGAGGGCGCGCAAGGAGCGGAGCCAGAAGAGGTAGATCACATTGGCGACGAGCGAGATGGTAGTGGCGAACACCAACGTGAGGGGCGTCTCGCCCCTCGTGTCGGAGAACGCGGCGACGGTGTTGACGGCAAACAGCGCCAGGATTCCGATGCGGGCCCAGGTCACCCACTTGAGGCGCCGATCGAGCAAGAGCTCCCTATCGATGGAGAGGTTGGAGAGTCTGCGTTCGCGCTCTTGCTGGATCGGTGGGAGAGTTGAGTCGGGCATCTGGAGCCATGTCCACGGCGATGGTGTCGGGGGGCACCTAGCCTCCTTGGTTTCCTTCGACCGCGCCGGCGATGTTGAAGATCGGGAGATACATGGCGACCAGGATGCCTCCTGCCACACCGCCGACGACGACCATCATCAGCGGCTCGAGCATCGAGGTGAGCGCCGCGACGGCCGTGTCGACTTCTTCTTCGTAGAAATCGGCAATCTTGTTGCACATCTGATCGAGGGCGCCCGTCTGCTCGCCGACCCCTATCATCTGCACGACCATCCCTGGGAAGACCTTGGACTCGAGAAGGGGCTCGGCCATGTTCTTGCCTTCGGAGATCTTGTCGCGTGCATGGCGGATGGCTCGTTCGATCACAACGTTCCCCGCGGTCTTCGAGACGATTTCGAGCGCGTCGAGGATCGGGACGCCACTCGCCAGCAGCGTCCCGAGGGTCCGCGTGAACCGGGCGACGGCGATCTTGCGGAAGACCGGGCCGAAGATGGGCAAGGTCAACATCGCGCTGTGGATCACGAACCTCCCGCGCGGGTTGCGATAGGTGAGGATCGACAAGGTGACGATGATGATCGCGCCGACCGCGATGAACGGGAACCGCTGGATGAATCCATGACTGAGCGCGATGACGAACTGGGTGGGGGCGGGGAGCGCGTCGGCAGCTCCGAAGCTGGCGAACATGTCGGCGAACACCGGTACGATGTACCCGAGCATGACGACCATCATCCCGATGAGCACGCACAGGATCACGGTCGGGTAGGCGAGGGCGCCTTTGATCTGCCTGGCGAGCCTGGCTTTCTTCTCGACGTGGACCGCGATCCTGTTCATGATGGTGTCGAGGATACCGGCAGCCTCACCCGCCGCGACGAGGTTGCAGATCAACTCGTCGAAGACCTTCGGGTGACGCTTCAACGACTCGGAGAACGAGGCACCGCCTTCGACGCTCGTCTTGACGTCGGCGAGGATCTTCCTGAACGAGGCGTTTTCACTTTGCGTCGAGAGGATGTCCAGGATCTGAACGAGCGGGAGTCCCGCGTCGATCATGGTCGCGAACTGCCTCGAGAAGATGATCATGTCCTTGATGGTGACGCCGGTACCAATTTTGAGATGGAGTTCCTTGGCCTTCTTCTTGACCTTCACCGGCGAGAGCTGCTGGGCTCTCAGACGGGCCATGACCTCCGTGTCGGAGGGGGCGTCCATCGTGCCCTTGCGCATCTCGCCGGTTCGTGTCCGGGCCTCCCATGTGAATTCAGGCATGGTCCTCGCGTGGTCCCCGCATGAGGGATCCTTTGCCGGCTATTTTACTGAAACCTGTATGGATGGGTCAAAGTCGCGTCTTTGAGGCCGGACGATGCTGCCCGATCGACTTGGGATCGATGCCGAGCATCTTGGCGAGCTCCTCGAGATCGCTCGTGCGGCTGAACGCCTCGTCCATCGTGATGAGGCGACGCTTCACGAGCTGTGCGAGCGACTGATTGAGAGTGATCATCCCGCTCTTTTCCTGGCCCACCTGCATGATGCTGTAGATCTGGTGCACCTTGTCGTCGCGG
>Ga0233425_10006459_pt1 | contig 17363 bp, 11 predicted proteins | sample Watercolumn_Towu_2_FD_181712 | JGI IMG/M metagenome (GOLD analysis project Ga0233425, IMG submission 181712) | Freshwater microbial communities from Lake Towuti, South Sulawesi, Indonesia - Watercolumn_Towuti2014_140_MG | ecosystem: Environmental > Aquatic > Freshwater > Lake | place... | reverse complement strand
GAGGGAGGTCGGAGAGCACGAGCAATCTTCCGGCCTTCGGAAGCGCGACATAGACGACTGTCGGGCTGTCGGCCACTGCCACCGAGGAAGCGTCCGCGTCGAGGCCCGTGGCGACCACTTGCGCGCTCGCGGGCTGGAACAGGCCGTTCGGGGCGCGGACCAGCCAGCGCGTGCCGCTCCCGTCGGGTGCATCCTGCAGCCAGTAGAGCAGCCCTGCCGTCGGCGCGATGGCGCGCACGGCCGCGCCACCCTTGGCTTCACCGAGCACGGAACCGCCCGACGCGAGTTCCGTCAGCCCGTAGGCGCGACGGATCTTCGCGCCCGTGGCGATGAACAGACCGAGCGTCGCGTCGGACGCGGCCAGCGCGCCGATGCTTTCGGGCAAGGACGCGACGGTCTTCTGACACGCGAAGCAGTAACCGTCATCGGTGATGGTGAGCAGCGTGTTGTCGCTCGCCAGGACCACCAGGACCGAATTCGCCGGCTCCGTCGGGCGGAACGCCTGGACGAGAGAAGGCACCGCCCCGCCGTCCTCCGTGATTGATTGCGCGATGGTGCGACTCGCCACGGGGTTCAGCGAAGGCGTGGCATCGACCTTGCCCTCTGCCAGAACCGAGTAGAAGTAGCTCGAGTTGGGGGCTGAGGCGCTCGGCCCGATGAGCGCGACCGTGCGTCCAGCGGCGACCTGTCCCCCCTTGAAGCCGGGGACGCTTCCGCCCATGAGCTGGTCGCCCGCGATCCATGCGAACAGCCCGCTACGCCCGTCCAGCGCCCGAGTCGTCCCCGTGAGCTCTGCGGGTTTGACGTAGGTGCCACTGGTTCCGCTCAGGTCCACTTTGGGCACCGCTCCGTCGAGAAGGCGCAGCGACGCTCCGGGCCCGCCTCCATCCGGGTTCGGCTCGTCCAGCGCCACCAGCGGTGTGTTCTTGGTGACGACGACGAAACGAGGTGAGCCGCTGCCGACACTGCTCGCAGTGCACGTCGCCCCGTCCAAGCAACCGATGCCACCCTCGGCCATGGCGCCGTCCCCCGCACCACCCTCCGTGGTGGTGCCGCCGCTCCCGCCGGTGCCGCCGCCGCCGTCCGGCGTCATCGCCTCGACGTCGACGAAGTCGTCGCTCAGGATGCAGCCGGAGGGGCAGAGCACCGCCAGCAGTGAAAGAGCGAGGAGGCAGGTGGTCTCGCGCACGCTCAGAACCTCCCGCCGACCGTCGCGCCGCTCGGCCCGAGTCGAGCCTCGACTCGTTCGGGTTTCGAGCTCGACGTCAGGAGTAACACCACACCGGTTCCTACCCCGACGGCACCGACGACGAAGCCGACGGTCGAGACCGTGCGCCAGCGGTTGTATGTCGCGTGGTCATCGTGAGCCTCGGGCGGGCACTTGCCACCAGGGCAGCTCGACTCGAGGGATGACTTCTGGTCGAGCGCCACGAAACCGCCGACGGCCCCGACCAGCAGCCCCGCGACGCCCACGCCCAGCGCGGTCCACGGCAGCGGGCCGCTCCCGGTGCGGGCCTCGCGGGGTGGGGTGCGCCGGGGTTCTGCTGCGGGGGGCAGCGCAGGTCTCGGGGCCGGGGCTGGTGTCGAGGCCTCGGGCTTCGACTCGAGCCTCGGCACGCTCACGCGGGTGACGGGATCCGAGTCGGAGATGCGCAAGACCGTGCTCCACTCCGCGTGCCCCGGTGCGCTCGCGCTGATGCGCAGCTCGCCCGGGTCTACCGGGACTGGAGCTCCCCAGACCGCCTGCCCGACCTCGGTGTCGGCGCGTCGTACCTTGAGGCCGGACACTCGGCTCGTCTCGGGCACCTCGATCACCAGGCGAACCAGCCTGGGCTCGAGGGCTGCCGCACGCTGCTCGGCGTGTCCCGCGCGGTCGGGCTGTCCCGCCGCCCGCGCCTGCGCCGCGACGTCCTTGAACTTCGCCCAGGCGCTCGCCGTCTTGCCGATGCCTTCGTAGCAAACGGCGAGCTGGAACAGCGTGCCCATGCCCGGATCGAGCCGCTGGCTCTCCTCGAGCTTGGGACAGGCTTCCGCGAACTTCTTCTCCGCCATCAAGGCCTTGCCCTGGTCGAACAGCGCTTGCGCCGCGGCGGTGTCGTCTGCACGAGCGACCGCAGGTGTGCCGACGCCCAAGGCGAACCCGAGCACCAGCACCCAGCCAAACCAAGAGACACGCATCGGCATTTCGACTCCGATCACTTCCGGCCCTCGAAGAGCTGATCGCCGCCGCCCCCGGCCGGCTTGTTGGGCTTCTCGGCAGCCGGCTTGCCCGGCGAGAGCCGGGGCTTGATGGAAGGCGCAGGGGGCGCCGTGCTCTCCGGCGCGGAGGGGGAGCTGGACGCTGCGGAGGAATGCTCCGTCGTCGGCTCGACAGCTGGCGCGACGACGCTGGACGCCGTGGTGATCGGCTTCGGCTCGGCGCTGGGCGCTGGACCGCTGGCCGCGCCCGCGGGCGCGCTTCGGCGCCACACGAGGCCCCCCACCGCGCCGAGGAGCACGACGGACACCAGCGCGGCCGCCAGAGTCCGGAGTGGCAGGCGCCGCGGCGCGGCGGTGGCCGTGACCTCTGCTGCCGACTGGCTCATCGTGTTGGCGGGCATCGCGACGGTCTCGGCAGTGGAGCTCGCTGACCGCTCGGGCGCGACCAGAACGACTTCGGCGGGCACTTCGATCAGTGCGAGTCGAAGCGCGTCGACCAGCTCGCGAGCCGATTGAAAGCGGCGAGCCGGGTCGCGCGCGAGAGCGCGGGTGCACCAGTCGTCGAACGACTTGGGAAGCGAGCTGAAAGTCGAGGGCACGGGAGCGGGGTCGGAGCAGATCTTGAGCAGCAAGTCGCCAAGGCCTTCGCTGTCGAACGGCCGGAAGCCGGTCAGGCACTCGAACACGATGACGCCCATCGACCACAGGTCCGAGCGGTGATCGATACGCTTGTTTCCGCGCGCCTGCTCGGGGCTCATGTAGAACGGCGTGCCCAACAGGGCGCCGGTGCGGGTATTCGATGCGCTTCCGGAATCGGCCTCGCTCACGGTTCTCTTCGCGATCCCGAAGTCCAGCACCTTGACCACCTCGTCGTCGCCTTCTGGCACGATGAAGATGTTGTCCGGCTTCAGGTCGCGATGGACGATCCCAGCATCGTGCGCCCGGGTCATGGCGCGCCCCACCTGGGTGATGATGCTCAAGGTTCGATTGGGCGGCAGCCGCCGCACTCGCTCTAGGCGTTGCGCCAGGGACTCGCCTTCGAGCAGCTCCATCGCGATGTACGGGACCCCTCCGTCGACGCCGTGATCGAGGATCTGGACCACGTGGGTGCTACGGAGGGACGCCGCGGCTTGCGCTTCCCTCTCGAACCGCTCCACCGCGTCCGGGCTCTTGGCGAACTCCGTGTCGATGCGCTTGAGCGCGACCTGGCTCCGGAGCGTCAGGTGTTCCGCACGCCAGACCGATCCCATGCCCCCCTGGCCCAGGCGCGACAGGAGTCGATAGCGCTCGGCGATGGTGAGTCCAACTTCCCAGTCCATGCGAGGAGGCCCGGATCCAGCAGCCTACCGTAGACCGCCCCCTCGGCCGACGCCATTCCCAGGGAACTGGCCGTGCAGGCCTTGCGGGGCGTCGGGTTCCGGCGGCGCGTGGGGTGCCGGCAGCGTGGTGCGCCCTCGCTGCCCGCTGCCTTTCCTGCCTCCCCCGGTCGTTGCTCGCCGCGCTGCGCGCGGCCTGCCCCCTCCCGATCGACTCAGGGTTGATCGCATTTTTCGAAGTGCTCCATGGCCAGTTGCCAGCCGGCGCGCAGCAGAAGGAGCTTTTCGTAGCCGCGGCCGAGCGTCATCCAACCCGGAGCGCCGTTGTTCTTCATGTGACCACCAAGCCGCGCCAACAAGGTTACAGCGTCGCTTACGGTCTTCGGCTTCGGCGCGCCGCGCTCGTGCTGCGGTGGCCGCGCGCAGCACGGTCCGGGTCCGAGGCGCGCGAACGGTCGCCCTCAGTCCTCCACGTAATCCAAATTCTTCCCGTGCGTCTCTTCCAGCGCCATCAGCGCGACGACGGCGACGGCGAGGGTGACGACACCGACCGCGATGGCGCTCCCCACCACGCCGAGCGAGTCCTTCAGCAGCTTGAACGAGAACGTCAGCGGCACCACGGCGCCGCGGACGAAGTTGGGTGCCGTCGTCGTCACCGTCGCGCGGATGTTGGTGCCGAAGAGCTCGGAGGCCATGGTGACGAAGACCGCCCAGTAGCCGGTGGCGAAGCCGAGCAGCAGGCACACGCCGTAGAACGAGGTGAGTGAGCTCTTGCCGACGGTGAAGTACGCGACCACGGACACCGCGGTGAGCGCGATGAAACCGGCCAGGACGCGGCGGCGGCTGCGTAGGAGCTGGGAGAGCGCGCCGCTCGCGAAGTCGCCGGCGGCGAGGCCGATGTAGGTCATCATCACGGCGCGGCCGGGGGCGGGGATGTCCGTCATGCCCATGGCCTTGCCGATCTCGGGGGCGAAGGTCACCAGGATGCCGACCGCGTACCAAATGGGTACCCCGACCAGGATGACGCCGACGTACTTCTTGATGCGGTCCTTGGTGACGAAGAGGCTCGAGAAGCTGCCGAGCTTCACGCCGGAGGCCTTCACGCCGGCGAACATCCCCGACTCGTAGAGGCCGACGCGCAGGAGCAGGAGCGCGAGGCCCATGCCGCCGCCGACGAAGTACGCCGTGCGCCAGTCGAAGAAGTCGCCGACCAGCGCGGCGACCACGGCGCCGAGGATGCCGATGGTGGCGACGATGGTGGTGCCGTAGCCGCGGGACTCGCGGTGCATGATCTCGCTCACCAGCGTGATGCCGGCGCCGAGCTCGCCGGCAAGGCCGATGCCGGCGACGAGCCGCAACACCGCGTACTGCGGCACCGTCTGCACGAACCCGTTGGCGATGTTCGCCGCCGAGTACATGAAGATGGATCCGAACAGCACCGAGAGGCGCCCGCGCTTGTCGCCGAGGATGCCCCAGACGATGCCGCCGAGGAGCATGCCGCCCATCTGCATGTTGATGAGCAGCACGCCCTGGTCGAGGATCTGCTCCTTCGCGACGCCGATGGACGCGAGGCTCTTGACCCTGACGATGCTGAACAGGATCAGGTCGTAGATGTCGACGAAGTAGCCGAGCGCCGCGACCAGCACCGTCATCCCTACCGGGGGCTTCTTCGCCTCGGTCATCCCGGAGACACGCTAGTCCAGCCCAGAATCCGCCTGAACGAACGGCGAGCGTTGACGATCCCGCTGGGTCAGCTAAATGAGTGAGTACTCACAAATGGCGCGCCCTGCGGTCATCCAAGACTCGGCGATCCTGGAGGCAGCGCGTGAGGTGTTTCTGAGCCGCGGCTTCCGCGCGACCACCGCCGAGGTGGCCGCCCGCGCGGGCGTCTCCGAGGGCTCCATCTTCAAGCGCTTTCGCAGCAAGTTCGAGCTGTTTCAGGCGGCGATGGGCTCGCTGGACGAGCTCCCGCCCTTCGCGGCAGAGCTGCCCAAGCGGGTCGGGCGTGCCGACCCACGGGAGGAGCTCTTCGAGATCGGTCGCGAGGTCGCCGCGCACCTGCGCCAGGTCGTCCCGCTCCACCTGATGGCCTGGTCCAACCCGGGGCCCGACGGCGCGCCGCCCGGGTTCTGCCTGCAGTCGCAGGCGCCCATCCTGCTGCTCAAGGCGCTCTCCGGCTACTTCGAGGGCGAGATGCGCGCGGGTCGCCTCGCGCGGCGTGACCCGGAGATCGTGGCGCGGACCTTCATCGGGTCGGTGCACAACTACGTGATCTTCGATCTGCTGTTCCAAGCGCAGGACGCGCTCCCGATGCCGGAGGAGACGTACCTGCGCGGGCTCATCGAGCTCCTGTTCCGCGGCGTCGATCCGCAGAACGGCAGCGGCCCGATCCGGTTGGGGGGACGAGCATGAAGCGGAAGGTCCTCATGCGCTTGTCTGTCCCCGTGATAGTCGCTGCTGCCGCGCTGGGTGCGGTCGCGTGCAAGAAGACCACTCCCACGCCCACAGGGCCGGAGCCCGCGGCGACCGGCGGGTCTGCACAGCCCGTGTCCGTTCGCTTCGCCAAGGTCGAGAGCCGCAAGCTGCCGCCCGCGCTCGAGATCAGCGGCACGCTGGAACCCGACGAGAAGAGCGAGGTCGCGGCGCAGTTCGCGGGCGCGGTGAAGTCCGTCGCAGTCGACGTCGGGACGCGCGTGAAGAAGGGGGACGTGCTGGTGGTGCTGGATGCGAGCGAAGCGGCGCTGCGCCTGGCCGCGGCGAAGTCCACGGCCGACCAGCAGCGCGCGCGCCTGGGGCTGAAGAGCAAGAACGGCTTCGACGCAGAGACGGTGCCCGACGTGAAGGCGGCCAAGGAGGCGCGCGACCTCGCGGTGGTCGAGGCCAAGCGCACCGAGAAGCTGGCGCAAGAGGGCGCCGTCGCGCAGGCGGTGGCGGACCAGGCCAAGACCAACGCCCAGCGCGCGGAGGCCGCGTACGATGCCGCCCGGAACGGCGCGAACCAGGGCTTCGCGGCGCTGAAGACGGCCGAGGCGCAGGCCGGCCTCTCGGGCAAGAACCTGAAGGACACGCGCGTGCTCGCGCCCTTCGACGGCGCGGTGCAGGAGCGGCGCGTCTCCGCGGGCGAGTTCGCGGGTGTCGGGCGCGTGGTCGCGGTGGTCGTGAAGGACAACCCGCTGCGCTTGAAGATCGACGTGCCCGAGGCGGAGATCGCCGGCATCAAGCAGGAAGCGTCTGTGCTCCTGCGCGTGTCGGCGTACCCCGGGCGCGACTTCAAGGGCACCGTGAAGCGCATCGGCGCGGCCATCAATTCGTACTCGCGCACGCTGCCCGTGGAGGCGGAGGTGCCGAACGACGAGGGCACGCTGCGCCCGGGCTTCTTCGTGCGCGCGCAGGTCTCCCTGGAGGGCGCAGCGACGGACGTGCTGCTCGTGCCCGAGAGCGCGGTGGGCTCCACGGGGTCGAACGCGCGCGTCTACGTGCGCGAAGGCAACCGCGTGCTGGAGAAGCTGGTGGCCGTCGGCCGGCACGTCGGCGACCTGGTCGAGGTCCGCGGCCCCATCAAGGCCGGCGAAGAGGTCGCGGCGGAGAGCGTCGCGGAGCTCTCGGACTCCCGGGAGGTCGCGCCTCGCTGAGGCGCGCGCTCGCCCATGCAGTGGCTCGCGGCAATCTGCGTGCGCCGGCCGGTGTTCGCGTCGGTGATCGTGCTGGTGCTGTCCGTGATCGGCATCTTCAGCTACGGAGAGCTGGGCGTCGATCGCTTCCCCAAGATCGAGTTCCCCGTCGTGATGGCCACCACCATCGTACCGGGCGCGTCGCCGGAGCAGGTCGAGACCGAGGTCACCGACAAGATAGAGTCCGCGGTCAACACCATCAGCGGAATCGACGAGCTGCGCAGCGTCTCCGTGGAGGGCGTGAGCCAGGTCGTCGTGACCTTCGTGCTCGAGAAGGACATCAACGTCGCAGCCCAAGAGGTGCGCGAGAAGGTCTCGAGCGTGATGGCCGAGCTGCCGACGGGCATCGACCCGCCGGTGGTGGCCAAGATGGACCCCGACGCGACGCCCATCCTGACGCTGGCCATGACCGGCCCCGGCAGCCCGCGCGACATCACCGAGCTGGCCGACAAGGTGGTGCGCCGCGAGCTCGAGTCGCTGAACGGCGTCGGGCAGGTGACCATCGTCGGTGGCCGCGCGCGGCAGGTGAACGTCTGGGTCGATCCGCAGAAGCTCGAGAAGTACGACATGTCCGGCGCGGAGCTCGAGCGCGCGCTGCGCAGCCAGAACATCGAGCTGCCGAGCGGTCGCGTGGAGAAGGGCGAGACCCAGCTCACGTTGCGCACGCTGGGGCGCGTGCAGAGCGTGCAGCAGATGGCGGACATCACCGTCGCCACGCGCGCCGGTCAGCCCATCCGCCTGGGGGACGTGGCGCAGGTGGAGGACGGCATGGCCGAGGCCGAGAGCGCCGGCTTCCGCGGCACCAAGGCCACCGTGCTGCTCAACGTGCGCAAGCAGAGCGGCACGAACACGGTGCAGGTCGTCGAGCGCGTGAAGGACAAGGTCAAGGACCTGGGCCCGCGCCTGCCCAAGGGCACCAGCATCGAGAACGCGCGCGATCAGAGCGAGTTCATCGGCAACGCGATCTCGACGGTGAAGGAGCACCTGGTGCTCGGCGCGCTGCTCGCCAGCGTGGTGGTGTTCCTTTTTCTGCGCAACTGGCGCTCGACGGTGATCTCGTCCATCGCCATCCCGGTCAGCATCATCAGCACTTTCGCGCTGATGCGTTACGCCGGCTTCACGCTCAACGTGATCACGATGCTGGCGCTGACGCTCGCGGTCGGCATCGTCATCGACGACGCCATCGTGGTGCTGGAGAACATCTACCGGCACATGGAGGAGAAGGGCGCCACGCCCTACGAGGCGGCCATCGCCGGCACCAAGGAGATCGGGCTCGCCGTCTTGGCGACCACGCTCTCGCTGGTCGCGGTGTTCCTGCCGGTGGCGTTCATGGGCGGCATCGTGGGCCGCTTCATGAACTCCTTCGGCCTGACCATGGCGTTCTCCATCATGATCTCGCTGGTGGTGAGCTTCGTGCTCACGCCCATGATGAGCGCGCGCTGGCTCCGGGCGGACCCGCCCGCCCAGAACGACCCCGACGCCTCGCACCACGGGCACGGCTCCAAGGCCTCGCGCTTCTACATGGCCGTCGAGAACGGCTACATGCGCATGCTGCGCTTCTCGATCCGGCGGCGCTGGGTGATCGTGCTGGCCACGCTCGGCGCCCTCGGGTCGTTGCCGGTGCTGGCGCGCGTGGCCAACAAGAACTTCCTCCCCGACGAGGACGAGTCGCAGTTCGCGGCCAGCATCCGCCTGCCCGAGGGCACGAGCCTGGACGCCACGCGCATCGTCACCACGCGCATGGCCGGGGAGATCGAGAAGCTGCCGGGCGTGAAGTACGCGGTGACCACCGTGGGCGACGACGCGCAGCGCACGCCGAACCTGGCGGGCGTCTACGCCAAGCTGACGCCGCCGTCGGAGCGCAAGCACTCGCAGTCCGAGCTCATCGCGATGGCGCGCAAGGCCATCGTCAAGTACCCGGGGGCGGACAAGTACCGCATCACCGTCGGGCAGGTGCCGCCCTTCTCCGGCGGCATGCCGAACTACCCGGTGATGTACCAGTTGCAGGGGCCCGAGCTGCCGAAGCTCGAGGCCTACGGCGCGGCGCTGATGGCCCGCCTGAAGAAGCAGCCGGGCGTGGTGGACACGGACACCTCGCTCATCACGGGCAAGCCCGAGATGCGCGTGCACATCGATCGCAAGAAGGCGGCGGACCTGGGCGTGAGCGTGGCGGACGTCGCGGGCGCGCTGCGCCTCCTGGTCGGCGGCTACGAGGTCAGCACCTTCAACGACAAGGGCGAGCAGTACGACGTGAAGGTGCGCGCCCTGAGCGAGGCCAGGAACGACGTCGCGCGCCTGAAGCGCATCAGCGTCCCGAGCCAGAAGCTCGGCACCGTCACGCTGGACAACGTCGTGGTGTTCGACGAGGGCGCCGGACCGAGCCGCATCGACCGCTACAACCGCAAGAAGACCGTGATGGTCATGGCGAACCTCGCGCCGGGCTTCTCCGAGGGCGCCGTGCTCGCCGAGCTCGCGAGCGGCGTCGAGGAGCTGAAGATGGACCCCGCCTACAGCGGCGGCCCCATGGGTCGGTCGAAGGAGCTGCTGCGCACCTTCAAGAACTTCGCGCTCGCCTTCCTGCTCTCCATCATCTTCATGTACCTGGTCTTGGCGGCGCAGTTCGAGTCCTGGCTCCACCCCATCACCATCCTGCTCTCCCTGCCGCTCACGGTGCCCTTCGCGCTGCTCAGCCTGATCCTGTTCCAGCAGTCGTTGAACATCTTCAGCATGCTGGGCATCCTGGTCTTGTTCGGCATCGTGAAGAAGAACTCCATCCTGCAGATCGACCACACCATCAAGCTGCGCGCGGCGGGGCTGCCCAAGGACGAGGCCATCCTGACCGCCAACCGCGACCGCCTGCGCCCCATCTTGATGACCACGGCGGCGTTCGTCGCGGGCATGTTTCCGCTGGTGGTGTCGAGCGGCGCGGGCGCCGGCACCAACCGCGCCACCGGCTTCGTGATCATCGGCGGGCAGACGCTGGCGCTGCTCTTGACCCTGCTGGCGACGCCGGTCGCGTATTCGCTCTTCGACGACCTCTCGGTGAAGCTCAAGAAGTGGTTCCGCGTGAAGCCGAGCTCGGCCGTCGTGCCGAGCGCGGCGGAGTAGGCGTCGTGCTCCGAATCGCCTGGCCCCTCCTGATGGTCGTCACCTCGGCTTGCGCGGGTGCGGCGCCGCCGCCGAGGCCCGCGCCCAAGGTGACCGTCGCGCTGACACCCAGCGTGGCTCCCGAGAAGGCCGCTCCGCCCGAGCCTCAGCCGCTGCCCGAGGTCGCCATGCAGCTGAAGATCCATGCGCGCCACGCCGACGCGTATCTGAGCTTCGCCCGCCCGCGCCCGGTGGACGAGAAGCTGATCGCGGACAATCTCGAACAACCTTGGCGCACCCGCTTCCAGACTGCGCTCGCGGCCACGACCAAGCTCGAGAAGGCTCATGCGCCGGTCGCCGACGCGTACTACAAGGTCCTCAGCTGCTCGGATGCCGGCTGTGGTCCCGCGGAGACCAAGCTCGACAGGCTCCGCGCCGCGTTCGAGAAGCAGAGCGACGCCATCACGCGTGCGCACGACAAGACCGTGCAGGCCTTCGAGAAGCAGCTCGAAAAGGCGCCGAGCGCGGCGCTCGGGCTCGCGCTCGCGCGGCTCCACCACGAATCGAATCGGCAGTCCGACATCGTCACCATGAACCACCCGGTGGGGAGCAGCTTCGACTACGGCGAGCTGCCGTCGGGTTCGGACGCCGGCACGTCGAGCCTGGCCACGCCTGCCCTGGAGAGAGCCAAGGAGCACTCCGAGGCCACGACGGATCTCGGGAGAGCGGCGCGCCGTTCGCTGATGCTCCAGCGGTTTGTCGGTGGCGATGGAGACGGCGCGCTAGCCGAGGTCGAAGGGCTCATGGCCCACGCGCCGGCCGAGCAGCGCTACGAGCTTCACGCCCGCCACGGGCTCTTGCTGGGCTACCAGAACGAGCACAAGAAGGCGGCAGAGGCTCTGGGCCGTGCGCTCGATCAGCCCGAGGGCAAAGACGAGCCCGTGCCGCGCGCCCAGCTCCGCTTGGCGCGGGTGGTCGCCGAGTACCGCGGCGGGCGCTTTCGCGAGGCCCTGGCGCTGGCGCTGACCGAGCTCGACCGCGGCCCATCGCGCAGCGCCCCCTTCAGCGGTCGCGCGGGACCGGAGCTCCGGCTGGCGGCGGACGCCCTCGAGCGACTCGGTCAGGACGTCGAGGGTCTGAGCGCCAAGCCCGAGACGCGCGCCGCGCTCTCGAGCGAGCTCTCGCTCCGCGCTCTGCACCGACACGACCGGAAGCGGGCGATCGACCAAGCGAACAGCGCCATCAAGCTGAGCGCTCAGAGCGCGGCTGACGCGTTTTCGGTGCTGATCGCGCTGGCCAAGCAGAAGGGTGACTCCGAGCGCGCCCGTGAGCTCGAGGAGCAGAAGAAGCAGTCGCACGCCTACGGGAGCTACGGCAACTTCGGCGTCCTGGCGCTCCTGGGAGGTCGAGACGCCGCGCCCGAGCACGACGAGAGGAACGCGCTGAAGGAAGACGCGAAGGCCGACGCCAAGCGCAACGTCGCGTCGCTGCTGAGGCTGTGCCTGGAGCCGAGCTTCTGGCGCTTGCCGGAGCGCGGCGGCAAGCAAGCTCTCGACGTCCACGCGGCGCTCAAAGACGACGGATCGATCCAGGTCGAGGTGAGCGGAGACGCGCCGGCCGAGATCAGCGACTGCTTGAAGAGCATGGGACCCTCGGTGCTCGCGCGGGCGCCGACCAGCATTCGCGCGCGTGTGGACCTGAGCGAGGCACGCCAGAGCGGTTCGAGCCTGGGCGGCGTGCTGGGAGCCCTGGGGGGAAGCGAAGCTTTCGGAGCCGGGGGCTTGGGGCTCCGAGGCTCCGGGACCGGCGGCGGCGGCAGCGGCGGCGGGATCGGCTTGGGCTCCCTGGGTGGGCTCGGCCGCGGTGTCCTCGGGGGGCGCGGCGTGGGCAAGGGCGCTGGTGGGCTCGGGCCCCGACCGCCCAAGAAGCCGCCGCCGACGAAAAAAGCGAAGTAACGCACCAGTCGCGCATGCGGCTCGAGCCCATCACGACGTCCAGGTCACCGTCGCGATCGAAGTCGGCCAGGATCGGCGAGGCGGCGCGCGCCCTACCGAAGGAGCCTCAGCGCGCCGCATGCATCGCCTGGATCAACTGCACCACCGGGCTCGACCCGCTGAGCGACTGGCGTTGCACGACGATGAGCTGCTCGGGGCAGCGCGCTTCCAAGAGGCACGCCGTGGAGTCCCTTCGCGCCGACTCCTGCGCCTCGCTCGCGTCGCGATCGGTGATGCTGCCGACGCGCCGGGCGAGGTCGGCGCACGTCGCGCGGGCGAGCTTGGTCTTCGGAGGGGGAGCGGGCGGCCGATCGCGGGGAAGCGGCAGGGGCTCGTAGGGCACGCTGGATCTCGTCACGGTCTTGCTGCATGCCCCGAGGTCGATGGTCACCGCGTCGGAGGTCCTGCCCAGACCCGGATGGCTGAGGCCACAGTGGTAGGTCAGCGTGCACTTCGGCGCCTTGCTCGAGTCCACCAGGCGCCGCGGGGGCGCGTCGCTGGTGGCAGCGTCGCTGGTGGCAGCGTCGCTGGTGGCAGCGTCGCTCGTGGCAGCGCCGCTGGTGGCAGCGTCGCTCGTGGCTGGCGAGCCGATGGGAGCGCCGCCGTCGATCGAGACGGCCTGCTCGCGGCTACACCCGCCGAGCAGCGCGCCGAAGAACACGATGACCACGGCGGCGTTCGTCGCGGGCCTGTTTCCGCTGGTGGTGTCGAGCGGCGCGGGCGCCGGCACCAACCGCGCCACCGGCTTCGTGATCATCGGCGGGCAGACGCTGGCGCTGCTCTCGACCCTGCTGGCGACGCCGGTCGCGTATTCGCGCTTCGACGACCTCTCGGTGAAGCTCAAGAAGTGGTTCCGCGTGAAGCCGAGCTCGGCCGTCGTGCCGAGCGCGGCGGAGTAGGGGGGCGCTGCGTCCCGAAGGGAGCCGACGCGGAACGGCATGCACCGGCGCTGCTCACCGCTCGACCTTCTTCAGCAGGGCGCCGCTCGGCATCAGATTGGCTGGGACGGGTCTGCCCTGAACCGTCAACTTGTAGCGCGCGCAGCTCACGTGGTTCGGCACGTTGCAGTAGCGGATCTTCCAGACTTCGAGCGCGCTCTTCAGGTTGAAGAGCGGGAACATCGGGCAATCAGCGACATGCGTGCACCGTTCGTCCTGTGCCATGCGCGACAGTGATAGTACCAGAGTGGTCACTCCGCCGCGGGCAGCACGTCGTACACCTTCGGGTCGCCCATCACGAGCTCGACGACGCGGGCGGCTTGGACCTTCTCCCAGCGCTCGACCGTGCGGGCCTGGTCGGGCCAGCGCACCTCGATGGAGTCCACGCCGCTGCAGCCGCCGAGGCCGAAGAACAGCACGCTGTCCGGCTGCGACGCGCCGTGGCCGTAGGCGCCCTGCACGACCTTGGTGAGCTTCTTGCCGCTGGCCTCGACCACGACCTTGGCGCCGATGGCCGTGCGGTTCGCGGTGACGCCGTCGCCGACCAGGCGCACGGCGAGCCAGCCGCCGTACTGGCTCGCGTCGTTCTCGTAGAAGCGGATCTCGTTCCACTCCCAGGCCTTCGCGCACCAGTCGCGCATGCGGCTCGAGCCCATCACCACGTCCAGGTCACCGTCGCGATCGAAGTCGGCCAAGATGGGCGAGGCGGCGCAGGGGTGGTCGATGCCGCTCCCCTTGGCGGACTCCTCGAAGCGGCCGTCCTCGAGCTGGCGGAAGATCATCGCGTATTGATCGTAGTAGTCGCTGCGGCCGATCACGACCTCCTCGCGGCCGTCGTTATTCAGGTCGCCGGCGGCCGCGTCGATACCGCCCTCGTCCCAGGACACACCGACGTGCTCCCAGTGCATGCCGGTCTGGTCGCGGCTCGGGCGGTCGAAGCTCAGGTCGCCTTTGTTGACCAAGAGCGCCGACGGGTCTGACGCCTGCCCGGCCCACCAGTGCTGGATCTCGGCGTTGTAGAGGTCGAGCTTGCCGTCGCCCGTGATGTCGGAGCAGACGGTGACGAAGGTGTTGCCGCCCAAGTGCTCCGGTTGGTCGCTGTAGCCGGGGGACCACTTCGGCAGGTTTCCACAAGCGACCTTGGGGGGCTCCGCGTTCGCGCAGTCCTCCACTGACGGGTTCGCCGCGCAGTAGCAGAGGAAAGACTGGTCGTCGTGGTAGTCCACGTTCTGGTCGTAGGCGAAGCCGGACTCGACCGCGTGATCGACGTAGCTGTTCCCGCCCGCGTTCTTCAGCAGCATGTTGGGCATGCGGCCGTAGGCGCTGACCAGGATCTCCGGCATGCCGTCGTCGTCCACGTCACACGCGGTGACGCCGCAGGCGCCGCGCATCGCGCTGGCGTCGTTGAGGCCGGCCTCGCCGCTCACGTCGGCGAAGACGCCCTTGCCGTCCCCGAGCAGCATCTGCTGCTCGCTGGTGTAGCCCTGCGCGGTGAGCCAGTTCGCGAAGAAGGCGTCGAGCTTGCCGTCCAGGTTGAAATCCGTGAGCGTCGCGCTCCAGACCGGGCGGGCGGGGTCGAAGCTCAGCCCGGAGTCCTTCGCCAGCGTCAGCTTTCCCTTGCCGTCGTTGAGCAGGAGCTCGTTCCTGTCCGAGTCGGCCGGCGTGGGCGGGTCCGAGGCGGCGTTCGCGCCCGTGAGGCTGAGCACGTCCACGTCGCCGTCGTTGTCCACGTCGCCGAACACGGCGCCCCCGGCCACGCGCAGCTCGCCCGCGGCGCCGTCGCGCGTCGTGCCGTACCCGCTCTCGAAGGTGCGATCGACGAAGTGCCGGCCACCGCCCGGCTTCGGCTCGTTGATCAAGAGCGAGTAGTACTTCTCCGTCTTGGTGCCGCGCTTCGCGCCCACCGGCACGTGACCGAGCAGGTCTTGGTAGCCGTCGCCGTTGATGTCCACCCCGGTGAGGGTCCAGGCCTGCGCGTCTTTCGTGGAGAGACCCCAGTCCGCCGAGCGGTCCGTGAAGCGCGCCGTGCCGGTCACCGCGTTCAGGTCGCAGGTCTCGGGCTGCTTCGGCGGGTCCTTCTGCTGCGTGCCGCCGCCATCGTCCCCACCACAGCCCAAGGTCAGGAGCGCGAGCGACAGGCCTGCCAGGGGAGCGAGCTTCAGCACGATGAGCCTCCGTCCATCGGAGTACGCCGACCCGCGGGCCCGTGCCCGTGAAAGAAAATGAAAACTCGGCCGCCTCAGCTGCCCTCGGTCTCGCGGACCCTCGAGAATTCCACTTTGGGGTCCAAGAGATAGCCGTCGTCGCGGCTGTGCAGGACCGAGCGCAGACCGAGCTTCCGCAGGGTCGAGAGGGCGTTGTAGACGCGCAGGGTCCCGGCCTCGTGCTTGACCCGCTCGCCCGGCCAGCCCGCCTCCAGCAGCTCGGTCTGTCCGAGCGCGCTGCCTGGTGCGTCGAGGCGCCGATCGAGCAGGGCCTTCAAGATGAGGCGCAGCGCGCGCCTGCGCTGAAGGCTCACGCGCGGCGCGCCGGGCATGTCGAACCAGCGCCCGCTCTCGCCCACGCTGACCGACGAGGGCGGCGGTGCCGCCGAGACCGGTGAGCTCGCGGGCGGCGGGAGGCTCCGCACCGCCCCGCGGGCGTTCGACAGGGCGTCACTGACCGCGCGGCGTCGCTTGGCGAGCTCCACGCCGCACAACGACTCGACCAAGCTGGCGACCTCGGGCTCGCGTGCGGACTCGCCACTCTCGCGTGCCCACGCCTCGAGCGCCTCGGCGAAGGACAGCGCCGTGGGGAAGCGCCCCTCGCGGTCCGTGGTCAGCGCGTGAGCCACGATGGCGCTGAGCTCGCGCGGCACTCCCGGGTCGACGGAGGCCGGCGCGGGGAAGGGGCCGACGCTGATGCGCGCGACGACCGCCATGTCGCTCTCTTCGTCGAACATGCGCTTGCCCGTGAGCAGCTCCCAGGCCACGACGCCGAGCGCGAAGACGTCGACGCGACGATCCAGCTGGCCACCGCGCGCCTGCTCCGGGGCCATGTAGCGGAACTTGCCCTTCGCGGTGCCGTCCCGCGTGTGGTTCCCGTCCTGGTGCAACTTCGCGACGCCGAAGTCGGTGATGTGCACCGAACCATCGGCGCCGAGCAGGATGTTGTGGGGGGTCGCGTCGCGGTGGATGATGCCCAAGGGAGCGCCGTCCACGTCGGCCTGCTCGTGGGCCGCGTGCAATCCGCGCAAGGCTTGGGCGACCAGGTACATACCGACGCCGCGCGGCACGGGCTGGTTCGACGCAGCGGCGCGCGCCACGAGCTGCGCGAGACTGGTGCCGTCGACGTAGTCCATCACGAGCAGGTGCTCGCCGCGGACCTCGTGGACGTCCTGCACCCCGACGACGTTCGGGTGGTGCACGAGCGAGGCGATGCGCGCCTCGTTCATGAACGCCGTCGTCAGGTCAGGCAGCGCCGCCAGGTGCTTGTGCATGCGCTTGATGGCGACCAGGCGATCGAAGCCGCCCGCGCCGCGCTGCCGACCGACGTACACGGTGGCCATGCCGCCCGAGGCGATCTCGCACAGGAGCTCGTAGCGGCCGAGCTCGCCGTGGGGGACGCTGGCCGAGGGCGTCAGCTCGCGGCTCGGCGGCGGCGGCCCGTCGACGAGCGCGTGCTCGAGCAGTCGGAGCGCCAGCCGCTCCGGGGCGGGGCGGCCGGGCAGGGGGCCGGCGGCCTGCGCGCGCTCCAGGCGCTCGCGCGCCGCGCGCTCCAGACCCTCCGCGACGCTGCGCTCCCCGCGCAGGGCCGCTGCGGAGGCCTCCGCGAGGTCGAGGTGAGCGCGCTCCACGTCCACCACGCGCAGAGTGCTCGGATCACCCAGCGCGCGTGAGAGGCGATCGGCGTCGGCCAGCGACTCGCGCGCGGCCTCTTGCTTGTCGAGGCTGGCGTTCGTGCCTCCCAGGCTGGCCAGGATGCGGGCCTGCGCCACCCGATCGCCGAGGTCCCGCGCGATGCGCAGCGCGCGCTCGTAGCGCGCCTTGGCCTCGGGCAAGCGACCCTCTTCGCGCTCCAGATCGCCCAGCGTCGCCAGCGCGGTGACCTGGAACAGGCGGCTGCCGAGCTCACGGTGATGCTGCTGCGCTTGCTCCAGGCAGGCGCGCGCTTCGCGGA
>Ga0233425_10006458_pt1 | contig 17365 bp, 15 predicted proteins | sample Watercolumn_Towu_2_FD_181712 | JGI IMG/M metagenome (GOLD analysis project Ga0233425, IMG submission 181712) | Freshwater microbial communities from Lake Towuti, South Sulawesi, Indonesia - Watercolumn_Towuti2014_140_MG | ecosystem: Environmental > Aquatic > Freshwater > Lake | place... | reverse complement strand
GCGACACCGGCAGCCACAGCGGTTCTGGCGACTCCGGCAGTTCTGGTGATTCAGGCAGCCACAGCGGTTCTGACGACTCAGGCAGTTCTGGTGATTCAGGCAGCCACAGCGGTTCTGACGACTCAGGCAGTTCTGGTGATTCAGGCAGCCACAGCGGTTCTGACGACTCGGACGATAATAACTGTCATGAACTTAGTATTGGAGACAATTGCGACCCCCACGATTTTGAGCACATCGGCGATGATGAACATCATGAAGGAAGAGATGAAGGTGGGTGTGGGCATTCTGCGCCAGTTCCAGAACCAGCTACCATGCTGCTCCTTGGCACAGGTTTAGTAGGACTAGCAGGAAGACTCAGGAAAAAGAAAGCGTAACATCCCCTCTTAGTCAGCATAGCATGCTCCAGGGCAGGGCCCATTCGTTGGGCTCTGCCTTTTTTTGTGGGGGAGAAGGGTGTGCACCCGGCATATCGGCAGGGTATTTTGCTCGAGGCTGATTATCAAAATAGTTGAGGGTGAGCAAGAATCGCCATAGGGTATAAATAATGTACCAAAATGGTACATGAAAACAAAAAGGCCTTACAAACTTTCGTCTGTAAGGCCTTGATTTCACTGGGGTGAGCGAAGAGGCTTGAACTCTCGACCTTCGGGGCCACAACCCGACGCTCTAACCAACTGAGCTACGCCCACCATAATGACTGACTGAATATCAATCAGTGCGCATCGTTATACAAGATCACCTGCGGCTTGGCAAGGACATTCAATTAAAAAACCATTTTATGGGACTGAAAAAAATATCAACCTGCATTCAGTTCCTGTATAGCCCTTAAAGCATTATCGTCTCACAACGGCTACTTGCCGCAGTGCTTGCATATCTTGGCTTGGGCTTTGATAATCTCTGAACAGTGCGGACACTCCCGCTGGAAGGTTTTTTTGAGAATTTCACCAATGGCAAGATCAGCCAACTGGCCGATCTCGGTATGCCGGAAGGTGTGATTGCGGATAGGATCGATACAGCGGATATCACACAGTTCCTTGAGAAGCTCACACGCCTTTCTTCGCCCGTCAAGCACTGAATCTTCATCGGTGATCAGGAACAACACCGGCTCAAGATTTTTTTCTGCCACACAAGTTTTCAGTTTCTCCAATGACTCCTTTTCCTTCACATAACGGGCGCTTTTAGCCTTTGCTGCTTCCACGTCAATCTCACACCCGGTGAAGGCCATGTTGCTACCCACCATCAGCGGGCCGCCCTGCTTTTCGCCAGGCAGCATCATGTAACGAAAGGATGCCACTTGCCCGTACTGCTCCTCAACATGCTTCCAGCCGTTTTTATACAAAGAACACTCGTCATTCAAACAGACAAAGAAGACATCGGTGCCCCAACCGAGGCCATCGCCGACATGAAATGGGGGTGTGGAGCAGCACGTCAGTTTGTTCTTACAGTGCGGGCAATAGTGCTCTTCAGCGGCATACAACAGGCAAGCATCAGTAACCATGATAAATTTCCTTTGGGAAAATAAAGAAGAACGGTCAACGGGTGACCGTAGACGTTTGCGTTGTGTTCCCCTCAGACTGAGGGGGGGCTGGCGGAATGCGTCAGGTGCCCGAGTCCCCAGCCCCGACGATATAGGCTATAACTAGCCATGCTAGTCCCAGCGCAAGCAGTACGAACTTTTTTTTGAAAGCAGAGTCGAGTTTCATTGGCTGATATAGATAATGCATAATCATGGCCTGGTCAATGCGGTTCGTGCAAGGGAGTCAGCCACGCTCTCGTTGCTCACATCAACAGACCATAGGTTACTTGCCGTTCCCTGGCCGAATATTTCAGCACCCCAACCTGGTCGTCGACATAGTCATAGACCGTGGCCTGTTTGCTGTTGGAGGCCGGACGTAGTATCCTCCCAATCACCTGCTTGAGTCTGCCAGAGAATTTGATCGGCGTGGCTAGAAATAGGGTGGTGAGCCCCGGGGCGTCGAAACCCTCGCCGATCAGCTGCACCGTGGAGATCAGGATCTTCACCGTATTGGCTTTGATGCCTTCGACGATCTCGGCCCGTTTCTCCGGACTGACCCGACCGGTTAGCACCGCTACGGCACAACCTCGCTCGGCAATCAGTGCAGCCAGGGCCTCGCAATGGGCAACCCGGTCGGAGACAACGAGAATCGCACCATGATCCTTGACCGCCACCGCCGCCACATCGTCGGCAATCTGACGATTTCTGGCTTGATCCAGGGTCAAGGCCGTCATCATGGTGGAGTAATCGTCACGGTAGTGGTAGCTGAATCCAGTTGGCCTGAATTCTATCCTGGGCCGCAAGATCGCCCCGGTTTCTTGCAGATGGCGGGCATCCACTTGATGAGAGCGGCTACCCATGAATAAGTAGATCAACCGAGTCAGGACATTTTCCCGGCGGTAGGCGGTTGCGGAGAGACCAAGCGAATACTTGCCATCGAAGCTGGTGACCACATCGGTGAACAGGCTGGTCGGCACCCTATGGCATTCATCCACCAGGATCTGACCGAAATGCTCAACCAGGGCCTCCTGCTGAGTCCTCGCCGAGTTGACGATGGCCACCGTCACCGGACCCAGTTCAGATTTACCGTCACCGAGCAAGGCGGCCTCAATGCCGAGAAATTGCCGGACCCGCTCAGCCCATTGATACAAGAGCTCCTTGGTATGCACCAAGATGATGGTCGGCTGGCGGCGACAGGCAATGACCTTGATCGCCATGACAGTTTTGCCACTGCCGGTCCCGGCCTCCAGCACTCCGAAATCACGGGTGAGGACAGCCGTCACCGCCTCTTCCTGATATGGCCTGAGCTCGCCGAGAAAGACAAAGTCCACCTCCGGCAAGGTGCGCCGGCGGTCGATGATCTCTGGTCTCTTCCCAGCCACCTCAAGGCAGTGGATCACCACCTCCCGGGCATAGCCCCGGGGCATGAGCAGTCCAGCCTCAGTCTCCTTGAAGTAATAGAGATGCTGAGGAAAATTCTTGCCCACCCAGCGCCCGTACTTCTTGGCAGCCTGATATTTCGGATTGGGCAAGGTCAGTCCAGCCTTCAAGACCTTGCGCAAGTGTTCTGGGGCGCCGGTCAACAGGCACTGGGCGCCCACAGTCAAAATTAGGTATTCCCTTGTCTTCATGGCTGCTCTGCCCCGCGAGGAGAGGCTATGATACTTGAGATGAAGGCGCGGATCCTTGCGATGGCCCCATCACGGACCGGATCTCGCTCCATCAGAATCTCATGCCCCGAGCCGGGCAGCGGCACCAGGGTGCAGGACGGTAGAGACTGGCACCAGGTCGTTTGCGGAGCGAGTTGCACCACCCTGTCCCATTCGGCTTGCAGAAGCAGCACAGGCATGGTGAGACGCCGGTGTTCTGCCCTGAGCCGGTCCATGCCGGCAAATGCCTGATTGAGCCAGCCAAAGGTCGGGCTGCCCAGGGCATTGCCGGGTGCCTCAGCCACCAACCGTTTGTTCAAGGTGAAACGCGCCTCACTGTGGGTGACGTCATTGGTGCTGAAAGGTTTGTCAGGATCGTAGGGCTTGCCGGCGGGGACGTAATGTTCGTCAAGACCGCAAAAGACAGCACCTCGAGCCAGCAGGCGGGCTATCCGCTCTGGAAATGGCCTGGTCTGGATGCCCAGCATCGGGGCGCATAGAATGAGTCCTTGAACCGAATCGGGATGGGCGTTGGCATAGAGGGCAGAGACGAGGCCGCCCATGGAGTGGGCGACGATAATCAGCGGCGCCCTGTCTTCTCTAGCAACAACAGTGTCGATAAATATCTCAAGATCGGAGACATAATCGTTAAAGCTCACAACATGCCCCTTGTTGGTGTCTGCCAAAAGACGGCTGGACATACCCTGTCCCCGGTGGTCGAAGGAGAAAATCCGCACCGGCAGATCGCGTAGGTCGTACAACAGTTCGTCATACTTGGCACCGAACTCGGTGCGGCCATTGACCACCACCACGATGCCGGTGGCATGATCGCTATTTCTGGCCCGAAACTGTAAGGTCGTGCCGGCAGTGCCCTGAAACGAGCCAGGGGTGAAGTCGGCCTGGATAAAAGGGCGGACATGGTCGTCAAAGGCGGTTGCCAGTTCGGACTCTGGCACGGCCAAGACCGGCTGGCCGTAGAGCAGCACAATCCCAAACAGGGCCAGGCCCCAGACAATAACGCCGCGTCGAGTCATCCAGCCGTCATAGCGGAGAGGGGCACAGTTTGGCATAGGCCTGCCACGTCTTCTCATTGAAACAAATAAAGATTACCCGCGCGATGGCCGGGCTCTCCTGCAAGGCCAACACCGTCTGCTCAACGGCGATGACCGCCGCCTGGTCCTTGGGATAACCGTACACCCCGGTGCTGATCGCCGGGAAAGCGATGGTTCGCACCCCAAGCTCCCGGGCTAGATGAAAACAGTTGCGGTAACAGTTGGCTAGGGTACTTGCCTCGCCTAGCCCACCTCCTCGCCAGATAGGCCCCACGGTGTGGATGACATACTTGGCAGGCAGCCGGTAGCCGTTGGTGATCCTGGCCTCACCGGCCGGACAGCCGCCCAAGGTTCGACATTCGGCCAGGAGCTCTGGCCCGGCAGCCCGATGGATCGCCCCGTCCACCCCGCCACCGCCGAGTAGCGACGAGTTGGCCGCGTTGACGATGGCATCCACCGCCACGGTGGTGATATCCTCACGGCTGAGTAAGATTCGTGTGAAGGGCGAGTCTGCCATGCCGTTTTTCTTCAGGCCAGGCCCATGCCCAGTCGCGCCGCCCCCAAGAGGGCAGTCTCGGCATTGGTGATCAGATGTACCGGCATGGCAGCCAGGATTCCCTGCATGGGACCGGGTCGGACAAAGCTGTCCATGAACCGTTCGTGAAACAAATCCTTTAGCTTTGGGGGGATACCGCCGCCGATGAAGAGACCGCCGGTGCTCAGGGTCTTCAAGGCCAAGTTGGCCGACTCGACGGCGATGATCTCGACAAGAAGCCGAATGCTGTCAAGGCACAGCGGGTCAGAGGGTTCTCTGTGCAGAGCGGCGTTGGTGATCACTGGCGCGGGATCCTCTGCCTCAGCAAGGGCCTTGGCCAGCCAGGGTGGCTCGCTATGCGTCCCGTCCTGCCTCAAGAAATCGTAAATCAGGGGGAGACCACGGCCAGAGGCCATGAGGTCGAAGGACTCCGCCCGGCCTTGGCGGGCCAAGACAAAATCAGCCAAAGCGAGCTGCTGACGGGTGGCCGGTGAAAACAGCGCGTGCCCACCTTCTGTAGGTTGGGCCCGATAGCGCTGGCCGTCCCAAAACATCATCGCCTCGCCCAAGCCGGTTCCCGGGGCGATCACCGCCAGCGGCCCATGGGGGGACGGTGTCCCTTGGTTCAGACAGATCAGATCACTGGCCGGAAGTCCGGCAATGCCGCAGGCAGTGGCCACCAAATCGTTGACCACCACAACCTCGGCCAGAGCGAAACAGGCCTTGAACGCCTCGGCATCGACCTGCCAGGCGAGCTTGGTGATCTTGGCCCGGCCGTTCAGGACCGGCCCCGCCACCCCAAAGGCCGCCCTCTGCACTGCAAGCCCATAGCGGTCTAGAAACTCGGCCGTCATGGTCTCCAGATCGGCATAGTCGCGGCTGGCAAAAGAGGCCTGGAACAAAGCTTGGCTCGTGTCGCCATCGGCATAAATCGCCAGGTTGGTCTTGGTGCCGCCAATGTCTCCGGCCAGGATATGCGTTGTGTCGGTCATCTCTGTTTCCCCCCCTGGTGTTGAACCGCTCGAGGGAGCGGTGAAAGTCAGCCAGCGCCGGTAGTGGGCGAGGACCGGGATATCGGCCTCGGCCCAGTCCAGCTCCGGCACCTGATCAATGCTAAACCAAACCACGGCGCGGTGCTCGTGCAAAATGACTTCCCCCTCAACAATGCGACAGACAAAAGGATGCAGGGTGACGATGCACTCAGGGTAGCCGTGGGTCGCCGGCGGCAGGGACGGGCCGACCTCCACCACGAGACCCATCTCTTCATGCAGCTCCCGCCGTAGACAATGCTCCGGGGACTCGCCGGCCATGATCTTGCCGCCGGGAAACTCCCATTTCAGCGCCATGGCCATGGTCTCGCCCCGTTGGGCGGCCAGAATCAGGCCGTGCTGCTCGATGATGGCACAGGTCACCTGCAAGTGCGGGCGGCTGGCGCCGCTGGCTGGTGGAGCTGTCAACTGTCCGTCAGTCATCCGTCCACCCGACTTGCCGCCCACAGGGCGAGCTGTTCACGGAATATCTTGGCGTTGTGTCGGATATCCACCGGGAAGGCGTCGTGGATCAAAAAGTCCTCGATCGATGCGGTGTGGCTCTGCTGGACGGCCAATTCCCGCAGGTCGGCAAAGAGCCGACGGCGGTTGTCAATACGGGCCTTGGGCTCAACGATCAGCACTGGCCGCTGCCTGCCGGGCTCACCGACCCCCACCAGGGCCGAGCGGTTGACCAAGGGATGGCAGTTGAATATGGCCTCGCAACAGATTGTGTAGAGTGTGCCGTGGGCAGTGCGCACCCGATGGGCTTTGCGGCCGCAGAACCATAGCCGCCCTGCCCCGTCCCAGTAACCCAGGTCGCCTACCCGGTGCCAAACTTCATGGCCATCCAGGATCTTGGCCAGGCGGTTCTCCTCATCGTTATGGTCATACCCGGTGGTCACCACCGGCCCGCGCACAATGATCTCCCCGATGGGGCAAGCGGCCAGGGCCAATCCTTCCCCCTCTTGGCTGGGCAAGGAGTCGGGCAGTCGATCCAGAGGACCGTCGCTGACCGGGATGACCCGGACCTCGATGCCGGGAAGTGACCGGCCAACACAGACGCCGAGCCCGAGTCTGGTCAAGGGCCAGGTCTCGCTCAGCACCTCCCGGCCGGTGATGGAAACGATAGGCAACGACTCGGTGGCCCCGTAGGGGATGTGGATCTCGGCATCGTCTGGGAGCACGGCATGGAGCCGCTCGATCAGATCGCCCGGCACCGGGGCGCCGGCCATCAGCACCTTGCGCAGGGAGGGCAGGTGCAGGCCTTGGGCAAGGGCATGGCGGCTGATCACTTGCCAGATGGCTGGCGAGCCAAAGGAGTAGGTCACCCCGTAGTCATTGATTGTTTTGATGAATTTTACCGGATCCACCTGGGCTGGCCGGGTGGGATCCATGTCCGGGATCACGGCGCAGGCCCCCAAGGCAATAGAAAACAAGGCAAAGAGAGGAAAGGCCGGTTGATCGACATCGCCCTGGCCGATCCGGTAATAGTCGCGAATCTGGGCGAGCTGGGCCAGAAAGATGCGATGCTGATACCGCACTCCCTTGGGCGGGCCGGTGCTGCCCGTGGTGAAAATGATGGCAGCCAGCTCGTCGTCATGGGTTGGAGCGATGATGAGTTCTGCGTCCATGCGGGGCCGAGGGAGTTCCGTGCCCAGGATCCCCAAGGCTCGACCGACACAGATGCGGCGGCGTACCGTGACAAAGGGGCGAGGAAAGAGACGGCTGAAGATCTGGGCCTTGGGGATGGCGATCAGGAACTCCGGCCTCACCGAACCGATGCAGCGCAGCAGGTTGCGATACCCCATGCCAGGGTCGATCAGGATAACCACCGCGCCCACGGCAAACAGGGCAAAGGCCAGGCAGACAAACTCCAGCGAGGGCCTGACCATCAGCATCACCCGGTTGCCGGGACCAATCCCCTGCCCCCGAAAAAAATCGGCGTATGTGGCGGCACGGGCATGGACCTCGTTAAAGGTCGAACGATGCCAGCCCCAACCGACTGGAGCGATAAGCGCCGTATCGTCCGGACGTCTACGGGCTACTTCGACCAGGGCCGAGGCGATATTAGCCATCACCCCACACTGCCTCGCCCTCCCCGGGGGGCTGGACTTCCCGGAAGAAATCCCGGACCATGGGCTCGATCTCGTCCCCGGCATCCTCGAGTAGGTAGTGCCCAGCCTCGGCGAAGTAGTGGCGGCGAGCCTCGGGAAAGCGCTTGAGCCACTGGGCGTAGAAGTGATCGTCAAAACAAAAGTCCTTACCGCCCCAAAGGACCAGCATCGGCTTGAACCGAAGTTTTGGCAGGCTCGATTCAATGTTGGCCAAGACCGGCCAGGAGACATGGTCAGGCCGCAAGGGGATGTCGCGGACAAAACTATGCACTGCCACCCGGTTCCGCCACGAATCGTAGGGGGCAAGATAACCTTGGGCGATTTCGGGGAGCATCTTTTTCGCCACCGCCATGGTCACCGCCGGCCGGGCAAAGCCATTCAAGCCCCGCACCAGCAAGGCCCCCAGCCACGGCACGCGGCAGAGCCAGATCCGCCAAGGGATGCGACTGGAGCAAAAAGCCGCCGTATTGGTGATCACCAGCCCGCGTATCCACTCGGGGTGGCGGCAGGCCAGCCCCATGCCGATGGCCCCGCCCCAATCGTGGACCATCAGCGACAGGTCATCGATCTTGAGGTGGGTGATCAGGGCCGCCAGGTTATCGATGTGGGTGGCCAGGGTGTAGGGGTAGTGCTGGGGTTTGGCGGAGAGGCCACAGCCCATGTGATCGGGAACAATGACCCTAAACTCGGAGCGCAGGGCGAGCACCAGGTTGCGGTAGTAAAAAGACCAAGTGGGATTGCCGTGGAGCATGACAACAACCGGTCCCTGACCTTCGTCGAGGTAGGACATGGCGTGGCCGTTGATGGCAAAGGACTTGGGACTGAAAGGATAGAGGGTACTCATCCCCGGCTACCAGTCCACGCCCAGCATCAGGCAGTTGATGCCGCTGCCTATGCCGAGCAAGGCGGCCCGGTCACCCGGCACAATCGCGCCGGCCTCCACCGCCATGGCCAGAGTGATTGGCGCCGACACCGAACCGACGTTGCCCAAGGCGCCAAGGGTCTCAAAGTTCTTGGCAGGATCGAGCCCCAAGGTCTCCATCAACAAGCGGGCGTGGGCACTGCCCACCTGATGGCAGCAGTAGCGGGCGATGGTCTCAGGCCGCCATTGAAGTTCACTCAGGAAGCGAGGCCAGACCTGGGCCGCGGTCTCCACCCCCCGCTTCAGCAACTCCTCGGAGTCGGTATGCATGATCGTGCCGTTACCGGGGTGAGGGCCCGTCTGCACATCTCCCTGGCAGAGTTGATTGTAGCCGGTGTTGGCGTGATAAGCCCCGCCCAGCAGACGGTGTCCCTCGCCGCTGGATCGTGACAGCACGCAGGCCACCGCCCCAGAGCCGATGGTCAACGAGGCGAACGAGGCCTTGATCCCCTTGCGGGTCAGGGTCTCGTCGGCAAGGAGCGCGGCTATGGTGCTCGTCACCAGATCCTCCGCCGTCTCGCCAGCCACTATGAGGCCGTGCCGCACCTGGCCAAGCTCGATCATCGAGGCCATGACAAGCATGCCGTTCAAGAATCCTAAGCAGGCATTGGAGAGATCGAAGATCAGGCATTCCCCGGAAAGCCCCAAGGCCTGATGGACAAAGGAGGCGGTGGCGGGTTCGATCATGTCCCGGCAGACCGAGGTGTTGATCAGACAATCGATGTGGGCAGGGGTTAGACCCGCAGCTGCCAACGCCTTGCCCCCGGCCTTGGCAGCCCCGTGGCTCGGCCTGGTGTCCGGATCCCAAAAACGGCGGTTGTCGATGCCGCTCATCAGGGCGAGCCGACCGTATGGCAGCTTCAACCGGTCATAGACAGACGCCAAGCGCTGCTCCAGTTCATCAGAGCTGACCTGATGCGGTGGCAGCTCGTAGGCGAGCGAAGAGATGGCGACGGAGGCAAAACGCATGGAATGTAATCGTGGCTGCTATCAATAGAATCTAAACAACCAACTCACCGATACCGCGCCACATGGCCCTTGAAGCCGTAGTAGGCGATATAGAGGTAACACAGCGCCGGCAGAAAAAAGGCGTGGTGAATGCCGATCCGGTCGGCAAACGCCCCTTGGAGCACCGGGATAATAGCGCCCCCGACAATGGCCATACACAGGATGCCCGAGCCCTGGCCGGTGTGTCTGCCCAAGCCGTCAACAGCCAGGGTGAAGATGGTCGGGAACATAATGGAGTTAAAGAGCCCCACGGCCAGCAAAGCCCACATGGACATGGGGCCGGAGAGGGCTATGGCTGAAAGCACCAAGGCAGTGGCGACCATGGCGTTGACGCCCAGCACCTTGCCTGGGTTGATCGTCCTCAATACAGCCGAGCCGATGAAGCGTCCGACCATGGCCCCGCCCCAATAAAAGGAGAGATACTTGCCAGCCACCTCAGGCGCCAGACCAGCGATCTCGGGCTGGCCCATGAAGTTGACCAGAAAACTGCCGATGGCCACCTCGCCGCCGACATACACGAAGATGGCGACCGCGCCCAGGATCAGGTGCCGGTACTGCCAGGCGCTGGCGTGTTTGTCGTCGCGCATCTCTCCGGCTGCCGAGGACTGCGCGGCCGCCTCGATCACCGGCAGTTTAACCATGGCGATAATGGCGGCGATCACAAAGAAGGCGGCAGCCAGGCCAAGGTAAGGCACCTGCACCGATGAGGCCTCGGCCCCTTGGTAGGCGGCGAGCTCGGCCGGGCTGAGCTTGGCCAGTTCCTCCGCTCCCTTGGCTGCCACGGAGAGGATCAGCAGCGAGCCGAACAGCGGAGCGATGGTGGTGCCCAAGGAGTTGAAGGCCTGGGTGAGGTTCAGGCGGCTAGAAGCGGTCTCCGGACGGCCAAGGATGGCCACATAGGGGTTGGCCGAGACCTGGAGCAGGGTGATGCCGGAAGCCAGGACAAAGAGGGCGGCAAGAAAGAGCCAGTAAAGCCTCGTCCCTGCCGCCGGATAAAACATCAGGCAACCGAGGCCCGCAGTCATGAGACCAATGACAATGCCGCGTTTGTAGCCCACCTTTTCGACGATGTACCCGGAGGGCAGCGAGACGATGAAGTAGGCGGTAAAAAAGGTGAACTGGATCAGCATGGTCTGGGTGTAGTTCAGCGAGAAGACCGTCTTTAGGTGGGGGATCAGGATGTCGTTTAAGCAGGTGATAAAACCCCACATGAAAAAGAGGGTGGTAAGGACGGTGAGCGGGAAGGTGTAGTTGCCGCCGTTGCCACCGTTCTTGGGTGCTGTTGGGTGCGATGCCGATGCCATGGGTTGCCTCCGGTTAGTGGAATGTCTCGGGTTTCACAGAGTGGCTGAGTAATTATCGTAATTCAAACGACTGCTCCAGGTCGCCGATCATGGCCCTGAAGGTTCCTGGCTCCACGATCCTGGTGTTGCCTTGGCCAATGAAGGACAGATCATACGGCGTAAGGACAAAGGAAATCTCTTGCTCCTCGCCAGGGGCAAGGGCGATCTTGCGGAAACCTTTCAGCTGGCGGACTGGCCGTGTGACCGAGCCATACTCATCCTGGAGATAGAGCTGGACCACCTCCTTGCCCGTCAAGGCGCCGGTGTTCTTCACCTTGACGCTGACCGTCTGCTCCTCGCCGCGAGCAATGGTGTCGCGATCGAGCCGTAGGTCGCTATAGGCAAAGTTCGTGTAGCTCAGGCCGAAACCAAAGGGGAACTGTGGGTCGTAGCGGTTGCGCTCCTTCCCCTCCTGCGGCTTGTGGTCATAGGTCACAAAACCGTTTGGTGATCTCGGATAGCTGCACGGTAGCTTACCGCTGGGGTTGACGTCGCCGAACAGGACATCGGCCATGGCGCGGCCCCCCTCCATGCCGGGTAGGAATCCGAGGACAATGGCCGAGGCCTTGGCCACAATCGGGGCGATCACCCGGGGACGGCCTTCCAGCAGTACGACGATCACGGGTTTGCCTGTGTCGAGCAAGGCTTGGGCCAGCTGCAGCTGAGCGTTATCCAATGTAAGGTCGGAGATATTGCCTGGGGTCTCGCAATAGGCCTTCTCACCCAGGCAGACCACGGTGACGTCAGCCTTCATGGCCGCCGCCACCGCCGCCGGAATATCGATCGGTTCGTCAAAAGTGGTTCCTGGCAAAGAGGTGACCTTGGCCTCACCGATCTTGGCTTTGATCGCCCTCAACACCGTCAGCTTGTCCTGGGGGTACAGCGACTCGGTGTCTCCCTGCCAGGTAATGGTCCAGCCGCCGTTCAACACCGACAGCTTATCGGCGGTGGGTCCGGTGACGAACACTGTGCCTGTCTTGGTCAGGGGGAGGACATGGTCTTCATTCTTGAGCAGCACGATGGACTCATGGGCCGCGGCCAGGTTGGCATCGGCATGCTCTTTAGTGGCAAACGCCGCCTTCAAGGCCGGATCGGGATAGGCGGGGAGTCGATCCAGGAGCCCCAGCCGTGCCTTGACGGTCAAGATCCGCCGCACCGCATCATCAATCCTGGCCATGGGGACCAGCCCCTCCTGCACACCCTGGCGGAGCAGGTCACAGAAAGAAAAATCGCCAGGCACCATGCTCATGTCCACCCCGGCATTGATGGCCATGGCCACCGCCTCCTTGGGCGAAGAGGCGACCCGGTCCCGGGAGTAGAGGCGTTTGATGTCCCGGCAGTCGGAGAGGACGAAACCGGCAAAGCCAAGTTCTCCTTTCAGGACTTCGGTGAGCAGGTGATAATTGGCGTGACCAGGAATGCCGTCGAGTTCGGCCGAATTGACCATCACCGTCGGCACCCCCGCCTTTACCGCCGCGGCAAATGGCGGCAGATAAAATTCGCGCAGGGTCCGCTCGGACATATAGGCCGGGGTGCGGTCGAAACCGCTGGCCGAAGCGCTGTAGCCTACATAGTGCTTCATGCAGGCGGCGACTTTGTCAGCAGCGCCGTAATCGTTGCCCTGAAGCCCTTCAATATAACTACGACCAAAGACAGTGGCGAGATAGGTGTCTTCACCAAAGGTCTCCCAGAGACGGGGCCACAAAGGTTGGCGGCCGACATCGAGCACGGGATAGAAATTCCAGGGGATCCCCGAGGCGCGAACCTCCAGGGCGGCGACTGCCCCTGCCGTGCGGGCGGAATCCAGGTTCCATGATGAGGCCAGCGCTAACGCCTGGGGAAAGAGGGTGGCACCCAAGGTGAAGGTGGCGCCATGGATGGCGTCTACCCCATACAGCACCGGGATCTTGAGCCGGGTCTTTTGGGTCGCTGTATCCTGAATCTGGGTGATCACCGAATTCCAGTGCGGGAGGGTATAGCCATCGCCGCTCTCGTTCAAAAGCGACCCGACGTGATAGGTGACAACGGCCTCCTCCAGCATGGCCTGGTCGATGGCATGGCCTTGGCCGTTCGTATCGTCTTTCGAGACCAGGCCCATGGAGACTTGCGTCATCTGGCCGATCTTCTCTTCCAGGGTCATGACGGAAAGCAGTTCATTGACCCTGGCTTCGTTGTCCGCAGCGGCCAAGGCTTGATGCGAGGCCAAGAGGAGCCAACAGAGGAGTCCCGGCAAGGTACGGGCGACAGAACGGGCAAGTAGAGCACAGTATGACATAAATCAGGAACCGGTCACCCGGTGGACGATATGGCGGTCAAAGTAGTTGGTCGCCATCCCGGCATCGACCACCACGGATTGGGCGTTGATGCCGGAAGAGCGCTCAGAGAGCAGGAAGACAGCCAGATCCGCAGCCTCTCTGGTCTCGAGGGCTTGCTTTCTCAGGATCACCTGCTCGGCAAAGAGGTAGGAGTCGACATAGCCGGGGATCCCGGCCGAGGCCGAGGTCTTGAGCAGACCTGGGCAAACGGCATTGAACCGTACTCGTGAAAATTCAGAAAAACTCTTGGCCAGGAAACAGAGCGACGACTCGAGGGCCGCCTTGACCGGGGCCATATAGCCGTAGTTCTCAGCCGCCATACGGGTGGTGGAGATGGAGATGGTCACCACCGATGCGTCAGGATCGAAAAGAGCGCTGAAGTGATTGGCAATGGCCATCAGCGAAAAGCAGGAGATGTCCATGGCCTGGAGGAAATCGGCCTTGACTGTCCGGTGAAAGGGCTGGAGCCCGGCCGAGTAGTTGGCAAAGGCGATGGAATGCACCATGCCATGGATGGGGCCGCCAGTATCAGCGGCGATCTCATCCCGTACCCTGATGATATTGGCCTCGTCCTCAACGTCGCAGCAGTAGACCTTCGCCTCGGGGAAGAGTTTGCGGGCGGTAATCCGGCGTTCTTCACTACGCACCACCAGGATCACCTCGGCGCCCTCTTCCTCAAGAACCCTGGCGATGGCACATGCCACAGATTTTTTGTTGGCCAGACCGAAGATGACGATACGCTTGGCGTTTAGCTTGAGAAAAGACATAGGATGAGCTTACGATTCAGTGGCAGACAGTGCGCAGGCAAATTCAACGCTGACCGCAGTCTGGCCGGCGAGCTTGACCTTGCCTTTCATCATCCAAGCTGGGCCGACCTTTTCAAGCAGTTTGGCCTCCAGGGTGATGGTGCTGTCAGGCGGCACCTGCCGTTTGAACTTGGCGCCAAAGATTCTGGTCAACACCGGCACGCCCGTGACCGTCTCGCCCTGCTCTGAGAGGCGATGGGCGATCAATAGCGCACCAGCTTGAAATACAGCCTCACAGAGGATCACCCCCGGCGTGATCGGGTGACCCGGATAGTGGCCGCGATAAAGATCGAGTTCGGCGCCAAAATATTTCTCAGCCTCGATCCGGTCGGAGTCGAGGCTGACGACCCGGTCCACCCACAGAAAAGGCGGCCGGTGCGGGATCGTGGCAAGAATATCAAATTCCACCGTTGATATCCAGCACCGAACCGGTGATATAGGCAGCCCGCTTTCCGGCCAAGAAGAGGACGGCGTCGGCCACCTCCTCCGGTGTGCCGAAACGGGCCATGGGCACCATCTTTTGATACTCGGCCTTGCGCTCCGTGGGCAGCCCGGCGATCAGGTCGGTGTCGATGAAACCGGGAGAAACGCAGTTTACCGTGATCTTGCGTTTGGCGGTCTCCTTGGACAGGGCACGCATCAGGCCGATCTGGCCGGCCTTGGAGGCCGCATAGTTGGCCTGGCCGGCAAACCCTAAATAGGCCATGGGCGAGGTAATGAAGATGATCCGGCCATACTTTTTTTTCATCATCAGCATGACCGCAAATTTTGCCATATTGTAGGTGCCGGTCAGGTTGACGTCGATTACCCGTTGCCAATCCTCTACCGGCATCATGGCTAACACCCCGTCCCGGCGGATACCGGCATTGCTTACCAGGATATCGATACTGCCGAACCCCTCTTCGATTCCGGCGTAAAGGACGCTGACCGCCTGGTAGTCAGCGACGTCGCAGCGGTGGAGGCGGAGCCGCGGCCCATGGGCAACGCACTCCGCGGCCAGACAATCCGCGGCTGTCTGGTCGCCGCCATAGACGCCAATCACGGTGGCCCCTTCTGCCAGCAGGGCCACGGTGATGGCCCGGCCAATACCCTTGGTGGCGCCGGTGACAAGGGCTACCTGTCCATCAAAGTGTCCACTCATTTGCTTGCTGTCCATGATATTCTTTTGACGGCCTTAACCCCAGAAGATGCCTGTAGGATCGGCATCCACCTCGTCAAGCAAGGCTTCCAGCCGCGCCGTTGCCTTGCAATTCGGATACGGTATCCGCTTGCTGTTGCGATCAAAGCAGTAGAGGGTCCACAGGCGGTTCTCAGGCTCGAACTCAAACTGGGCGATTTTCATCGTGATCCAATGATCCGGCCGCTGAAAAGCCTGCCTGGACTCAAGAAGATGAAGTTTATTGCCCCGCAGTTCGTGCGTCAGCCGGATTTGGTCCCGGACCTGCTCGGGGATACGGTTCTCGCAATAGGCGTCCATGATTTTCATCACCCGCCTTTTGTCTATTTCCAGAAGCGCCATGATTCGATTATCCCCGCAGGTAGGCGTCCACGTCGTTGGCGACGATTACCCCGTAGTTGATCGCCCCCAGCCAGCCGCTCATGATGATACCCACCGATCCGACATGAAAGAGGCCTGGCACCACCTTGAAAATCGAGCGGGAGATGTCGAGCCCCTCGAATTTGGTGCCGAAGGACGATCCCTTGGTGTGGAGGGTATAGCGCTGAAAGGTCTTGGGAGTGGCGGCCTCCAGCCAGTCGCACTTGGCGCTGATACCGGGCAGGTACTTGTCAAGTCCCGCCATCGCTCGGTCGATCATCCTTTGTTTCGCCTGCTCGTAGGCATAGCCGGTAAGGTTTGCCCAATCGTCGTAGCGGGCGTTCATGGAGGCGACGATTGTGTAGCGGTCATGGCCGGGTCTGGTCTTGGGGTAATAGAGCGAGAAGGTGCGGCTCCTGGTCTCCATGTCCAGCATCTCGTCGGCGCTGAAGTCTGCCGCCTCTGAGGTAAAGAGGAGGTCGCCGACATCGGGGATGGTCTCACCGTCACGCACCCCCATATAGACTTGGCAACTCGAGTTGTTCACCTTGACCAGGCCGCTCTCCTCAACAAAATCCGCCGGGAAAGCCTCGCGCCCGGCCAGATCGTTGATGGTGTTCAAGATGCCAGCGTTAGAGACAACGGAGCGGGCAGCGATCTCACGCTTATTGGCTATTACGCCGCGCACCCTGCCCTGCTCGATTATGATCCGCTCCACCTTGGTCCGGTCGCAGATGGTAACACCGTTTTTTTCCGCCTCCTCCACCATCATGCCGATCAGCTTGTCGGTGCCGCCGCTGAAGGTGAAGACACCACGGTCCATGAAGTTGGAAAAGACAATGCCGTAGGTAATCGCCGGATCGTCCAAGGTCGAGCCGTTGGCATAGGTGATTGGCTCCATCAGCAACCGATGGACGTCGCTCCGGCCGGGGAAGAAGCGATGGAACAGCTCGCGGGTGGTCATGGTCCGGTCGTCGTAGAAATTCATCCCGGCCACGGTGGCAAAAAAATCATCGATCACCGGACGGCTAATCCGGAAGGTATTCTCTAGGATCGCAGTGAAGTCCTGGCGGTCAAAGGTGGTGGTCAACGAAAACTGCGGATTGTCGAAGCGGATATTCTTGAGTTGGACGATTGAATCCATGATCGCCCGGTTCCAGTACTTGCGGCAAGTCTTGACCATGCCGTAGGGAAAGCCGTGCAGGGAGATGTCGAAGATGTGCCCCCGGCGCTTGAACCAGGTGGCAAGCCCTCCCAGTTGATGATGATGCTCCAGAAGCAGGACGCTATGCCCGGCCCTGGCCAAACGGTTGGCTGAAGTCAGGCCGCCAAGGCCGGAGCCGACAACCACAATATCGTAGGCGTCGCGTAGATCGTCAATTGCATGATAGACCATAGGTCGTTGGAACTGAAAAAAGAGTAATAAGGAGAAAGGGTGTCAGGTTTGCCACAGCAAGGCGTTAGCCCTGGACCAACAAGTGCTTGTTAACGACCGTCACGCCGCTCAGCATGGCGCCTACGATCCCCAAGAATCCCT
>Ga0233425_10006457_pt1 | contig 17368 bp, 15 predicted proteins | sample Watercolumn_Towu_2_FD_181712 | JGI IMG/M metagenome (GOLD analysis project Ga0233425, IMG submission 181712) | Freshwater microbial communities from Lake Towuti, South Sulawesi, Indonesia - Watercolumn_Towuti2014_140_MG | ecosystem: Environmental > Aquatic > Freshwater > Lake | place... | reverse complement strand
TGACCCGGGTCACGTCTGCCCGGCCCTGCAGGAAGGCGGCGACCTTGCTCGCATTCTCGCAATGGCGCGGCATGCGCAGCGGAAGCGTCTCGAGCCCCTGAAGGATCTGGAAGGCGTTGAACGGCGACAGCGCCGCGCCGAGGTCGCGCAGCAGGATCGTCCGCGCGCGCAGGATGTAGGCGATCGGGCCGAGCGGCTTCGCTGCCTCGTTCCACACCGCGCCATGATAGCTCGGATCGGGGGTGTTGAGCATCGGCTGCCGCTCGGGCACCGCGCCCCAGTCGAAAGTACCGCCATCGACGATCACACCGCCGATCGAGGTGCCGTGGCCGCCGATATATTTGGTCGCCGAATAGACGACGATCGCCGCGCCATGGTCGAGCGGCCGCGCGATCAGCGGAGCGGCGGTGTTGTCGACGATCAGCGGAATGCCGAGCGGCCGGCCGAGGGCCGCGATCTCGGCGATCGGGCAGACCACCAGCTTGGGGTTGGGGAGCGTCTCGGCATACCAGGCGCGGGTGCGATCATCGGTCGCGCGAGCGAAAGCCTGCGGGTCGGTCGGGTCGACGAAGCGGACCTCGATCCCCTGGTCGCGCAGCGTGTTGGCGAAGAGGTTCCAGGTGCCGCCGTAAAGGTCTGTACTGCTGACGACATTGTCGCCCGCCCGGGCGAGATTCTGGATCGCATAAGCCGAGGCCGCCTGTCCCGACGCGACGGCGAGCGCGGCGGCCCCGCCTTCGATCGCGGCGATGCGCTGTTCCAATATGTCGGTCGTGGGGTTGCCGATCCGGGTGTAGATGTTGCCCAGTTCCTTGAGCGCGAACAGATTGGCCGCATGTTCGGCGTCGCGGAACTGGTAGGAGGTCGTTTGGAAGATCGGCGGCGCGACCGAACCCGTACCTGGATCCGCACGCCAGCCGGCGTGGAGCGCGAGCGTTTCGGGGTGCAGCGTGCGTTCTGTCATGGACATCCTTCCAGCGATCTCGGCCTCGCAAGGGCCGTCCGCGACAGCCTATCGCGGCGGCGACCGAAACGAAGAAAGATTTCCTTTCAGGCTGCTACCGAAGGACTCGTTGACGGGGTGCACGCCAGCTCCTGAACCGCCGCCAGCACTTCGGCCGCGCGGAACGGCTTGGAGATCATCGGCCTATCCGCATGGCGGGCTGGAAGATTCTCGCGCCCATAGCCGCTGACGAAGGCGAAGGGGACACGCCGCCGGAGAAGCTCGTCCGCCACCAGGTCGACAGGCTCGCCGTTCAGGTTGCCATCGAGCAGCGCCGCGTCGGGCACCTCGCTGATGATCGCCTCAAGCGCCTGCTCGCAGGATGTGGCAGGGCCGATGGCAAGATGCCCCGCATCCTCGAGCTCCATCATCAGGTCCATCGCCACCAGGGGCTCGTCCTCGACGACCAGGATTCTCAGCGGCTTGGTCCCCGTCTCGACAGCGACCGGGACGGGCGGCTGGCTCACGGTTGTGGGCAGGGCCGCAGCCGGGGCAACTCCGGCGACCTGAAGGCCAGCGGGGTGCTCCACGTCCCGCAAAGGCAGGCGCAGGTGCCAGGCTATGCCGTCCGGGCGATAGATCAACTCGGCCTTGCCACCTTCCGATGCGAGGCTTGACTGAATGAGCGTGCTGCCAAAGCCGCGCTTATCGAAAGGCGCCACAAAGGGGCCACCGCTTTCCGACCAATCGAGCAGCACCGTATCGCCCTCGACCCTCCAGGACAGGGAGACGTGCCCGGTATCGTTGGAGAAGGCTCCATATTTATGCGCATTCGTCGCGAGTTCGTGGAGCACGAGCGCGAAACGCAGCGCCAGTTCCGGGGACAGGTCGAGAAGCGGTCCTTCCATGTGAAACCGATCGGGGGTGACCGCTCCGATCTCGAACTGGTCCGCAATCAGACGGCGGAGATTGGCCCGCTCCCAGGTCGCACTGCTCAACAGCGAATGGGCAGCTGCGAGCGACTTGATCCGTCCGGTGAAGGCGTCGCGAAATGCGGTGAGGTCGTCGGCATGGCGGAAGCTTTGCGAGGCGATCGCCTGCACCGTTGCCAGCGAATTCTTCACCCGGTGATTGAGTTCGCCCACCAGCAGGCGTTGCGTTTCCATCGCGCGCTGGCGTTCGGTAACGTCGAGCACTTGCAGCATGCCGCTGGACGCCCGGTTGCGCGTGCCTGCTACGGTCGAGCAATACCATTCGCCGGCGCGCAGCGAGCCATCGGCGCGCAGGAAGCGATGTTCCTGCATCTCACTATTCTCGCCTTCGAGCAGACGGTGCATCGACGCGATGAAGCGGTTGCGATCCTCCTCGGCCAGGAAAGGCGCCTGGTGGAGAAGCAGCCCCAGCATGTCGTCGGAACTGTAGCCGAAAAGTCGCTCCGCGCCCTTGGCCCAGGTGACGATACGCAGGTCGGAGTCGATCTCGATGACGGCCATGGGCGAATTGTCGCCATGCGCGCGCAGCCGGCCGAGCGCGAGGGCGAGTTCGTCGCGCTGCCGCGCTAGCTCGCGGCGCTGGCGCGCCAGTTCGACGAAGACGGAGACCTTCTGGTTGAGGACGTGGATGTCGTAGGGCTTAAGCAGATAGTCGACCGCCCCCGCTTCGAACCCGCGGAAACGGCGGGTCTCATCGGTGGCGATCGCAGTCAGGAAAATGATCGGCACCGCGCGGGTCCGTTCGGTCCCGCGCATCAGCTCGGCGAGCTCGAAGCCATCCATGCCGGGCATCTGTACGTCGAGCAGTGCCAGCGCGAAATCGTTGCGCAGCATCAGTTCGAGCGCCTGCTCGCCGCTGTTGGCAGTGACCAGCTCGACGCCCGGCTGGTCTAGCGCGGCCTCGAGCGCGACCAGGTTCGCTGGTACGTCGTCGACCGCCAGGATGCGGATGAGGCTATCCGGCATGGCGGGCCTCGTCTGCCGGGACGGCGTTGCGCCGGTAGATCTTCTCGTGGTTGGCAAATTCGGTGAAGAGGCCAGCGCATCGCGAAAAATGGAGCGTCTCCTTTGAGCCGAGGCCGAGGAAGCCGCCGACCGGCAGCGAACGGGCGAAGATGTCGAGTGCGCGATCCTGAAGAGCCCGCTCGAAATAGATGAGAACATTCCGACTGGATACGAACTGCACCTCGGAAAATACTGAATCACTTGCAAGATTATGATCGGCGAAAACGGCGCGCTTGCGTAGGGTCGGGTCGAAACGCGCAGCTCCGAAGGCCGCGGTATAATAGTCGGAGAGCGAGGCCCGGCCGCCTGCGGCCTGATAGTTGCGGGTGAAACCGGCGAGGCGATCAAGATCGTAAATGCCGGCCTCGGCCTTCTCCAAAGCGCTCGGATTGATGTCGGTGCAGTAGAAGATCGTGCGGTTCTCCAGCCCCTCTTCGCGGAACAGGATCGCCAGCGAATAGAATTCCTCGCCATTGGCGCAGCCTGCGATCCACACCTTGATCGACGGCCAGGTGGCAAGGTGGGGCAGCACATCGGTGCGCAGCCGCGCATAATAATAAGGGTCGCGAAAGAACTCGCTGACCTGGATCGTCATGAAGCCGAGCAAAGCCGGCAGCGTGCCGATATCGTGCAACAGTCGGTGCTGAAGTTCGGAGAGACTGGCGCAGTCGAAATGGCTCTGCGCCCGTTCCAGACGCCGCTGCAGCGACGGGCGGCTGTAATCGCGAAAGTCGTAGCCGTAGCGGCGCCAGACCGCTTCGACGATCAGGTCGGTCTCGATCTCTGCGACGTCTTCGGCGGTGAAACTCATCGCGGCATCCACACGCGGATCAGCGACAGCAGCTTGTCGATGTCGAGGGGCTTGGCGAGATAGTCGTTTGCACCGGCGGCGAGGCACTCTTGCTGGTCGCGCTCCATTGCCTTGGCGGTCAGGGCGATGATCGGCAGGGTCGCGAATTGCGGCCGTTTGCGAATTTCTCGCATGGCCGTGAGGCCGTCCATCTCGGGCATCATGATGTCCATCAGCACCAGATCAATGGGCGTGCCGCCAACTTGTTCCGTTGCGTCAACGATTTCCAGCGCCTCGCGTCCGTTTCGCGCGATCCGCACGTCGACGCCATGCGGTTCCAGCACGCCGGTCAGCGCATAGACATTGCGGATATCATCCTCGACGATGAGGATGCGGCGGTTCTCCAGCGTGCCGTCGCGACCGAGGGCGCGCGCCAGCATCTTCTGTTGCTCGCTCGGCAATTCGGACACGACCTGGTGGAGGAACAGGGTGACCTCGTCGAGCAGGCGCTCGGGAGATTTCGCGCCCTTGACGATGATCGATTTCGAGTAGCGGCGCAGCCGCATTTCCTCGTCATTGGCAAGGTCGCGGCCGGTGTAGACGATGACGGGCGGGAAGCCGACGCTCTCGTCGTTGCTGAGCCGTTCGAGCAGGTCGAGGCCCGGCATGTCGGGCAGGTTGAGGTCGAGCACCATGCAGTCGAAGGTTTCCTGGCCGAGCTTCTCAAGGCATTCGGCGGCGCTGTGCGCACTCACCGTCTCGACGTCGCGCGAAGCGAGCAGATGGCGAATGCTCTCGGCCTGCTGCGTATCGTCCTCGACGACCAGCACGCGGCGAAGGCGCTGCTCCATCCGGGCTTCGAGCCCTTCGAGCATGTCGACCAACGTGTCGCGGCTGACGGGCTTGAGCAGATAGCCGACGGCTCCGCTGGCGAGTGCCGCCTGCGTGTCCTCGTCGGCGGAGACGATATGCACCGGGATGTGGCGGGTGCGGGCATCGCGCTTGATCCGGTCGAGCACCGAGAGACCCGTGTGGTCCGGCAGGTGAAGATCGAGGATGACCGCATGCGGCAGATATTGCCGGGCGAGTAGCGCGCCCTCGTCGGCGGTGCCCGCGATCAGGCACTGGAAGCCGACTTCATGCGCCAGATCGCACAGGATGCGTGCGAAAGCGGGATCGTCCTCCACGACCAGAATGACCCGGCTGTCCCCCGACAGGGTGGAGCGGTCGTCCTCGGTCCTCTGGGCGATCCGGTCCGGACGCGACGAGAGAGCCGCGACCGGTTCGGAGCGGGGCTGGAAACTGCGCGGGGCCGGCGCGCTCTTGGCGGCGCCCTGGAATTTCTCCGGCAGCGCGATCGTGAAGGCGCTGCCTTCGCCGAGAACGCTGTGCAGCGTTATGTCGCCGCCCAGCAGCCGGGCGAGTTCGCGCGAGATCGACAGGCCGAGACCCGTGCCGCCATATTTCCGGCTGATACTGCCGTCGGCCTGACGGAAGGCTTCGAAGATCATGTCCTGCTTGTCGGCCGGGATGCCGGGTCCGGTGTCGCGGACGGTGAGGTGGACCAGCCCGTCGTCGCCGCGACCGGCCTCGATCGCGACTTCGCCGCGTTCGGTGAACTTGATCGCGTTGGACAGGAAGTTGCGCATGATCTGTTCGAGACGCTGGACGTCGGTCTCGATCATGGCGGGGACATCGTCGCCCTGGCGCAGATGGAAAGACAGACCCTTGGTTTCGGCCGCAGGCTGGAAGCTGTTGCGCAACTTCTCGAACATGTCGCCGAGGCGGGTCGGGCGGGGCTGAAGTTCCAGCTTTCCGGCTTCGATCTTCGAAATGTCGAGAATGTCGTTGATCAGGATGAGCAGGTCGTTGCCCGAGGTTTCGATCGTCTCGGCAAAACGAACCTGCTCGTCGCTGAGATTGCCGTGGCGATTCTCGGCCAGAAGGCGTGCCATGATCAACAGCGAGTTGAGCGGTGTGCGCAACTCGTGGCTCATATTGGCGAGGAATTCGGACTTGTAGCGGCTCGCCTGTTCAAGCTCGGCGGTCTGTGCCTTGAGCGAGGCCTGAGCCCGGGTCAATTCGTCGCGCTGGGCCTCGAGCGAGCCGGTCTGTTCCTCGAGCAGCGCGTTATTGCGCTCGAGCTCCTGCTGCTGGTCCTCGAGCTGCGCCTGCGAGCGGAGCAGTTGTTTGCTCTGCTCTTCCAATTCGTCGTTGGTGGCGCGAAGTTCTTCGCTCTGCGCCTGCAACTCCTCGGCCTGCTGCTGGGTCTCCGCGAGGAGGTTCTGTAGCCGAGCGCGATATTTGCCCGAGCGGACAGCGGTGCCCAGATGCCCAGAAATCAGTTCAAGGAACTCCGGCAGATCCTTGGGATTGGCGCCGGGTTGATCGAGGAAACCGATCTCGATAACAGTGTTCACCATCTCGTCGACGCGACCGGTCCCGAGGATCAGACTGCGCGGCTTGCCGTTGCCGAGCCCGCTACCGAAACTGAGGTAGCCATCGGGAACGTCATCGATGACGAGCGTTCCGCCGCGGCGAATGGCGTCGCCGAGCAGACCATCGTTACGGCCGATCCGGTCTGGTACGGATACCGAACCGGGTACGCCGGTCGACGCGACCCTACGATATTCCTCGCCGTCACGAACATAGACGAGCCCGGCCGCAGCGCCGAAACGCTCGACGAGGAAGCCGAGCGTGTTCAGGCCGATCTCCTCGGGGGTCTGCTCGCCGCCGGTGCGGCGGGTCAGTTCAGCTTCGGCCTCGCGCATCCATTGCTGGCGACGCGATTCGAGGCGGTAGCTGATGAACATCATGCCGATTCCGGCGAGGAGCATGTTCACGATCGTCGCGAGCGACCGGTTGAGCAGAGCGAGGGCGGGGTCCACGCCGGTCGGAGCATTGTAGAAGCCGATCGCCATGCAGACGACCGCAAGTGCCGCAGCGGCAACGGGCAGCAGGCGATAAGGGCTTGCGAAGGCGATGACCGTCGGGAGGAGATAGATGACCCACACGGCGGTGCCGAGAGGAAAGGAGATATCGGCGACGCAGGTCAGCGCCAATATCAGCGGCAGGCCGGCAAGATAAAGGTAGGAACGATTGCTCCCGCTCGCGAACGATGACATCCAATATGTTCCAACGGGGATCGGTACCAACGGACGTGCGAACCACCCCCCGGTAGAGTTCGCCGTTCGGCCCTAACGCACCTTTTCGAAGGTGGTTCCCAGAAATTTGCGGTAGTGTGACATGATCGCCCTGAGCGGCGCTGCTCGCATGGACGAGGAAGCGCAAGCCGCGCATAAGGGCGCCATGTCGAGAGCCTTCTCCATCCTTGGCGCCACGCTCCTGCCTGCGCTCGCCTTGACGGGTTGTAGCGGCGATGACGAATTGCCTGCGGGCAGGACGCGCGTCGACTGCAGGCCCGTTGGCGGGGCCCCTTTCGACGGCGCCTGCACAGTCGAACGGATGAAGAGCGACGACGGTACGGTGCTGGTCCTCCGCTCTCCTGATGGCGGCTTTCGTCGGCTCCTCATTGTCGGCGACGGGCGGGGTGTGGTGGCTGCCGACGGGGCCGAGCCCGTCGCGGTGGCACCCGCGGGCGCTGCGCATATCGTCGCGACCATCGGAGGCATGCAATATAGGCTGCCAGCGCGGGTGACGCGATGACGGGGCGTCCGATCCTGACGGCGGCCGAGACGCGGGCGGCCGAAGAGGTTGCCTTTGCGGCAGGGCTTGCGGTCGACGAGGCGATGGAGCGGGCAGGGGGTGCCGTGGCGGAGGCCGCCTGGCGCTTTGCCGGCCCTCGCGAGACTTTGGTCCTGTGCGGTCCAGGCAATAATGGCGGTGACGGCTATGTGATCGCGCGATGGCTGCGCGATCGGGGCGTTCGCGTGCGGGTTGCCGCGAGCGGCGAACCGCGTACGCCTGCGAGCCAGTTGAATCGGGCGCGCTGGGTCGGGCCAATAGAGCCGCTGGTCGGGGCCGAGCCGGCACCGCTGATGATCGATGCGCTGTTCGGCACCGGGCTGGTCCGGCCGCTCGATCCGGCGATCGGCGCGGCTCTGGCTCGGCTCGCAGGGGCAGCAGCGCTCAGGGTCGCGGTCGATCTGCCCAGCGGCGTGGGGACTGATGACGGCGCGCTGCTTGGCCCCTCCATAGGCTATGATCTGACGGTCGCCCTGGCAGTGCTCAAACCTGCACACCGGCTGCAACCGGCCGCCGGCCTCATGGGGCGGCTTGTGCTGGCCGATATCGGCATCGCGGGGCGTTCGGCGCTGGCGGAGATTGCCCGCCCCCGTCTTCTGCCGCCCGGTCCTGCCGACCATAAATATACGCGCGGCCACGTCGTGGTCGTGGGCGGAGCGATGGCGGGGGCCGCATCCTTGTCGGCGATGGCCGCCCAGCGAAGCGGGGCCGGCTATGTCACGCTGGCGACCGGCGACATCCACGGCGGAGAGCCGGCGGCGCTGGTGCGCCGATCCACTCCGCTGCGCGAAATACTCGCAGATGACCGCGTCAGCTGCATCGTCGTCGGGCCCGGTCTGGGGCTCGACGCGATGGCAAGGGCGCATCTGGATGACGCGCTTGCGTCCGGGCGCGCTTGCGTCCTCGACGCCGATGCGCTGACCCTCCTTGCCGAGAGGCAGGGGGATGTGCCTCCTTCAGCGATCCTGACGCCGCATGAGGGCGAGTTCAGGCGGCTTTTCGGGAACCTCGAGGGGAGTCGCGTCGAACGCGCGCGATCGGCAGCCCGGACGTCGGGGGCCGTGGTCGTGCTGAAAGGGCCCGACACGGTCGTCGCCGCGCCCGACGGCAGGGCGGCTATCGCGGCGCCTGCCACGGGATGGCTCGCCAGCGCAGGCACGGGCGATGTACTGGCGGGCGCCATCGCGGCGAATCGGGCGCGTGGCCGCGACCCTTTCGCCGCAGCCTGTGCCGGGGTGTGGCTGCACGGTCGCGCTGGCGAACTGGCGGGGCCGGGGCTGATCGCCGACGATCTGATTCCCCGGCTGTCCGTTGCTCTTGGAGAATGTGGTTGAACGATCAGGTACCCATCGTCCGCATCGCGGCGCGCGGCGACGGCATCACGGAAGACGGACGGCATTCGCCGCAGTCGGCACCGGGCGATCTCCTCGCGATCGATGGCACGCTCACCTGGGGACCGCACCATGTCGAGCCGCCCTGTCGGCATTTTCCCAAATGCGGTGGCTGTCAGCTTCAGCATGTCGATGACGCGAGCTACGCCGACTATATCGTCCAGCGGATCATGGGGGCGCTGGGCCAGCAGAAGGTCGAGGCCGGATCGATCGCGCCTGCGATGCTCTCGGCCCCCGAAACGCGCCGCCGGGTTTCTCTGCGCGCCGAACGGCAGGGTAAGCGGATGCTGCTCGGCTTCAACGAAGAGGCGAGCCATCACATCGTCGATCTGAAGATGTGCGCGGTCATGCATCCGGCGTTGTTCGCGCTGATCGAGCCGCTGCGTCGCCTGCTCCATCCACTGCTGCGCGATCGCCGTGCCGCAGGCGTGCAGATGAGCCTGGTCGATCAGGGCGTCGACGTGCTGCTCGAAAAGGTCGAAGTCGAGGGGCTGGCGGCGATCGAGGCGGTCAACGACTTCGCCCGAACGCACAAGCTCGCCCGGCTCGCGATCGACGATGGCTATGGCGCCCGCGCGCAGTGGGAGCCCGATGCCGCGACGATCAGCCTCGGCGGCGTGGCGGTGCCCTTTCCTTCGGGAGCCTTCCTTCAGGCGACGGCGGATGGTGAGGCTGCGCTGGTTATGGCCGTAGAGGCCATCGTCGGCGATGCGCCCATCGTTGCGGACCTGTTCGCAGGGCTCGGTACCTTTTCGCTGCCGCTGTCCCGCAGCCGCCGGGTCTATGCGGCGGAAGGCGCGCGCGACGCGGTGCTGGCGCTCAAGGCCGCGAGCGACCGGACCCAGCGCAAGATCGCTGTCGATCATCGCGACCTGTTCCGGCGCCCGCTGAATGCGAGCGAGCTGGACCGGTTCGATGCGGTGGTTCTCGATCCGCCGCGCGCCGGCGCCAAGGAGATGGTGGGGCCCCTCGCCCAGACGCAACGCCTGTCGCGCATCGCGTATGTCTCATGCAATCCCTCGACTTTCGCGCGGGATGCACGGACGCTGGTGGAGGGCGGCTGGACGCTCGAAAAGATCCTGCCCGTCGGGCAGTTCCGCTGGTCGACGCATGTCGAACTGGTTGGAGAGTTCCGGCGCGGTGGCTAGAGGCGGTCGAAAGGCTGACAGGCGAGGCCATATGACCGAGAATGTCCCTTGAGCCGTGTGTTATTCCCTTCGGTCGATGCGCTGAAGCTCCCTCCACCGTCATTCCCGCGAAGGCGGGAATCCATGGATGGCGGCACGTTCGACACCACAGCGCATCGCGACCGTGGATTCCCGCCTTCGCGGGAATGACGCCGGCAGGGGGGCTCCTGCCGCCATTTCGTTCGCGCTGTCAGAAAGTGACCACGCGATGTTCTGCTGGCCCCCCGCAGTTACGGTGCCGCGAAGGCGTCGCGACATTCTGAACGGGGCCTGTCGATGGTGCCTTCCTGCGGCGAAAATCCCCGTGCGTCGGCCTAATTGCGCTGCAGAGCACGCATAGGAAGTCGGCCGGATCTCGCAATCGCCCCGAACATGGCGACGGAACCCCGTTCAGCGCGGTTGACTCGGGGAACCCCCGTTCCTAAAGGGGCCTCGCCTTGGCGGGATCGATCGTCGCCATGACGCCACCTTCCCGGTAACAGGAGAGTGTGTGCCATGACGGGGAATGAGACCGGACAAGACCCGGAAAGCGTGGGGGATCAGCGCCTTACATCGCTCGATGAGCGGTTGCGGGCCATCCAGCATGCCGAACAGGTCAGAACGGCGAGCGCGCACAAAAAGCCTGAAAAGGGATATTCCCAAGGCAATCGCGTGCTGACCGAACTGATCGCGGGGATGGTCGGCGGAGGTTTGCTGGGCTGGTGTTTCGATCACTGGCTCGGAACCAAGCCCTGGCTCCTTTTGGGCATGCTGTTCCTCGGGATCGGCGTGGCCTTCAGGAATATCATTCGGATTTCTCAGGAGCGCCCGGAGTGATTTCCGGACGCTTTTGGCATAAGCAGGGGTAAGGCAAGCGTGGCAGCCGAATCGGGCAAGATCGATCCGATGCACCAGTTCCTGATCGAGCCATTGTTCGGTCAGGATTGGGCGATTGCGGGCCATAACGTCGCTTTCACCAATTCGGCGATGTGGATGGTCGTGACACTGGTCGCGATGCTGGTCTTCATGGTCGGCGGGATGAAGCGGGAGCTGGTACCAGGCCGCTGGCAGGCTGCCGTCGAGAGCTTCACCGGCTTCATCTCCGGCATGATGGCCACCAATGTCGGCCCCGAGGGTAAGAAGTTCGTACCTTACGTCTTCTCGCTGTTCATGTTCATCCTGATCGCCAACATCATGGGCATGATGCCCACCGGTGTGGTCGGGGTTCATCCCTTCACCGTGACGAGCCACCTGACGGTGACCGGCGTCCTCGCGGTCATCAGCTTCGCGATCGTGCTGATCGTCGGCTTCTGGCGCCACGGCTTCCATTTCTTTTCGCTCTTCGTGCCGCACGGCACGCCGGGCTACATGGTTCCGCTGATCTTCGTGATCGAGCTGTTCTCCTTCCTCATCCGCCCCTTCTCGCTTGGTCTGCGACTGTTCGTCGCGATGACCGCGGGGCACATCCTGATGAAGGTGCTGGCCGGCTTCGTGATCAACGGCATCAATGCGGGTGCAGTGACGGTGGCGATCGTCTCCATCCCCAGCTTCATCCTGATGATCGGCATCACCCTGCTCGAACTGCTGGTGTGCGCCATCCAGGCCTATGTGTTCGCGCTGCTGACGTCGCTTTATCTCAACGACGCGATCAACCTGCACTGAGTTTCACTGCACGACCTTCAACCTAATTCTAAGCAAGGAGTTTATCATGGACGCAGAAGCCGCAAAGCTGATCGGTGCTGGCCTGGCCGCGATCGGCGTTGGTCTCGCCGCGCTCGGCGTGGGCAACGTGTTCGGTTCGTTCCTCGAGTCGGCGCTCCGCAATCCGGCGGCTGCCGATGGCCAGCAGGGCCGTCTCTTCATCGGCTTCGCCGCCGCCGAGCTTCTCGGCCTGCTGGCGTTCGTCGTCGCGATGATCCTGCTTTTCGTCGCCTAACATTCGGGTTGCGGGGCCGGTTCGCGCCGGCCCCTAACGGGAATTACCGATGCCTCAGATCGCCCAGATCGCCGCGACCTACGCTTCGCAGATCTTTTGGCTCCTGATCGTCTTCGGCCTGATCTATTTCGTGATCGGGAAGGGGATGCTGCCGAAGATCGAGGCCACCGTCGAGGCACGCGACCAGAAGATCGCTTCCGATCTCGCCGCCGCCGAGGCCGCTCGTGCCAAGGCGGACGAGACCGAGGCGTCATATCGCGCCCGGATCGACGAGGCCCGTGCGGCTGCCCAGAAGGCAGTCCAGGATGCCAAGGCCGGAGCCACCGCCGATGCGGAGCAACGGGTCAAGGCTGCCGATGCCGCGCTGTCTGTCAAGGCTGCCGAGGCCGATGCCGCGCTCAAGGCCGCGCAGGCCAAGGCACTTGCGGAGATCGAAAATGTGGCCGCTGAGGCCGCACAGGAGATCGTCGCCAAGGTGTCGGGCATCTCGGTCGACAAGGCCGAAGCCGAGAGCGCGGTGAAGTCCGCGCTCGCTGCCTGAACGGAGACGTCGAATGTCTGTTAACGGCTCCGCGCTCGTAGCGGAAAATCTCTCCGAAGCGGCGTCGCTGGAAGGCCTGCCCGAGAATGTCAGCACGGGCCATGCCGCTGCCGGCACGCTGGAGCACCATGTCGATCCCGCCGCGCTTGGCATGACCGCGACCGCGTGGGTCTCGCTGGCGATGGTGATCGTCATCCTTCTTCTGTTGTGGAAGAAGGTGCCGGCGATCATCGGCTCCTCGCTCGACAAGAAGATCGCTTCGATCCGCGCCAATCTTGACGAGGCCGCAGCTCTGCGTGCCGATGCCGAGAAGCTCAAAGCGGAGTATGAGGCCAAGGCCAAGGCCGCCGCGAAGGAGGCCGAGGACATGATCGCCCATGCGCGGACCGAAGCGCAGGCTATCGTCGAACAGGCCCGGGTCGATGCCGGTGCGCTCATCGAGCGCCGCGGCAAAATGGCCGAGGACAAGATCGCTGCTGCCGAGCGTGGCGCGATCGCCGAAGTGCGCGCCAAAGCGGCCAACGCGGCGGCTAGCGCGGCGGCCGTGCTCATTGCCCAGCGCAACGATGCGAAGACCGACAAGGTGCTGATCGACGGAGCGATCGACTCGATCGGTACCGCGCGCTTCTGAACCTTCTCATCGCCGGTCAAAAAGGCCCGTCGGTTCTCCGGCGGGCTTTTTTGTGCGTGAGCTCCAGGCGCGGCGCGCAGGCTACACGGAAATTTACCAAATCCTCATGTCCGCACGCTACTGCGCCGATCATGGGCGCGATCGGCTGGATATGGGCGTGGCTGATGTTGTTGGGCGGGCTCCGCGCCTGGCACAGCGCATCGCTGCCTTCGGACCTGATCTGCGCGATGCTTCTTTCGGGGCTTGTCGCCTTGCCGCTGCTGTGGAGCAGGAAGGATGGCATCTTGGCCACGGTGGCTCCGTCGCCCGTCGTGCGGGCAGGACTTGCGATCATGCTGCTCGTGTCTGCCGGAGTATCCCATCCCGAAATGCTGATGAGCCTCCGCGTGGCCTGATCAGCATTCGAACCGGTCTGCCATGGATCGTTCGCGACGGACCGAGATTGCGGCGCGCGTATCGGCGTCTTAAATCATGCCGGTGACAGACATTAAATCCAGCGACCGGTTCAACGAAGAAAAGAACGTCTACACGGTGCGGGGCTCGGACAGCCCAGACCTCGACGCCGGTGTGGCGGCCATCCGCAATGTGCTCGCGACGCTGCCCGCAAGGCCGGGTGTCTATCGCATGCAGGATGCGCGCGGCGATGTCCTCTATGTGGGGAAGGCACGCGCGCTTAAGAACCGCGTCGCAAATTATACGCAGGTGTCGCGGCTGCCCAAGCGGTTGAGCCGGATGGTGGCACAGACCCGGTCGATGACGATCGTCACGACCAACAGCGAGGCCGAAGCCCTGCTGCTCGAGGCGCAGCTGATCAAGCGGTATCGCCCGCCCTATAATGTGCTGCTTCGCGACGACAAAAGCTTCCCCTTCATCCTCCTGCGGGAGGATCATGAATTTCCGCGCATCCAGAAGCATCGCGGTGCGCGGCGAGCCAAGGGACAATATTTCGGCCCTTTTGCCAGCGCCGGGTCGGTGACGCGCACGCTCAACGCACTGCAGAAGCTTTTCCTGCTGCGGTCGTGCACCGACAGTTTTTTCGCCAATCGCGATCGGCCCTGCCTGCTCTACCAGATCAAGCGCTGCTCGGCGCCGTGTGTTGGGCGGATAGACGAGGACGCCTATGGCGAACTGGTCGGCGATGCCAAATCCTTTCTGACCGGCAAATCGACCCAGGTGCAGAAGAAGCTGGGCGAGGCGATGAGTCAGGCCGCGGATGCGATGGATTTCGAGCTCGCCGCCATCTACCGTGATCGCCTCCGTGCGTTGACCTTCATCCAGGGCAGTCAGGCGATCAACGCCGAAGGCGTCGCCGATGCCGACGTTTTCGCGCTCGATACCAAGGCGGGGACGGTCTGCATCCAGGCCTTTTTCATTCGCGGCGGCCAGAATTGGGGACATCGCGCTTTCTTTCCGGCTCATGTCCAGGACGTGCCCGAGCCTGAAGTGCTGGCAAGCTTCCTGATGCAGTTCTACGAGGAGGTCCCGCCGCCGAAGCTCGTTTTGGTGGGCGACGTCCCCGCCGAGTGCGAACTGCTGTGCGAGGCGCTTTCGGAGCGGGCTGAGCGGAAGGTGCAGATCAAGGTCCCGCAGCGCGGCGAGCAGCGAAAGCTCATGGAGCAGGCGCGCCGCAACGCGCGTGAGGCGCTCGACCGCCGGCTGGCGGAGTCGACGACGCAGGGACGCATCTTCCAGGAAATGGCCGACCTGTTCGAGCTGGAAGCGCCGCCCGAGCGGATCGAGGTCTATGACAACAGCCACATCATGGGGACCAACGCGATCGGCGCGATGATCGTCGCTGGGCCGGAAGGATTTCGTAAGGGCAGCTACCGCAAGTTCAACATCAAACGCGCGGAGACCACCCCGGGCGATGACTTTGCGATGATGCGGGAGGTGCTGGAACGGCGCTTCGCGCGGCTGGAACGCGAAGACCCGGAGCGGCGCAGCGGAGAGTGGCCCGATCTGCTGCTCATCGACGGCGGCAAAGGGCAGGTCAGTGCCGTCTGCTCCGTGCTCGAGGAGATGGGCGTGCAGGATGTGCCGGTCGTCGGCATCTCCAAGGGGCCCGACCGCAACGCCGGGCGCGAGCACTTCCATCTGCCCGACGGGCGCGAGTCGATGCTGCCGATGAACTCGCCGCTGCTGTTCCACCTTCAGCGGCTGCGCGACGAGGCGCATCGCTTCGCGATCGGCGCGCATCGCGCCAAGCGTGCGGCGAACTTCACCAAGAGCCCGCTGGATGACATTCCGGGGATCGGTCCTGCCCGCAAGAAAGCGCTCTTGATGCATTTCGGCACGGCGCGCGCCGTCCGTGCAGCATCGCTTGCGGATCTAGAACGCGCTCCGGGCGTTTCGCGAACCATGGCCCAGGCCATCCACGACCATTTTCATCCAGCCGGCTGATGGACGCGGCGCCATCCTCTGTCGACACCGTCCGGGGTGTATCGCCACGCGTTCTGCTGACGATCGACACGGAACTGACCTGGCGTCCCGGCGGAGACTCGTCCAACTGGCAGCACGCCTTTGCCCGGTCTTACGAGGCGGCCGGGGTCGGCGTGCATTACCAGCTCCGCGTGCTGGCCCGGTATGCGCTGAAGGCGTGCTTCTTTGTCGATCCGATGCCGGCCTGCGTCTATGGTATCGAGCCGGTGCGGCGGATGATCGAGCCGATTTTGGAAGCAGGGCAGGAGGTGCAGCTGCATCTTCACCCCTTATGGGTAGGCGCGCGGGATGGCAGGACGCACAGCGAGCGGCAACTTGCCCGCTACGATATCGGCTCGCAGATCGACCTCATAAGCCGTGCGCGCGACATGCTCGTCGAGGCGGGCGCGCCCGAACCCATCGCTTTCCGGGCTGGCAACTATTCGGCGAATGACGACACGCTGCGTGCCTTGTCGATTCTGGGCTTCCGGTTCGACAGCAGTCACAACGGTCATCAGCACCCGTGGCCCAGCGCCATCCGGCTCCCGCGCGACCAGATTGCGCCGGTCGAGCATCTGGGCATGATAGAGATACCGGTCACGTTGATCGCCGACGGATCGCATTCGCGACACCTGCAGATCTGCGCCGTCTCGCTGAGCGAAATCAAGGCGGCGATCGAGCATGCGGAGGTCGAACAATCTCCGCTGGTGACGGTCGTCACACACAGCTTCGAGCTGGCGAACCGGGCAGGGACTGCGCCCAACCGCATCCACGTGAAACGGTTCGAGGCGCTTTGCGAGTGGCTGGCGCAAGAGCGGCGGCGCTTCCCGACCGCCTATTTCACCGACCTGTATACGATCCCGCTCGACAAGCCCTCGGTGCTGCTGCCGAGTGCGGGCCTGCGCCGTATGGGGCGGTTGTTCGAACAGATGTGGTCGAACAAGGTCGAAGAGCGCGGTTGATCGTCGGGGGCTTGTCCCCGCGCTGGTTGAAGGCTTCAACAGGTTCATGCAGTTGCGCACCTCCGCCATCATCTGCTCGATGCGCGCCCATGGCGAGCATGGGGCGGTCGTGCGTGCGCTCACGCCCGCCAATGGCTTGCTCGCGGGTTATGTGCGTGGGGGGCGGTCGCGGCGACTGCGACCGGTGCTGGTTCCCGGCAATCTCGTGGCAGCTGAATTTCGGGCGCGCACCCCGGAGCAGTTGCCGGGGCTGACTGTGGAATTGAACCACAGCCGGGCAGGGCTGCTGGCCGAACCTCTGGCCGCCTCCGCGATCGACTGGCTGACCACTCTGACGGCGGTCGGCCTCGCCGAGGGTCAGCCGCATGCACGCCTCTACGATGCGCTGGAGGGAACGCTGGCGGCGGTCGAATACGCGCCCTCGGCGCGCGGTTGGGCGACGTCTGCCGTGCGCTACGAGCTGCTGGTCATGACCGAACTGGGTTATGCGCTCGACTTGTCGGGATGCGCAGCGGGCGGCCCGCCGGACGACCTGGCTTATGTCAGTCCGAAGAGCGGCGGCGCGGTATCGCGCTCGGCCGGCGAGCCCTATGCCGACCGTCTGCTGCGCTTGCCGCCGTTCCTCGTTCAGGGCGGCGAGGCGGCCGACTGGGGCGATATTCTCGACGGGCTCAAGCTGACCGGGTATTTTCTGGGCCGGGACATTCTCATCGATCGTCGCCGCGATGCACTCGACGCCCGGGAGCGGCTGATCGATCGCATCCGGCGCCTGGCCTGACCGGCTTCGCGACAAAGCGATTGCGCACGGGGCGCGGGCAGGGCATCGGGCGGCGGCGAAATCGATAAGGGGAAAGTCATGCTGATTGCCTTGTTGCCCGGAGACGGCAT
>Ga0233425_10006456_pt1 | contig 17371 bp, 15 predicted proteins | sample Watercolumn_Towu_2_FD_181712 | JGI IMG/M metagenome (GOLD analysis project Ga0233425, IMG submission 181712) | Freshwater microbial communities from Lake Towuti, South Sulawesi, Indonesia - Watercolumn_Towuti2014_140_MG | ecosystem: Environmental > Aquatic > Freshwater > Lake | place... | reverse complement strand
ATCCGGCGGCAACAGCAGTGGCGTATCGCGATCAATGTTCACGAGTCGTGCGGGCATGTCTCAAAGACACCCCCGCCGAGCCAATAGTTCAACAAAAGTGTCGAGCTAAGTCCGACAGGCTGCTAGATTTCCCATCAACCACTGTCATTCCGAGCTTGCGAGGAATCTCTACAACCCCTCCGAGCCGGAAGTTCGAGATTCCTCGCAAGCTCGGAATGACATTGATGTTACGCGCCGATTTTGGCTTTGATCCTGGCGGCAATGCCGTCGGCAAGCTTCCGGATTTGCTTTGCGTCCTGCCCTTCGATGAGCAACCGGATCTTCGGTTCGGTGCCGGAGTAGCGCAGGAGGACGCGGCCGGTGTTGCCGAGGGTTTGTTCGGCGTCTTTCACGACGGCAAGGACATCGGGCATCGTTTCGAGGGCGGGTTTCTCGCGGACTTTCATGTTGATGGCGACCTGTGGGAACTTGACGAAGGTCTTCAGTAGTGCGCTGAGGGGTTTGCCGGTGTCCATCATGATGCGCAACACCTGAAGCGCAGTAACGATGCCGTCGCCGGTCGTGGCGAAATCGCGGAAGATGACGTGACCGCTTTGTTCACCGCCGACGTTGAGGTCATCGCGCAGCATGACTTCGAGGACGTAACGGTCGCCGACGGCGGTGCGGATGACTTCGCCGCCATGCTGACGGATGAGATGATCGAGACCGATGTTGCTCATGATGGTGGCGACCATCGTATTCTTCTTGAGCGCGCCGCGTTTGAGCCAGTCAAGCCCGGTGATAGCGAGGACATCGTCGCCGTCCACGAGCACGCCGCGTTCGTCGCAGAACAGGACACGGTCGCCGTCGCCATCGTGCGCGATGCCGATGTCGGCGCTGGTTTGCTTGACGGAGTCGCACATCGCTTCGGGGTAGAGCGAGCCGCAGTTGAGATTGATGTTGGTGCCGTCGGGCTGGTTGTTCAGCACGGTGAGGCGGGCGCCAAGCTCGCGCAGGATGCACGGCGTGCTCTTGTAGGTGGCGCCGTGGCCGGCGTCCACGACGACGCGCATGCCTTCGAGAAGCATCCCTTTCGGGAAGGCCGCCTTGGCGTACTCGACGTAGCGGCCAAGGGCGTCGTCAATGCGGAATGCCTTGCCGATTTCGCCGGCGGTGGGTCGGATATGTTCGATGGCGCCGGTAAAGACGAGGTCTTCGATCTCCGCTTCGATGGCGTCGTCGAGTTTGTAACCGTCGTGGAAGAAGAACTTGATGCCGTTGTCCTCGTAGGGATTGTGGGAGGCGGTGAGCATGATGCCGGCGTCGGCGCGCAAGGAGCGGGTGATGTAGGCGACGCCCGGCGTCGGCAGCGGCCCGATGAGCAACACGTCCACGCCCATCGAGAGGATGCCGGCGGAAACGGCATTTTCGAGCATGTAACCGCTGAGGCGGGTGTCTTTGCCGACGACGATTTTGTGTCGGCCATGCCCGCGCGGCAACGGAAGACGTTGTTTGAAGACGTGCGCGGCGGCGCGGCCAAGCTTCAGCGCGGTCTCGGCGGTGACCGGCTCGACGTTGGCGGTGCCGCGGACGCCGTCGGTGCCGAAGATGCGGCGGATGTTGGCGGGCTGGGTCATCGTGTGCTCCTCGGAACGGCGTTCGTGCGCTCTGGCTGATGCGGCGTCTCGCTCACGAGGCCGAGCAGGCGGAAGAGACTGGTTGGTGTTTGTGGCGGCACGCGGGTCTCGGTGATCAGCGCCTTGACGAAGAACCAGACGATGATCGCCAAAAGGAGCGAAAGCAGTTTGAGCGTCGAATTGCTCTTGAACCACTGCATTAGGATTCGCCCTCCCCGCGTTCTTCGGGAATCGTTTTGTCTTCCGTCGCCACGCTGAACGTCTCCGCCGGCGCATTGCGAGGTTCGCGCATGAACAAACCGCTGACAAACCGCCGCATCGCATCCGTCACGCCCCAGCCGCGCTCTACCGGCGAGGCGAGCGTCTTCGAGAGAAGTTCCCGCAACGCGTCCGAGTCCAGCCCGCGCTGCAGCTTGCCGCCGTCAGCCACCGAGATGTCGCCCGTCTCCTCACTGACAACGACGACGAGGGCGTCCGTCTCCTCCGAAAGACCGATCGCAGCGCGATGACGCATGCCGAGCTGCGTGCTCAAGCCTTGTTGTTGCGTCAGGGGGAAGATGCAGGCCGCGGATGCAATACGGTCTCCCCGAAGGATGACGCCGCCGTCGTGCAAGGGCGTGTTCTCGAAGAAGATCGTCGTCAACAATTCTGTCGTCGCCTTGGCGTCCACCGCGATGCCGGTTTCGGCGATGCCGCGGAAACCGATTTCGCGTTCGATGGCCATCAATGCGCCACAACGCTTTTGCGCCAGCGCCTTCGCCGTTTCCGAAACCACGTCAGCCAGCTCGATCCGCAGACGCGGGCTGCTGAACGGGTTGCGGCTGCCGAGTTGCGCAAGACCGCGGCGCAATTCGGGCTGGAAAATCACCAGCACCGCGATGGCCAGCAGCGCAAGGACCCGACTCAAAATCCAGTTGATCACGTCCAGGTGAAACAACTGCGTAAGCCCCACGATGCCGAGCAGGACGATGACGAATCCCGTCAACACCGCCGCGCCGCGCGTGCCGCGAAAGAGCAACAGAAAATAATAAATCACCGCCGCCAGCAGGAGGATTTCAAATCCTGCCTTCCAGTAAAACGCGATGAATTCTCGAATCAGTTCCATGAATCACTATTGGATGGCCTCGACCATCCGCACTGCATCCACTGTTTCCGCCACGTCGTGCACGCGCACGATCCGCGCCCCGTGCGTCACCGCCCAGACCGCCACCGCGACCGACCCCGCCAATCTTGCTTGCGGTTCGCGGCCAAGCAACTTCCCGATGAACGATTTCCGCGACGCGCCAACCAGCACCGGGCACCCAAGCTTGCAGAACGCCTCCACACGCGCCAACAACGCCACATTGTGTTCCACAGTTTTCCCGAAGCCAATGCCCGGGTCAATGGCGATTTGTGTTTTTTTTATTCCGCGCGACTCCGCAAACGCGATCCGGTCCGCCAAAAAGTCCAGCACCTCTGCGACGACATTGTCGTAGCGCGGCGACTCCTGCATCGTCCGAGGCGTCCCCTGCATGTGCATCAACACCAAACCCGCGCCAGCATCACGCACCACGTCGGCCATCCGCACATCGAATCGCAGCGCACTGATGTCGTTCACGATTCGCGCGCCTGCCGCCAAAGCCCGCTCAGCCACCATCGCTTTTGTCGTGTCCACGGAGATTGTGAGGCCGCCCAACTGCTCGATCACCGGCGCCACGCGGCGGACCTCTTCCTCCGCGTTCACCGCCGCTGCACCGGGGCGCGTGCTTTCGCCACCGATGTCAATGATGTCCGCGCCGGCCGCCGCCATGGCCCGCGCATGCGCGACGGCCCGCTCGGTGTCGGCGAAAGCGCCGCCGTCAGAGAACGAATCCGGCGTGACGTTGAGGATACCCATCACCAACGTCCGCGTCGTGTTCCACTGGAAAGGCGTTGTCACGCTTTCAGTGTACGCGAAGCGTGGCGGTTCAGCCAGAACCAATCCATGGAGCGGATTTGCCGCGCGGGAAACGCTTGAGTTTGCGGCGTGGGTCTGTTAGGCGGGAGTTGCCATCCAATGACACCAACCAACAAAGGTTCGTTTCGCCTGTTCCAAATCGCGGGAATCACTGTGTTCCTGCATTGGTCGTGGTTTGTGGTGGCGTTGTTCGAGGTGCAAGACCCGGCGAACCGCTACCACTCGTTGGCGTGGAATGCGGTCGAGTATGTGGCGTTGTTCGGCATCGTGCTGTTGCACGAGTTCGGACACGCGCTGGCCTGCCGGTCGGTCGGTGGCGGCGCGGAGCAGATTGTGCTCTGGCCGCTCGGCGGCGTCGCCTACGTCAGTCCGCCGCCGCGGCCGGGAGCGACGCTCTGGAGCATCGCGGCGGGGCCGTTGGTGAACGTGGTGCTGGCGGTGCCGTTGACGGCAATCGTGGTGGCGGGGGAGATGCTGGAGTGGTGGCCGAAAGGCTCCGAAGTCCGGATGTTGGTGATTTCCTTGTGGTTCATCAACGCCGCGCTGTTGGTGTTCAATCTGTTGCCGGTGTATCCGCTGGATGGCGGCAAGATTCTCTGGGCGTTGCTGTGGTTTGTTTTTGGGCGCGCAAAGAGCCTGATGGTCGCCGCGGTCATCGGGATGATCGGCGTGGTCGGCGTCATCGCCGTCGCGGTACTGGCGCGGTCAGTCTGGATCGGCATCATGGCCGTGTTCATCCTGATGAGTTGCTGGCGCGGCCTGCAAACGGCGCGCGTGCTGGCGCGGCTGGACCGATTGCCGCGCCACGATGGATTCGCCTGTCCTTCCTGCAAGGAAGCGCCGCCGCGCGGCCCGTTCTGGCAATGCAACCAGTGCGGCGCCGCATTCGACGCCTTCGAGACGGGCGCAGCCTGTCCCCAATGCGCCACGCAGTTCCCGGCGACCCGGTGCATCCACTGTGGCGGCCAGAATCCGCTCGCCGATTGGAGGATCGCGCCGCCTATGGTTTCGCAAGCGGATTGATCGGGACCGGCAGCGGCGTGAACTTGAATTTTTGCCCGCCAATGCTCGCCTCAAACATCAGCCCGCCTTTGGCGATGGTGAACACCATCACACCTTGCTGATATTTTGCGTCCCGGGACGCGCCTTCGGAGGCCGCCACGGCGCTGGCCTGCGCGCTCATCGCAAACTGATTGCTGGTGAACTTCGTCAACGCCGCCAAGTTCTCAAAGAAGATCACCTCCGCGTATTCCTGCCCGCCCAGTTGCAGTCCGATCGTCACCTGCGTCAGCGACGCCGACCCAATCAGCCGACCGCGTTCGAGCACTTCGCCATTGCCATGCGCGGCGCCGATGCCAAACGCGCCCTTGGTGACGCTCGGAAAGATGGCGTAGCCGGTGGCGTTGGTAAACAGGACCCCCATTTTCGGATCGGTCCTTTTGAACAGCTCGATGGCTGCCGTGGTTTCCTCCTTCGGTTGCGGAATTGTCCGCGCCGGCTGGTTTCGAGTGGCGGCAAACGCAGCCGTCAGAGCGATGCAACTGCACGCAAGCATCCACGTTTTCATGGCTCAATCTCCTCCGCAGCGCATTCTACAGGCTCAATCCTCCTTCTTCAACACCGACATGACCGCTTCCTCCAACGTCGCCAGCGAAAGCGGTTTCCGCAACAGCCGCACCCGGCCTTGCGCGCTCAATTCCTCCAGACGCGGCCGCGGCATTCCGGTCACGAAAATAAAACGGGATTGCTCCGCCGTTGTCACCTCGCCCATCGCATCGAACAGTTGGAGGCCATCCAGACCCGGCATGTCCACGTCGGAAACAACCACGTCGAAGAACCTCTCCCGCGCCAAGGCCAGCGCTTGGACGCCATCGGCGGCGGTGCTCACGTTGCCCAGCCGTCCCAGAAACTCGCCAAAAACCAACCGCAACGCGTCGTTGTCATCGGCCATCAGGATGCGTTGTTCCCAGACCCGAGGCAACACACGCGCCGCATTCGGAGGACGAACCTCGACCGGCCTCGCGTCCACATATTCGCTGATGTGACGGTGATGTTGTTGCACGACGGAAACAAGGTGCTGGAAACTCGGCGTCAGGCTGCGAAAATGCGCCATGACATACAGGAACACCTCGTTCCACTCCGAAAACTCGGCGTCAATAATCGCCTCCAAAAGCTGCGTCTCGTTTAACGGTCCGCCGGCCAGGGGCTTGCGCAGCGCCTCCATTCGCCCGATCATACGACGGCTCTCCTCCGGTCCAAACAGCAGTCCCGGCTCCGTTGCGCCACCCGTGGCCGGCAACATCTGCTCCGCATTGTCCAGCAGCTTCAAATGTGTCGCCTCGTCCCGCGAGAGCGTTTGCAAAAATCCCGGCAACGCCGGCGGCTCGGTGAACGCCTTCGCCAGCGCCGCATACGACGCGCAAGCCTCCTGCTCAATCGGCCGCAGCAATGCAATGATCTCGGCAATGTTCACGGGCCGAAACTTCCGCCCGACGGTCGCGCGAGTCAACCGTTTTCGCGATACCGTTTTCGCGGAGCGAAAGTACAGGTGGAGTTTACGTCTGTTGTGTGACCGACCCGGATGCGGTTGGCTGGTCCAGCGGCGTCACGGGGTCAATGCCAAGCCAGCAGAGTGCGCCCACGAAATACCAGCTGGCGATGGTGAGGATGACGGCGTTCCAGTTGTTGCCGGCAGCTTCGAGAATATAGGGAACGGTCCACGGCGCGAGCAGGCCGCCGATGCTGCCAAACGTGTTCATGATGCCGGACAGCGTGCCGGAAAATCGTCCGCCCATGTCCATGCAACCAGCCCACGAGCCGGGCATCGCCATGTCGTTGCCGAAACAGGAAAACCCCATCGCGATCATCGCCAGCACCGGGTTTTTCAGGGCGAGCGAGACCAGCAACATCGTGCAAGCCACCGAATGCCCGGCGATGCCGAAGCCGCGACGGATGAGTTTCATGTTGCCGGTGCGTTGAACCAGCCGCGATGTCACCCAGCCCGTGAGCAGGCAACTGATGCCTCCGAGAAACAACGGCGGCGCCGCCAGCAGAGCGGCTTGATAGCGGTCGGCGTGTTGCATGCCGAATTGTTCCTTCACGTAGGTCGGCATCCAAGTCAGGTAAAACCAAAACCCGAAGCTCTGGCAGGCGTACTGCACGCACATCAACCAGACCGACCGGCTCGTGAGAAAACGGCTCCACGGCGCGCCCGTGTGCGATTCGCGGGCGGTGACGCCGACGGCGGCATCGGCGAGCAACGCGCGTTCCGCGGCATTGACACCGGGATGTTCCGCCGGCGAGTTGCGGAACCAGCGGAAGAACAACACCGCCCACACGAAACCGATCGAGCCGAACAGGAAGAAACTTTGCCGCCACGTCGCCACGTCGAGCACTGCCACGACCAGCAGCGGCGTCAACGCGCCGCTCCAGCGCGCCGTCAACCACATGAGGCTTTGCGCGTGCACCCGGTCCGGTCCCTTGAACCAACTCGTGAACGCCCGCGTCATGTTCGGGAAACATCCGGCCTCACCCGCACCGAACAGGAACCGGATGATGGAGAGCGAAGCCAGGTTCCACGCGAAGCCGGTGGCGACCGTGAACGCCGACCACCACGCCACGACGCGCGTCAACACTGAGCGCGGTCCTATCCGGTCGCCGAGCCAGCCGCCGGGGACCTCGAAGATGCCGTACGCCAGGCCGAACAGCATCATGACGAAGCCCATCTGCTTCTTGTCGAGATGGAGGTCGTTGCTGATGAGCTGTTGCGATTGCGAGATGCACACGCGATCCAGATACAGGATGGCCGCCACCGAGACCGCAAACACCATCAACACATGGCGGGAACGGGTGGGACGCGAATCGTGATTGCTCATGTGCCCGATTTATTCCTCTAAGGGCGTCACCGGGTCAATGAAAAGCCAGCAGACCGCGCCGACGGCGTACGCGGCAGCGGCGGCCCAGAACGCCACGTTCCAGTTGCCATCGGTGTGTTTGAGGATGTAGGCGACCGCAATCGGACAGAGCGTGCCACCGGCTTGGCCGATCATGTTCATCGTTCCCGAAAGCGACCCGGCGTAACGACCGCCGATGTCCATGCACGCACCCCACGCGCCGGGCATGGCGAGGTCGTTGGAGAAACTGGCCACGCCGAGCACGATCATCGCCAGCGTCGCGCTCTCGATGTACGGCGACCAACACAGCATCACCGCAGCCGTGGCCAGCCCCGTGACCGCAAACGCACGGGGGGCGCGCGTCGCAACCAAGCCGCTGAACAAACTGCCGAGTCCGCCGAAGAACAACGGCAGCCCGGCCAGCAGCGCGCCTTTCTCGATGCTGACGTGGCGCGCCTCGCGCAAGTAGGTCGGCAACCACGTCACATAAAAGTACCAGCCGTAGTTCATGCACCAGTACGGCACGAACAACAACCAGATCCGCGGACTGCCCAATATCTTTCGCCACGGCACCTTGACGTGTCCATCAGCGCACAACTCCGCGCCCTCCAGCAACGCCAGTTCCTCCGCGCTCATGTCGGGATGCTCGCGCGGATTGTCGCGGAACCAACGATAGAACCAGACCGCCCACGCCACGCCGATCAGCCCGAAAATTCCAAACGCCCATCGCCAACTCGCCAGACTCAGCACCCACACGACCAGCAACGGCGTGAACGCCCCGCCCCAGCGCGCGCTCAACCACATCAAGCCCTGCGCGCGGACACGCTCGCGTTTCGGCAGCCATGTCGTGAACACTTTCGTGATGTTCGGAAAACAACCCGCCTCGCCCGCGCCGAACAAAAACCGGCAGACCATCATCGAAGCCATGTTCCACGCCCAGCCGGTTGCCGCCGTGAAGAAGGACCACATCACCACTACACGCATCAACATCCGGCGCGGCCCGAACTTGTCCCCCATCCAGCCGCACGGCACCTCGAACAACCCGTACGCCAGCGTGAACGCCGCGAACACGAGACTCATGTCCTCCTTGCTCAACCCGAGGTCGCGTTGAATGTCGCCCGCCGCTTGCGAAATGCAGACCCGATCCACATACGTGATGATCGCCAGCGTGATCGCAAACACAATCACCATGTATCGCACGCGTGGCGTCGAACCAGAGTTACTCATCGCGGCAACTTGCGGTCGTGTAACGGCTCGCCTTCAGGACGCAGCACCGGCATCTGGAGCGCGCCGGACTTTTCCAGCTCGTCGAAGAGTTGCTTCTTCAGTTTCGCAATCTGCTCTTTGTACGCCGGCACATTGATGAGGTTGTGCCGCTCGTGCGGGTCGGTCTGGAGATCGTGGAAACTGTCCTTGTCCCAGATGCCGTGATAGTAAATGTATTTCCAGCGGTCAGTGCGGATGGCGAACAATGTCGGTGTCGCGGGGAAATTCCATTCCCAATGATACTCGTAGAAAATGTGGTCGCGCCACGGCACGTCGCGTCCCTGCAACAACGGCCAGAACGATTTACCGTCCATCGTCGGCGTCTTCGCCGGTTGCGCAACGCCGGCGGCTTCGAGCAACGTCGGCGCGATGTCAATGTTCTGCACCATCTGCTTCACGACACTGCCCGGCTTGATACTACCCGGCGCGCGCATCAGCAATGGCACGCGGATGCTCGTCTCGAAGGCGTCGCGTTTGTCGTAGAAACCATGCTCGCCCAGTTCAAAGCCGTTGTCGGCCATGTAAACGACAAGCGTTGAGTCGCGCAAGCCGGTCTCGTCGAGATGTTTCAACACGCGCCCGACGTTCTCGTCAGTCGAGTGCACCGCCTCGCTGTACCGGCGGAAGAGATCTTCGAACGACGGCACCGGGTCATTGTCGAACCGGCCCGTCTCCATGTGGTCAACACCGTGGATGCCGTAGCGACGCTCGCGGACCCAACGCGGCTGTGTCGCGTAGTTCTCCTCGGTGTTGGCCATCGTCGGCGGGTATCGCACCGGTGCTTTGTCGTAGCGGCCCCGGTGACGCGGCGCCGGTTCAAAGGGGAAATGCGGCGCCTTGAACGCGAGATGCAGATAGAACGGTTTGCCGCGTTGCTGGCGCATCCACTCCAAGGCGAGATCGGTCAGCGTGTCGGTGCTGTAGCCTTTGAACTGTTTGCTCGTGCCGTTGATGTTCAGCGTCGTGTCGAAATACTCGCCTTGCCCACGGAACCCGGCCCAATAGTCGAACCCTTTGCGCGCCTTGTTGCTATCCTCGCCCATGTGCCACTTGCCGAAGAACGCCGTCTTGTAACCCGCCGCTTGCAGATATTCCGGAAAGAAACGGATGCCGGGCGGCTCGGGGCGCTGGTTGTCAATGACATGGTGGTGGTGCATGTATTGGCCGGTAAGAATCGAGGCACGGCTCGGCGAACAGAGCGACGTGCTCACGAACGCGTTCCGAAGGTGCGCACCTTCCTTTGCGAGCCGGTCGAGGTTCGGCGTCTCCAAGAACTTCGGCGCTTCCGGCATGAAGCCGAGCCAGTCCCAGCGATGATCGTCGCTGAGGATGAAGATGATGTTTACCCGCCGTAGCGGTTCCTGCGGAGGCGGGTTTGGTTTATCTGCGGCGAATGATTGGCCGCAAAGGAGCGCAAGAAGAATTGCGATCTTTTTCATTGTGCCGCCATTCTACGGCGCAACATGCACGAACTTCAAGCTGCGAACTTGTGCGTTCCCGGCAACTGCGCGGTGTTCCGGTTTGCCGAGGACGGCGTCTCGTCGGACTCGGCTTGTTCCGGCTACACCAGAGAAACTCACCTTGCGATGCGATAGAACTTCTGCGTCGTGTTGCCCGCGCTGTTCGTCAACGTCATGGACGACTGTGTGGCGACAAAGCTGGTTTCATTCGTCCACGTGCCGGCGACAAGGTTGGTGGTCGTCTGGACGGCGTAGGTCTGACCGCTCAACAAGCCGGTGACGGCAATCAGGAAGTTGGTCAACGCCATTTGTACGCCGTTGATCGTAGGCGCCGATTCTGAAATGAAGATTGGCTCACTTTCATTTACAACGATGTTAAATCTTCCTAGGCGACCGACTCCGCTGTTAATCACAGGTGACGACCCGCTCCAGCTTGCAGCGTAAATGTTACCGTTTTCAGCCCTCCATGAGACCAACAACTCTTCATCGTCAACCCCACCCTGGTCGCCGGGTATATCTGGGTCGTCGATAATAACACCATAACCAGAACTCAAATCATAAGTACCAACTTCTACGACAGTGAAACGCCCAAGGACCTGTCTGTCATATGCAGACCAGAATATAAGGTCTCCATTTTCGACATCACCGCCGCCTTGGAACACCACGTAGCCATCCAAAGTGTTCCGGTAAGGCGAATCATTCTGGCTCCACTGACCGAGTATTTGTCCAAAGTTAGAGTAGTTTGTCGCGATGTACTGTGTGTAGTCCCACGGGATGTTGCCTGAGCCTCCATTACTCAGCTCTGTTGGGAGATTGCTGCCCTTTGCTGGTGAGGTCTTGGTCTTGGAACCGGTGGCCAAGGACGAAACCCGGTTGCTGCTCGAACCCGATTGTTTCGCCGGTGCGAGACGCTGCCGGCCGGAAGACTTTTCAGCGGCAGTCAGCAGCGTGGCAACGAGTAGTGCCGTCAAACCAATCGTCGCCCGCTTGAGATATGAAGCCGCCTGACGCATGAATCGTTGTTCCTCTTGCCGGCAAAGATTCTGCGCCGGGTCGGGCGATACGACAAGCTGAAACGGTTGTGAGGTGCTTAACTTCGTTCAGCATGACAAGCATTTGTGCGTTGGCCGCAGTGTCCAGTGCCTCCTACTTCACCGGCGTCGCGTCGAGCACGATTACCTCGAACGGCTTCAACGAAATGTGCAGCGGTTTACCGGCTTCGGCGGTGAAGGCGGCTTCGCTCCACGGACTCTTGAGCGAGTAGCGTCGCGCCGCGCTTGCCGGCAACTCGAACGCTGCAGCAACGTCCAGATCGAACTCGTGCGGCTGGTCGTCCGGATTGCGCAGCATCACGATGCCTTTGCGCGGCGACCACGATGCATAACCATAAACTTCGAGCTTCGATGGATCGCCGCTGATCCAATGCGTGTCTGCGAGTACGTCGGCGTTGGCGCGCGACCATTTCGCGGCCTCGGCGAGCACCGCCCAATCCTCCGCTGTCAACTTGCCGGGCTGAATGTAGAGTTCCTGCAAACTCGTGCCGGCGCCGAAGAACGCGTGCACGTCGTCCTTGAAGCCCGCCGAGTTGAACGTCGCTTCGCCGGCCATGCCGTTGCGCGAGTAGGCCACGCCTTGCGTCATCAACGAACTGAGCGGGAAGAGCGGGCCTTTGCCGACGATGTTGCGAAAGACCTCCTGGTCGCGATAGGTCAGCCATTGCTGTTGCTTCGGGCCTTTGCCGGCGTAACCCATGTCGTGGCCCTGCCGCCAGATCGAGTCGGCGTAACGCAACCAGAACGGCGACGGCCACGAGCCGGTCGTGAGATTGATGTACAGGTTCGGGTCTTCGCGGCGCAACTCCAGCATCAGCCGCCGCATCGCTTCGCTGTCGAACACGTAGTTGGCGGCGCCGCTGGAATACGCACCGCCCGCGATGCCGTCGAACTTGAAATGGTTCACGCCGTACTTGCGGATCATGCCGACGCACGCGTCCTTGAACGCGGCGTAATATTTCGGCCCGGCGAGCGAGAAGCCGAGCGCGTTGGTTTCATAGCCTTGCTCCTTGCCGAACTGAAGCCGCTGTTTCTTCAACTCACCGTAACCGCCGAACGGCGACAGCCAGACGCCGAGGTAGGTGTGGTATTTCCGGCACAACGATGCCAACGGCGCAAAGCCATTCGGAAACCCGTTGTTGAACTGCCACAACGTTTTCGGATCATCCCAGCCGTCGTCGAACACCATTCCGTCCATGACGACGCCGTGCGGCTTGATGAACTGCTCACCGAAAATCCGGACTGCATCCAGCGAGGCGGCTTCGTTGAAGAGCTTCCCGCTCCACGAAATGTCGTACCACGAGTTGTAGTGCAGGTACGGCCGGTATGGATGCGCCCGTTCGCGTTCGAGATAACACAAAAACGCCCGCCGCAATTGTCCGGCCGGCGCGACGCCGGTGACGAAGCTCTGCATAATCTCCGCGCCCTTGCGCAACGGCGCATCCCGACGCAGACGGAACAAAACCGGAGCATTGGTCGCGACCGCGTGCGGGTCCTCGCAGCCGAAGAAAAAGTTGCCCGCCACCACCGGTGAGCCGTCAACGCGCCCAGCCACGCGCGCGTCCGGAATCGTCTCGTCCATCCAGACGATTTCCTTGATGATGCAGTCATCGCCGGTTGCGGTGACTGCGATCTCTTGTCGGACGTAATTGGCGCCGTCGTGAATCAACGCGCGCCAGCCGACGCGCAACCGTCCATCCGTCGAGCGCAACGTCATTTCGATCTGCCGGTTGGAAACTCGCGGTCTGCCTTGTGGCGCGAGCCCGGATGCCGCGTAGCGTTGACCGTCGGCAAGGACGATCTGGAACACTTCACCGTTCAACGCCAGCGTCTGTCCTTCGCCGCGAATCGCAGCCGGCTTGAGACCTTGTTGCGTCAACGTCCACGAAACTTCGATCACGGCGTTGCGGGCGGTCAAACGCGTTCCGTCACGCGCGACGCTGGCTTTTCCCGGCACAGCGCCGGGATATTCGACCGCCACGGCAACGTGCGCGCAAAGAACGATTACCAATGAGAGGAATGTATTAGACATGGTCTTTCTCCTCACACGACTTGGCTAGCGCTGCGTTGATCACATCGCGTTTCATGCGGTTCCGAATCATAGCAAAATCCGCCGCGGCATCAATGGCCGATACTGGCGTGGGCAGGGCTTGCGCATCATAAACGCCCGTCTCATTCCGAGCCTGCGAGGAATCTCAAACTTCTATCCGGAGGGATTCCAGAGATTCCTCGCAAGCTCGGAATGACAATTTCAGGGCTTTCTTGACTTATCTTGATGCGTAGGCCCCGCTGGCGCGGGTGCAATTGCAGAGTGCTAGAACTCTGCAATCTTGCTTGTCATCCCAACAATTCTGATGGGTGAGGGTATGCTCGCGTAACACGCCGTCCGCGCTTCGCCTACCGTGTCGGGGGCAAATGATCGGCCATGCCGGCGTTGGTGCGTTTCAACTCGGCGATGGTGGCGGCGCGGAATTGTTTGAGCGTGTCGGCAAACTTCGGGTCGGACGCGAGATTGTGCAGTTCCTCCGGGTCGGCTTTGAGGTCGTAGAGTTCTTCCGGTTCTCCCTCGATGAGCGAGCGGATGTATTTGTAGTTGCCTTGCACGAGGAACACCCACCACGGAACTTCGCCGTGGAAAACCTTCTTGCCGGTCGGGATGCGGTCGGTATCGGCGCCGTAGTGGTCGCTGGTGTGAATCAACAACGTCGGATGCGGCCACTTTGCCAATGGGTCTTTGAGCAGCGGCGTCAGATCGTGGCCGTGCATCGGCCAAGGCAGTTCGAGGTTCGCAAAACGAAAGAACGTCGGCACCAAGTCGGCACCGCCGACCGGTGTGCGGCAGACTTTTTGTTCCGGTAATGTTCCGGGCATGGAGACAATGAGTGGCGTGCGAAGGTTGTCGTCGTACGGCGCGAGCTTGTGACGGAAACCGTGGTAGCCCCACGCGAAACCTTGGTCGGCGGTATAGACGACCAGCGTGTTCTTCAACTGGCCGGTTTCTTCGAGCGCGGCGAGGACTTGGCCGATCCCTTCGTCGAGCGCGCGCACGGTTTGATTGTACTGGCGAACCCAATCGCTGAGCGTTCTGGATTGCGCTTTGCCTTTGAGAACCGGCTCGCCGGATTTGCCGGGCACCCACGTTTCGATCTTCTGCATCCAATCCGGTTTGCCCGGACGCGGCGGATAGATGTCGGCTGGTGTGGGAACTTTGGTGCCCGGATAATCCTGCTTGTGACGCTCGGCGGGCGTGTATGGACTGTGGACGGCGCCGTAACAGAGCCAGAGATACCACGGTTTGTCCGGCGCGCGGTGTTGGCCGCGGATGAACTCGATGGCCCAACGCGTGTAGTTGTCGGTGGAATAACCTTTCACCAGTTTGGCTTCCGTGCCGTTGAAACTGATCATCTGCTTGTCGTAATAATTGCCGGCGTTTTCGGGAAAGCCGGGACGATTCCAGACCGCTTGATAATCCCAATCGCGGCCGAAGCCGGTGTCGGTGCCGGTGTGCCACTTACCGATCTGCCCCGTGCAATAGCCGTTCTGCCGGAACACCGCCGGCCAGAACCGGCAACGTGCCGGGTCGTAAGTGCTGCCGGGATACTTGCCTTCCATCCGCATCGTCTGGACGCCGTACGGATGCAGGCCCGTCAGCATCGTAGCGCGCGACGGCATGCACCAAGTGCCGATGTACGAATGCGTGAAGCGGACGCCGCGTTGCGCGAGGCGGTCAATGTTCGGAGTCTTCACCCACGGATGCGCCTCCTCGTAACAGCTCACTGTCCGGTGCGATTGATCGTCGGCGTAGATGAACAGGATGTTGGGTCGGTTGGCGGCGAGCACCGGAGCGGCCAGCAACAACGGGAGAAACAAGAGTGGTTTCATGGGTTGTCCCAAACCTTGACGTTGTCAATCTGCATCGTGCCGGCGAGACCGATGAGGAAGACGATCCGCGATTTTGTCACGTCGAACACGGTACCGGTCGCGCGCAACACAACGTCGTCCACCTTTGCCACCGCTTCGTTGCCGCGAATCTCGACGAGGACGCGATGCCACTTGCCGTCGGCGATGTTCACCGTTTTCCGGTCCAACATTTCGGTGCGGTAGAACTTCGGGTCCGCAAGTTGTTCCTTGGTCGGTGGCGCGAGCTTGTGGCCTTTGGCTTTCTCGGCGGCTTGCGCCTGTTTGGATTCAAGGCTGCCACGATCCTGTTGCAACGCGGCGAACTTCGCGCCGAGCGCAACGCGCAGCAGATGCGCCGTGCCGCCGAACTGGCTGTCGCCGTCCACGAGAAACAACACCATGCCGGGCTTCGCCAGTTTCACCGAGAACTGGATTGTCAGGTTGCGTCCTTCAATTGGCACGCTGATGGCGGGGCCGTGGTTGTCGTCAAGTGAACAAACGCCCTGCAACGCGCCGTCCACGATGCTGAAGCTTTTCGGTCGTCCGCCCGGCTGCCATTTTGCCGGCAGCGACGCGCCGGAGAAATCTTCGCTCAGCAACAACTTGCCGGGTTCTTTGACGGCAGCAACAAACAGGAGGCAGGCTCCGACAGCGACGATGTTAATTGTCATTTGATTGTCTCCTTCAAGAATGCTTCGGTCTTGCGCAGGGCGTCTTCCCATAACACGGGGTCGAAGATGATGTGACCATGCTTGCCGCCTTCGTTGACGACCAGTTCGCAGCGGTTGCCGGCTTTGAGCATCGCGTTGCGGAACGCCTGCGCGCCTTTGAATGGCGTCACCGTGTCGCCGGTGCCGTGGAAGATGATCGTCGGCGGCACACCGGCTTTCACGCGGTGCACCGGCGAAATCTCCTGCCAGCGCTCGCCAATTTTCGCGTTGCCGTAGCCTTCCGTCGAAGTGTCAATGACCGGGTAAAACAACACCAGCGCGTTCGGCAGGCAGGAGACGCTTGTGTCTTCGCCCGCTTCGTCCACTCCGTCAAACAATGCCAAGCCCGCCGCGAGATGGCCGCCTGCCGAGCCGCCGTTGGCGGCGATTTTCTGCGGGTCAATGCCGAGTTCCGCCGCGTGGGCACGGACGTAACGCATCGCCGAGCGCGCGTCCTTGACGCAATCGAACACCGTGGTGTCGGAACCTTTCTGAGCGAGCCGGTACTCGACGCTGATGGCGACCATGCCTTGCTTCGCAAAATGCGCCGCCGCCGGGTATTGCCGGCGCGGGGAGAAGCCGGTCCAGCCGCCACCGTGGATCGAGAGGAAACAAGGACGCTTGTCGCCAGGCTTGAAACCCAGCGGCTCGAAAATGTTCAGGTGCAGTTCGCGTTCGCCGACATTCTTGTAAACCACGACGCGGGTCGGTTCGAGTTTCGCGGCCAGTTCATCAAAGAAGCCGCGAGCAGGCTTGGTGGCCGCGGTGGCGCTGGCGGACAACAGTAACACGAAGGCAAGGATGAATCTCATGGCGGCCATGTTACCAGAAACAACGCGCCGGGGAAAAGGTTCCGGTTTTGTTCCGGCTGATGGACCCTTTCTTTCAGAGGAACGATCGTTCCTCTGAAAGAAAGGGTAAACACGGACGCTGACCGGCCAATTGCCTCGCTCCTCAGTGCGACGGGACCGCAGGCAGGCGATACCACGCTGACTCGATGGGGAAAAATTGCGAGAGATAGAGGCGATGGCAACGGTAGTGCGTGATGACTTCGAGGATCGCCTCGCGGTGCTGCGCCACGAGTGCGGCGTCGGGGCAGAGCGTCACGACCCACGCGGCGAAACACGGCTCGCGCATGAGGTTCTTCTCCAGCACCAATCGCGGTGACGCTTTGCCTTGTACGCGCAGCCCGGCGTTGGCCACCTCCACGGTCTCCGCTTCGCTGTGTTGCGGCTTCCACACCTCGTTCATCACGCGCCAGTCGTGCTCGAAGCGTTCCGTGCCGTTGACGTTGAACTCGCGGCACAGCGGCAGACTTTTCGCGGCAAGCTCCGCGCTGGCGCGCAAGCCTTGCGCGTAAGCGTCGCGCAACTTGGCGTCGGTCTCCATTTCCCAGAGTGCGCGCAGGCAGATGACGCCTTCGGAACCGGTCCATGAGTGGCGTTTCCCTTGGTTGGGATGAAACACCATGCCCGTGCGGCAGATTTCGAGGCGTTGAGGCACGGCTTCGCGGTAACGTTGTTCCCAGCTGGCGTCCT
>Ga0233425_10006455_pt1 | contig 17372 bp, 11 predicted proteins | sample Watercolumn_Towu_2_FD_181712 | JGI IMG/M metagenome (GOLD analysis project Ga0233425, IMG submission 181712) | Freshwater microbial communities from Lake Towuti, South Sulawesi, Indonesia - Watercolumn_Towuti2014_140_MG | ecosystem: Environmental > Aquatic > Freshwater > Lake | place... | reverse complement strand
GTCGTGTCGATATCATCAAAACGGCTCTTCGCAAAGGCGGGTGAGAGAAGTCCCCTGACGGGCACGGATTCAAACCGTGGGTCGGCTAGAAACGCCGTCCGGTCTGCATAGGCACGACGAAGCGTCTCGGCCAGGAGGTGGAACGATTCGGCTGAATTCGCGTAGTATCCGAGTTTCTTCAGGTCCGCGTTCTGGAGAATGTTGAGCGACTCGATGATGGTGACTCCCGAATGGGGAGGGGGAGCTGACAGCACCGTAAGCCCCCTGTACTGAGCCTTGAGCGGTTCCGAGATTGTCGGCTGATAGCTAGCAAGGTCTTCCAGTGTCATCATTCCACCGCATCTCACAACTTCATCGGCGATCGCCCTGGCAATCGGGCCGGTGTAAAATGCGGCTGGACCTCCTTGTGCGATCGCTTTCAACGTCGCCGCCAATTCGGGCTGTCGGATCGTATCTCCCTCGGTCTTCGGAAATCCATCGTTCAGATACACTGCTGCTGTCGCTGGATGTTTCTGAACAAGGTCAGTGTTGTCGAGTATGATCTTGCCGAGTGTTTCATCGACCGGAAATCCCTTCTCGGCATAGCGGATTGCCGGCTGAAGGACGGTCGCAAGCGTCAAAGTACCGTACTGCCGGAGCGCCATTGCCAGGCCGGCGACAGCGCCCGGAATGAGTATCGCCTTCGCAGTCTGGTTGTCCTTCCGGTAGACAAATCCGACATCCTTGACGCGGGAGGAGGATTGTCCGTAATAATTGATGTACAACGCCGTTCCGTCTTTTCGCCGGATCAGCATACCGCCTCCTCCGCCGAGGCCTGAGCCATCCGGCTCGACGACGCCGATTGCAAACGCAGCTGCGACCGCTGCATCAACAGCATTTCCTCCGAGTTTGAACATCTCCAGGCCCGCCTGCGTTGCCAGTGGATGGGCTGTCGCAATCATCGCGCTCTTCCCTGCGGCAGCCTTGCCCTTCGTTCCAACGCTGTACTCTTGCGCGTACACAAACCCCGGCATGAGTACAAGGGCGACCACCAACAGCCGTCCCAACATCCAGCGCCTTGAAATCATAGTTGCTCCCTGTCCATTCGAATTTCAGTCCCCCGTCTGCGACGCTACTTCGCGAACGCCTTTGCGACCGGCTGCACCGCATCAACGATCTTGTCGACGAGGTCGATGGCGATCTTCTTCTCTCCAGCGATCTTCGAGAAGAACTGATCCTCGTCGCCCTGCTTCACCACGAGCAGATAACTCGAGACCTCGGCTGCCATCTTGTTGAAATCGTCGGACTGGTTCCCGCGCCGGGCTTTGCCGCCGATGTGCAGCATCATGATCTTGAGTTTCTTCTCCTTTGCTGCCTGCAGAATCGATTGGACGCGCGTCAATTCCTGCTCCCGGCTGATTCCTGCAGCGCCGAGTCCCTTTGAGCTGAAACCGGCAACGACGACGAGAGTCTTGATCCCTTCCAGATCTGCAGCCTTGGCAAGAGGAAGGGCCTTCGCCTGGACGTTCGCCTTCTTGAAGAGCGTTCCGGCGATCGTCACGTCGGCGCTCTGTCCGGCCGATGTGATAAGCACGGGCTGATCGTACTTTGGTTTTGACTGGGACAGCATGACCGTGCTTGCAGTTGTCAGAAGTATGAGTGTTGCTGTCACAATCAGAATGAGTGCTCGCTTCATGCGTTCTCCGTTTGGTTGTAGTGTTTTCTTGATCCTCATCAATGCAGATACTCGCCGAGGCCACGGGCGACAATCTCTTCGTACGCGGGGATGCCTTCAACGACGATGCCCTTCTCAGGCATGGCTTCCATGTATGCGCCGAGGAGAGCCTGCAGGCCGCGAAGGTGTCGACCCACGCGCCGCGCCAGCGGCTCACCGGCCAGGTCATAGGTGATTCTCATGGAGCCGATTTGCGCCGCTTCGTAGTATTTCTGATCGATTCCCTTCACAACAAGTTCTTCGTTCGTCACGCCCCGCAGCCTCCCCTGAATGGGATTGCTCGTCTCCATGAGGTACGGGAAGACCGGACTCCGGTCGCCCCACTCCCGGTGACTCAGGCCATGGAAATTGGGGGGAGACATTTCAAGAGCGTACTGAAGGTTTTCGGATTCAAGCGTGAACAGCGCGCTCGCCGCCGCGTCTTTTCCTTTTTCGTGTGTCACAATGGCGTTGATGATCGGGATTTCGGGAGCGGCTTCGTGGAGGTCGAACGCGATATCAACCTTTTCACGCTCGATCAGCCGCATCACCGCGTAAGCAACCCGCTCCGTGACCGTGCCATCGGGCCGGCCGGGATATGAGCGGTTGAGGTTGCGCACTTCGTTTCCAGAGAGCTGCTGGCCGGAAGGATATTGCAGGAACACAAGCGGATCGGGCCACTCGGTGATGGGATTGCTCCCGCGCGCACCAAACCGGAATGAACGCAGTTTCGTTCTCGACTGAACGGAAAACGACTGCGGATATCCTTCAAGCGGATCGGTACACGTGAATCCACTGCTGCAGACCTGCGGGATGACAATGAGTCTCCCTGTTTGAACCGTGACGTGTTCGGTGAGGACGACCGCCGTCATGAATCCGGCGGGTTCGTTCGGATGAGTCCCGCCGAGCACAAGTGCTGTGGCGCCCTGTCTGCCGCTGTCGAGAACATACACGTTCGCATCCGAGCTCGTGCCGGCGAGAGCTCCGAAATATGTGCTGAGGCTGACTGTGCTCGTCACGCCTGGACCGGGAATGATCTCGTCGGGTTCGTGCATCCTGAGGAATTCCCGTCCTGCCAACGTGCAGACCACTACAACAATGGCAAGCAGAGAGAATGCGATGATATGGTGGCGTTCCATCGGGCGCTCTACTTGATGTGGAGAATGCGAAGCACGAGAGGAATCAGCACCAGGGCGAGTGCGATCTGGTTTCTCCAGTTCCGCTCAGCAAACAGCTCCCTGAGAACAAGAACGAAAACGAGCACAGCGATGATGATGTAGGTCCAATGAAGCATTACACTCCTTGAGCTATTACCCGATCCACGATGGCGCTCTTAATAGAACACTGATAACACTGATGCTACTGATCTACACAGATCATTTTTAGAGTTTATGAAGGTCTTTTTCTGTGTACATCTCGTAACGTCTGTGTACTCTGTGTGCTATCACATGAACCACGATTGAGAAAAGTTCTAGTACATTTTTGCTACCGAATTCGCGAACGCGATCATGGCGATTGCCACCAGAAGCGACAGCACCATCATCGGAATGCTCTGTTTCAGAATCCGAAACTGATTCTTCTCGCCGACAATCTGAGATGCAAATGCGCAGAGAAGCATTGGCGGTGGCATGAGGTCGCCCAGACCCGCGATCAACGAAAGGGCGGAGGTCACGACGATTTCATCCTTGCCGAGAAAGACATAGACGAGGGGAACGCCGATGACGGACGCGGACGCGTAAGCAGATCCAAACGCAGGCATCAGAAGCGCGATGCCGACGTAGAGAAACGCCGGGGGCAGATTCAACGCTCCGACCGCCAGGAAGCCGCGCACGCCGGTGAGCGTCATGATCTGCACGAACATCCCGACGCCGACCAGAATGACCATGACGGGCATCGCATCCCGGATGGCGGAACGGGCCGTCGTCCAGAACGGCATGCGCTCGCCGGTGACGAGTCCGACCAGGCTCCCGAGCAGGAAAATGAGCGGAATGCCGATATCGGGCATGTACTGCGGAACGACACGGATAGCGACCATGAGGCCGACGACGAGCACGAGCGGTGCGAAGAGCTTCATGCAGTGTTTCGCGTGGAGCGGAGCCGGGAGTTGAGATAGGACCTCGTCGACAACAATCTTCCGGACATATCGAAAGCGATAGTAGAGAGCCGCAGCCAATGCCAGTGGAAACGAAGCGATTGCCAGGGGCGCCTCGAAACCGATGTACGGCATATCGACGCCCCCGCCGATGATCATCACGGGTATGTTGATCGGGGGAGCGATCATGCCATAGACCGCGAGCATGGCAATGAACGATCCGACCGCCGGAGCCGGGATCCGCATGGCAAGCATGGCGGGCGCAACGAGCGCGCCGGTGGTGAGAATGCAGGCAGAGGAGAGGCCCGTCAGCATTCCCGGAAACATGACGAAGAGCGCGATGAACATGAACAACACCGTCGGCCAGCGGTAGAGCGACTTCACCAGAAGGTGTCCGAGCGTCCCCAGGGCTCCTGAGGACTCGAGGACCTTCATGAAAATCATGGCCGTCGCAATGATGAGGACGGCGTCGAGATATCCAAACGCTCCCTCGACCAGATGACGGAGAGGGAAGCCCTCGCCTGCGACGAGTGCGCCGACGATTGCAGAAAGGACAAGTGCAACGCCAGAGGGGAGCTTTGCGAGAAATACCCCAAGGGCAAACGTCAATAGCATCGACAGCAGTATGATCAATTCAAATGGCATACGTAACCGTGTTACTTCTTGAATGGAAACAAATCTTCCTTGACCCGGTAGTGTCTTAGAGCGTCTGCGGTTTTACGCGACGTGTTTCCGAGTACGCCGGCGATTGACTCGATTTCCTGCTCCGTCAACGGGACCCTCGAGACAACCGTGACACTGGTCTTCGTTGGCCTGGCGGGTTTAACCTGTTTTGCTGCAGAGAACAGCGCCACCATCGCTTTGTTGGGATTCACAAGTTCATACCTGTCGCCCACTCTCTGCTTCAGTGCCTCACTGAAAGCCCTGGCGCTGTAGCCGTAATGGGAGCAGCAGAGGCCGACGGAGATCTTGCCGGCGTTTTTTGCATCGATCTTCTCCATCGCCTCATCGACGTACGTCTCCACGAGGCTTCCGACGATGTCGCTCGACGGATCGGCCTGAATCTCCGTCTCGAGAAGCCTGCAGGGTTGGGAAACGATCCGATCCTGCGGCACTCCGAGTGAGACGAGCTGTTTCACATAGATCCCCGAAGCGATTGTCGTCGGAGTCCCGAGTATCAGAAACTGAGAGCTGCCCGATATCCTTGCTCGCTCGGCGATCATCTTCGACCCGACATCGATGATGCTTACGACCGGAATATCCTTTTTCGTTGCGTCGGAAGTCTCGGGGTAGAGTGCCGAGAGCGTGTTACATGCAATCAGAATTGCGTCGGGATGATACCATCGCTTCATTCCGGCCAGAGCGTCGTCGAAGACCTTGAGCTGCCGGGCCTTGTCCGCCATGGCGTTATACGGCGAGGAAGCGTCGGGGAGAGCGTTGATGAAGATCAGATTCACCTTGCGGATTGATCTGACGCGGCTCAGGTACTGGTCGAGCTCAGCGCAGACGGAAAGTCCGCCGAGTCCTGAATCGGTAATCACGATTGTGAGTGAATCGCGTTCGAAGAGCTTCGCGATCCGTGCTTCATACTCTTGTTGAGCAAGCACCGAAGCGCACGGCAACAGGACGAGCAACAGAAAGGCTGCAGCCGGTCGTGCCCGCTTCACCAGATTTCTCTCCCTTCCAGGAATCATATCGGCTCAGAACGCTGCGCTGACGGTGAAATGTGACACCGAGCCGAGGAGCCCGAATGCTGCGTACGCGTAATCCAGCGTGAAGACGCTCCCGCCGGCCGGAATGTTCACGCCGAGGCCGAGCGTCAATCCTTCCTGGTCTGTCCGGAACACGTACCCGCCCCTGATTGCCACCAGACCTTGGAATTCGTATTCGCCGCCGATGCTGAAGTGTTCGGGATTGTCATTGAGATGGATCGCATCGATCGCGATGAGCAGACGCGAGCCGCTCATTGTCATCAGACCCTGATCGCCGATCAGAGACATCGACGTGGAAACACGGTACGAAGTCGGGAGGTCCCATTGTTGTGTCTGGACGGTCGTCTCGACGTACGGGTTCGCCGTGCTCGCCGGATCCTGGTCAAGCTGCCGGATCAGCTCGCGGCCCGACATCGTGAGGCCCGGTCCGAAGTTCTGGAACGACACGCCGAGCTTCATGTCCTTGAACCCAGTTTTCAGCACGGCCCCGAAATCGAGGGCGAACGTCTGGCCCGATTCGCTCCAGATTCGCTGGCTCACATACTTCCCGGTAACGCCAATATCAACATACTCAGTCATCGAGCGGGAATAGGTGATGCCAAGGGCAAGGTCGAGCGCATCATAGAACACGCCGGTGCCTTCCGGACGCTCGATGGTGGTTTGTTCGATCTTCTCCGACTGGAGTGCAATGCCGCTGATGCCGAGAGCGCTGCCGTCGCCCATCGGCACGACCACGCCTGCGAAATTGTGCATCAGTCCGGCAATCCACGATGAATGGGAGACGCTTCCCTGAAACCTGTCGAGGCCGGCGACACACGCCGGATTCCAGGTGAGCGCTGTGGCGTCCGAGCCGATGGCGGCAAATGCATTGCCCATGCTGGCGGCCCGTGCACCGACCGGAATTTTCAGAAACTGTGCTGCAGAGGTTCCGGCTTTTGTCGATCCTTGGGCAGAGAGCACCAACGGGAGCAGCGCCATCAGCAAGAGTGCGAAAAGTCTCTTTTTCATTGTTGGTCCTCCGCCTACTTTATAATTGCAAATTTGCCGGTGAACTTGTTCCCCTCGGGAGTCTCGACAATATAGACGTAGAGACCGAATGCGACCTCGACTCCGGACTGATTGGTGAGGTTCCAGTCTTCCGTACCCGTCCTCTTGTTGTGCCGGAGAGTCTGGACGAGCTCCCCCCGTACCGTGAAGATCGTGATCGTGCATTCGGCAGGGAGGAACGTGAACTGCAGTTTGCGTGTGTTCACGACCTGTTCCCATTTTGCGGCGCCGATGTACGGGTTGGGGACGACACGAATGCGATTCAACAACGAGTCGACATTCTTGCCCGCCAGTCCTGACTGTGGCTTCGTCAGCCGTACGTAGAAGGTATCTTTCCTCGTGACCGCACTGTACGTCTCGATTTTGAACGACTGGCCGATCACCGGCAGTCTCGCTCCTTTCGATGCGTCGCTGAAGAGTGTGTCGATCTTGATGATGTACGGCGCTTTGGCGGTCGAGTAGACGCCCAAATCTCCTCCCACAGCGGTCGGAGACTTGTACGGGATGTTCACAATTCGAATCCCCTCGCCGAGATCGAGCGCTCCGTTGCGGTTCGCATCCTCAAGCACTGCGGTGACCTGCTGTGATGCATCGGCGTTCGTGACATTCCATACCTCAAACGGCACTTTGACTTTGGCGACCATCGCCGCATTGTTTGTGCCGAGTGTGTCCACAAAGGAGCCCGACGACGTGAACCGGAACTCGTAGTCGCTTCCGCGTGCGGTCGTGTCCGCACTCCCGAGATTCGACTTGAGACTGACAAACCAAAGATTCGAAGCGTTCTTGTTCGTTGAGCTCGAGACCACTTTTCCCACTTCGTCTGTGATTCTCTTGATTCCGCCGACCTGTGCATCAGTCTCGATACGCAGCCGGAAGCCGTCGACGACAGTCATTTCATCCGTTGCGAGCCTGGACTGTGCGATTGTGGTGTTGTTCCTGTTCAACACAAAGAATGTGTCAGCGATCGTCTTATTGAACGTGATCTTGTACTGATCTCCCGTCACCATCCCGGGATCCGCAACAGAGAGCTTCAGCACCGCCTTGCCGACGGTCGGTGATTTCGTAATCGAGGCCTGGACCGGGACGGCTCCGGCAGGCTCCGTTCTTGGCGTAAGATCGACGAGGTTGATGTCGGAAGATGTGGTTCCCTTCGAGGATTCATTCGATTCAAGCAAGGCATTCGGATCGCCGGCATCATACGAGGTGATGGTATATGTGTACTCAACGCCATTTGCGACCGTTGAGTCGACCCACATGTGACGGAGCCCGGTATTCGATCCGAGGTAGTTGAAGCTGTTCAACGGATCGACGCCGAGGATATCATTGGCCTTATCGAATTGAGCTATCGGTACATATCCGATCAATCTTCCCTGGCCGTCGACAATACCTTTTCCCCATGTAGCTCCCTTATCCTGGCTTCGATAAATCTTGTATCCTTCAAAGTCCTTCTTTCTCGACATGACGTCCGGAACATTCTCCGGAGTATCGGTCCAGTACAAGGTGTTTCTTCTGTCCCCGGCTACGCCCGTGAGTTTGGGCGAGGGAGGTACGGACGGGCCGTTGTATTCTGCCAGGAAGAGCTTCTGCGCTATCCCCACGTTCCGTTTGAACTGATCGAGCGTTGTTGCGGCAGTGTACGCGATGCAGGCGCGTACAGACTCGCCCGGTCCCATGGTGAACAGGCTGGTCGACATGATTGCGCCGAACTGTGTGAAGTCCCAGCGGGATGGCACGAGATATGTCGAGTCGAATACATCAAAATGGGTGTTCGCGCCGCCGTGGAAATAATTCGATGCGCCCGGGAGTCCCGCCTTGGTGAAGGCCGGATCATTCGGATTGCTGATCATGACGGGCCAGACATTCCTGCTCGCCTTCTTTGGCATGTACGTGGTGTTCATGCGGAAGAAGTGTCCGTCGGTGACGCCCAAGTTCTTGGGGGTTGCCAGAATCGCGCTTCCAAAATAGCCGCTGTTGATGCCCCGAATCGGGTCGGTTGCACCATTCCAGTCCCAGTTCACGAGGCAGTTGTCATACCCTGCCGGGTTGATGCCGGAGTTAAACGTCGTATATCCCTCTTCGTTCGCGTCACCGAAACGGAAATCAAGCAGATACCCCCAGGCACATGAATCGAGCTGCTGGGTCGTCGTGTTCGTGATGATGAAATCGTAGAACTGAATATCCTGTCCGAATCTTCTTCCCCAGCTGTAGGCCTGCATTTCGACCTGGATGCCGATCGGTTTGTCGGGAGTCTGAGTATTGCGATCGTTGAAGATGGCATAGACTTCGCGGTCGGCGGCAAATTCTCCGGGAATCTGCTGCCGGTATGTTGCCGATGTGCTGTCCATATCGATCCGGAACCGACCCGGCCAGAACCGCCAGAGATTTTTCTCTATGTCGTACCACCCAGCGCGTTTTGTCACTTCGGCCTGATCGGCCGATGAGAGTGCTGCAAATGGTCCGACCGGACTCGCATGCCAGACTTTCTGCCCATCGAAGTACCCGGCCGGCCAGGTTTTCGGGATGTCGCTGTGCGCCATGCGTGGAGTACCGTCAGGTGCCTTCAGCTCCGTCGGTTGATCGTCGGCGTAGTATTTCCCCAGTCCGCCCGCAACTCCCTGCCAGTCTTCATTGAATCTGTTGTTGTAGGAGTCGATGACGTTTCCCTTGTACCCGAAGATGAGTCCCTGACGGTTGATGGCGTTGACGTCGCCCGTGTTTGTCGCCAGGCCTTTGCTTTTCGGCCAGCGGAAGACGTACATCTGCGATCGCTGATAACTGTCGGAGATCAATCCCTGGTTCCCGCAGACGTTGATCAGTTCTCCCTTGTCGAGAATCCCCCAGTTGTCCTCGATGCTGCGGGCTGTCTTTTGCAGTCCGGCTGAGTCGGCGGTCGCTTCCTCCTGGGCCCGGAGCGAACGGGGGACAGCGCAGAGAATTCCGAATAAGATGAGTGTCGTGGTGAATGTACGCATTACTGTTCTCCTCGAAATTCTAGTGATCAAAGGTCAATTCGTATGCCGACCTGGATTCTCCGGCGGACATCAACACTCCCCGGATTTCGCTGACGATCGGGAGTGTTCTGTGTAATCGGTCCGCCATCCCACGGATCACCCGTCGCTGTCCATACCAGCTGCGGATTGATTGCATCGAAGAGGTTGGTGACTTTCAGGAATGCAGAGAATCGTACATCTGCGATCCTGATGATTCGTTCGAGGCGCAGATCGACCTGCGTGACGCCGCCCTTGCGACCCGAATTCTTCTCGACGATAAGCTGATTTCCGTCTTCCAGCGTGTTCGGAGTGTAGGGGAGACCGCTTGCGATCTGGATCACGAAATTGGTGTTGATGTTTTCGAATGGATAGATTCCGAAGAGCTCGGGTCCGAATTTCTCGGGGAGGGAGATGTTCAGAAGGCCCGAGACAACATGCCGCCGGTCGAAATCGAGATAGAAGACCCGCTTGGGACGGAGGATAGCCGACGAGCCTCTGTAGTCATTGTATCCTTCCGATGGATCCGATTCATTGCCGCGGGCAACCGAGTAGGTGTAGGTCAGGCTTCCGCTGAAGTAATTGCTCATTCGTTTGTGGAGCGAGAAATCGATGCCGTTCACTTTCCCGTAGTTTGAATTGTCGTAGATGGTGTAGGCGTACGGGAAGACGGCGTGATAGGTGCTTCCGACGAGGTTTGTGATGTCCTTGAAATAAACACCGACGTCGACGGAGTAGTTTTCGCTCAGTTGCTGCTTGACGCCGAATTCGAACGCGACGGTCCGTTGAGGCTCAATCCCCGGATTCCCGACCAGTGCTGCGTTCACGGAAGGATCGCGGAGCATGTACATTTCGGTGTAGTCGGCTCGCTGAAAGAAATGTCCGTACGAGCTGTAGAAGACGGTGGACTCCGTGATGGGGAAGGCGATGCCGAGGCGTGGACTTATCTGCAGGAACGGTTCCGTATCGATCTCGCTGGTCGCAACCCATTGCTTTGACGTTTCGTCCTTGTAGCCGCCCGGTGTCGTCACATCGATCCAGCGTTTGTCCCGGACATCGACGTAGTCGAGGCGGATGCCGGCGTTGACGAGGAACGAGCTGAATTCGAGCTTGTCCTGCAGGTATGCCGCAATCTCAAACGGTTTTCGATGAGTATTGTCGTAGGCCCAGAAACCGCCGGCCCACGGCTGCTGGTAGTCGAGTCTCTTGATGTCGTACGACGTGAGTTCTGTTCCGATCTTCAGAAGATTGAACTTGTTCAGCTGGTGAGTCAGGTCGATCTTTGCGATGAACGTTCCGATCCTGTTCTCAGTATAGTCGCCCAGGTCGCCCCCCTGCGAGAACTGGTTTCCGGAGTTCTTGACATAGTTCGATTCCAGGAGCTGGCCGTTCTTCGAGAAGATTGCATATCTGCCCGGTGTATAGAGGCGGAAGTGACGGTAATTGTACACCGCATTCAACGTGAGGTACGTCTCGGTCCCCGGGAAGTAGTTGAGCGTGAGGTTGTCGCGGGATGTCTGATCTTCGCGGCTCGGGTATCCTTCGGGGAGGTACTTCCAGATATGTGAATAGAGTTTGTATGCGCGCCAGAACCGTCTGTCCGCCAGACTGAGCTTCCAGTTTCCAAATCCGTAGGTAAACTTGACGTTTGTCTCCCGCTCCTTGTTGTACCCCCACGGCAGCTGGCTGAGGGCGTTCTCCATTCTCGCCGTGGCGAAGAACCTCAGTTCGGGCATCAACGGCACGGGGCCGCTGAGGATCAGTGACATCTGTCCCAGGTAGTCGACATCAGGGAACAGTGCCGGCGTGCCGTCGAACGTCTGCTTCTGATACGCAGACGGAATATCGAGAATGAGCCGTCCCTTGTCGTCCACCCGCGGTTTGTGAACACCGGCGGCGTCGACTCCCATGTAGTCGTTTGCAAGCGCGTCCGCCTTGTGGTACGGTGAGGGGTTCAACTGAGTCGACTCGAATTCGATCCTGCCTGAGTAGCGGGCGCCGCCCTCTTTCGTAACGATGTTCACGACACCGGAGAGGGCCTGTCCGTATTCAGCGCTGAAACCGCCGGTCAGCACCTGCAGCTCCTGGATTGTGTATTTGTCGAGTTGAGTACCCATCCCGCCCGACATCGGATCTCGTGTCGTCACGCCATCGACGAGATACACCACCTCATTGCTGCGGCCGCCGCGGGCGTGCAATTCACCGCCGGCATCGGTCACGAATCCCGCCTGTAGTGCCACGACCTGCTGGAAGCTCGTCACCGGCAGGTCCGAGAACGTCTCGGATGCGATGATCGATGTCTTTGATGTCTCATCCTTGTTGAGCATCGGGCGTTCTGCAACGACGATGACTTCGGTGCCGAGCGTAAGGGCCGATTCGGTCATTTCGAATTGAATCGTGGTTGTCAGGTCTGCCCGGACGATGACGTTCGTGACGACCTGTGCCGCATAACCGAGCAGCGTCGCCCTTGCCCGGTAATTGCCCGGAGGTACGCTGATGATCGTGATGCGCCCTTCCAGATCGGTGCTGCCGCCGATCGCTGTGCCTTCGAGGATGACATTGACCATGGGCAGGGCTTCGCCCGTCTTCTTGTCGACCGCCTTGCCGACGATTTTGCCGTATGTTCCGGCGAGGAGCGTCGAGGCGCAGAGAAGCACGACGACCAGCGAGAACCATCGGGTCAGAGTACTGCGGTATGGATGCTTCATACGACCTTCCCGCGATAGAAGTGAGAAAAGGAGAACGACAGGTTGCATATCCGTCGTTGGGGAAAATGCAACCTGCCGGTACCAATGGAAAGGAAATGGTTACTTCGCCAGGATCATCCGTTTTGTCGAGAGCATACCGCCGGACCGAACTGTGTAGAAGTACACACCGCTCGGGACAGACGATGCATTCCATTGTACACTGTATGTTCCAGGCGTCAGAATCTCGTCGACAAGTGATGCAACCTGCCGTCCCAGCACATCCGTGACGTTCAGTGAAACATGTCCGGAAGAAGCGACAGAGAATCGGATGGCCGTTGAGGGATTGAAAGGATTTGGATAATTCTGCTCGAGGCTGAAGGTGCGTGGGGCGAGTCCGTCGATCTCCTCGACCACGTTCGTCGCGCTGATCGCCTGCGTGACATCTGCCCACGATGTGCCAAGCCGCAATTCATCCATCTCGCAAAATGCGGTCGTTGTGTCTGCATCTTGCCTGATCACGAACCGGGCCGCGCCGGTCAGGTCCGTGGCGGCATTGACGCTTACCGCTGAAGGTGCCGGCGGCGTCTTCCCGAATGTTGATGCGTCCGGATTTATCCAGATCTTCGCAGAATCGTTCGTCGCCCCGTCGACGAATTGGTAAGCTGCTACGATAAGATAGGTGGTATTCAGAGATTGCGTTGTGGGATGATAATTCACAGGTGCGTTAGGAACCGTTCGCGCACTCACGCCGATGGCAAAGCCGGTTCCGTCTGGTTTGATCCACACAAGCGTTCCTGTCGTCGTGCTCGTGGCGCTCTGATAAAAGCCCGAGACGTATGATTCGGCTTTGATCCCTGCAAGGCTCGTGACCTTTAACAGATACGAGTAGTAGACTGTGCCCGTCGCAACTGATGTAAAGAGTTTCGTCTGCTCCTGACCCGCTCCATTGAAGGTAATCTTGTTGCCGTTCGATGCCGGGAAACCGGTATAGCTAAGGTTGCCGGCCGACACCCACACAGTATCGCCAGAGTTTACCGCGATCCAGCCCCCTTGATCTCTGAGCATCGTCCCGGCTGTGTAGTTGAAGCCGTCATAATGCGGCAGCGTCACCTGGGCCCCCGCTGTTGTGGCAAGAAGGGCGAGTAGGGTAACCATGGCAAACAACCTTGTAGCAGTTCTCATACGACCTCCTGTTTGATTGTGACGAACAGCGTATCTGGATTTCCGATTTGTGTGCTTTTGCTTCCTATCCGTTCAAAGTCCGACGAGAGAAGTTCACTCTCCGATAATTGACAGAAATTCGATCATACACTTCATGAAAGTGATCGCGAAGCTGCGACGTTTGGTATCATCTTCGCGAATTCCGGTCGGAAGTTCAACCTGTATCCCCCACGCCCGCCGTCCTGAAAACGCACTATGCTGCTCCAGGTTGTACCCTCCGCTGAAATAGGGATTTCCGTCAGGATGCGGCATGTCGGGACTGGGGACGGCCGCGATCCGATGCTTTCCAAGCAGGGCACCCAGACTCAGGTCTCCGCGGATCATCCGGGAGGGAGGTACGCCTCTTCGGACGGCAAAGTCCCCGAAGCTTGTGACCGGCTGAGCCGCCACGCTGTCCAACTGGCGGTCGCTCAACTGTAGCTGACTGCTCACGAGGAGATAGCCGAGCTCAACAACCTGCTGTGTGTGACGATGTCCGTGAAGGTCAATATAGAGACTACGGCCGGATTGCCTCTCGACGGCATGTTGTGCCGAGTCGATGAAATCGTGAAATTCCTGCCATGCAACCGACGCAATCGGATTGTCCTGCGCGGCGTCGAACGACTCCCGGTTTGCATCGAGTTTGTCGCGGTGCAGCCGGTTGATGATGACATGGGGGTACTTCCCCGTTTCCTGCCGGAAACTCTCGATGATTTCCCGCGCCAACTCCTGGGTTTTCGTGTCCTGCCGGCCGGGAGTGGCGAGTTCGCGGTTCGGAATACTCTCAGGCCTGAGGTATCCACCGTGAGGCACCGAAATGATGAGAGGGAGATTTCCGACGACGTACTCAATGAATTCGTACTTGCCAAATACTGATTGCCCGGGTAGATCTCTGCCATGGAGTTCTGCCGCCTGCCTCGCGTCCGCCGTTTGTGCAAAAGCACATACGGATAACAGGAGCAGCAACGCAAGCGCCGCGGTTCCGCCAATCGCACCTGCTCTCGAGTCTTGGACCCTGTGTTTTTCCATCTTTGGATGAGAGCGGTTTGCTTCGACTGGCACCGAATCCTGAGCCAGACATCTCGGCACGGTCTCGTCAGTTGTGAAGGAGAGTAATTCCGGCGAATTGCACTATGGTTGGATTGTGAAAGAAGCGCGCTACAGCAGCAACTCCTGGAGTGGGCTTCTTCGATTGTCTCAACGCCTCGATTTTGTCAATGGCCGCTTACTTCGCCCAGAGTACAAGCCCCAGTTTGTGGGGATTGTCAAGGTCTTCGTGCTTGGGCAGGATGCGGACCGTGTGCCCCATCCGGCCGCTCATCACGAGCTTGTTGACACCGACGAATTCAAACACCGATCCCTTCCCCTTTTCGGCCGGCTTCATCAGAGCCACCTTCGGATTCTCAATCTCCCCTCCGGCGTTCAGTGAACCGTAAAACAGCTCGACGGAAACGTCTTCTGCCTTGAGGTGGCCGAGGTCGATCTTTGCGCGGATGGTGACCGACTCGCCGACCTTTAGCGTCTTGTGATTGTCGACGGTCACCTCGAGGATCTTGATTCCATTCCAGTACTCCCGGACATGGGACTTCCAGACAGCAAGCTGTTTGGCGCGGGCGTAGGAGTTTGTGCAGAGCTCCGATTCACGGTCCAGCGCCGGCAGGTACATCCGTTCGGTGTACTCCCTGACCATCCGATTGGTGTTGAATTCCGGCCCGATTGCGCGCATCGCACTCTTCATTTTTGCTATCCACTGGCGCGGCAGGTCGTCGGCTCCACGCGTGTAGTAGAGCGGGACAATCTCTTTCTCCAGCAGATCGTAAAGCGCATTCGATTCGATCTCATCCTGTTTCTTTTCATCCGAATACTCCTCGCCGCGCCCGATTGCCCAGCCCGTCTGAACGGTATACGCCTCGTCCCACCACCCGTCGAGAATACTCAGGTTGATTGCTCCGTTGAGCGTTGCTTTCATGCCGCTCGTGCCGCTCGCCTCCAGCGGTCTGCGGGGTGTGTTGAGCCAAATGTCGACACCCTGGAGCATGTAGCGGGCAACCACCATGTCATAATCTTCGAGAAACACCATGCGGCGCCGTGCACCGGGATTCCGTTCGAAGTGGATGATCTCCCGGATCAGTTCCTTGCCGGGATTGTCGTGCGGATGCGCCTTCCCCGCAAAAATGATCTGCACGGGACGGTCCTTGTCTGTGAGGATCTTGAGCAGGCGCTCCGCATCCCTCAGGATGAGCGTGGAGCGCTTATAGGTTGCGAACCGGCGTGCGAATCCGATTGTCAATGCCTGTGAGTTGAGGACCTCCGCTGCCTGGTCGACTTCAGAGGGCGGTCCGCCCCGAGATTCAAGCTGAGAACGGAGCCGTGCACGGGCAAAGGCGACGAGACGCTCACGACGCCGCTCGTGCGTGCGCCACAGTTCTTCATCGGGGATGTGATGGACCCTGCTCCAAAGCGCGTATTCTCCCGGATCCTCACGCCACTTGGGTCCCAGGTACCTGTCATAGAGACCCGCCATATCGCGGCTGATCCAGGAAGGTGCATGAACGCCATTCGTGATCGAGATGATCGGTATCTCGTTCGAGGGAAGGCCGGGCCAGACGTTCTGCCACATCTTGCGCGAGACATTACCATGGAGCTTTGCAACGCCGTTGCTGTTCCCCGCCATCCGGAGAGCGAGCACGGTCATACAGTACGCTTCATGATCGTTGTTGGGATCCTGGCGCCCGAGACCGTGAAACTCTTTCGGACTCAGTCCGAGGTCGCGGTAGTAGTTGCCGAAGTACCGTTCCATCAGTTCGGGGGTGAAGTAGTCGTTGCCGGCCGGAACGGGCGTATGCGTCGTGAAAACCAGTCCGGGTGTCGACGCCTCACGAGCCTCCGAGAAAGAGAGCTTGTTCGCCTGCATGAGGTCGCGGCATCGCTCGAGGGCGAGAAACGCCGAATGACCTTCATTCATATGATAGACGGAGGGATGAATTCCCAGGGCTTTGAGTGCACGATAGCCGCCAATGCCGAGAAGGATCTCCTGCTTGATCCTCATCTCACGGTCGCCGCCGTACAACTGATCGGTGATGTTCTGATCGTCCGGCGCGTTGAGCGGGATATTTGTATCGAGAAGATAGAGAGGAATTCTTCCGACCTTCACACGCCAGATCTGGGCGTAGAGAGATCTGCCCGGAAGCTCCACTGCAATCGTGAGAGGCTTTCCGTCAGGAGTGTGTTCGAGCACGATGGGAAGGGTGTAGAAATCGTTCTCGGGATTCCGCTCCTGCTGCCATCCGTCGGCGTTTAGGTATTGCCGGAAGTATCCCTGCTGGTACAAGAGGCCGATGCCGACGAGCGGGAGGCCAAGATCGCTGGCCGATTTCAAATGATCGCCGGAGAGAACGCCCAGGCCGCCGGAGTAGTTCTGCAGGCACTCGGTCAGTCCGAACTCGGCTGAGAAGTAGGCGATCTGGTTTGCCGGGACCTGTGCATAGGTCTTTCGGAACCATGTTGACCCGGTGTCGAGATAACCCTTGTAGCGTTGGTATCCGCGCTCGAGCTGCGCGAGAAGAGCATCGTCGCGGGAAGCGCTGTTCAGCCGCTCCTGGCTGATCATCCCGAGCATGAGAACCGGATTGTGATTCGTTTTCTCCCAGAGATCAGGATCGAGCCGGATCAGCAGTTCCATGAGGTCGTGGTCCCATACCCAGAGCAGGTTGTACGCGAGCTCATGTAATGACGCGAGCTCTTTGGGAAGAGACGGGGCGACGGTGTAGGTGTAGATCGGACGGGTCATTGCGATGATCCCTTGTGGGTGGAGGAACCGGTGTCAGTGCAGGCGAAACAACGACGAAAGGTTAAGAAAGAAATCGGAGAAAAACCACAGGATAGAGGCGGCCGGGTCGATGGCGAACCGTCGTGAGGTGACTCCAGGGCTATGGAATAATGGAATAATGGGGG
>Ga0233425_10006454_pt1 | contig 17378 bp, 17 predicted proteins | sample Watercolumn_Towu_2_FD_181712 | JGI IMG/M metagenome (GOLD analysis project Ga0233425, IMG submission 181712) | Freshwater microbial communities from Lake Towuti, South Sulawesi, Indonesia - Watercolumn_Towuti2014_140_MG | ecosystem: Environmental > Aquatic > Freshwater > Lake | place... | reverse complement strand
CAAACGCGTCAACACCGGATTTTCCCGCGGAGGATATGATTGTTGCTGCATTGTCAATTTCTGCGCTTTTAAGGAGGATATTTAACGCGACATAGATTTTTTTCTTTTGACTGTGCGCGTAGGCGGTGTATTTCGGGAGTTCGCTAAGAGTGAAGTTCCCGGCTCCGGCCCGGGCGTTAAAGCGGTCAATTCCAAGATAAACACTATCCGCGCCATATTGTAGAGCCGCAAAAAAAGACTCATGACTGCCTGCAGGCGCGACAAGTTCCGGTTTGTGCATTGACACCTCCTAGGTTGTATTATATCAGAAATGTCTAATATTAGTAAGTTATGAGTGTATTGAAATTAGACATCTTGAAATACATGGCACTGCAAGACAATGACATATGTGGGAGAAAAGATGGCATGAAAAATGCTTCTCTGTATACGGATTGAAGTAGGCTCTCCCAATAGCTTAAAGTCCGCGTAGAGTGAAAAAAATGTAACCGCGTAGGTTGGTTTGGTCATTTGTTTTGACGCTCTTGACAAAGCGGCATTCATGGGTTAGATATTAGGTATGCTTTATATGTGAGGTTTTGAGGAGAATAATGAAGCTATACATTAATAGAATGATTGCGGTGGTTTTGTCTTTGGTTCTTGCCGGGCAGGGGGTAAGTCTTGCCGGTGAATCCCACCAGGGTGTGTCTGCGTGTTTGGCTAGCCGGTCGGTGTTTCAAGAAAAAGGAAAAAATGCCAGTACTGTTTTAGTTTTCAGAAAAGGTGAAATATTTAGCTTTGGTGGTAGGCAATACAAAATAGAATGTCAAATGGGGGAAGGCGGTTTAAGTGTTACATATGAAGCAGAGTGTTTAGAAACACAAAAAAAATATGCTGTCAAAGTCTCTCGTCCTGATGCTGTAGATTATTTGTGCGAAGAAGCAAGATTTCATGCTTCTGTCCAAAATGTGTTAAAGGGCGTTGTCCCTGAAATATTATTAGATTCCGATGGGACCCCATATAAAATTGATGAGAAATCCAGAACGTTTATTGTTATGGAAATGGTAGAAGGAGAAACACTTCAAAAAAGCATGAGAACAGGACTGATAAAAATGATTCAAGATAGAATAAGGCTAGGAGATCTAAAAAGCATGCTCGAAATGAAGAAAATATTTCGAAGTATTTTGGAGGCAGTTCAGAAATTGCATAACGCCGGAGTTCTACATAGGGATATTAAACCAGCCAATATAATGATCGACATAGAAGGAAATGTGAGAATTATTGATTTGGGAATTTCTAGGAAAATGAGTGAAGGGATATGGTTTCCTACTGATAATAAAATTGTCGGTACTCCGCAATTTATGAGTCCTGAAGCCTTCGCCGGACAAATGGAGGGGCCATATTCAGACCTATATAGTATCGGAATGTTGTTTTTTGAGATGTTTTTTAAAGATAATAAAAATCCATATATCCAAGATAACCAAGTACAAAGAGTGAGTGATTTTCTGCATGCCCTGCACTATAAGGGTTCTAAAGAAGATACTTATCTTGCCGGAGATCCCAGCTTGGAAAATATTTATGATGGCGAAGGTAATTTGCAAAGAAGGGCGAGGGATTGTGCGGAGGCATTGGGGCTTCTTGAAAAAGTTTATATCCCGATCAAGGTTTCAATAGAGCCCGGAGAAATTAAGGATTGTGAAGTGTATGAATATTTGGGGGCCGTTGCCGGTAACGATCGATATAGAGTTAGAATTGATGGACGCGAAGAAATAATAGAAATTCCCGAAGGATATACGCTGGGTGAAGCGCCGGCAGTTATGGTAATGAATTTGGATGTATTTAAAGATCTGCCTCCCGATGAATTGCCTTCTAATGTGCCCGCTCGCCGTGCGGGTATTTTATGGACGGCAGCCGCTGTGTTGGCGGTATGTAGCTTTCTAATTTATTTTTATCCCCAAATATCTTCAGCGATGAATTCGTTAGTCTCTGAGGTGAAAACAATTTCTGCTAATGACCGGCGGGGTGATTTGCGGCTTGGCTTTGTAAGAAGCGCTAACGCCGCGGAAGAAGAATCATCTATTCGAAGTAGCCTGTAATTTCCAAAAAAATCTCAAAAAATCCTTGCCAAAAAAAACCGACAGTAGTATCCTATCCCCTATTTTATTTATTCGCGGCATGCGGAGGATAGGTAGTTGTATGTGTAGTGGTGGGTATCTTTTGTTAGCGGTGTTGTGCCCTGTGATAGGGGCTTTTATTATACCAGTTGCAAGTTTGTTTTCCTCAAAGGCGAGAAACTTGTTATCGCTCCTTTTTGTCCTCATTTCTTTGGTGTCTTCGATTCTCATGGCCCCGTGTGTTTTGAGGGGTTGTACTCTAAATTACAGTATCATATTTCCTCTTGGTTTTAATTTTGTCCTTACGGCGGATTCACTCGCGGTTTTTATGGCGATAGTGTCATCCTTTATAAGCGCGATTATTGTTGTTTATTCTTTCGGCTACATCAGCCATTATAAAAATCAGACGGAATACTATACGATGGTGGTCCTGTTTTTGGGTTCAATGATGGGGCTGGTATTTTCCGGCAATCTTATATGTTTGTATCTTTTCTGGGAGCTGACGGCGTTTGCGAGCTGGCGGTTGATCGGTTTTTACAGAGAGGATATTCATGTATTTAGGGCGAATAAGGCGTTTCTCATGACGGTATTTGGCGCGTTGGTGATGCTTATTGGTTTCATAGTTATTTATCAAGAGACAGGCTCGTTTGATATGGCGGTGATAAAAAAGCACTATAGCGGTATTCCTATAAATAATATCGTTGTTCTGATGATACTCTTTGGGATCTTATCTAAGTCGGCGACATTGCCGTTTCATACATGGCTTCCTGATGCCGGTGTCGCGCCTTCTCCTGTGACCGCGCTTCTTCACGCGGCGGTGCTTGTCAAAATAGGCGTCTATGTTTTCGCGAGGTTACTTATTGCCACGTTTCATTATTTTCCGGAGTGGAATACTATTGTAGCGGTTGTCGCGGCATTGAGCGCCTTGGTGTCGGCTGGGGCGGCGATGATTGATACGGATATGAAGAGGATAATAGCGTATTCCACCATTAGTCAAATTGCATTTATTTTCCTCGGATTTACGGCCGGAAACGCGATCGGTATAGCCGGGGCGTTATTGTATATCCTTATGCACGGTATTGCAAAGGCAGGGCTTTTCTTGTGCGCCGGTATTATTGAACAAAACACGAAGACTAAGGATATTACAAAGCTTGGCGGATTAATAAAAACGATGCCGGTTACGGCATTGGCGTTTTTATTGTGCGCGTTTTCTGTAATGGGAATTCCTCCATTTGGCGGGTTCTTCAGTAAATATATGGTTATTTCAGGGATGATCAATGGCGGGCAGGTTGCGATTGCCCTTGTTTTTCTCACTGGTGCTATAATGACTATCCTCTATCTTTTTAGGTTGTTTGGCATGGTTTTTATGGGTGAGCCTAAAGTTGCCAATGCGATAGAAGGTTCAAGAATAATGGTAATGAGTGTGGCGTTTCTTGGTGTACTGGCTTTAGTGAGCGGTGTCTTAATAAAATATCCGTCTCAATTTGTAAGTATTGTGGTAAAGCAAATGTTGGGAGCGTAAGATGCTTAATATAGCGGTTTTGTCATTTATAGTGATTCCATTAGTGGCGGGGATTATTACCATAATCCTTCCTAAGGGATTCTCTGTAGCCAGGCGCGTTACGGCATTGTCATTTACAGCCGTGAATCTTTTCTTCGCGGCGTGCTTTTGGCGCGTTAATATGGTCTGTGATATTCCATGGGCCGGTTTTGGGATGGATCTTTCTTTCAGGCTGTATCAGTTTAGCGGGTTTATTGTTTTGGCCGCCGCTATGTTTGGTTTCTTAATCGCTATGTATTCGGCCGTTTTTATGGCCGGATCGAAATATGAGAGGCAATACTTTTTCTATTATCTTTTGGCAGTCGCGTTTGTTAACGGCGCGGTGCTTGCGAATAACTTAATCGCGTTATTGTTTTTCTGGGAAGGACTGCTTGTTCCCATTTTTGGAATGATTTTGACGGGCAGAGAAAACGCGTTTAAAACGGCCGTAAAAATGTTTGTTATCGTAGGGATTAGCGACTTATGTATGATGGGCGGAATTGCGATTACAGGATGGAGCGCTGGGACGCTCACAATGTCTAATATAAATTTACCGATGAATCTTTTTACAGGTTTGGCGTTTGTTCTTATCATGATAGGGGCGATTTCAAAGGCAGGGTCAATGCCGTTCCATAGCTGGATTCCCGACGCGGCTGTGGACGCGCCGCTACCTTTCATGGCGATATTGCCGGCGTCATTGGAAAAATTATTGGGGATATATTTACTTGCAAGGATTTCTTTGGATATGTTTCAATTTAGCGCGCACACGGCGTTGAGTTACTTATTAATGGTGACTGGTGTCGTGACTATTATCTGCGCGGTTATGATGGCGCTGGTTCAGAAAGATTACAAGAGGCTTCTTTCATATCATGCTATTAGTCAGGTTGGATATATGATTCTAGGTATAGGCACTGCCGTCCCGGTAGGAATAGTGGGCGGATTGTTTCATATGATTAATCACGCAATATATAAGAGCTGTTTGTTTTTGACCGGCGGTTCGGTTGAGAAACAGGCAGGTACTACTGATCTGGAAAAGCTGGGCGGGATTGCTAAAAGTATGCCGATCACTTTTGTGTGCTTTATAATTGCCGCGGCATCCATCTCGGGGGTTCCTCCTTTTAACGGGTTCTTTTCTAAAGAGCTGGTCTATGACGGAGCGCTTGAGAGGGGAAAGATATTTTATTTTCTTGCCGTTATGGGATCTTTTTTTACGGCGGCGTCATTTTTAAAACTAGGACACGCGGCGTTTTTGGGGAAAGCCAAAAATGGGAATAGAACAGTGAAAGAAGCGCCGATGGCTATGCTTGTCCCGATGATGACACTTGCGGCGATATGCGTTTTGTTCGGATTGTATAACGCTTTGCCCCTTAAAAATTTCATACAGCCGATATTGGGCGAACATAGACTGGAAGGGCACGACTTCTGCGGATTCCCAGCGAGCGCTATGCTTGTGGCGGGTACTGTGATTGTGCTTTTGGCCGCTTTGATAAATCATTTATATGGAGTAAAAAAGACCGGGGCAGGGATAAAAGCGGTTGATCATATTCACTATGCGCCTGTGATGAAGAATATTTATAAAAGCGCGGAAATGGACGAGGCGGATCCTTACAACGCGGGAATGTCAATAATGGATATATTTTCGCGCGCGATGTGGTACATAGATAGGTTTATTGACTGGGTTTACGATAGATTTATTGTTACGCTTTCGGATGCCGTGTCATCTATAATAAGAAAAGCGCATAACGGGGATTATTCAATGTATATAATTTGGTCTTTGGTTGGCGCGGCAGGGATAATTATTTTTGTTATTAGAAATTTAAACTGATATGTCGCTATTATTTGTTTTGATTCCGCTTCTGGTATTGATATTTGTTAACGTTTTGCCGAAAAACGTAGGTAAAAAGATACTGTTTTGGTACGCGATATTATTGTTTTTGGCACAAGTAATAGTGGCCATTGCATACTATTTGCTGACAAAATACGGTATTCCCTGCGAAAGATTGGTCGAACGGTCGTTATTTGGCCGCAGTATTGATGTAGACGGGATCACATTTATAATGATGTTTTGTGTGGGAATAGTATCTTTGGCTAGTTTGATTGTAGCAAGATGCGTGATAAAAAAAGAGGAAATCTCAAATTATGTGAACCTGTTAGTTATCGCGGCTACGGGGATGAGCGGTCTGGTGATTTCATCTGATATTTTTTCATTGTACGTGTTTATTGAAATTATAGCTGTTTCGTCTTTCATCCTGATATCGTTTGACAGGGATATAAACGCTTTAGAAGGCACTTTTAAATACATAATAATGTCGGCAGCTGCAACGGTAATTATGCTGACGGCGATAGCTATGCTTTTTATGTCCGCGGGTGACACGTCATTTGCGGCGGTAAAAAAATCTTTTGATGCTCATAACGTGTTTACAATCTGCGCGGCGGCGCTTTTTTTATGCGGTCTGTTTATTAAGGGAGGATTAGTCCCGTTTCACGCCTGGCTGCCGGACGCGTATTCTTCTGCTCCGGCGCCTGTGACGATATTTTTGGCAGGAATTGTTACAAAGATGTCAGGCATTTATACGATAATTAGATTAGTGGTTTCGGTGTTTGGGTTACCGGCGCAGATACAAAGCGTAATATTAATGGTCGGAGCGGTTTCTATACTCATCGGCGCGTTTGCTGCGATGGGGCAAAATGATTTTAAAAGAATGCTGGCTTATTCTAGTATTAGCCAGATGGGATACATAATGATTGGATTGGGCGCCGGGAATTCTTTGGGATTAGCTGGAGCTGTTTTTCATTTTTTTAATCACGCGATATTTAAATCTCTTTTATTTGTGAATGTATCGGCGGTCGAGATGAGGACAGGAACCCGGAATATCGGCGAGTTGAAAGGGGTTCAAGAAAAAATGCCTGTTACAGGGTGGACATCTGTTGTAGGGCTTCTATCGGTCAGCGGTGTGCCTCCTTTGTCTGGTTTCTGGAGCAAGCTAATAATTGTAATTGCTCTTGTTCAATGCGGGCGTTTTGGCTATGCTGTTATAGCTATACTGGCCAGCGTTGTGACACTTGCATATTTGTTGATCCTGCAGAGGAAAGTATTTTGGGGCAATGTAACGGAAAAGTACGCCGGTATAAAAGAGGTATGTCCGAGTGTGGTGTTTGTGGAAATCATGTTGGCCGGGATTACTGTTTTATGCGGTTTATTTTTTCCGTTTTTTTACAATAATTTTTTGACGTACATCAAGGAATTGATTTTTTGATAAGAGGGGAAAAATGGAACATCAGTTTTATTTTCATCTAATGATGTTGATTGCGATAATATTGGCGGCTTTGTGGACTGTAATATCACGAAGTTTGCTAAAGGCCGCGCTAGGATTGGCGATGACTAGTGCAATTCTTACGATTGTCATGTTTAAATTGGATTCGCCTTTGGCTGCGGTTTTTGAGTTGTCTGTGTGTGCCGGGCTTATTACGGCCATATTTGTGAGTACGATAAGCTTGACTCGTATTATGACTCATCAAGAAATCATGGCGCAGTCAAAAGATAGGATGAAGAGATTTGGAGTGCTTCCACTGATTATTATTTTTGTGGGAGTGGGAATGTGGTTGATGACAAAAAAACTATCAATAACGTTGCCGCCGCAGGCCACTGAAACAGATGTGAGAAAAGTCATATGGAATATGCGTCACCTGGATCTTATCGGGCAGGCCATCATGCTTTTGGCCGGAGTATTTGGTGTGGTGGTTTTATTTAAGCAAGGAAAAGAGAAAGAAGATGAATAATGAGATGGTAACAATTTTTTGGATTTATAATGCTTTTGCGTTAATGCTTTTTGCCGCAGGCGTATATTGCGTCGTAGTGACGAGAAGTTTAATACGTGCTTTGATTGGGCTTGAAGTTATGACCAAGGCGGCTACGCTTTTAATTATAGTCGGCGGATATGTTACCAATAATACGGCTGCCGCGCAGGCGCTTGTGATAACGATGATAGTGCTGGAAGTCGTAGTGATTGTTGTTGCCGCGGGTATTGTGTTAAATATTTACAGGCACAATGATTCGCTTGATATCAGAAAACTGAGGAACCTAAGAGGATGAAAACAACTACAAATCCAGTTGGGATTTAATCTGTGTATGAATAATATTTTATTATCACCACCAATAGCGTTTGTAATTGTCCTGGGTCTGAGTCTTTGTATCGTTGCTCTTGGCTCGAAGATTGCCTGTAAGAGGAAAGATTTTGAGGCCGGGGCGAGGAAGGCATATGCGTGCGGCGAAGACGTAAAAGAGCATAGGGTTCGTTTTGATTATGAACAATTCTTCCCTTTTGCTTTTTATTTTACAATATTGCACGTTGTTGCTCTCATGGTGGCTACAATTCCGACTGAGACGGTTGAGTCTTTTACTATAGCAGTGATATATATTATAGGCGCGATGGCGGGATTGGTGGTGTTGTTTAGAAGATGAAAAAGAGCTGAAGGCTTAAGGCTGAAGGCTGAAGTTAGAAGCTTTTACTTCAGAACTTCAGCCTTCAGAGCTTCAGTACTGATAGGACTTATGGAGCTAATTAAAAAAGTTGTGACATGGGCTAGGATTAAGTCTCCTTGGATATTGCATTTTAATACGGGGGCTTGTAACGCTTGCGATATCGAACTTGTTGCCGCGCTTACTCCGAGATATGATGTGGAGCGTTTTGGCGTTCAATTAAAAGGAACACCTCGCCACGCAGATGTGCTTGTATGTTCGGGTCCTGTTACAAAACAGGTAGCTCCGAGGATAAAAAGGATATATGAACAAATGCCTGAGCCGAAATTTGTTGTGGCCGTGGGTTCGTGCGCTTGTTCAGGAGGTGTTTTCAGAGGTTGCTATAATGTCGAGTCTACCGGAATAGATTCTGTAATACCTGTTTCAGCGTATGTGCCGGGATGTCCGGCAAGTCCCGAAGCGATCATTGATGGAGTGGTTAAATTGTTAAGTAGCCTAAAATAAAACTATGGAAATAGAAAACTATATAGTACAAAATTTAGTGAAACAGTTTAATGTTGCTCCCGATCAGGTAAAAGTTAAGAGAGATCGGAGGATTTATGTAAAAGTCGATAAGGACATTTTTTTAAAAGTGCTAGATTTTGCTATCAATAATCAAAAATTCGATATACTTTGTACCATTACAGGATTTGATGAAGGTGATACATTTGGTGTGATGTATCATTTGGCTCAAGAAAAAGGGATTATGCTAAACATCAAAATAAATATTGGGAAGAAGAATGCCATTTTGAATACTATCACCGGAATTTTTCCCAACGCGGATATATATGAGAGAGAGTTGGCGGATTTATTCGGTATAAAGGTCGAAGGGCTGAAAGACGGCATTCGGTATCCTTTGCCTGATGACTGGCCAGAAGGTCAATACCCGTTGAGGAAAGACTGGAAAGTAGGGGGAAATGCATGAAAAACGTATCAATACCAATAGGACCTCAGCATCCGGCCTTGAAAGAGCCGGCTAGTTTTAGTCTGGCCCTTAAAGGCGAAAAGATTATGGGGTCTACAGTAAGGCTTGGATATAACCATAGAGGCATAGAAAAAGGATGCGAAGATAGGTCTTACATTCAGGCGTTGTATTTAATCGAAAGGATATGCGGGATTTGCTCGCACGCTCATTCCACTTGCTTTGTGATGGCCGTAGAAGAAATAGCCGGGACAGAGGTGCCTAAACGCGCTCAGTATATCAGAACACTTATCGCTGAGTTGGAAAGAGTCCATAGTCATTTATTGTGGCTAGGTGTTGCGGGGCATGAGGTAGGATTTGACACCTTATTAATGTATACATGGAATGACCGTGAGATAGTGATGGATATACTTGCCATGCTCACTGGAAACAGGGTTAATTATGGAATAAATACATTAGGCGGTGTAAGGCGTGATATTGCAGATGCGGAAATAAAAGAAATTTTGTCGGCGATAGATAAACTTGAGGAAAAAACAAAATACTATATTCAGATAGCGACAAAAGAATCCACGCTGATTAAGAGGCTTGCGGGTGTGGGTATTTTGAGTAGGGAAGATGCTTTGAAGCTGGGAGCCGTGGGGCCTACGGCGCGTGCTTCAGGTGTTGACAGAGATGTAAGGCGTGATGACCCGTATTTAGCGTACGGCGATTTGGATTTCAAGGTGATCACTGACAACCATTGTGACATTTACGGCAGGACGTTGGTGAGAATGGGCGAACTAATGGAAACATACAGCATGATACGGCAATTAATTAGTAAATTACCCGCAGGGCCGATAGTCGCTAAAATGCCCAGAAAGATTCCAGCCGGAGAGGCAATTGCCAGATATGAAGCTCCAAGGGGGGAGGATGTTCATTATGTAAAAGCAAACGGGACAGAAAAACCTGAAAGAGTGAAGGTGAGAGCACCAACACTTGCGAATATTCAGACTGTTGCAAAAATGCTGGAAGATAGGTATCTAGCAGATATGCCGATAGTAGTCGCGGCTATAGATCCGTGTTTTTCGTGCACAGACAGGATGATTGAGACTAGAGCGGTGGGATCCGACAATGCAAGTACCTTTAGTTGGGGTGAATTGCGGAAATATAGTATTGAATGGTATAAAAACAAGGGAATAGATTTTGAAGTACTAAATGCTAAAAGAGGCAAGAGGTAAGAGGTAAGAAGTAAGAAGCAAGAAGTAAGAAGCAAGAAACAAGAAGTGTGAATTAAGAGGCGATATGAATTTTCTAATTTCTTTATTTTATATTTTAATTTTTCCGGGATTTTTGTTTCTTTTTATTTTTAGCCTTGTCGCCGAGTTTATAGACAGAAAACTTTACGCTAGGCTTCAGCAAAGAATCGGTCCTCCGTGGTTTCAGCCTTTAGCTGATTTTATAAAGCTGGCGGCAAAGGAAGATATTATCCCTGAGGAGGCCAACCCGCGAATTTTTAAGATGATGCCGGTATTGGCCCTTACGTCAACGGTGACAGCGTTTTTTTATATTCCTCTATGGGATCATCAGGCGCTTTTTTCTTTTAAGGGGGACATAATTGTTGTCTTGTACTTACTAACTATTCCGACGCTGACATTTTTTCTTGGCGGGTGGTATTCTACTTCTCTTTATGCAAGGATAGGCGCGATACGTTCTCTTACGCAATTATTCGCGTACGAAATTCCCCTATTTATGGGGATACTAGCTCCGGCGCTGTTTGCCAACACATGGTCGTTGAGCGAAATGACCGTATTTTATGACAATCATCCGTGGTTTTGGGTTTTTAATATTGCGGGGATGTGTGTTTCATTAATAGCTCTTATGGGTAAACTTGAAAAAGGGCCGTTTGATATCCCGGAGGCGGAGACAGAAATAGTGGCTGGGAGTTTCACGGAATACAGTGGCAGATTCCTTGCGATTTTTAGGCTCACAATTGACGTGGAAATGGTGGTTGGCGCGTCATTAATCGCCGCGGTTTTTATGCCTTTCGGGTTTAGTTTTAGTGTGCCGGCTGGGGTGTTCATCTACATTTTGAAAGTGCTATCAATAATTGCCTTCATTGCGCTTTTCAGGACAGTGTTCGCAAGACTTAGGATAGATCAAATGGTAAAATTTTGTTGGCAATATGTCGCGCCTTTTGCTTTTTTTCAAATTTTGCTTAATCTTATGTTAAAAGGAATATACGTAAAATGAAAAGACCTGGGAAAATGGTGTTTCAGGTAATTGAATCATTATTCAGAAAACCTGCGACAGTTCAATATCCTTTTGAAAAAATAGTAATGCCTCAAGGGTTCAGAGGCAGAATAGAGTTTTATCCGGGAAAGTGCATCGGATGTAAGTTCTGTATGCGTGATTGTCCGTCGAATGCGATAACGATTACTAAAATAGGTGAAAAACAGTTCCAGGCGGAGATAGACCTTGATAAATGCATTTATTGCGCGCAATGCGTTGAGTCATGCCCGAAAAAGGCGCTCGAAGCAACGAAGGATTTCGAACTAGCTGTCTTGGATAAAAATAAGCTGAAGGTAATAATTAAAGATGAAAAAGCCAGTCCGGCGGAAGATCCAGAAAAAAAGCAAATTAGGTGATGATATAGCGGAAAAACTTTCTGGAGCCAAAAAGGTGGCAATTTTGGGGGTTGGCTCAGAGTTAAGAAGCGATGACGCGGCAGGTGTGTTGGCGGCGCAAGCGATAGAAAAAACCGAAAAGTGTGATTCTCGGATAAAAGTCTTTATTGGAGGAACTGCCCCTGAAAATCTTACCGGACAGATAAAGAATTACGGCCCTACGCATTTAGTTATAATAGACACCGCTGATATTGGCGGCAACCCAGGAGATGTAAAAATATTAACTTCGGACGAGATAGGCGGAATATCTTTTTCAACTCACAGGCTTCCTACCAGTATCATGGTTGACTATCTTCAAAGTGAAATTAGATGCGCCGTATATATAATTGGAATACAGCCGAAATCAATAACCTTCGGAGGTAAAGTTTCAAAGGAAGTTACGCGTGCGGTTGAGTTATTGAGCGAAGCAATTGTCAAAGCTTTGAGTTGACAGACTGCGGATTTATAATAGAATACTTCTTTTTATGAAGCACAAATTGTAAACAGGAGGGTTAATATGCAACAGTTTGATTTATTGTGGTTGGCGCCGGTGGGATCGATTATGGCGCTTGCGTTTGCTTTTTATCTTGCGATGTTTATTATGAAGCAGGATGAAGGTACGGAGACGATGAAGGAAATCGCCCAGGCAGTGAGGGTAGGGGCAAGGGCGTATCTAAAGAGGCAGTACATCGGCGTTACTTTATTTTTTGTCGCAGTTTTTTTTCTGCTTCTTTTTTTGGCGTTTAAAAATTATTTAGTAATGTTTGTCCCATTCGCTTTTTTGACCGGCGGTTTTTTCTCCGGATTGTCGGGCTTTATAGGCATGACCATTGCCACACAGTCATCCAATAGAACCGCTCAAGCGGCGTCCAAGAGCCTGAATTCAGGGTTGAAGGTCGCGTTTTCAAGCGGCGCTGTTATGGGGCTCACAGTGGTGGGGTTGGGTTTATTGGATCTAAGTATTTGGTACTACTTTTTAGATTGGTATTATTCTTCGCATGCGATACCGGCAGGAATGGATAAAATAGGCGCTATTACATCAACAATGCTTTGCTTTGGTATGGGCGCGAGCTCTCAAGCGCTATTTGCTCGTCTCGGCGGTGGAATTTTTACAAAGGCCGCTGATGTAGGCGCGGACTTGGTTGGCAAAGTTGAAGCCGGAATTCCGGAAGATGATCCGAGAAACCCTGCGGTTATTGCCGACAACGTTGGTGACAACGTTGGTGATGTGGCGGGAATGGGCGCGGATCTTTATGAATCTTATGTCGGTTCGATTGTAGCGACTTCCGCGTTGGGTGTTGCCGCTGGATTAGGAGTGGCGGGCGTTACGGTTCCCATGGTAATGGCGGCGGTGGGAGTCATAGCTTCAATCATTGGAACATTTTTTGTAAAAAGCAAAGAAGAGGCAAGTCAAAAGGCATTGCTCGTGGCTTTAAGAAAAGGCGTTTTTACAAGTTCAGCTATAGTTGCGGTATTTTCTTTCTTTTTAGTGAAATACACATTAGGGGCTGACCATTTGGGTGTATATTGGTCGGTTATTTCAGGACTGGTAGCCGGTGTTATTATAGGTTTAACTACGGAATATTACACTTCTAGTACTTTTAAACCTACTCAATCAGTAGCGGATTCGGCAGTGACCGGCCCGGCGACTGTAATTATTAGCGGGATAGCGGTAGGCATGATGTCAACGGCAATTCCTGTTATAGTTGTTTGCGTGGCTATATTGGCAAGTTTCTTTATGTCTGGAGGAGCGGCAAATTTTAATTCAGGTCTCTATGGTGTCGCTATATCAGCGGTGGGAATGCTTTCAACACTTGGAATCACATTGGCTACGGATGCGTACGGCCCGGTTGCGGATAATGCGGGTGGAAATGCTGAAATGTCCCATATGCCTCCGGAAGTAAGAAAAAGAACAGACGCCCTCGACGCGTTAGGAAATACAACCGCGGCCACAGGAAAAGGTTTTGCGATCGGGTCCGCGGCATTAACCGCTTTGGCTCTTGTAGCGGCTTACAGAGATCAGGTAGCGATTAAAGGTATAGAACTAAAATTGAATCTAATGAATCCGACAGTGTTGGTCGGATTATTTATAGGCGGCATGCTTCCGTTTTTCTTTTGCTCGCTTACGATGAGAGCGGTAGGAAGAGCGGCAGGAAAAATAGTTGTTGAAGTGAGAAGGCAGTTTAAAGAGATAAAAGGCCTTATGGAGGGTAAGGCAAAGCCGGACTACGCTAAATGTGTTGATATCGCTACGGCGGCGGCGCAGAAAGAGATGATTTTTCCGTCGCTTTTAGCACTGATTGTTCCTTTAGCGGTTGGCCTTTTAGTGGGAATAGAGGCTACGGCAGGACTCTTAACGGGTGCGACCGTGACTGGTTTTGTTCTGGCTGTGTTTATGGCAAATTCAGGCGGTTCTTGGGACAACGCTAAAAAATATATCGAAGAAGGTCATCACGGCGGAAAAGGTTCCCCCGCGCATAAGGCGGGTGTAGTCGGAGATACTGTTGGTGACCCATTCAAAGATACATCCGGACCAAGCTTAAACATTTTGATAAAACTTATGTCAATGGTGTCAATCGTGTTTGCCGGTTTTATTATTTCTAATACATTGATAAAATAGTTTTACCTTTATTTACTGAATTTGAAAGAAAAAAATCCTCTTCCTGTGAAGGAAGAGGATTTTTTTTCAGAATAATCTTGAGAATGTAGTTCGTTCATAATATAATAATGGCTTCGATTTTTTCGAGGTATTTCATGATTAGAGAAGCCATTGATAAGATAGTGCGGAATAATGACTTAACGGAATTAGAAGCTGAAGCGGTGATGTCTGAAATTATGGAAGGGAAGGCGTCGCCAAGTCAGATATCCGCCTTTATAACTGCCCTAAGGATGAAGGGGGAAACTGTTCCTGAAATTACCGGTTGTGCTAGGGTAATGCGTCGAATGGTTACTAGCATTCACACGAGACATGAATTTCTCGTAGATACTTGCGGGACAGGCGGTGACGGGGCGCATACTTTTAATATTTCAACAGTTAGTGCGTTCGTCGCGGCGGGCGCGGGAGTCATAATAGCGAAGCATGGTAACCGATCTGTTTCGAGCAAATGCGGCAGTGCCGATTTGTTGGAAGAGTTAGGCGTAAATATTGAGGCGCCGATAAATGTAGTCGAGAAATGTCTAGACGATGTGGGCATCGGTTTTTTGTACGCGCCGCTTCTTCACATGTCGATGAAATACGCGGGCCCTGTCAGAAAAGAAATTGGGATCAGAACAGTTTTTAATATTTTAGGCCCTTTAACAAATCCTGCCGGAGCGAAGGCCCAAGTTTTAGGCGTTTATGATCCGGTGTTAACTTCGGTCATGGCGCGGGTTCTTGGAAATTTGGGAAGTGAAGAGGCCTGGGTAGTGCATGGCTGTGACGGCCTCGACGAAATAACTACTACTGGAAAGACAAAAATCAGCAGATGTAAAAACGGTAAAATTGAGGAATTGTTTTTGGATCCGTACGAATATGGATTTAATATAGCGGAGAAAAAGGATTTGTCCGGCGGTGATAGGGTAGCAAACGCTAAAATCGCGATGGGGGTTTTGACGGGTGAAAAAAGTAGCGCCAGAGATATTGTAGTTTTTAACGCGGCGGTAGCTATTGTCTGCGGAAGGAAGGCGGAAAATATTAAAGACGCGATAATGTCAGCCAAAGAATCCATAGATACGGGGAAGGCGTTGGATAAATTGAAAGAGTTAATAAAGATAACAAAGGGCTGAGGTGAGATAAAGTGATTCTTGAAAAAATAGTTGATAAAAAAATATTTGAAGTAGAGGCGCGCAAAAAGGGAGTACCGTTAAAGTTACTTGAACAAAAAATATCTAAGAGAAACGGTCCAAGGAATTTTCTTAAAAAAAGTCCGGGCAAAATACAATTAATTGCCGAACTGAAAAAGGCGTCGCCCTCGAAAGGGATTATACGTGAAGATTTTGAGCCGATCGCGCTTGCAAAGCAATGTGAAAAAGGAGGAGCGGACGCGTTGTCTATTCTGACGGAGGAGCATTTTTTTAAAGGGAAGATAGAATATCTTGATGCTGTTAAAGAAGAGGTTGCAATACCGATATTAAGAAAAGATTTTATTATAGACGAATATCAGATTATTGAGACGATGGCGTATGGCGCGGATGCTGTTTTATTAATTGCGGCTATTCTAAAACAAAAAGTAATCGAGAGATATTTAAAAGTTATTCATGATTTCGGGATGTCGGCATTGGTTGAGGTGCACGATGGAGAGGAATTGGCGATGGTTCTAGATACTGAAGCACGAATAATTGGGATTAATAACAGAGATTTAAAAACATTTAAAACAGATATAGAAAATACAGAGAGGCTTATAGAAAATATTCCAAAAGAAAAAATAATGGTGAGCGAAAGCGGTATTTTTACCAGAAGTGACGTGAAGTATTTGGAAGGATTGGATGTGGATGCGATACTGGTTGGAGAATCAATAATGGCGTGTAACGATATTCCAGGGAAGATTAAGGAGTTAAAGGGCGATGGTTAGAGTAAAAATATGCGGGATTACTAATATCGAAGACGCATTATGTGCCGTTAATTGCGGGGCGGACGCGCTAGGTTTTGTATTCGCGGATAGTCCCAGAAAAATTGATCCGTTGACTGCCAAAAATATTATTTCGCGTATTCCCCCATGGGTGTCTACGGTAGGTGTATTTTTAAATGAAGAGGTTGGAAATCTTATGGTGATAGCAGATAGATGCAGATTGGATTATGTTCAGCTTCACGGAGAAGAATCTCCTGAATATTGCAAGAATATTCCTATTAAAGTGATAAAAACTGTTAAACAAGATATAGCAAAAATCCCGTCGTATAGGGTGTCTGGAATATTGATAGATACCTATGATCCATATAAGGCCGGTGGTACCGGTAAAGTAAGTGATTGGAATATCGCGGTGGATGCAAAGAAATACGATATACCATTAATACTTGCCGGAGGTTTAACGCCGGAGAATGTTGCTGAAGCGGTAGGACAAGTATCCCCGTATGGTGTAGATGTGAGCTCGGGAGTAGAGAATGAACCCGGTAAAAAGGATTGGGAGAAAGTGAAGAAGTTTATTTGTGAAGCAAAAAAGTTCAGTAAAAAATCATATTAATATGATACCTGACAAAAGAGGATATTTCGGAGAATTCGGCGGAAAGTATGTGCCTGAGACGCTTATGTGTGCGCTAAGCGAATTGGAAGAGTGTTATAAAGAGTCTTTAAAAGATGTTAAGTTTAAGAGAAAATTTCAAAATTATTTGCAGGAATACGTGGGCAGGCCGACTCCTTTATATTTCGCGGAAAAATTAACAAAATATTTAGGCGGCGCGAAAATTTATTTAAAGAGGGAAGATCTTTGCCATACGGGAGCGCATAAAATTAATAATACAATAGGACAAGGGCTTCTGACCTTAAGGATGGGAAAGAAAAGAATAATCGCGGAAACAGGAGCGGGACAGCATGGTGTGGCTACGGCCACAATAGGGGCTCTATTGGGGCTGGAGTGCGATATTTACATGGGTGAAGAGGATATGGAGAGGCAGGCGCTCAATGTTTTTCGCATGAGGCTTTTAGGCGCGAGGGTAATAGCTGTTACGAGCGGAAGTAAGACTCTTAAAGAT
>Ga0233425_10006453_pt1 | contig 17379 bp, 18 predicted proteins | sample Watercolumn_Towu_2_FD_181712 | JGI IMG/M metagenome (GOLD analysis project Ga0233425, IMG submission 181712) | Freshwater microbial communities from Lake Towuti, South Sulawesi, Indonesia - Watercolumn_Towuti2014_140_MG | ecosystem: Environmental > Aquatic > Freshwater > Lake | place... | reverse complement strand
CCCAGGGATCAATTTGCAAGAAAACCACGCCAAACAGCCGACAAACTTGCAATAACCACTACTTCAGCTTGCCCGAAGCGCCTCAAATGTCAAAGGCTTCTGAGTTCTTCACGGACGACTCGGCAGCGCCGAGAAGCAGCAGTTGACCCCACGCGTAAGCCTCGCCGCTGATCGGCGAGGCTTTTCACATTCGCGCCGGCAACTTGTCTTCGTCGGCAAGATTTGAGAAGCGCGTCACTTCGGCCTCGAAGGCGAGCTGGACGGTTCCCGTGGGTCCGTGACGCTGCTTGCCAATGATCGCTTCAGCGCGGCCATGCGCGCGCTCCATCTCGGCCATCCATTGGATATGTTCTTCAGTGCCTTCGCGCGGCTCGCGGTTGCGTAGGTAATATTCTTCGCGGAACACGAAGATGACGACATCGGCGTCCTGCTCAATGGACCCTGACTCGCGCAGATCGGAAAGCTGCGGACGCTTATCGTCACGGCTCTCCACCTGGCGAGAGAGTTGCGACAGCGCGATGATCGGCACATTGAGCTCCTTGGCCAGCGCCTTGAGGCCGGTCGTGATTTCGGTGAGCTCCTGAACGCGGTTGTCGGCGCGCGTGCGCGACCCCGCGAGCAATTGCAGATAGTCGACGACGAGAAGGTCGAGGCCTTTCTGGCGTTTGAGGCGTCGCGCCCGGGCGGTAAGCTGCGCGATCGAAATGCCGCCGCTCTGATCGATGTAGAAGGGAACGCTCTGCATTTGCCGCGCGGCGTCGGCGATGCGGCGAAAATCATCCTCGTTGATGTCGCCACGACGAATCTTATAGCTCGCCACGCCCGACTGCTCGGCGATGACGCGCGTCGCCAGCTGTTCGGCCGACATCTCCAACGAGAAGAAGCCGACGATGCCGCCGTTGATCGTCTTATGCGTTCCGTCAGGTTCGGTTTCGAATTGATAGGCGCTTGCGACATTGAAGGCGATGTTCGTGGCGAGAGCGGTCTTGCCCATGCCGGGACGGCCGGCCACGATGATAAGATCCGATTTCTGCAGGCCTCCCATCTTGTCGTCGAGATCGAGAAGGCCGGTCGCTATGCCCGACAGATGACCGTCGCGCATATAGGCGCTGCTCGCCATGTCGAGCGCGGTGGTGAGCGCATCGGCAAATCGCTGAAATCCGCCATTGTAGCGACCGGTCTCGGCGATCGAATAGAGCTGGCGCTCGGCTTCCTCGATCTGCGCGCGCGGCGAGGAATCGATTGGCGAATCATAGGCCGTGTTGACGATATCCTGCCCGATGACGATGAGCTCGCGGCGGATCGCGAGATCATGGACGGTGCGGCCATAGTCTTCGGCGTTGATGATTGTCGTCGCTTCTGCGGCGAGCCGCGCAAGATAGGCCTGTATCGTCACGCCCGCCGGAAGCTCGATGTCGACGAGGAACGTCTTCAGCGTCACGACGGTCGCGAGCTTGCCGGCGCGAATGAGCTGCGCGGCGACTTCATAGATGCGGCGGTGCAACTCTTCCGAGAAATGCTCGGGCTTCAGAAAGTCCGACACTCTGTCGAAGGCGTCATTATTAACGAGAATGGCGCCGAGAAGGGCTTGCTCGGCTTCGATATTGTGCGGCGGGGCGCGATAGGCGGGCGCATCTGACTGCGCGACCTGAATCGCGCGCCGGCCCGCCAATTGTTCGATTGGTGGCATCTATGATCGGACTTGTTTGAGACTGTTTCAGGCCGCGAACGCGACTTGCGAGCCGAGACGGCATTAACAATACATTAACCCGCGGCCTTCGCTAGAGCGATTTCAACGCTCGGCGCGTTGCGAACCTAATCCACTTCATCCACACCACAAAAAAAGATTCTTTGCTTGCGCTCTGCGTCGCTCTTGCGCCGTTCGAATCGACCTATGAACAAAAACGGCGGCCAACAGGCCGCCGCGTAAATTGCGCAAGAAACTTGCGAGCTATTACAGCTCCACGTCGCCAGCTTGGGCCAGAGCCGCGCCGACTTCAAGACCGAGATCGTCCATCGACGTCTCTTCCTTGAGCGTGACGCTTTCGCCGCGCGCCTGACGCGCGGCCTCTTCTTCCGAGCGGGCGACGTTAATCGTGATGTTTACGTTGACTTCCGGATGCAGATGCACGGGCGTCGGATGAAGCCCCAACGTCTTGATCGGGTGCACCAGGACGATCTGATTGCGATTGACCGAGAACCCGCCCGCGGTCGCCGCCTCGGCGATGTCGCGCGCCGAAACCGAGCCATAGAGCTGTCCGCTCTCGCCGGCCTGACGAATGATCGTGAAGCTCTGGCCGTTGAGCTTTTCGGCGACGACCTCGGCTTCCTTCTTGGCTTCGAGATTGCGCGCCTCGATCTGCGTCCGCTGGGTCTCGAAATGCTTCTTGTTATTTTCGGTCGCACGCAGCGCCTTGCCGCGCGCCAGCAAGAAATTACGGGCGTAGCCGTCGCGCACGCGCACGGTGTCGCCCATCTGGCCGAGCTTGGCCACGCGTTCAAGCAGAATGACGTCCATCTTGTTACATCTCCAGGATTGCGGGCTATGTCGAGAAAAACCGGGGGAAAGTCAATCCGGTTTCTGCATTGCGGCTGGCCCGGCGTCGGTCTTTCGAGCCCGATAGTTGAATATGAGATCGGCGAGGCCGAGCGCGGCAAAAAACAGGATGGGCCAGCCCAAAAGTCCGAGCGTGAAATAGATGATCGCGAGCACCAGAGCGCTCGAGCGCGAACCGCGCAGGAAAATATGCGCGACGGCGAGCCCTTGGAACGCAAGAAGCAATCCCATGGTCGTCGCGAGCACCAATCCGATCGGGCCGGCGGGACCGTCGAAGAAGGTCAGCGCGATCCCGCTCAGGAAAAGGCCCCCTATCGGCTTTGGAACGCGGAATTCCTTGGCGATGTCCGGCCACGGGCGGCCGAGCAGCTTAGACGCCTCCGCAATTCTTGCGGCGAGCCACAAATTAATGACGTGGATCAACAGAGCATAAGCGGCGAAGAACGCGGGAACGGCGCGCGCCACGGACCCTGAGAGAGTCGTCGGGTCGATCTTATCGCCAAGGTTGCGCTCTTTGACCATCAGGTCGAGCAGGATGAAGGCGCGCGCCCGGATCGGGTTCAAAGCTTCGTCGAGCGAGCCGAACACGAGAGTGGCGACAACCAGCCAGAGAATGATCGCTGTCGCGAGAAAAATCGCCGGCGCGAGCGCCGCCCAGCCGGGCAAATTGCTTGTCAGTCTGTCCCGGCCGCCGCGCGGCGCGCCTGACGCCGCGTAAACGGCGGACCACGCGGGCGCTGCGATCAGCAGCGCATAGGCCATGCCGATCACCGGATGCGGCCAGAAGGAAAGGATCACCGTGGCCAAAATCGCCGACGTCGCGCCATGGATGAGCCCGAAGGCGAAGGCGACGATCATGATCGGCAGGGGCGCAAGATGCGCCAGGAGAAGTCCGCCAAGGCCGCCGCGCACCACAACGGCGAAGATCACCGCGGCGGCGACGCCGCCGAGAACCGACACGGCGACATTCGGCCAGGAGAGGACGCTCTTGTCGGGCAAAATTGGATTCCGCTAACGGCGCGTCGCCGCATTTGGCGGATGACGCGAAAGGCGCCGCTCGGCAGGCCGTCGACGCATTCGGGTTTTAGGAGGTCGCAGGCCAAAGGGCAAGGCGGCGCGGAAGCCGCCTGGCTCGTCTCATTACGCTCGAGCTCGAACAATCCGCGCGAGGAAAAGTTATTCCCATTGAACGGGAAGGGCGGGCAAGCCTTCGCCGGTTCAGGAGAAAGCTAAATGAACCTCGTGTCTTACGCTGGGGCGGTTGCGTTCGCGGCGGAGATGGCCTTTTGCTCTGCGACGCCCGCGCAAGCGCATCATCGCTTTCTGGTCGAGTCGTTTCCAGCCTCGAAACAGGTGGTTGCGAATCCAGTCCGGCAAATCAAACTCGTATTCGAGGGCAAGGCTGACGCAGTGATCTCGACGATTACCCTCAAAACCCGAAACGGAACGGTTATCGCCAAGGCTGCGCAGAAGGAAGCGTCGCGAGAACTCGTTCTCGACACGCCAGTTTTGCAGCCCGGCCTCTACGAGGTCGATTATCGGGTGCTTGCGACCGATGGAGACATTGTGGAGGGGTCGTTTCCGTTCGTGGTTCAGGCGTCCCTCTCTGCCTGAAGCCTAAAGCTCGCGCAGCTCAGGTCCAGGACGGCGGGAAAGCGCCCGCCAAGTTCCGGCGAGGCCGATGGCGATGGTGACGGCGAGCGTCACTGTGGCAATCAGCGCCGCCGTCCAAGGCAGAAAGGCGAAATCGATTTTCATCAAGATTGTCGTCATGGCGTAGGCGGCGCCGGAGCCGGCGGCGACGGCGATCAACGAGGCGGCGAGTCCCACGAATCCGAATTCCAGCGCATAGGCGGTCGCGAGCCAGAGGCGGGTCGCGCCGAGCGTTTTGAGCACCACCGCGTCGTGCACCCTTGCGCGCTGGCCGCTCGCAAGCGCGCTCGCCAGCGCCAGGACCGCTGTCACGATGGCGAGCCCCGCCGCAGCGCGCGCGGCGAGCGCCAATTGCCCGGCGATCTTGTCGATCGCCGCCAGCGCGTCCTTGACGCGCACAGAGACGACGCTTGGGAAGCGCTTGGCCGCCTCGCGCGCCAGGCGTGCGTCCTGCGCGTCGCGCGCGGCGACCGAAGGCGCGCCGTAAGCGACAGTGAAGAGCTCGGTATAAGGCGCGACAGAGAAAACGTTGGGCGAAAACACCATGACGAAATTGATGGCGTAGCTTCGCCAGTCCACCTTGCGCAGATTGGCGACTTTCGCCGCTATCTCCCGGCCGAGCACATTGACTCGGATCGTGTCGCCGATCGCCAAGCCCAGTCCCTCGGCGATCCTCTGCTCCAGCGACACGAGCGGTGGACCGGCGTAATCCGCCGGCCACCACTCGCCTTCCGCGAGCATAGAGTTCGCTGGAACGGCGCCGGAGAAGGTCACGCCGCGGTCGCCTTCGAGCGCCCATTTGGCGTCGTCCGCCACGGCGATCTTATCGACAGGCGTGTCTTTCACGGCGATGATGCGCCCGCGCATCATTGGCACATGTTCGATGCGCGCGCCCGGCGCTTCGGCCGAAAGAAAATCGATGAAGGCCTGGGTCTGCGCCTTCGGAATGCTGATGAAGAAGAAGTTGGGAAGTTCGCCCGCGTCGGCCCGCGCCAGCTCCTTGTGGATCGCGCCTTCGACGAGCGCGAGCGCGATGAGCAGGGTTTGCGTCAGGCCAATGGAGATCATAAGCGCAGGCGTCAGGCTTTTCGGCCGCCAGATGTTGGCGAGCGCAAATCGCAGCCGCGCGGCGCGCAGACGGGGAAGGGCGCGCGCCAGCCGCATGACGAGCCAGGCGACGCCGCGCAGCAGGGCGAAAGCCGCCACGGCGGCGGCGACATAGGCCGCGCCGAGCTTGACGTCGAAGGAGGTCGCCATGACCAGCGCGACGAGCGCAATGCCCGCGCCCCATGCGCCGGCGCGATAGCGTGTAAGAGTCGCGCCCCGCGGATCGTCGCGCAGGAGCGCTGCGACGGGTATCTCATGGGCGCGCCCGAGGGGAACGAGCGCAAAGATGAGGACGACGAGCAGTCCGTAAAGCGCGCCAAAGAACGCTCCACGCGCGTCGAGCGAAGCGGATACGGGCAGATCGGCGAGATCGCGCAGCGCTTGGGCCGCCGCCCAGGGAATCGCCGCGCCGACGACGAGGCCCAGCAGAATGGCGAAGGACGCCGCCGCCAGCACCTGGGCGAGGGCGATCTTGAAAACGCGCGAACCCTCTGCGCCGAGCGCCTTTAGGATCGCGAATTGCGCGCGCTTGCGTTCGACGAAACCCTGTACCGCGTTTGCGACCCCGGCGCCGCCGGCGACGAGGGCGGTGAGCGCCACAAGCGTGAGCAGCTGGGCGAAGCGGTCGAGATTTCGCGAGAACTGCGGCGAGACGGCGTCCCGCGTGCGCGCTTCCCATCCCACTTGCGGGAAGGCGTTTGCCGCGTCGGCGGTGAACGCCTTGACGTCGGCGTCGCCGGCGGCGCCCTTAAGAGCGACTCGGATGACATTTCTGACAATCGAGCCCGGCGTCGCCAGTTCCGCGCGTGAAAGCGCGGCGCGCGTCATCACCACGCGCGGTCCAAAGCCGACGCCGCCTGCGAGCTTGTCGGGTTCGCCGCGCAGCATCGTCCGCAGCTGAAAGCGCGAAACGCCGATCATCACCGTGTCGCCAAGCTTGGCGTCGAGACGCGCGAGCAGCATCGGGTCGACGGCGAGGCCCGGGAGGCCGTCCCGCTCCATCAGCGCCTCGGACAAAGGCATGTCGGGATCAAGTTCGACCGCGCCGAAAGCGGGGTATGTCTCCGGATTGACGGCTTTGATCTCCACCAGCGCGTTTTCGCCGTCCTCACGCCGCGCCATGGCCCGCATCAGAGAGATTTCGGAAAGCCGCCCGCGCGCCTCGAAGAAGGCGCGCTGCTCGTGAGAAAACTCGCGCGAAACGAGACTAAACGAGGCGTCGCCGCCCAAGATGGTTCGGCCCTCGCGCGCGAGCCCCTGCGCCAGCGAATGCGAGAGGCCGGACACGCCAGAGATTGCGGCGACGCCGATCACGATGCAGGCGATGAAGACGCCAAAGCCGCGCGGATCGCCGAGCAGGTCACGCAGTGCGAAGCGCAACGCGAAGGGCAGTTTCTGTATTTTACTTCTTGGCGCAGCCTGGCTGGCTTCGGCCTTCATGGAGTTGCGCTCCGGAAGTTCCATATTCGTGAGACAAAATCGTTACAAGGGCTTATGGATAGTCAGTTGATTGGTGCCGTATAGCCGACCGTAGAATTCAAAAGCGTATCGATCGGTCATTCCAGCGATGAAATCGCAAATGGCGCGCATCTTCATCATCTCTGGTGCTCCCTTGCAAATCACCTGGAAGTCAGGGGGCAAGAGGCGCGTACCGTCCTTTTTTGCTATGGCGCGGAAGATTGCCTTGATGATGTCCTTGCCGCGATACTCAACAACCTGCAAGCTTGGGGATCGGATAATCGCGTAATAAGTAATGTTCTTGAGAACCTCGACGCAGATGAAAGTATCGAACTTCAGTCGAATCTGATAAAGCTGATGGTACTGCGTATCAGGAACAACTTCGATGTCCGAAAGAAAATCCTGCACAAGAGCAGACGTAAATTTGACACGGTGGTAGCCGTTGCAAGCGAGCTTGTGGGACAAGGCTTGTACTCGAGCCGCGATCAAACTCAGCTTGGCGCTCCACCCCATATCTCGAGCTCGAACTACATCAATGTTCCATGAGTCAACCTCGAACAACCTATTTTCAAAGATGAGGTAGAGCACTTTCTTAATAAAATCACCATTTATTTCGCCTATCCTTGCAATCTCTTTACCATATTGTTCTTCACCGTACTGTTCCTTACCACGTTTGCAAATGGTCTTAGCAACCGAATCATAAATCTCGTCATCAAGAGCGAACAACCCCATAGGCGTCAATAAGCCGGCCTTGAAATTATCTTCCAAGTCATAAGTCGAATAAGCGATGTCATCTGCGATATCCATGATGGAGCATTCAATCGTTTTGAATTTGCCGGTGAACTCGTCGGTCCCCAGGACATGCTCCTTGATAGTCCGGACGAGGTCCGCTTCCTCGGCATAGTAACCTTTCATAACACCAGGCTCTTTGCGGTCGCTAGACCGCTCCGGAATAAGCTGGTCGTACTTCAACAACGCTGCAAGACTGCGAAATGTAAGGTTTAGTCCACATCTCAAGTCTCTATGATCACTAGCGATAGGTATGAAATCACCGTCTGGCGAACGAAACGTCGCTTTTTTTTCCAAGTGGGCGACGATTCGCAGCGTCTGCGCATTACCCTCAAAACCCCCATGATTTCGCATACATTCGTCGAGAGCTTTCTCGCCATTATGTCCAAAAGGCGGATGGCCGAGATCATGCGCAAGTCCAGCAAATTCAGCGACGTCTGGCTCAATGTTGAAGGCTTTGCTGCGCTTGAACGGCATGGCGGTCGCGTTGAGACGGATCGCTATCGACTTTGCGATCTGCGCGACCTCTAGCGAATGCGTTAGGCGATTGCGATAGAAGTCGGACTCATTACCGGGGAAGACTTGAGTCTTGCCCTGCAAACGTCGAAAACATGGCGAATGGATGAGTCGCGCGTAATCGCGACGCCATGGAGTTCGGTAAGGTTCGGCTTCTTTCTCGCCTTGGTCTTTTAGAATCCGTTCCTTATCGCCATCCGAATATAAAGCCACCGTTGCATCTCGCCTCAAAAATCACTTCGCTTTTCGTTTTGATTTCCCTGTCTTGGCTGGCTCGACTTTCTTTATGAGACCCTCGGATTTCGTTCGAACCGTCTCGCGCTTTTCGCCCGAAAGGGCCGTTCTAAGTCCGGCAAGTTCACGCTGAACAGATTGGCGGAGCGAAGCGGCTCCGCTGGTTAGATCTGGTCCTTTGAAGCCAGTATATTTCATCGATGTCGCGCGCATTTCGGTTTCCTTCCAGTTAAGCTGATTTCATCGCTCTCGATAAGATGCTCAGCACTCACCATTTGGCGGGAAAAAGGTTCACCGAACGTTGTGGTCTCATGCATCGTCACTTAACGCGAACTCTATCCGAGTCGCGAGCTCTGGGGAAATGCCGCGTGCACGAAAAAGAGTTTTCCAAAAAAATCAACCCGACTATCTATTGTCCATTCGTGGTCTTTTATTCATAGGATTCAATCCCCGCCGAAAAGGAAGAGCAAACTATCCCCCGCAGCTTCAATCCGCCCGGAACGCAGCAGCACCTTTCGGCTGCAGCGCGCGGCGAGCGCCGGATCATGGGTGACGAGCACGAGCGTCGCGCCGCGGCGCCGTTGCTGCGCAAAAATAAGGTCGATCACCGCGGCGCCAGTTTCGGAATCGAGATTGCCAGTGGGCTCGTCCGCCGCGAGTATGAGAGGATCGGGGGCGAGCGCCCGGGCGAGCGCGACCCTCTGCTGTTCCCCTCCCGAAAGCTGAGCGGGGTAGTGGGACAGGCGTTTCGCGAGGCCCACGGCCGCTAGCTCGGCTTCTGCGCATTCGAAGGCGTCTGATTTCCCGGCCAGTTCAAGTGGAATCGCTACGTTCTCCAGCGCCGTCATGGTGGGGATCAGCTGGAAAGACTGGAAGACGATCCCTATGTTTTCTCCCCGGAAACGCGCCAACGCGTCTTCCGAAAGCGCGCCGAGATCGCGCCCGTCGATCCTGACGCTTCCGGCGTCAGGCCGTTCCAATCCGGCGAGGATCATGAGCAAAGTCGATTTGCCCGAGCCGGAGGGTCCCAGTAGAGCCACGGTCTCGCCTTGCGCCACGCTTAAGCTGACGCTCTTGAGCACATGCACGCGGGCGGCGCCTTCGCCGAGCGTGAGATCGACGCCTTCAACTTCGATAACTTGTCGCCGCACGGAGCAGAACCTTGATTGATGCGCCGCATTCGACGCCCGCTATCCCGTCGCCTTATTGCGCTTTCCGACGTCATCTCCAAGCCGCGGCTCTCGCCGCCGTGGCGCTGCTGACGCTCGCGGTGGCGCCGGCGCAGGCTCAACCCGTTCGAATTCTTGCGTTCGGCGACAGTCTCACGGCCGGCGCAGGCGTCGCCGCCGAGGATTCGCTTCCAGCGCAACTCAAGAGACGCCTGAGCGAGGACGCGTTTGACGTCGAAGTCGTGCAAGGAGGCGTCTCCGGCGACACGACGACGACGGGGCTCGCGCGCCTCGACTATACGCTGGGCGCCGGTCCGTTCGACATAGCCGTCATCGAACTCGGCGCAAACGACATGCTCAATGCGCACGACCCGAAGTTGACGCGCGCCAATCTTGACCAGATTCTGACGACGCTTAAGCAAAAAGGCGTCCGTCCGGTGCTGTCGGCGATGGTGTCGAGCGCCAATCACGGGCAAGCTTACAAGCGGGATTTCGATTCGATCTATCCGGATCTTGCCGCCAAACATCAGGTGCCGCTCGTGCCCTTTATCTTGGAAGGCGTCTGGGGTTCGCCCGCGCTCCTCATCGCAGATGGCGTTCATCCGAACGCGGCCGGCGTGGCGAAAATCGTCAAGAAGCTTGCGCCCTATGTCGAAAAGACGCTCGTCTCCATGGGGGCGAGCAAGACCACCTCGCGCGCGCAATGAGGCGGCGCGATCCCGCTCGGGGAGGATGTCATGCCCAGACTGTTCACGGCCTTGGAGATTCCCCGACCGGTCGCGGAAAGCCTCGCTCGGCTGCGCGGCGGCGTTCCCGGCGCTCGATGGATCGACGTTGAGAATTACCACGTCACCTTGCGCTTTATCGGCGACGTCGACGACGCTTTCGCACGGGACGCGGCGAATGCGCTCTCGTTCATCCGCCGTCCGGAAGTCACGGTAACTTTCGACCAGTTGACGTCCTTCGGCGGCGACAAGCCTCGCGCGATCGTCGCGCGCGCGCGGCCAGAGCCGGCGCTTATGGACATGCAGGCGGAGCAGGAACGCTTGCTGCGCCGGCTCGGCGCGCCGCCGGAGGCGCGCAAATTCATCCCTCATGTGACGCTCGCTCGTTTGCGGGGCGTCAGCGCAGGCGCCGTCGCCGCCTATCTTGGCGCGCGCGGTTACTTCCCTCCTTTGCGCTTCGCCGCGGAGCGCTTCGTGCTCTATTCGTCGCGCGATTCGGTGGGCGGAGGTCCGTATATCGTCGAGGCTGAATATCCCTTTATGGAGGCGCCGCAGGCGCTGACAGGAACGGCGGGGATTTAAAATGGATGCAGAAAGGGGTAGTTCTTGAAGGACAGCATTCTCGCGCTTGAAAGGTAGCAGATTGGCCGAGGCGCCCGAAAGTTTGATCTTGCAACTGCTCCGCGACATGCGTGCGGAAGTGGCCACGAAGACTGATTTGGCGGAGATCGCAGCCGAGTCGCGTTCTTTGCGCGCCGATGTCGCCTCGGATTTGGCGACGCTCGACGCCAAGATTGACGCAACCCGCAAGGAGCTCAGCGAGCAGATCGTCGGACTACGCCGAGCGGTGATCGAATATCATACGTCGGCCATCGGGCATGGCGTTCTCATCAGCGAACTTGAGGCGCGTCTTCGGCGGGTTGAGCAACATCTCAACCTTCAACAGGATAGTTTATAGATTCTCGTTTATTCCTCCGCAGGCGCAGGAGCAGCGGCGGTCGCGCGGCCCTTGGCGATGATTTCCCCAAGCGAAGGGTCCTTCGCCAACGCTTCCTCCATCAACCGGTTGGACGCCGCCTCAATATCCGTGGAGAGCTTCTCGAAAAAGGCGGGCGGCGCCATGCCAGGCGCGATCAGCGGCAGGAACTCGATCACGACCGTGCCTGGCCGGATGCGAAAATTACGGCGGGGCCAAAAAAGTCCTGAATTCACCGCCACCGGAAGAACCGGCGTCTCGGTCGCGGCGTAGAGATGAGCGACGCCAAATTTATATTGCGGCGGCGCGCCAGCCGGGCGACGGGTGCCTTCGGGGAAAATGAAGAGCTGGCGTCCTTGCGCGAAGATCTTCTTCGATTTGTCGATGAGCTGCGGCAGGAGCTTGCCGCCTTTCGCGCGATCGATGGCGATCTGCTCGGCCGCAAGCAAATACCAGCCGAAAAACGGCAGCCAGATCAGCTCGCGCTTCAAGATGTAGCTGAAGTCAGGAAATCTGATCGGCAGAACGAAAGTTTCCCAGATCGACTGATGTTTACAGGCGACGATCACCGCGCCTTTCGGGATGTTCTCGAGGCCGCGCCAGTCGATTTTCAGGCCGCAGATCTTGTCGAGCAGCCATAGGTTTGTGCGCCCCCAAGTGCGCCCGAGCTCTTGGTTGATCTGGCGGCGCATCATCAGACCGGGGAGCCAGATGATCATCAAGACAAACATGTTCAGGAAGAACGCGATCTGGAAAACGAGCGAGCGCAGGAGAAGCATTGGCGAGATCGGGGCAAAGGGGTCGTTGCGCGCCTTTTACGGCGCCAAGGCGCGCCGAAACAAGATTTCACTCGAATGCGACGCTGCGGCGAAGCTGCGGCGGCGGCGCCTCCGACTCGTCGAAGTCCCTGAAAACCTTGATGCGCAACAGCGATCCGAGATATTTCACATATTCCTTGCCGATAAAGCGGGCGACGCGCGGATCGCTGGCCCAGTCCGCGACATTGATATGCTCGCTGACCACTGGAAACGGATAAAGCTCCACATTCGGCAAGGCGGCAGAGATTTCGACCAGCGCGCGCGGCATATGGTAATTCGAGGTGACGACGATGAGCGTGCGGGTGATGTTGTGCTGGCGCGCCCAGTCGCGCGTCTCCTTAGCGTTTCCGGCGGTGTCGAGCGCCTGATAGCCGAGATCGACGCAGCAGTCGAAGAGCGCGCGCGACATCGGCAATATTTTCGCGAGCACAGCGCTGCGGGTGCCGCGATTGACGCCGGTGATCAGCATGCGGCGCGCCTGTCCGCTCGCGAGGAGGGTCGCCGCATCGAGCACGCGATCCGAACCGCCGGTCAGCGCGACGACGCCTTCCGCCTGCATCGGAATGGGAAACTCCTCGCGCGGCAGCGACAACGCAAAGCCGGCATAGCCCATGACGAAGGCCGCGCCGAGAAGGCCGCCGATCGCGGCGATTGCGAAGGCGGCCTTGCGGACGGCGCTCCCACCACTTTTCACTCCCTGGCTCGCGGGGATCGTCACTGTTGGGTCCCTTTGCCCATGCGTCCTGCCCTGAGCGCGCGCAACGCGACTCGGGCGAGAATATAGGGGTATTTCAAGGCCGATGTTATCGGCTCAAGCCAATTTCGGCGAATGCGTTTAGCCAAGCTGCTGCAAGTGACGCAGCACAATGAACTGCGACAGATATCCCGTCAGCAGGGCGACGCCTCCCGCGAGCAATACGATGACGATGAAGCCGCTCCAACCGATTGTGAAAGCCCCGAACATTGCCTCCATCTGATCGCCGCCGCCGGTGGCGCGCCATTGTTGAGAAATGAACTGCGCCAAAGCGAAAAATGCGAGCGCGCCGCCGCCGCCGATCAGCGCGCCGCGAAAGCCCAGCGCCATGAAGCGGCGCTGGAATTCTCGCGCGATAAACGAGTCGGCGGCGCCGACGATGTGCAGCACTTCGACGATTTCGCGGTTCGTCGCGACCGCCGCCCGAGTCGCTGAGGCGACGGCCACGGCCATGGCGCCCAGGATCAAAATGAAGACGAGCGCCGATATGGCCACCGCCGCGCGCGCCATGTCGCCCAGGCGCTCGATAAAAACATGGTGATCGTCCAGAACCGCGCTAGGAACGGCGCGCTCGAGCTCCATGCGCAGCCTGTCGAGATCCGCTCGATTGTCGGGGTCGAGCTTCAGGACGATCATGCGGGGCGTCGGCAATTCGGAAAGGTCGAGGCCCTCGCCAAGCCAAGGCGCCAGCAGCGCCTCTGATTCCGATTTGGCGTAGACGCGCGCCTCCAGCACCCCTGGCGTCCGCCGCATCGCATCCGCGGCTTGCCTCACGTCGGCTTCGAGGTCGCGGCCGGCGACCGGGCGCACCTGCACGGTCGCCTCGCGCGCGATGTCGCTGCGCCATTCGACGCTCGCGTCGGCGACGAGAATGGCGACATTCGCGGCGAGTGCGGCGAGGAACGTCATGATCGCGATGACGATGACGAGAGAGCGGCCCGCGACGGAATCGGCGGGCACGAGCGCGCTTTGCGCCGGAATCTCTTCGGCGTCTTCGCCGACGTCGGACGCGGTCAGACGGGTCGAGGACCAGAATCGCATTATGGCCATCGTCCGCTCATTCGAAAATGTGAAGCCGGCCGTCGGCGAGCACGAGGCGCCGCGCTTCCTCATATTGATCCATTAGGGTCAAATCGTGGGTCGCGATGACGACGGCCGTTCCAGATTTATGGAGCTCGATGAACAGGCGAAGAATCCGGCGCCCGAGCGTCGGGTCGACATTGCCCGTCGGCTCGTCCGCAAGCAGCAGTTTTGGTTGCGAAATCAGTGCTCTGGCGATCGCGGCGCGCTGCTTTTCGCCGCCCGAAAGGATCGTCGGGAAGGCATGCGCGCGCTCACCGAGGCCGACCCAACGCAAGAGTTCGGTCACCTCCGAGCGATAGGTCGATTCTTCCCGGCCGAGCACGCGCAAGGGCAGGGCGACGTTCTCGTAGAGCGTCAGATGATCCAGCAGGCGGAAATCCTGAAAGACGACGCCGATGCCGCGGCGCGTCTCAGCGATTTCCTCATTGGTGAGCGCCGCCGTGTCCTTGCCGAAGATGTTGATCAAGCCGCGCGTCGGCCGCAAGGCCATAATGATCAGCCGCATCAAGGTGGTCTTGCCTGCGCCTGACGGGCCGGTCAGGAACTGGAAGGAACGCGGCGCAATCTGAAAATTGACGTCGCGGAGCGTTTCGGCCCCGACGCCATAGCGCAAGCCGACGTTCTCAAAAGTCAACACGAAGCCGCAGCTCCTAACAATGGCTCTAGCTGGCGTGGGCCTGGACGCCGCTCAAGACGAATACGCCATGGCACAATAGCAGTTCATCCCTTCTTAACCATAGTCGCCGTTAAGGATTTCTTGTTGTGGAGTTGTTTTCCCGCGCTCTTTCTTCCGGCGCGAGACGGGCGCCGCCGAATCGGGCCGGGGTCGCCGCCGGCGGCCGCTCAGGCCTCCGCCAAGGGCAATACGAAGCTGAAGATGGTTCCGCCGCCAGGATTGGGCTCGGCCCAGAGCCTTCCTTGGTGAGCGTTGATGATCGAACGCGAAATTGAGAGGCCGATCCCCAGCCCATGCGGCTTCGTCGTTGTAAATTCCTCGAAAAGCCTGTCCCTGATGGCTTGCGGAAGGCCAGGGCCAGTGTCCGCCACATCCGTTCGGATCATGTTTCCGTCGAGGAGGCGGGTAGACACGGTCATCTCCCGTCTGTCTCCGTTCTGCATGGCCTCGACCGCGTTTCGTTTCAGATTGACGACCACCTGCTGGATCTGAACTTTATTGATGATGACCTGATCCGGCGACGCCTCGAGATTAACGATCGTCTTTACATTATGCTCTTTGGCGAGAGCGTCGGTGAATTGGCAGGCGGTTCGGTGCTGTCCTAATTAGGAGTCAGTTGTCCTAATTTCGCTGAGAAGCGCTTCGACGCGTTCCTTAGTCATTTTCCAATCGTCGGGGAGCCGCTCATTTGTGCCCGCACCAGCGGCTCTGGGTCCGCGTGTGTAGTTTTCATAAAGAATTGTATCGCCACGCCCGCCCGCAGCGCCCTTCAATTTAGCAACAATTTCTTTTGGCCATGCCAAGTAGATACGCGGCATCGCATCGAGAGAGACATTCCCAAATTGCACGAGGCAGATTGCCGTTGCGAGGTTATGGCGTTGCAACCAGATATCAGCCGCGCCGTGATAATTCGCGCGCCCCGCCTTACGCAGATGAGATTGCGTGAGGCCCCAACTTCCGTCAGCGCTCCCTTTCACGGATATTTTCAACATTTTCCCGGTAGAAGCGATGATTAGATCGTATTCAGGTTGATTGGCTCCATACTGCACGGAAACATCATAGTCAAAGCGCGCGAATTGGGCCGCTACGATGGCTTCTGCGGCGGTAGCGACATGCCATTTTGATCGCTTCGATTTAATTCGCGCTGTCATCTTTGTAGATGATTTTGAAGATGCTGGCCGCAGTATCAAGCCAAAGCTTCCGTTTTGCCTCTGGCCATTCATCGCCAGCCAGTGGCAGCTCCTTTAGGAGACCTTGAATAAACGGATGTAGGTTAGAGCCTCCGTCGTCACTGCCGCCGTTTTTGCTTTTCTGATCGCTCTTTGCGGGTTCCGGCGAAGGGGCTTCAATTACAGGCTTTGTTCCATGGCCGTTTGTCGCAGGCATAACCAAACGATTTTTGCCATGTTCAAAAAACCCAGCTTGTTCCGCCGAGCGCTCAAAAACTTGGCGCGCGCGCACTTTTTGTTTTTCCGACACGCCAAGCGATATGAAATCGCGCTCTAAGGCCGCCGTTGGCGGGATAACGCCACCCTTATATTTCTCGAAAGCCGCCTTATAGAGGGGGACATTCAGAAACGCTCGCGCTCGCGCTTCACGTGCCTGATGTGGGTCTACAATTGCGCGTCCAAGCTCGGTTAGTTTGTGGTGCGCTGCATCTCCATCCAAAACCCCGAACGTGCGGGCAGCATAAATTTGAACCCGAAAGGTGCTGCTCTTAGGACTCTGGTTCGACCAAGCCGCTAATTGATCGTCATCGCAATCGCCCAATCCAGCATTGGAATGGATAGCGTTCGCCAATTCGATAGCAGATTGTAGGTCCATATAGGGGAACCCAATCGTTGACCGCTGGCGCGTTGCGCGCTCCTTCTCCTTCGTGGCTCCGGCATCAACCACGGTTGCCGTTTCACCGTCCATACGGATTCCTCCAAACCCATCAATAGGATTGCGTTGGAGGATAGATAACGCCGTTTTTGGATAGAGTCAAATTTTAATACCACGTATGCCGCATGCCCTTGACCATCGGCATTAACGGCATTACTATCCAAAAATCGCGGTTAGGAGCAAGGAAGGATGCTATTGAATGAGGAGGGTGAGAGCCCCGCGGCGGCCAGCCGACGACGCAGGGGCGAGGATAAAGGAAGGGCCGCTGCCCCGATCCCCGCGAAGGAAAGGCAACGGCCCTGCAATTGGCTTTATAAGCTTGGGGGCTGGTCTAACGGTAGGACGCCCGGAGTTACGGTCGCGGCAATCCCGGTTCGAATCCGGGTCCCCCCAATAGGCCCGAATAAGCGGGGCCAAGGTGTTCCAGCACCCCGGCCCCTGATCTCCACTCCCGGATTGGCCCCGTGAGCTTTGACCGTTTTGACCATATAGCATGGGCGGTCCCGGCTTTCCAGAGTCGGCGCTTACGGCCAATCCTTAACTTTCGGATTGGCCCCGATGAACATTCTCCCGATCGAACGTCAAACCGCCGTCGTCAGCGCCTTGGTTGAAGGTTGCAGCATCCGCACGGCTGAACGCCTTACTCAGACTCACCGCGATACCGTCATGCGTCTCGGAGCCCGCGTTGGGCGTGGCTGTGCAGCGCTGCACGATTTCATGTTCCGCGATCTACAGGTCTCCCAACTGCAATTCGATGAGCTTTGGGCCTACATCGGCAAAAAGCAAAAGCGCGTGAGGCGTGACGACGAAGCGACCAAGGGCGACAATTACACCTTCCTCGCGCTCGACGCCTTGAACAAGGCGATCATCAGCTATCGCTCGGGCAAACGCGACGGCGAGACGACGATGGCCTTCGTCAAAGATGTGCGCGATCGCGTGACCGGCGCGCCGATGATTTCGTCCGATGCGTTCGCGGCTTA
>Ga0233425_10006452_pt1 | contig 17384 bp, 10 predicted proteins | sample Watercolumn_Towu_2_FD_181712 | JGI IMG/M metagenome (GOLD analysis project Ga0233425, IMG submission 181712) | Freshwater microbial communities from Lake Towuti, South Sulawesi, Indonesia - Watercolumn_Towuti2014_140_MG | ecosystem: Environmental > Aquatic > Freshwater > Lake | place... | reverse complement strand
GCCTCAGCCGTATCTGGCAGCACCCCCCCTTCCACCTCCATTTCCAGTCCAATGTAAGGAATTTTTACTTTCTCTACTGCCTTAAAAATTACCCAGTCCAAATTATCAATTGGCTTGATTGCCCATTTTTGTTTGCCGTATTTGAATGTAATTTTTGTCTTTAATTTATCTTCAATCTCTGGCTTAATTTTTTCTAAATCCGCTTTTGTGATTGTTGGGCTTGCGTCTTCAAGCAAGAGAGTTAAGTCCACCGGCTCCATGTCCGCCAAGAGGTTTTTTGTTTCCTTTAAGACTGTTTCGTAGTCGACTTTTTTACCTGCTTTTTCTTCTGTTATTGCTAAATTCGCGGTAAAGGCCGCGTTTTGTGGGGCGATTTTTTTTAACTCTAATTTTTGGTCTAAAACTTTGATTAATTTTTCCTCGTCAAAAGTATATAAAATTTCCGCGGATGATTTTTCCTGCTTAAAATTTGTCCAAAGGTTTTCTTTTGTGAGATCAATTCTTTTTATTGTTGAAACTGTTTCTTTTGCAAAAAATTTTAAATCAATTTCGCTCGGGGAAATTTCTATATTTTTTTCTTCTAATTGAAATTTTAGGGGAATAGACAGGTATTCTTTTTCTTTTTCTTCAAGTGTTAAAACCGCTTCTTCGACTGTTTTGTATCCTAGTTGCGTCCCTGCCACGGAAATGCCCGCCGGGAATTTGCCGTGAAAATAAAATTTCGCCAACAACAGGCCTGTTGATATCGCCGCCCCAATAAATAACCCGGCAAGAATGGCATATAAAAACTTTTTTAAGACATTATTCATTCTCTTTTTTTCTTCTTTTAAAAAGCTTTTTGAAAAATCCTTCTTTCTTTTTTTGAATAGCCACGCCGACAACCGAACCTATCGCGCAGCCGATTACGGCTCCCATGAGAACGTTGTTGATGCTTTTGCCAATTTTTTTGTGAGGGATTTCCATGAGGGTTGCGAGATGTTTACGGTTTACCTAGTTTTCATAGGTTTAATGGCTGCGGACTCATAATTTCAAATCCTTTCAGGATTTGAAACATTATTTAGCTATTTCAATTACTTTTGTTTTTCTGATAGCATTTACTTTTACTTTGCCTGGGTAGGAAAGGTCGCTTTCGATTTTTTGAGCTATTTTTGTGGCGAGGGTCTGTGTGCCTTCGTCGTTCACTAATTCCGGGTCAACTATAACACGGACTTCACGTCCTGCAGAGATCGCAAAGGCCTTTTTAACACCTTCAAATATCGACGCTGTTCTCTCTAATGCCTGCAGGCGTTCGATGTATTTTTCGATGGATTCTTGGCGGGCTCCTGGGCGGCTGGCGGATAACGCGTCTGCCGCTTGGATTATCAAAGCTTCTGGGGTTGATGGTTTTTCTGATTCGTGGTGAGTCCAAGCCGCGTGAATTTCTTCTTTGCTAAACTTGTATTTTTCCATTAACTCTTTTGTCAAAAAGTCGTGGGATCCTTGAATGTTTGGATCCTGGTCTATCGCCTTCCCAAGGTCGTGTAGAAACCCTGCAACCTTACAAACGTTTACATCAAGCCCTAATTCCGACGCTATCATTGTCGCCAAATATCCTACTTCCATTGAATGGCGCATAATGTTTTGGCTGTAGCTGGTGCGATACTGAAGGCGCCCGATGATTTTTATTAATTCTTCGTTGAGATTTTTTAAGCCAACTTTGTCCACCATTTTTTTGCCGATTTCGTATAATTCTTTGTCTATTTCTTTTTTTGAATCTTTTATTACACCGTCTATTACTGCTTTATTGATGTCGCCGCGGGCGCCAACGAGTTTTTGAATTACTTTTTGCGCAATACGTCGATCCACGAGGTTGAATGATGAAAGTGAGATCGTTTTTGGAAGATCGTTAAAAACAATGTCTACTTTTAGGATTTCTTCGAGATATAAAATGTTTTGAGCTTCTTTGCCAACAATTTTTCCTTTTATTATGTCTTTTGGGACTTCGACCAAAATCGCGCGGGGTTCGACAGATGTCGGGGAGCAAAGACGTTGGATCGCGCTGATGATTATTTTTTGAGCGATTTTGTGTGAATTTTCTCTGGTTTGTTCTACTGTTGAAGCAAGGCGTTTTTCTTTGTCTTCGTTTAGTTCGCTTTCATATCTCCCTAAAATTTCTTCTTTGGCTTCTGTTTCTGTTTTTTTGCTTTTTTCTGCCAGTAGTTTGATGAAGTCTTTTTCCAGTTTTTTGATTTTTTCTTCTTTCGCGGAAATTTCTTCTTCGATTTCGGCGATTTTTAATTTTTGCTGATTAAGTTTTTCTTCTTGTTTTTGGAGGTTTTGTTCTTTGTTTTTTAAAGTCTGCTCTGTTTGGTTAATCAGCTTTGTGCTCATTTCAATGCTATCTTGGATTCTTGTCTTTAGTTTTTCGGTGTTTTCTTTATTTTTGACCTTAAATTCTTCTGCCTCTTTTTTAGCGTTCTCGATCATTGTTTCGCTGTCTCTTTTTATTTTTTCAAGATCTACTTTTTTTACTTTGCCTAAAAACTTGTAGCCGATCGCTCCGCCAATAGTTGTAGACACTATAATTAGTAATATGTTTAAAAATGTCATTGATGGTTTTGTTTAAATCGCTGGTTTAGGATACTAATATTACTCCTTTTTATCAAGGTTTGAAATGTTTTTTGAACAGGTTTTGAACAATGGTTTTTGTTTTTTAGGTTGAACTTGTGTTTTTGTGCAAAAACAAACATCTCTACTATAAATACTTTTATTATATATTTTATGTTTTTTGTCATTTGTCTTATTTTTAACTTTTATTATAATTAGAGATACTAGGTTTAATTCTTAATAAAAAATATATGAAATTATTTTGTTCTCAAGATGATCTTGAAAACGCGCTTAATACAGTTAATAAAGCTATAAGTTCGAATAACACGCTTCCAGTTTTGAATAATATTTTAATAAAAGCCGAAGGGAAAAAGCTTTATTTTTCTGCGACAAACCTGGAAATTGCGATAAGTTGCAGTTTTGAGGCTGATGTTAGATCTGAAGGGGCGATTACAATTCCGGCAAAGCTTATTACAAGTTACGTTTCTTTGTTAACAGACGAAAAAGTGGAGCTTTCGTTGGGAGACGGGATGAGTTTGGTTATTAAGTCCTCCTCTTCCACTACAAAAATTAAAGGTATAAGTTCCGATGAATTTCCCCTCATTCCCAAGGTTGATGCTGAACATAGTTTTGCGATTATAACGGGAGATTTTGACGTGGCTATTGCAGAAACGGTTTTCTCAGCTTCTACAAATATTTCAAGGCCAGTTCTTTCCGGTGTTTATTTTGCGGTTGACGGAGGGGTTTTGAAGATGGTCGCAACAGATAGTTACAGATTAGCAGAGAAGAAATTAACACTTGATAAAAAAGTCGAAGGAAGTTTTTCCTGCATAGTTCCTTCGAGAACAATTTCTGAATTAGGAAAAATTACAAACAAGTCTTCTTCAAAGGAGGTTGCGGTCAGCCTTTCAAAAAATCAAGTTTTGTTTAAAGTGGGGGACGTTGAATTAGTTTCAAGATTAATTGAAGGGAAATTCCCAGAATATGAGAGAATTATTCCAAAAGAGGCGAAAACGAAAGTAGAGGTTTCTTTGGAGGATTTGTCGTTGGTTTTGAAGAGGGTTAGTTTGTTTGCCCGTGAAAACAATAACAGTATTAGGCTTACAGCTACAAATGACGGAAAAATGCTAGTTTCTACTGATGAGACTAAGGTTGGAGAAGAGAAGGCTGAGGTCTTGATAAAAATGGACGGTGAGAATAATAAAATTTCTTTGAATAGTCAGTATTTATTGGACGTTTTGACTTATTTAACAGATGAGAAAATTGTGCTTGAGATGAGCGACAAGCTTTCGCCGGCGGTGATCAAACCTGTAAAAAGAGAAGATTATGTTTACATAATTATGCCTCTTAAGGTATAATTAGTTCACATTACGATATGAGTTTATTCGCGGTGTCAGTTGCCGTTTGATATTTATGCAAAACATCGTTTCCTATTTCTCGGAGGGGGAGTTTAAGGACTCTGCGAGACTATTCTTTACGAATAAGTCTATTACCTATTCAGGCGCGGGGCTTAGTTCGTCGAAGGCGTTGGTTTTGTCGAATATTTTGAGACTGTCGGAGGAGGGTGGCAGCGGGACGGTTTCGCTTGGAAACGTTTTGTGGATTGTGAATAATTTTGACGAGATGGAGGACATAAAGAGGGCGATGAGTGTGTGGGGAGGCAGGCCGGTTTATGATTATATCGCTGTGACGGATGACGAAAGGGGGAATTTTTCTTCTTCTCGCGATTTTGAGAGGGCGAAACAGATAAGAATGGTTGAGTTTGTTGTTAGGATGTCTGCTGGCGGAGGGGTTTTTATCGTTCCTTTTTCTTCTGTTTTTCAAAAATTCCCAAAAGGGGAGGAGCTCGTTAGAAATAAATTTAAAATTAAAGTTTCTGACGAAGTTGATGTTGTGAAATTTATGGAGAAACTTCTTGAGGCCGGGTATGACAGCGCGGACGATGAACATGTTAAAAAGGGACAATATTTTAAAATTGGGGATTCTGTGATTTTGTGGCCGGTGAATTTTGATTCCGCTTATAGAATTGAGTTTTCTTTTGACAAAATTGACGCGATTCATGTGTATGATGTTGAGGATAAAAAAGAGGCTGGGTCTAAAAAATCTTTGGAGATTTTTCCGATTGAGCATTCGGAGTTTAGTGATGGGATTTTGGATGAGATAGGTGAAAACGGGGCCGTGATCGATGACGAAGTTGATGTCAGCGACGATTTTTTTGACGCGTGGGATGCGTTTATGGAAAGGGCTTCCGGCGTGGCGAGAACGGTTTCGTTTACTTCTTTTAATGAGGATGAAGAGACACACAAACATTTACATTTTTTCTCGGTTTTGAAATACAGAACGGCGTATGATTTCGCAAATGATTTGCGTGATAAAATCGCCGGCGGATATAGGGTTTTGATTTTTACGAAAATTTTTGATGAGGTTTGTTCTTTGCTCGCGGATCAAAATGTGCCGTTTCACAGGGAGCTCCCGAAGGAGGGGTTTGAGTCGGTTTTGAGCGTGAAGGATGAAGGGGCTCGGGGCTCAGGGACGCTGACGCGTCTTGGGGCCGTTTTTTTGGTGAAGGTCGACAAAGAAGACATTTTCCCGCAGGCGTTTCAGTCGCCGGATCATAAGGTTTTGCTTTTGACTGACATTGAAATTTCTCTGTTGAAGGAAAAGGATACTGGGCGGGCGCTTGGGCAAAAAGTTTTTGAGGATTTTCTTGGGGGATTAAAAGTAGGGGATTTTGTTGTTCACAGTGATCACGGGATCGCTCGTTTTCAAGGTTTGGATCGCAAGACGGTTGATGATATTACGCGTGAGTATTTGAAACTTGGGTACGCGGAAAATGATAAATTATTTGTGCCGATTGATCAGGCGGATAAGGTGAGCAAGTATATTGGATCGGAGGAGACTATGCCGAAATTGACGCGTCTTGGGTCTGCGGAATGGGCGACTATTACGAGCAAAGTTCGAAAGGAAACGGAAAAAATTGCGAAAGAATTATTGGAATTATACGCGAAAAGGAAAGTTTCCGCGGGATTTGCTTTTGCTAAGGACGAGAATGTGCAGGAGGAGTTTGAAAAAACTTTCCCGTATGAAGAAACGCCGGGGCAGATGAAGGCGATTAATGACGTGAAGTCGGATATGGAGGCTGCGAAACCGATGGATCGTTTGATTTGCGGAGACGTTGGATTTGGGAAAACGGAGGTCGCGATGAGGGCGGCGTTTAAGGCTGTACAAAGCGGAAAACAGGTCGCCCTGATTTCGCCGATTACGATTTTAGCGGATCAGCATTACAAGTCGTTTTGCAAACGCATGATGCAATTTAACGTGAGGGTTGAAATGATGTCGCGTTTTAGGAGCAAAAGTGAGCAGAAGGAAATTTTGCGGCGTCTTGAGAGGGGAGAGGTTGATATTGTTGTTGGGACGCATCGTTTGCTTCAGCCGGACGTGAAATTTAAGGACCTTGGATTGATCGTTGTTGATGAGGAGCAGAGGTTTGGGGTTTCTCAAAAAGAAAAATTGAAAAAATTCCGAGCGGAGGTGGACGTGCTGACGCTGACGGCGACGCCGATTCCTAGGACGCTAAATATTTGTTTGAATAAATTAAGGGATATTACAACTATTACTACCCCGCCGCCTGGGAGGCTACCTGTGATTACTGAGGTAAGGAAATATTCGCCGGGGCTTGTGCGAGATGCTATATTGCGTGAGATTGGCCGGCACGGGCAGGTTTACTTTTTGCATAACAAAGTGCAGACCATTGATTCGATCGCCGAGGGATTAAGGGCGCTTGTTCCCGAGGCGACATTTGGTGTTGCGCATGGGCAATTGGGGAGTGGGGATTTGGAGGAAAGAGTTATGTCTTTTAAAGAGCATAAATTTGATGTTCTCGTTTCTTCTACAATTATTGAGAACGGGATTGATTTGGCGAACGTGAATACTTTGATTGTGAATGACGCGGAGAAATTCGGACTCGCGCAGCTGTATCAGTTGCGCGGACGCGTTGGGCGGTCGAAAGCACAAGCTTACGCGTACTTTTTGTATCATGGGCAGAGACTGCATTTGGACGCGAAGAAAAGGTTGCGCGCGATTGTTGAGGCATCGGATTTGGGCTCTGGTTTCCAAATCGCAATGAAGGATCTTGAGATCCGTGGAGCGGGCGATATTCTTGGGGCAAATCAGCATGGGGTTATCAATATTGTTGGTGTTACGCATTTTATGAGGATGCTTAATAAGGCGGTGGAGGACTTGAAAGCGGGGCGTGCTGCTGGCGCTGGGGCGGGCTTGGTGGAGGAGGCGTCGGTTTCTATCGAGCTGCCGATTCCCGCTTATATCCCGGATACTTACATTGTTAATTCTAAGGATAAAATTAACGCTTATCAGAGGTTGGCGGGTGTTGATAATTTTGAATATCTCGAGGAGGTGCGCGAGGATATGCTTGGAGAATTTGGGAAAATGCCTCGCGAAGTTTCGAATTTGTTTAGGATTATTGAGTTGAAAATTTTGTGCAAAAAGGCGGGGGTGACGAATGTGAGGGCGGAGACGGTGCATGGTGGGGCTGCGCGTGGCGCGAATTCTGCCGGAAAAGAAATTGTTCTCACAATGGGGCCGAAGGTGAAGCCAGCGAATATCATTTCATTATTGGAATACAATCCTTCGTGGACTATTAGTGGATCGCGCTTGCGTGTCGGGATTTCGGCTTTGGGTTTGCAATGGTTTGAGGAGTTGAAGAATTGTGTGGGAAAATTGAGCGAGGAGGCGAAGCATGGGAAGAGGTAGGAGTGGTTATTTTTTGTAGGCCCATTTGTTTAAATCTATTTTCTCTTCGTCGACTTTTTGTACAAACAAAGAGATTTTTTTGCGGTAAAAGAAGGGCTTACCAATGAATGCTTCCAAGGATTCCTCCCCTTTTAGTTCGGCTAGAGCACGATCGATGTTCTCAAATGTTATTATTGGTATTCCGTCAAAGGCGGAAGATTCTCCTGTGATTTCATCTGCAAAATATTCCGGTTCCTCGTTCACGATTATCATTCTTGGTAGAGGAATGTGTTCTGGTTGTATGACGATTTCTACGGCATTGTTTTTCTCACTATTTTCTATTACTGATTCCGGTGTTATTATGGTTTCATATAGACGAAACAGTGCCGATATTAGGTATCGAAGTACGAGCGGTGGTTTGTTGTTTTTTCTTTTACAAAAAATATCGTCGAAAACTGGATCGCTGGGGTAAGATTCGGGATCAATTTCCGGGAAGCTAATCCCCAATTCTCCAAGACTTGGCAGGTCCCAGTCATACGGGAGTAGCTTGCTTAATGCTGCTCCGTTCTCGAGACATATTGTTCTTGGCGTTTGTAATGCGGAATAGGGGAAGACCAAGACATTTTGAGTTTCTAAACAGTCGCCCGTGTTGTCATTCGTGCTTCTGTCTAAAACTGCATGGGCATACGGGGTTCCGTAAGCCAAAAAGATGCCGTTTATCCCGAGGTGTTTTTCGAACGGACCGGTTCCTATGTTTGGCCTTGTTGTTTCTGTTGCTTCTGTTGTTTCTAAAAAACCTCCGTTCCGTAGGATTCTCAGGAGCCAATAATCCGGCAAGGCATGGAATAGATTTTTGTGGGCTTTGGGTTGATTGTTTGATGCGGCCTGTTCCCTGGATCTTTTTATTCCATAAATCCTATCGATATGGTCTATAATGAAATTTCTTGGGATGGCTCGCCTTAACATTTGAAAAGCCATATTTGTTTTTTCCTCTTGCGAATCCAAAGTTTTGTATATGTTTTCCGGAGACTGAGACTGTGACACGTCTTCAGCCAGCTTGTCGATTATTCCGTATTCTTCCAGTAACTCGTAAAATTCGCGGAGGCCGGGCTGGGCATCTAGGTTTATGCCCAATAGCGCCGCTTTTTTGAGATCATCTATATGGCTGGGTTTTTCTCGTACGGTTGTGGTGACTGCTTTGTGCGTTTCGTCTTGTTTGACTTGCAGGCTTAGATCGCCAGATTTTGGGTTAGCCTCTTCTGTGCCTGGTTTGGCAGGAAGATATGGGTCTTCCGGTTCGGTCTCGTATTTTTTCTTAAGTGGACTCATTGATGGTTGTTTAGGTTTGGAATTTTGTTGAGGGATATTTTTACCATAGAATCGTGCTTGCGTCAACTCTCGTGCTTGCGTTTTGGCAGATTTTATTATATAATTTTTCAGCTCTATTAAGTTCTTTGAAACGTGGGGATGTGTTGGTATTCGATGGATGGCCAAGGTGCTATGGTCGCATGCAGGCCGTTGTATTGTCCGGCCTTGAACAAGACAATGCAAACTAAGTGCTAAACTTAATTTAGCTAGAGCTATGGAAAGAGAAAGCGCTTTTGCGTTTGCTCCTGTCATGGCTTAAAGTTCTTCCTTTTTTAAGGAAGCCGTCTTTGCTTCTGACACCTTCTAGGCTGCAAAGGCGTCGATTAGAAGGTTAGTTTGTCTTCCGTGCTGTTCTAACGGAGGATAGGCGAAATTTAATAGAAATAAGCCGAGCTGTTTTTTGTTTGTCTTTTATAGCTCGGATGAAAATTTAAGACAAAACACGCTTGTAGAAGCTGTAGGTCCTTTCATCCAGACCCGGGTTCGACTCCCGGCATCTCCACCAGTATTAAACTTTCAGGAATTTTGCCGATTGATTCGGCCGCGCGAAGCGCGGCTCGCCAGCCAGCTGGAAACTCCCAGCGATTTTTTCGGACAGCGGCGGGACTAAAGAATAGAAAGAAAGAGAGGTCGCCCTTGCCCCAACCCCCCGTGCGCAGGTGACAACAAGGAACTCCCTCAAATTTTACATAATTTTAGCTTCATACCTTTTCATCAAAAGAGCATTGGAAACAACGCTCACTGACGAAAAAGCCATTGCGGCCGCGGCGATAGCCGGATTTAATAGCCAACCGGTAAGAGGATATAAAATTCCAGCGGCCAAAGGAATACCGACAATGTTGTAAAAGAATGCCCAAAAGAGATTTTGTTTGATTTTATTTAAAGTGTATTTACTCAAATCAATAGCCGCGACAACATCTCTCAAATCATCTTTAATCAAAACAATCTCTCCGGTTTCCATTGCCACATCCGTTCCCGAACCCAAAGCAATTCCCAAATCTGCTTGGGCCAAAGCAGGAGCATCGTTTATTCCGTCTCCGACCATTGCCACAACATTTCCTTCGCTCTGCAATTTTTTAATCTCGGCCGATTTTTCCTGCGGCAATACCTCGGCCAAAACTTTGTCTATGCCGACCTGTTCGGCGATAGCTTGCCCGACTCTTTTATTATCCCCAGTAATTATCGCTACTTTTTTCCCCATTTTATGTAACATTACAACCGCTTTTTTTGAATAATCTTTGAGAGTGTCGGCGACCGCAATAATGCCGATTATATTTTTATCTTGCGCCAAAATCATCGCTGTTTTTCCCTGATTTTCTAAAGCAATCATTTTTTCTTCTATCAAACTTGAATCAATCTGATTATCAATCATCAATTTTCTTGTTCCGAAAAGTATTTTTTTATTTTCCAATTCGGCCCAAACCCCATGGCCAGGTATGGCTTGAAAATTTTTAACTTCGGAAAGATTAATCTTTTTTTCTTTGGCTTTGTTGACAATCGCTTGAGCCAAAGGATGTTCGGAATTTTTTTCCACTGATGCTGCGATTTGCAAAATTAAATTTTCGCTAATATCATTTTTAATTTTTATCACATCAGTAACACTCGGCTCACCTCTAGTTAAGGTTCCGGTTTTATCAAAAATGACAACATCCAAATCTCGGGCAATTTCCAAGGCCTTGCCGTTTTTAATTAAGATGCCGTTTTTCGCGGCCAGTCCCGTTCCCATCATTACCGCGGTCGGTGTGGCCAGACCCAAAGCGCAAGGACAAGCAATAATTAAAACGGCCACAAAAACTGTTAGGGCAAAAGCGATTGGTTGTCCCAGTAAAAGCCAAACAACGAAGGCAAAAATAGCAATGCCAATTACAGACGGAACAAAATAAAAAGAAACTTTATCTGCCAAAAGCTGGATCGGCGCTTTAGAGCCCATCGCTTCTTCAATTATTTTTATAATTTGCGCCAACATTGTATCTTTGCCTACGCGAGTTGCTTTAAATTTCAAAACGCCGGTTTTATTGATAGTTGCTCCGATTACTTCGTCGCCCTTTTTCTTTTCCACAGGTATACTTTCGCCGGTAATCGCTTTTTCATCAACGCCGGAGTAACCATCAACAACAATTCCATCAACTGGTATTTTTTCTCCGGGTTTAACTAAAATAATATCTCCGACTTTCACTTCGGAAATGGGGATTTTTACCTCTTCGTTATTTTTTATTATCGTTGCTTCTTTTGGTTGAAGCCCGATCAATTTTTTAATCGCATCGCTGGTTTTTCCTTTGGTTAGTTCTTCCAGATAATTTCCTAGCGAAATGAAAATCAAGATGAAAACCGCGCTTTCGTAATATAAACTTCCCGTTAAATCAAAGATAGAAACAGTCAAACTATAAAAATAGGCGACTGCGGTACCGATGAAAATCAAAGAATCCATATTCGGATGCAGACGCCATAAATTTTTAATGCCGTCAATCCAGATATTGAAAGCAGCCAAGATGACGCCGGTTGCCAAAATAAACTGCAGAGGAGTGATATAGCGTTCAAAAAGCGTTGGCATCGGCAAACCAAGCATTTCGCCCATCACCATATAAATAATCGGCAAGCCCAAAATTAAAGCGATAATAAATCGTTTTTTTAATTCTCGAATCTTGCCGTGGCGATCGTGCTCTTGTATGTCTATCTTTTCCACTTCACTCTCTTGCATGGCTTGATAGCCGATATCAGTAACCAACTTTTTTATTTTTTCTAAATTGATTATTGCGGGGGCATATTCCAAATAAAGTTTTTCCACGGCAAAGTTGACATTGGCCGACTTAATGCCTGCTTCTTTTTTCAAGGCGTTTTCAATGTTGGCCGCGCAAGACACGCAGTGCATGCCGGAAATTTTTATGATTGTTTTTTGGTTCATATTTGTAAAAATTAGCTCTTATATTTTTATCTTCCGCCGCAACCACATCTTCCGTTTATGCCGCAACTTCCACCCGCGGTTTCTGCGCCCGATGGAGTAAATAAATTCCCATTGCTGTTTTGTATACTGCTTTGAGATGCCGCGCCGTTTTTATCTACAACCTCTATAATTCCCGAGATCATTCCCATCCAACAGCTGAATTTATATTTGCCCGGTTGGGTTGGCGTAAATTCCTTAACGCTGGTCTGGCCGGGAGTCAAAGGTATTTCTCCATCAAATAAATTTTTTGAAATAACGGCGTTGGTGCAACCGCTCGTTCCTTTGTCGGTAATTTCCCATCTTACCGGCATGCCAGTTCTTACTTTAAAATAGTTTGGCGAATAGCCAGAAGAAGAAGCATCCATTTTTAAAATTTGTTTACCATCAACAATCGGAGGCAATCCTTCCTCGCTTTGAAGCGAATTATTTTTTGAAGCACTGGACGATTGACCGGGATTTATACCCAAATCGCTTAAGCTGGAAATTCCCAAAACATTTAACTGAAAATTTATATTATAAAGTGCAAAAAACAAAACCAAAATTCCGGCCACTTTCAAGAACCTGTTGGCTAAATGCGGCTTTTCTGAAAATTTAACACTGGACAAACCAATGAACAAAAGCATTGGCAAAGTCCCCAGCGCGAATAAAAACATAATCAAACCTCCTTGAATTGCGCTTCCGGAAATCAAGGCCAGTCCTTGAGCGGTGATGGTAAAACCGCAAGGCAGAATAAAAGTGGCGGCTCCCATCAAAAATGGCATATAGCGACCTTTAAAATTGGATTCGTTGGCAATAAATCTCGTTATGGATTTCGGCATTGTAAATTGAAATTTTCTAAACGCTCTGAAACCTAGCATCTGGAAGGCCAACAAGATCATTATTACAGAAACGAGAATGACTAAAGCCGGCCCAAATTTTAGTGAAAAGTTTAATTTACTGCCGATTGCTCCCAATATCGTCCCAAAAAAGCCATAGAAAATAAGTCGGCCGGTATTAAAAATCAGATTAGGTTGAAGTTTTTTCCAAGCAGAATCATTATCAGAATACAATTCGCCCCATTGTTTAGACATTGAAAGAATTATCCCGCCAACCAAGGCCGCGCAACTGGAAATCCCAGCCACAAGCCCAAATAAAAAGAACACCGGTAGGGATGATTTTGAGCTGACATTTATCAATCCCGACAGCCCCAATTTATTTAATCCGAGGAAGCCAATAATGATTAACAATCCTATGCCAAAGGTAATTAAAAACTCTTTTGTCTTAAAACCATTTGTCGTTCCTTGTGGCTGGTCGGAAAAAACATAACCCTCTTTCTTAAAAATTTCAGTTAATTTATGGGGGCTCGGTCTTTCATTATCATATTCAACCAGCACTTCGCCTTTGGCCGCTCCCGCCTCAACTGATTTTATATTTTCGATCTCCAGTAATTTTTTCTCAATCAGAATTTCGCAAGAGGCACAATGCATTCCTTTGACATAATAAATATGTTCTTTGATATTTTTGCTCATATAATTTTTTGAAATTATTTATTGAATAATTTTGTAACCCTTAAAATTTCTCGGGTCATTTCTTTTTTCCTTTTTTCATTTTTTGTTCCCATTGCCTTTTTGAAGCAGGTATTAAGGTGATTTTCCATCAACATCTGATGGGCGGATTTCAAAAGGCCTATTACCGCCGAATTTTGTTGCATAATATTTATGCAATATTCATCGGCTTCCACCATTTCAATAATTTTGGATATTAAACTTCTGGCCTTTTTGAAATTGATGAGAGTATTTTCTTTTTGAGTAGTCATATTTTTTGTAAATTTAATGATTATTACTTGTCCATACCTCGACCATAGGTATAGGTCTATTATAGCAAATGGAAAATCGCCGTCAATAGCAAATTTACTTTTTGCTATATTTACGATGAATTAGAGATATAAAATTACTAACCCCACCCACCACCCAATTTGAGGTCCCGCCGCTGTCCGAAAAAATCGCTGGGAGTTTCCAGCAGGCAGAGTCAATAGGCGAGTTTGGTTTGCAAAATTTTGTTGTTTGGGTAGAATGGCCCCCTGTTTATAAAATTTAATTTTAAAAATTTATGGAAAAGAAAGATGAGTGGAGACATGTTTATAATGAGGGTTTTGTTGAGAGTGAAAATCCTTGGGGCGAATCGGCTGACTTTGAGAGGGCATGTTCTTCAAATTCTTCAGAGAATGTTTTGGGCGGGGGAGGAATAGAGGAATCTTCATCGGATGTTGTTTTGTGCGCAGGGGCTGGTCTTAAAGGTGGAGTCACGGTTTCTGAAAAGGGAAAGGGTAACGAAGTAGAAGTGCCGGATGTTGTTTTGAAAAAGTATAGAGAGGAGCGCAGGTTAGACGAGGGGATTCCCGATGATGTTGTGGTTGGGTTGATAAGAGATGGGGTTGCCGAGCAGGCAATGATTTTTGCTGGGTGTCCTGAAAGTGTTAAAAGGGATATTGATGCTGCTCGGAGGATTTTTAGTGACCCTGTTGAGATGGGAAGGGCTACTCTGGCTACTTTGTTGGTTGGGATGGGGATAATTGAGGCGGATAAAAGAATTCGCGCGAAAGTCGCTGATGGAGAAGCCGAAGGTTCGCCTGAAGAGATTTCGGCTTTGGTTGATGAATTGGTGGCGATGAAAAAGGCTTCCGCGTTTGCGGATGAATTTTATGGAAGTTCGTGGGACGTGGGGCCGGCGCCGTATGGGTGGAGGCATGACATGCAAAAGTGGGCTGAAGGAAAAGGATTGATTAAACCTATTAAAGGGCCGAAAGGTTCGGAGGGAGCGGGGATGTATGTTGGGTTTACGAGAAAAGGCGAGCTTTTACAGGAGGAGCTTCGCAGGAGAGGACATACGATTGTTGTAGGGAATTAATACTGTTTATTTTGGTGTGTGGATTAGTTTAATCACAGTGTTTTCGCTGAAGGTTCCCTGCATGCCGATTCCGGGGACAACGCTTTCTGCGGACATTGAGCGTGAGTAGGTTTTTGTGGCAAAGATGCCGTCTCCGCCGCCCATTTCCCAATCTTTGATTAAATAATTTCCGATCGTGCCGCCGTCGGAAATACCAGTCCTTTCATCCTGATGAAGCAGATCCCAGTTCCATTGCGTGTTTGGATCAATTGACGTTATTTCTTGGGTGCTGCAATCCCAAACTAAGCCTTCGGGTGGCGAGCCGATGTCCATGGGGAGTTCTAGTCCACCCTCTGTTGTAGATGAGGTTAATGTGAAAGCAGGGATTGTAATTGGCCAAGTTTCTGCCATATTTGGGGTGCAATTAATCGCTCCGCCAAAATAACTTGTTGTTGTGACTTCTGCTGAGCCGCTTAAGTGTCCTGCATCATCAGCTGTGATAGCGCCTTCGCCAGAAGCGCTTACTGAGCCATGTGCGCCAAAGGCATCTACGCCCATTGTGCTTTCGATTGTTATCTTAAAATTCACGCATCTTACAATGAGTTCATTAATTTTTTCGTTGCCTACCAGCCCCATTGCCTGCACTATTTTTGCATAGCGCATCATCTTTGCGGCTTGGGATGGGTCTTTTTTTTCTAAACATACCTTCCCGGCCTTTTCGCTTGCGTTGAGAATTGCTTTTGTCAGAGTATCTCTGGCTTTTGAAATTTCATTTGCGAATGAATCATCGAGTCCGAAAAATTGGACTAAAGATTCCCATTTTAGAAATTCATGGAATGCCGGGTCTATCATTGTATCGTTGCCGGTTGCCGTTTCGAGATTAGTTTGGACAGAAGAATTAAACCATCCTCGTAAAATATTGCCGATGCGGGTTGTTTGATCGGCGTTAACTTCCATCCCGTTTTCGGCCGCGATTCTAGCGATGTATTGGCAGGCTTGTTTTTCGATAGAAGATGGCGGGGGGAGGCTCGCTTTTTCATCTTTTAATATTAAAATCCCGTAGCCGCTAAATCCACTTAATGGGAAAATTGCTGTGTTGTTTTGCAGTTTTGTTGGGTAGAAATAAATTTCTTCTCCTTCGCCTGAGAAGGAAAATCCAATGAGTTTTTCAGAGGACTGGTTGGCCGACGGCAATGTTAATTTTAGGTTTCCAGCCTTGTCAAACGAGGTCCCGTCCGGGGAGATTGTTACCCCTGAGTAGAATTCAATTCCAGCCGGGAGATTTTTTAATGAATCAATTTTGGTCACGGTTACTGCTGTATTTGGAGAGGGCATTGCGTCTTTTGGCAAGTCGAGCGTTGCTAAATTTTTCGCGGATTCTTTGGTGGTGCTGAGAACACTTTCTACTTTAAGTCCTTTTGTATCGCTTGAGAAAATTCCGCTTTGATCAACGTTTCCGCAGCCTGATAATGTTAGTCCTGCTAAAATGGCAGCACTAACAATGGCGACAAATTTTTTCATAGGGAAAGAAGTTAATAATGACTGGCTTTTTTGATTGTAGTCTTGGATGAGGGAGGATGGCAAGAGGCTGCTACAGTTTTTACTCCATAATCTTTTCCGCCCAGTCTTTAATTCTGCGGCAGCCTTCCTGGATGTCGGTTTCGCTTGAAACAAATGAGAAGCGGATGAAGCCTTCGCCGTGAGGGCCGAAGCCGGAGCCGTGGAGTAAGAGGACTTTCGCTTCGCGCATGATTTTGTCAGCGAGTTCTTTGACCGTGATGCCGCCCAACTTTTCGAGCAGGGGTTTTACGTTTGCGAAGAGATAAAATGTTCCTTTTGGTGCTGCTGCGCTGAAGCCGGGGATTTCGTTTACTAATTTTGTGATGAGGTCTCTTCTGGCCAGGTAGCCCTGTCGCATTTTTTCAACATCTTCAAATGATTTTGGGCTTGATACCGCTTCGAGCACTGCGAGTTGGTTGATCGCTGCCGGGCAGGAAACGTCGTTAATTTGGATTTGCTCAATCGCCGCTTTCATTTCTTTGTTTTTTGTGACTGACCAGCCCATTCTCCAGCCTGTCATTGCGAATGTTTTTGACGCGCCGTTGAGAAGAACCGTGCGCTCCGCCATTCCAGGCATTAATGTGATGGAAATGTGTTTGCCTTCGAAAACTATGTTGTCGTAGATTTCGTCGGAGATGACCCAGAAGTCATGTTCGACAGCGAGTTTCGCCAGCTCGTTTAGGGTTTTTTCGTCGAAGACTCCGCCGGTTGGATTTGATGGTGTGTTTACTACCATCGCGACTGTTTTGTCTGTGATCGCTTTTTTGACTTCTTCGATGTCTGGCTGGAAACCGAGTTCTTCTTTTAGTCCTACGAAAACCGGTTTGCCTCCGAGATAATTTGTGACTGAGGCGTAAATTGGCCAAGCCGGATCGAAAATGATTACCTCGTCACCTTCATCTATGGTCGCGTTGAGAGTGTAGAAAATGCAGGGTTTTGCGCCGGCGTGAACGACGACATCATCCATTTCGTATTTTGTGCCAGTCATTTTTGTGGAATAGTCGGCGATGGCTTGGCGTACTTTTGGCATTCCCGGAGGAGGAGTGTAGTGAGTTTGGTTGTCGTTTATGGCTTTGATAGCGGCGTCTTTGATGTTTTGCGGAGTGTCGAAAGCCGGTTCGCCGATTTGGAGGCGGATTAATTTTTCGCCTTTGGGAGCTAGCTCTTCTTGTTCAAATTTGTTCGCTTTTGCCATTACTGAGAAGGCATCTTCTGTGCCGATTCTTTTGAGACGTGGGGTGAATTTACGCATGGGGGGTTGGGTTAGAGGATGTAATGGGATTATGTTGGGTGGGCGAGAACGTTCTTAAGAACG
>Ga0233425_10006451_pt1 | contig 17386 bp, 24 predicted proteins | sample Watercolumn_Towu_2_FD_181712 | JGI IMG/M metagenome (GOLD analysis project Ga0233425, IMG submission 181712) | Freshwater microbial communities from Lake Towuti, South Sulawesi, Indonesia - Watercolumn_Towuti2014_140_MG | ecosystem: Environmental > Aquatic > Freshwater > Lake | place... | reverse complement strand
CTGTCCTAAAGCGTGGACTCCGGCATCTGTCCGCGAGGCATTAATGAAATTAATTGGTTTCTTGTAAAGTTTATGGAAGGCTTTTTGCAGTTCCCCACGAACTGAACGCTGACCAGGCTGCAGCTCAAAACCACAAAAATCAGTACCGTCGTACTGGATAGTTAATTTAAGTTGATTTTGGAATTGAGCCAATGTATTTATTAGCGGTTTCGTTAACGTATTGGGCAACGAGTATTTCAAACGGTTCGATTTCACCCTGATGTCCCGTGCGAATAGCAGAATAATACGCCTTCCTTTTACCGGTTTCACATTCAATAATCGCAATCGGGTAGCCATATTTCAATAGGAGAAAATTCATCAGCAATCTAGAAGTCCTCCCATTGCCGTCGATAAATGGATGAATTTCCACCAGTTTCAAATGAGCCTGAGCGGCCAACCGCACCGGATGCAGATCCATTTTTTCCTGACGTTCGACCAGCCATTGAGAAAATTCCAGCATCAAACCTGGGACAACATCTGGTTTAGGCAAAATTGTGTTCGAGCCGGAAATATAAACCTCAACATCACGATAACGCCCAGCATAAGGATTATTAATCCCCTCCAAAATCAAACCATGAAAATGTTTAATCCCATTTTGGGTAATCGGTTCAACTCGCGTTAATAGTTCCGACAAATAATCAATCGCATTTTTGTGGTTAGTGACTTCTAAATGTTCACGCATGCTTTTGCCGGAAATCGTTAACCCTTCTTTGAGGATTAACATCGTTTCCTGGCGTGACATCGTATTTCCCTCAATCGCATTGCTGTTATAAGTCCATTCAATGTTGAGGTATTCAGTCAGTTTGTCCAAAATGATTGCCGGCAGCGGTCGCGCTTGGTCAATCTTGACTTTTTTCTGGTCTATTTCTTTTAATAATTCCGCTAATTCAGACATTGTTAGTTAATTGTAGCAAGCTTGGGGGGACAAAGTAAAGCAGGACAGGGATCTCGCATTGCGGCAAATTCTTTTAAAGATGTTTAAAATGAAGATTCCGGCGCAATTAAGTTCCGTTCCAAGCTAAACGAAAGCCGGCACTAGGGAAGCGCTCCACAGGCCTGTAGCTGGTGCGATATATATGCAGATCATCACGGCGGTGGAACCACGCCCTACCGATAATTGCGCAACTTCCTCTGCCTCATGTTTTTACGCCAGCTAAAAGCAACCATCCACCCCTTCAAATTCATATCAGCCTCTTTTTAAGAAACCGAAATTTCGACTATTTTTTATCGATATATATAAGAGCAAATGAATTTATTAACTAAATTATTAGGTTCGGTTTCTATTAAACTAACGCCGGTTACGGCACGGAGATTTGATACCCCACTTCCACCAAAACCATTATTAAACCCGCTAACTGTTTCTGTTGTAGTAGTAACTTTTGGTTCTGAAAGTCGTGAAGCTAGCTTGAGACAATGCATTGCTGCAATTGCCACCCAAACTATCAAACCAAAAGAAGTCATTATTGTTGACGATGGTCAAATTAATGTTGTTCGTTTTCAACAACAACTTGATGAAGCAGGGATAAAATTAGTCTATATCCACAAAAACACACCTGGCATCAGCCAATCAAGAAATCTCGGGATTGAACAGGCTATTGGGGAGGTCGTCGCTTTTGTCGACGATGATGTTGTTTTAGCCGCTAATTATTTAGAAGAGATATTAAGAGTTTTTACTGTAGATCAGGAGAAGAAAATTGGCGGAGTTGATGGTATTTACGCTACCGCTCCTAAAACCACCACGCAAAAAATAGGCGAGATTGTCTTTGCGCTAAGAATAAACAATCACAATGACGGTCAATTATATCCAAACGGGGTTTATCATAAAATAAATCACGCTACTACCACTGAACCAACATATACCGATATTTTTGGTGGGATTGCTTGTTTTCGGCAAGAAGTTCTACAACGCTTTCACTTTGATGAAGTTAATTTTCCTGGTTATTCACCAGGAGAAGATGCTGATCTGGCTTATAGAGTCTCCCGAGAATATCGTTTGATTACTACCCCTTACGCGATTTTTACTCATGAACGCGGCCATAATGGACGACCCAGCCTTTTTCGTTTGGCTTTCATGAAAACAAATAACGTCTATAGATTTATGAGAAAAAACACCCGGATGGGATTAGTTAATCATCTCTTGATGGGTTGGTATTTTCAAGGAAAATTAATTGAAGCAGCAATTAGAACAGTATTATCCCCATCGGATTTAACCAAAAACTTATTAGTTTATTGGGGTTATCAAGCCGGCATCGCCGCTTGTTTATTGGGTATTCCGGCTGAAAGTTCAACGGCGGCAAAATTAGCAAATTGGGCAGCTCGCTCTAACTAAAAATCTTCGCGCACAGCCTCTCTATCATCGCTTTGATCAACAAGCTGGCGATAAAATTTGCAAGGTGGCCTTAACTGATTGATTATCTGTATTTTGATAATATATCCTAACTAATGGATACTATCTTTGTATTCCGGAAATAAATTCATCCGCCTAAGAAGGAGACAAAACATCAACGCCAGCAAAATCCAAAACAATTTCCTGGCAAGGTTCTTTATTTAAGACATAAGCTTTAGCCGCGGCAAAAGCTTCTTTATCCGTTTGGATACCAGGCATGATATTAATCAGGTTTTTTACCCCCTGCCCTCAAAGGGTTTAACCATCAAAGATGGGATTATCGTACGGCTGAGTAGAAACTAAATATTGGGGACTTGAAAAAAATATCTGGCCGCGACTCTGACTGCCATAAGCTAGAACATGAAAAAGCTGGCTTTTTCATCAGCATAGAAAAAAACAGGACCATGGTGTCTCCAATTCCAACTCCAGACCAAATTCACCTTGAAAACAGTAAAAAAAAGTATTAATCTATGTTTTGTCTAGGGGGGTTATATGAAAAAATCAAGCGGCATTTTGTTTTTTGTCTCTTTGGGGATCTGTTTTATGTTAAGCCTTTTTTTCTTGATCGGTGGGTGCTCTTCTAATTCTCCAGGACCGGATACTACTACTACATCTACTACTGCCACGACAACTACAACTACTACAACTACTACGACTACTACGACTACTACAACTACTACGACTACTACAACTACTACGACTACTACAACTACTACCACAACTACCACTACTACAACTACTACTATGGCCTGGTCTGCGCTTGGCACGGGAATGAGTGATATTGTCCGTGCCCTGGCCTGTGATAACAGTGGCAATCTTTATGCCGGAGGAGATTTTACTACTGCTGGCGAAGTGGCTGCTGCTCGCATCGCCAAGTGGAACGGCTCCGCCTGGTCTGCCCTTGGCACGGGAATGAATGGAACTGTCCGTGCCCTGGCCTGTGATAACAGTGGCAATCTTTATGCCGGGGGAGATTTTACTATTGCTGGCGGAGTGTCTGCTGCTTACATTGCCAAGTGGAACGGCTCCACCTGGTCTGCCCTTGGCACGGGAATGGATGGAACTGTCCGTGCCCTAGCCTTTGATAACAGTGGCAATCTCTATGCCGGAGGAGATTTTACTACTGCTGGCGGAGGGTATGTAAATTGCATTGCTAAGTGGGATAGCTCTGTCTGGGCTCCACTTGGTACAGGAATGGATAATTATGTATTTTCTCTGGCCTATGGTAATAGCAATCTTTATGCCGGGGGGCAGTTCACTACCGCAAGTGGAGAAACCGCTTATCGCATTGCCAAGTGGAACGACTCCGCCTGGTCTCCGCTTGGCACGGGAATGGGTTCTCCCGTCTATACCTTGGCCTATGTTGGCGGCGGGAATCTGTACGCCGGGGGACTTTTTACCGATGCTGGCGGAGTGTCTGCTGATTACATTGCCAAGTGGAACGGCTCCGCTTGGTCTGCCCTTGGCACAGGAATGAGTGACTTTGTCTCTGCCCTAGCCTATGATTACATTAGCAATCTTTATGCCGGAGGGAATTTTACTACCGCTAGTGGAGAAACTGCTGCTTACATTGCCAAGTGGGATGGCTCCGCTTGGTCTGCCCTTGGCACGGGAATGAATGGAACTGTCCGTGCCCTGGCCTGCGATAACAATGGCAATCTTTATGCCGGGGGAGATTTTACTACTGCTAGTGGAGAAACTGCTGCTTACATTGCCAAGTGGGGCAGCCAATAATTTATTTTTAACTTGCCCTAAAGCATGAACGCCCGCGTTTGTCCGCGAGGCATTAATGAAATTAATTGGTTTTTTGTAAAGTTTATGGAAGGCTTTTTGCAGTTCCCCACGAACTGAACGCTGACCCGGCTGCAGCTCAAAACCACAAAAATTAGTACCGTCTTACTGAACAGTAAGTTTGAAACATGACTTTAATTGAATTCTATCAAGCCTATTTCAAAACTTATATGTCTAACGTATCGGACCAGAGGGAGGATATTGTGGTGTCGAACCAGAATCACCATTATCATCATCCGATAATGGTGAAGTTAAAAATGATCGTGACGAAGGTGCATTATAGCGTTCTCTTTGTTCAGGAGATAAACTATTTAAGTAGAGTTCCCCAAACTGATGCCTTACTTGCCTTAAAGCGGCTTTCACTCTTTCGGTGTAGAGAAAAGCACCGCTTTCTGTCGCTGAAAAAGAGCGTAAGGATAAATAATGATAAAGAGAGCTAACTGGCTTACTTATAGTCCTGGCAATATAACAACTGAATGCCCAAGAAACCTTTAATAAGGAAGCAATTATTCTCGTTGCTGCAATACCACTTACAATCCCACCTAAACACCCGAGGAGACAACCAACTCCCTGTTGATCATTTTGCAAATGTTGAGCGCTCTCGCTATAATGGTGACCAAGCAGTCCTCCAAAAATTCCACCAAAAATCACCCCACTGACGTATGCATCATAATCTAATCCCGTTGTTATCGCATCAGACAAATTACCCCCTAAATTTTCTAAATTCTTCCAACCCATTTCCCGGCTTAGATCTGACCAGGTAAAAGGAACTTTATGGGTCGAATTTTTCAGATCAATTCCTCCCCCTTTAGTCCTTCTTAAAATCCGATCCGCCACTGGCAAACTTCGGTCAGTTAAAGCATTTAGATCTCTTTCGATCTCGGCAACAGTTGAACCTTGCGCCACCACAACTTCAGTCACCCCTGCCCGCTCAAGTCTTGCTGCTAAAAATTCTGACCCGGGTAAAAGGCCATCTTCACTCCCATTTTCATATAAATGATCTGATTGAACTCGAAACTTAACCCCTCCTTGTCTAGCAGCAGTAACAATTCCCTCAGTCGCATACCTCATGTTTCTCACCGCAGTCAACCGATTTGCTAAAGTTCTAAAATATCCTTGATCCCTTCTGCTTAAATCAACATTTGCTGTTATCATAATTACACCTCTAAATCTTTATCGAACAGGAATTTGAATAATTTCATTATTTAAGGTCGTAACTTTGCTCGATCTTTAAATATTAATAACTATTAATAATTTTACGAGAAAAGGTGAAATTATTCCCAACTCACACCGATAAATCAACATGAAAACCCGGGGGGTCGGCCCAGCAACTTTGTCTTTCCAACCAAATAATCGCCAAGCAGTACGTTTTTTATTGGAGCAACAATTTAATAACGTTTGCGCCATCTTTATGTTGCTTGGTTTTCCACTAAATTTAACTTCAGCTAAGGCTAATCCCAATCATTTCCAAGAGGCTATAAATACCACAGGAAAACTAATTATTATTTTTCAATCAGAAGTATCCCGTTCAGATCAGCTTTGTTTTGCTGAGATAAGAAATAATGATGCCCTAGCCGTGCAAAATCCGATTATCCAAAATCTATTAACAATATTAAGGACTGATCCGGTAAAACGTGGAAGACTAAGCATGCTTTTCCAGGAATTCCGACTAAATAAATTTTTACTCGACTTTCTTACTGGCACAACCAGTCCTCCTATTTTTAGTTCGGTTTTTGAGCGGATTTTTTGCTGGTTAGGGCGTTCTCCTGACTGCGTCAGAATGATGGATATTGGTGCTGGTTTCAACGGCTTGTTTTATCTTTTTAATCAAACCATCAGTTCAAGGCATCAAATTGTCCTGGTTGACAAAGATGATTTTGTTGTTGGCCTATGGCGTAAGGGAGCAGAAGTAAAAAAATCAGAAACCGGTCTTACGCCTAACCGAAACGTATCATTTAAGCAGTGTGATTTTCTGGCCTTACCGCCTCAGGCTGATTCCTCTGATCTTTTGCTCGCTACCATGTTATTCAGATACATGGGTAAAGACGACCAGTCCCGTTTTTTTCAACAAGCCAGAACATCACTGAAGCCGAAAACTGGCACCTTAATAATTGTAGATTCATCCTATGACTTAAGAAACAAAGATCTAGCAAGCGATGTTAAACAAGTTTCTGCGCAAAATGGCTTTTCCATAAGCGAGGCAGGCACTTTTACAGAACCCCTCAGCAGACAAAAGTTTTTTGCTTATGAATTACTTGCGGCTTAAAAGGCCTGTATACTCTCACAACCTACAGCATCTCCATCATCGCTTTGACGCCGGCGCCAAAATTGATTTTGGCTCCGAGGCGTTTAAAAAGAACTTCCACCGCCGCCCAGGCACCGATCAGATCAAGTGAATCGAGGTAGCCAAGATGGCCAATTCTGAATATTTTGCTGACTAATTCTGATTGTCCCGGCGCGACTTCGACGTTAAAATCTTCGCGCATTAGCTTGCGGACTTCTTCCCCATCCACCCCTTCTGGAGGAAAAATCGCGGTGACCGCGGGAGAAGCATGGGAATCATCAGCTAAAAGCTTTAAGCCGAGCGCTTTGGCCGCGTTGCGCAGTAAATCTCGGTTAAATTTATGCCGGGCATGAACATTTTCCCGCCCCTCTTCCTGCAGCATTTTAATCCCTTCGCGCATGCCAAAGATTAACGACTCTGGCGGAGTAGTATAAGTGTGCCCCTTAGGTGCTTCTGCTTTCATTAGCCCCCAATCCCAGTAATGCTTGGAGCATTTTGCAGATTCATACGCTTTAAATGCTCTCTCGGAAATGGAGAGAGTGGAAACACCAGGCGGGACCATAAACGCCTTTTGTGAACCAGCAACGACCACATCCAAGCCCCATTCATCGGTCTTTAACGGGGCCGCCATCATCCCGGAAACCGCGTCAACCAAAATTAAAGCTTCCGGCTGCATTTTTTGAACAACCTTGGCTAAGGTTTGAACATCATTAATAACACCTGTTGAAGTTTCATTCTGCTGCATAAAAACCGCTTTGACTGGTCCTTTCTTTAACTCTGCTTCTAAAACCCTTGGCTCAGCCGCTTGACCACGTTCAAACTTAACGTCGTTAACATCGGCACCATATGACTTACAAATCTTGGCCCAGCGCGCACCAAAGTTACCAATATTCAAAACGATAACTTTGTCGCCAGGCGATAAAACGTTAACAGCCGCTGCTTCCATTCCACCGGTACCGGAAGAAGGAAAAATAAAAATAGTGTTTTTAGTTTCATAAGCCCACCGCAACCCTTCCATCACCTCTTTCATGACGGCGGAAAAGAGCGGCCCACGGTGGCCAATCATATCGTGGTTCATCGCCGCTAAAACTCGAGTGGGAATCGGGGTCGGTCCGGGGATCATCAGGTTATACTTAATCAGCTTTCTACTCATTCTTTTGCTCCCTTCTAAAATTAATCGTCGCGCCGCCAGTCAACTTCGACGTATTTCTCGTCTTTTAAGAATTTAAAGGTGTGTTTTCCTTTATAAGCGTGTTCCAGCGCTTTGCCTATATGAAGAGCTAAATTATGGGTGGAGAGTTCAACGTTTATAGTTCCATCAACTTTTTCGATTTTATTTATCTTATGATCGGGGTTGCGTTCAGCCGCTAATTTGGCTTGGTGCTGGACCAGATTAACCAACTCCGTTTCATGGTCGAGCAAGAAACTGCCGGAAAGTCGTATTAATCCCCCTTCTTCGGGATGATCTTGATTCCTAAAGTCTTCGTAGTGCCGCTCTATTTTCATGGTGATTACCTCTTGGTGAACTGGAAGGCGCGTCGGGCGCGTTTGAGACCATATTTCTTCCGTTCTTTCGTTCTGGGATCCCTGGTTAACAAACCGACTCTTTTAAGTTTTAGCCGAAAGTCGGGACTGACTTCTAACAAAGCCCGTGACATTCCGTGTGAAACGGCGGTTGCTTGAGCGGGAATCCCACCACCAAATGTCTCCGCAAAAACATCATAATTGCCAGCGGTATTAGTAACTAACAGCGGACGCATAACCTGGACTTCTAATAATTTGCGATGACAAAAATAATCTTGATATGATTGGCCATTAACCAAAATTTTTCCTGAACCTGGTTTTAAATAAACCCGGGCAGTCGCTTCCTTACGGCGGCCGGTTCCGTAATAGCGCGGTCCGGCAGGAATTTGAACTTTTCTTGGTTTTGCCACATGATGTTCAACTTTGAGCTCGGCCTTTTTAGGCTCAACTTTATGTTCGACTTTATGTTCAACTGTTTTAGGTTCAATCTTTTTCTTGGAGACAGTTTTAACTGCTGCTGGTTTTGTCGTCTTCTTTTTTTCTGCCATATTTTTACCTACACCTCAAGCTTTTTTAGTTTCAGCTTCGACTGCGGAAATGTTTCTCCGGGATAAATCTTTAATTTATTAATTGCCTTTTCCGCTAAACGGTTTTTAGGCAACATCCCTTCAACTGCTAACCGGATCACTCTAGTTGGTTGTTCTGCTAATAGTTTTTCAAAAGTTAATGTTTTATCGCCGCCTGGATAACCCGAGTGAGTAAAATAGGTTTTTTGTTGCGCCTTTAACCCGGTCACCCTAATTTTCGCCGCATTAATCACGACGACAAAATCACCGCAGTCAACCTGCGGAGAAAAGATTGGCTTATGTTTGCCGCGGAGAACAGTGGCAACTTTTGTAGCCACTCTACCCAACACCTTGCCTGCAGCATCAAGTACGTACCAGTCGCGCACCACTTTCTCTTTCGGAACAAAAACTGTTTTATTTTTTTTCATTTTCAACTTCTCCCATTATAACAGCTCAAGCAGCGCTGTTGGGGCTGAATCTCCTCGACGCCAACCGGTTTTTGTTAACCTGGTAAAACCCCCAGCCCGCCCCTCAAAACGCTCTGGTGTATTTTTAAAAATCCAGGTTGTGATCGCTTTCTCACCCATGATCGATTCGACTTTGCGCCGCGCCGTCAAATCATTTTTCTTGGAGATCGTAATAATTTTTTCCGCCATTTTTTTCGCTTCTTTTGCCCGACCCAATGTTACTTCCACTTTACCATGCAGAAAAAGCGAGCGCACAATACTTTTTAATATAGCCAAACGCTGGTCCGTCGGTCGGCCTAGTTTACTATTCCCTCTCCGGTGTCTCACTCTATCTTTTCTCCTTTTAATGCCAATTTATACTCGGCTAGTTTTTCTTTAACTTCATCTAAAGATTTTGAACCGAAGTTTTTAAACCGCATCAAATCTTCTAGTGAATTAGCTACCAACTCGCCAACCGTTTTAATTTGGGCTTTCTTTAAGCAATTCAGCGAGCGGGCAGAAAGTTCTAGATCTTCGATGTTCATCTCCAGTGCTGATTCCGGCACCTCATTTTTGCGTTCAGAATCTCCCCCCATAATATCACCTCGTTCACCCAAGTGCACAAAGAGGTCAATATGGCGGGCCATGATCTTGGCGCTCTCTTTAACCGCTTCTTCAGGCTTAAGGCTGCCATTGGTCCAAACTGACAAGACCAGCCGATCGTAATTAATTTCTTGACCAACCCTGACCTCATCAGTTGCAATATTAACTTTCATCACCGGGGTAAAGAGTGAATCAGTCGGGATAAAACCGACCGGCAGATTTGGTTTTTTATTCCGTTCAGCCGGCACATAACCACGGCCGCGCTCAATAATCAGCTCCATTTCTATTTTTCCCGAGCTGTCTAAAGTAGCAATTTTTTGATCTGGATTAACAATTTCAATTTCTGCATCGTGTTCAATATCGCCGGCTTTAACCTCACCTTTGCCTTTAAATTTTAGGGAGACGGTTTTGGGTTGCTCAGAATGACAGCGGATAACCACTTCTTTTAAATTGAGCATAATCTGTAAAACATCTTCAACAACACCAGGCACCGTTGAAAAAGAGTGCGCCACCCCATCAATCTTGATCGCGCTAATTGACGCACCATAAAGAGAAGAGAGCAATACCCGGCGCAGGGCATTACCTAAAGTCGTTCCAAATCCTCTCTCCAGCGGCTCAACAACAAACTGACCGTAGTTATCAGTTGCCTCTACAACTTTGACCCATGGTTTTTCTCCAATCGTTATCATCTTCTATTGCCTCCTTTAATTACCGGGAATAATACTCAACAATTAAATGGTCTTCGAGCATTGTATCAATATCTTCGCGTTTAGGGATCGAAACAACTTCCCCTTCCCCCTCACCTTTAACAGTTAACCAAGCCGGTGGCGTGTGGTCGGGAAATTTCTGCTGGATCGTTTTGACAAGCGCTGCCACTTTGGGTGTCACTTTAATGTTGTCTCCCGGCTTAGCTTGGAACGAAGGGACCGTAGTCCGGCGACCGTTAATTTGAATCCCCCCATGATGAACCATCTGTCTGGCAGCTTGTCGGGAACCAGCGAAACCGAGACGATAAATAATATTATCCAACCGTCTCTCTAAGAATTCTAACAACTTTTCACCAGTTGCTCCTTTAGTGCGGGACGCCGCGGTGAAATAATTTTCAAATTGGCGTTCGGTTAAACCGTAAATCCGGCGTGCTTTTTGTTTCTCCCGCAGCCGGATCCCATATTCAGAAACGCGGATCGGTAATTTTCCGTGCTGTCCAGGCGCGTATGAGCGGCGGCTGAACGGGCATTTTTCGGTAAAACACTTTTCCCCTTTTAAAAATAATTTTTCTTTTTCACGCCGACAAAGTTTGCAGGTTGCGGTCGTATGTCTCCCCATTAGACTCTTCTCCTTTTTGGCGGACGGCAGCCATTATGTGGAATCGGGGTAACATCCCTGATCGAATTAATTTCCAAGCCTGCACCTTGTAAAGCACGAATCGCCGTTTCCCGTCCCGCGCCTGGTCCTTTAACTAAAACATTAACTTCGCGCATCCCGGCTTCCAGTGCTTTTTTGGCAGCAATTTCAGCCGCAGAAGAAGCAGCAAATGGTGTCCCCTTTTTTGTCCCTTTGAAACCAACCGCGCCAGCTGAACACCAGGCAACTAGCCCGCCAGCATCATCAGTAATTGAAACAATAGTATTATTAAAGGTTGCTTTAATATGTGCCACTCCAAGAGCAGCGACTCTTTTAATCTTTTTCTTAACGACTCCTTTTTCTGGTTTGTTGTTCATAATGTTTTAGGTTTTCTCCTCCTCTTTCTTTTTACCTAGTCCGACAGTTTTACGTTTACCACGTTTAGTTCGGGCATTGGTTCGGCTGCGTTGACCACGGCACGGCAAGCCACGTCGATGTCGATAGCCTCGATAGGCGCCAACATCAACCAAGCGCTTGATTGACAAAGAAATATCTTTGCGTAAATCACCTTCAACTTGATAATTTTTAATCTCTTCACGGATTGCGACCATTTCGGCATCGGTTAAATCTTTAACTTTCTTTAACGGGTTAATACCAGTCTTTTCTAAAATCACTCTACTTAACGCATCGCCAAGCCCATAAATGTAGGTTAACCCAACCGCCACATTTTTATTTGGCGGTAAGTCTACCCCAACAATACGTACCATCTAAATATCTACCTCCTTTAACCTTGACGCTGTTTATGCTTTGGAATTTCACAAATGATGTAGACGCGCCCATGCCGCCTAACCACTTTACATTTATCACAAATCTTTTTTACTGACGCTCTAACTTTCATTAATTAACCTCCAACTAACAACTATTTCATTCTATACGTTATCCGGCCCCTCGTTAGGTCATAAGGTGACAGCTCAACCTTGACTTTATCTCCTGGCAAAATCCTGATCCAATGTCGTCTGATCTTGCCAGAAACATGGGCCAAAACCGGCTGGCCGGTTTCCAGCTTTACCCGAAACATCGCATTAGGTAATGCTTCAGTCACTTCGCCTTCTAGTTCAATTACATCTTTTTCTTTGGTCATCGCTCTTTCCGTTTTGTTAAGATCTCCGGTCCTTCGTCACCAACCACAACTGTATGTTCAAAATGGCTGGACAAACTGCCATCAGCGGTTACCACTGTCCAACCATCAGCTAAAGTTTTAATTTGCCAGGTGCCAATATTTAACATCGGCTCAATCGCCAGGACCATTCCTGTTTTTAACTGCGGCCCCTCTCCTGGTTTACCAAAATTCGGGATTAACGGATCCTCATGGAGTTCCGTCCCGACTCCATGTCCATAAAGTTCCCGTACGACCGAATAACCATTTGTTTCGGCTACTTTCTGGATCGCCGCAGAGATATCCCCTAGATACCCACCGGCGCGAACCTGTTTCATGGCAACTTGCAAAGCCAGTTCGGTCGTTTTCAATAACCGGCTCGCCGCGGCTGAAACTTTACCGACCGGAAAAGTCGCCGCCGTATCGCCACAGTAACCATTTAACCGGCAACCAAGATCCAAGCCGACAATATCACCGTTTTTTAAGACTTTGGCTCCCGGGATCCCGTGAACAATTTCCTCATTAACCGAAATACAGGTTGCGTGTCGGTAACCACGATAACCGATAAAAACCGGCTCCGCTCCTCTTTCTCGGATTAACTTTTCTGCCACACTATCAAGGTACTCGGTGGTAACACCTGGCTTAATTTCTGGAGCTATTTTTGCCAGAACGTCCGCCACCACCTGGCAAGCTGCTCTGATTAACTCAATTTCTTCAGCCGTTCTTAATTTAATGCCTGCCATAACCGCTTGAAGATCTCTTCAATCGTTCCGCTGGCATCAACTGTTAACAACTTTCCACTTTGTTCATAACGCTTAAGCAGCGGCTCAGTCTGCTTAGCGTAAACTTCAAATCTTGTCCGGATCGCTTGCTCCTCATCATCTGGCCGCTGATAAAGTTCACTATTATCTTGATCACACTGACCAGTAATTTTGGGCGGATTATATTTAACATGATAAACCGCGCCGCAAACCTTACAGCTCCGTCGTCCTGTTAATCGTTCAACAATCTGCTCTTCATCAACCTTAAAATAGACAACTTTATCAATCTTTAACCCCAGCTCCGGGAGCATTCTCTCCAACGCTTCAGCTTGGGCCAGCGACCGTGGATAGCCATCAAGAATAAAACCACCCCGGCAATCTGGCTGGCTTAGCCGTTTCCTTGTTAAGGCAATCGTTAACTCATCGGGGACCAGTTTGCCGGCATTCATCAATTCTTTCGCCTGTCGGCCAATTGCGGTCTCCTGCCGCACTTCTTCGCGTAGGATATCCCCCAGCGAAATATGCGGCGCCTTAATTTTTTCAAAGAGCAATTTGGCCTGGGTTCCCTTACCAGAACCTGGTGGGCCAAAAAAGATTAAATTCACGCCAACAATCCTTCGTATTGCCTGGTAACCAGATGAGTTTCAATCTGGCGCACCAGATCCATCGCCACCCCAACCATAATCAACAAAGCAGTTGACCCTAATCCCTGAAACGAAGTAATGTGGGTTAACTGCTCTACTATCGTAGGAACAATTGCAATACAAGCCAAGAAAAGTGCGCCAACTAAAGTTAAGCGCGACAAAACATGTTCCAAATATTGGGCGGTCGGTTTGCCTGGGCGGATTCCGGTAATAAACCCGCCGTACTTTTTAATGTTCTCCGCTAATTCGTTTGGATTAAAAGTAATGGCCGTATAAAAATAAGTAAAGAAAAAAATCAACGCAAAAAAGAAAATTAAATAAAGCGACCCTTGCGGCGAAAACATCCCGACAATTTTTTGCACAGTTGGATTTGGGATAAATTGCGCCACTGTCGCTGGAAAAACTAAAACGGAAGAAGCAAAGATGATCGGAATTACCCCGCCTTGATTGATCCGTAACGGAATATAAGTGCTTTGGCCGCCGTAAACCTTGCGCCCAACAATTCTTTTCGCGTATTGGACCTGAATCCGGCGCTGCCCTTCCTGCACAATAACAATGGCCACAATCATGACTAAAAAGGCCAGGAGTAGAAAAATTACACCAATTAATGACGCACCACCTTGAACTAGTGTTATGGTTTGGGCAATATTGGCTGGAATACGAGCCACAATACCAATAAAAATTAGTAGCGAAGCCCCGTTGCCAATCCCATTTTCGGTAATTAATTCGGCAAACCAGAGGATTAAAGTACTGCCGGCAGTTAAAGCCACGATTGTGCCAAATAAAAAGAGGCCAAAGTTATAACCATCAACCATCGCTCCGCGCATCCAGAAAGCCATCCCAAAAGCTTCAAACGCCGCTAAACAGACCGTTAAATAACGGGTAATTTTTGCAATCTGTTTTCGGCCAGTCTCTCCTTCTTTTTGTAGTTCTTCAAGTTGCGGCACCACCACCGTTAATAATTGAATAATGATGGAAGCATTAATGTAAGGAACAATTCCCATCGCAAAAACCGAAAAGCGCATCAAGGCGCCACCGGTAAAGAGATCAAGAAAACCAAGGATATTCCCTTGATTAAATAACGCGGCCAGCTTGACCGGATCAATCCCGGCCACCGGAATGTGGGAACCGAGCCGAAAAAGAATAATCATCCCCAAAGTAAAAAGGAATTTTTGGCGGAGATCGTGGATATTAAAAATACCGGAAACTACGTTAAGCATTGTCCCCCCGCCGCTTCAATTTTCTTTTTCGCTGAGGCAGTGAATTTATCTGCCTTGACAATTAACGCTTTACTCAGTTCACCGGTCCCAACCACTTTTAACAGGCCAACAACCCCTAAAGATTGTTTGCTCACTTCACCTTCCAGCTTATTTAATTTATCTAGACTAATTAACGTGTAGCTCTTTTTAAATGGATAATTTTTAAAACCGCGTTTGGGGAGGCGGCGATAAATCGGAGTTTGTCCTCCTTCAAAACGAGTCCCTTTAGTTCCACCACTGCGACTAGTTTGTCCTTTATGCCCGCGACCACAGGTTTTTCCTTTGCCGGCACTAGTCCCCCGACCAACCCGCATCTTTTTCTTCTTTGCTCCAACGCGATATTTTAGTTCACTAAGCTTCAACATTGGCAACTATTATCTCCTTACCACGAAATTGTTCTTCGGCTGCTTTATCTTTTAAATCTTTGAGGGCAGACAATGTTGCCCTGGCAACATTGATGGCGTTGTTTGAACCGATCGATTTAGCCACCACATTTTTAAAACCACATAACTCCAAGATCGTCCGGACTGCCCCACCAGCAATAACACCTGTCCCCTGCGGAGCCGGGCGTAAGACAACTTGACTGGCACCAAACTTGCCGGTGATCTCATGCGGTAATGAACCGCTAATTAAAATTACATTAAGCTGATTCTTCTTGGCCGTATCAACACCTTTACGGATAGCCGAAGCAACTTCTGCTGCCTTACCAATGCCTAAACCAACTTTTGACTTCATGTCACCAATTACCACCACTGCCCGGAAACCCATTTTTTTACCACCTTTAACCACTTTTGTTACCCGACGGATTTGGACAACTTTTTCTTTAAATTCCTGATCTTGGTCCCGGCGATTTTCTCGTTCGTAGCTCAAAACTGCAACCCTCCTTCTCTTGCCGCGTCAGCCAAAGCTTTGACCCGACCATGGTAAAGGGAATCTCCCCGGTCAAAAACTACTTTAGTTATCCCGGCTGCTTGCGCCTTATTGGCAATCATTTTACCAATTTCTTTGGCCGCAGCAATGTTCCCCCCATTTTTCATTTTTAAACTGGAGGCGGCCACCAAAGTTTTACCAACAGTATCATCAATCACCTGAGCATGAATATGTTTGAGACTACGAAAAACCGCTAGTCTCGGTCGTTCGGTGGTGCCAATAATTTTTCTTTTAACTTTTCCCATACTCTTTACGCTCCTGCGGCTGCTTTGGCAGCTTTACCCGCTTTCTTTCTAACAATTTCCCCGGCATAACGGATCCCTTTTCCTTTGTAAGGTTCAACTTTTCTGGTCTCCCTGATTTTCGCCGCAACTTCGCCCACAACTTGGCGGTCAATCCCTTTTACGATAATTTTATTGGTCCCTTCAACCAGAAATTCAATCCCTGCCGGTGGAGCGATTATAATGGGATGGGAAAAACCGAGTGATAAATTTAATTTATTCCCTTCTTTAGCTGCGCGATAACCGACCCCAACCATCTCTAAACGTTTCTCAAAACCATCAGTTACACCAACAATCATATTTTTAATTAAACTGTTATAAAGCCCCTGCAAAGCCAACGTTTTAGGATCATTAGCCTGGCAAATAGTTTGGACTTTATCATCTTTAACCTCGATTTTGATAACGTGGTTATAGTTTTGGGTCAAGGTTCCTTTCGGTCCTTTAACACTAATTGTCCCATCAAGGACTTTGATTTCGACCCCTTTTGGAATAACCAGTAATCTTTTACCTATTCTACCCATTTTTTCCTACCATATGCTGCAAAGGATTTCGCCACCAAGTTTTGCCGATCGGGCCGCGGCATCGGTCATTAAACCTTTTGAGGTTGAAATGATCGCGGTTCCAAACCCGTTTTGCACTCTTGGTAGAGACCCTTTGCCAACATAGATCCGGCGCCCCGGCTTGCTAATCCGCTGGAGCCCATTAATGATCCCTTTCTTGGCTTGGTTGTACTTTAATGTCAGACGGAGAAATTTTTTTTCCATCCGTTTATGGGCTTCATATTTGGCCAAATACCCTTCCGCGGTTAAGAGTTTAACAATCTCCTCTTTTACATTTGAATGAGGAATGTCAACAGTTTCGGCGCGGATCGCTTGCGCGTTCTGCATTCTTATTAACAAATCGGCGATCGGATCAGTCATTATCTCCTCCTTACCGGCAATTGCCGGCTTACCAACTCGACTTCGTCACACCTGGTAATTCACCCTGGTGCGCTAATTTTCTAAAACAAATTCGGCAAATTGCAAATTTCCGGATATACGAACGGCTTCGGCCACATAATTGGCAGCGATGCTTTACCCGGGTTAAAAATTTCGGTTCCTTTTTCAATCTCTCCAGCCATGCTTTTTTTGCCATCAATTACTCCTTCTAACGTCGCCTAGTTAAGGTTGCGAAACGGTAGTCCTAATGCTTCTAATAACTTTTTCGCATCCTGATCGGTCCGAGCTGATGTTACAATCGTAATATCCATCCCTCTCACCCGATCAACCTTTTCATAATCAACTTCTGGAAAAATCAATTGCTCTTTGATCCCCAAACTGTAATTACCACGACCATCAAATGATTTTGGGTTGATTCCTTTAAAATCACGAAT
>Ga0233425_10006450_pt1 | contig 17387 bp, 17 predicted proteins | sample Watercolumn_Towu_2_FD_181712 | JGI IMG/M metagenome (GOLD analysis project Ga0233425, IMG submission 181712) | Freshwater microbial communities from Lake Towuti, South Sulawesi, Indonesia - Watercolumn_Towuti2014_140_MG | ecosystem: Environmental > Aquatic > Freshwater > Lake | place... | reverse complement strand
TCGAGCGTCGAGGTCGCGCTGGTCACCCGCGAGAAGCTACCATGCTCAGCGGGTGAAGCGCTCGACCGCCTGATACTCCGCGCGGCGCTCGCCGAGTCGTGATGGCGCCCCCGAAGCTCATCAGGTTCGGAACGCGCATCAAGACCCGACCGCGCGGTCGAGCAGCCGCCCGAGCTCGGCGACGATGCCGTCGAGCTCGGCTTGGTGGGGGAGCTCTGCGAACGCCAAGGTCAAGTCCTGGGGCTCCACGCGGTCCGTGAACACGCGCAGCGCCACCCGCCCGGGCCCACCGTGCTGGGCCGGAGCGCCGCTCCTGTGGTCCGTACCGGTCCAGAGCTGCCTGCCGTTCACGAAGTGCGGGGGCAGCGCGTCCGAAAGCGGCGCGAGGCGCCAGCTCTCGCGCCGCGCTGCGCACAGCGCCGGCAAGTCTTCGCGGAGTCCGCGGCAAAGCGCGGGCAAGCGCGTGCGCGCCGTGACCTGCCAGGTTCGTCTCTGCTGGTCCCAGGGGTCGAGGGCAAAGGCGTTTTCGCCGCGCACCCGGTAGGCGAAGCACTCGCCGCCGCCCGAGAGGTCCCCCACCGCCACGCCGTCCGGTGCGCGCAACACCACGTCCGCGTTCGGCGCCTCCCCCAGGACCGACCTCCGCCGCCCGAACTGGTCGCGGACGACCAGGCCCTGCGAACGCGCAACGTCTACCGCGCTGCCCAGCTCAGCCTTCGAGGGCGTCCAGTCGAGCAGCGCGTCGAGGACGCCGTCCACTTGGCAGTAGAGCATGTGATCGAACCGCGCGCGCGCGGGCACGCTCGCGCCGTCGTGCACGTGTACGGTCGGGAAGAACAGCCCGCACGGGTCGCGGCGCGGAAACGAGAACGCCATGGGGTGGAAGTGCTGGCGCTTCGACCCCTTCTTCAGGCGGAAGACCGCGAAGCCGAAGTCCGCGTAGCCGGGCAGCTTCTGCCAGACGCTCTCCGGCATGCGGAAGCGCTCGTCCAGCCGCGCGAAGTCGTCGCGCGTCGGCACGAAGGAGGCCTCGAACAGGCCGACGTCGTGGACGACCAGCTTGGGCTTCTCGGGCGGGCCGCGCGACGGCCCGAAGCTCGCCGCGAGGGGCGCGCCCGAGTAGTCGGGCGGGAACGCGGACTCGAGCTCGTCGAAGAACCTCTCGTAGCCCGACAAGTCGAGGAAGCGCACCGCGTCGTCGGGTGGACCGGGTGGCACCGGCAACGGCAGCACCATGGCGAGCTCCTCGTCGAGCTCGACGTCCATCGCGTAGGCCAGGAGCTGGCGGCCGTCGGCGTCGGCGCGCGCGAAGATCTTCGTCGCACCGACGAAGCGCACGGGGCGGGAGAAGCAGCACATCGAGACGCGAGATTACCCCCTGCTTGACGCGCCCGCGAGCCCGCCCAACGAAACGTCGATGCCAGAAGCCCAGAAGCGCTCTCCGCGCCCGTCCCGCGTCGCCCTCTTGGTCGCCACGCGAAAAGGAGCGTGGCTCTTCCACGGCGACGCGCAGAGGAAGCGTTGGCGCGCGGAGGGCCCTCACTTCCTCGGCCACATCATCCACCACCTGGTGCTCGATCCGCGAGACGGGCGCACTCTGCTCGCCGCTGGGAAGACCGGCCACCTCGGACCCACGCTGTTTCGCTCCACCGACCGCGGGCGCAGCTGGAAGGAAGCGAAGAAGCCGCCGGCGTTCGCCAACACCAGCAAGTCGCTGCCCGCGCGCAGCGTCGACCACACCTTCTGGCTCACGCCCTGCCACGCGAACGAACCCAACGCTTGGTACGCCGGGACCTCGCCCCAGGGCCTGTTCCGCTCCGACGACGGCGGCGACACGTGGCGGCCGCTGCCGAGCGTCAACGAGGACGCGCGCTTCCGCGAGTGGATGGGGACCGTGCAGGACGGAACCCCCGATGGACCCAAGCTCCACTCCATCATCGTGGACCCGCGTGACCCCAAGCACCTCTACTTCGGCATGTCGGGCGGCGGCGTGCACGAGTCGGTCGACCGGGGCCGCAACTGGACGCCTCTCGTCAAGGGCATGGAAGTAGTCGGTGGCTTCGACCCCGCGAATGTCGCGTTCCACGACCCCCACTGCCTGCGGCTGTGCCCGAGCGACCCGAACCGCCTCTATCAGCAGAACCACTGCGGCATCTACCGCATCGACCGTCCGAAGAACGACTGGACGCGCATCGGCCGGCGCATGCCGAGACAGGTTGGCGACGTCGGCTTCAGCATGGTCGTGCACCCGCGCGACGCAGAAACGGCGTGGGTGCTGCCGATGGACGGTACGACCGTGTGGCCGCGCACGAGCCCGGGCGGTCGTCCCAGCGTTTACGTGACCCGGGACGGTGGGAAGAGCTGGCAGCGGCAGGATACCGGCATGCCGAAGAGCCAGGCCTGGTGGACGGTGAAGCGACAGGCGATGAGCAGGGATGCGCACGACCCGGTGGGCCTCTACTTCGGGACCACCAGCGGCGAGCTGTGGGTGAGCCGCAACGAGGGCAAGCGCTGGGAGTGCATCGCCCGCCACCTGCCGGAGATCTACGCCGTGGAGACCGCCGAGGTCCGATGAGGGTGCAGATCCCGAGCCCGCTGCTTTCCTACACGAAGGTGAAGGAGGTCGAAGCGACCGGGAAGACCCTGGCGGAGGTTCTGCTCGATCTCGAGCGGCGCTTCCCCGGCATTCGCTTCCGGGTTGTCGACGAGCAGGGACGCCTCCGTCCGCACATGCGCTTCTTCGTCAACGGAGAGCAGGTCTTCGAGCTCGGCGTACCGCTCCGACCGAGCGACGAGGTGACCTTGGTGCAAGCGCTGAGCGGCGGCTGACCCGAGCGCACGGCTGAGGTAGGCTCGGAGCGCGTCCCCGGTCGCGGTTCTACCCGGCGAGACCCGTCCAGGCCGCGCGGCCCAACATGCTGAACACGCCCTCTGACAAGCAGGGGGCCGGTCGCCGGCGTAGGCCCGTGGAGTGATACTCCACGATGGCCTTCACGCCCATCGACGCCCTCGACGCTTTCCTCGCGGTGGCTCGCGACCCGCAGCGATCCCGCTTCGTCGCCACCTCGATACCCGCCGACAAAACACGAAGCCCCTCCATCGGGAGGGGCGCGATGTGAACCGCGGGTATGCGGTACGTCTCGGTTGCGCGGGTAGGATTTGAACCTACGACCTTCGGGTTATGAGCCCGACGAGCTACCAGGCTGCTCCACCGCGCGGGCGCACTCTACCCGGGGAAGACTTCGTGTCAAGGCCCGGAGATATTCGCGGGTTTTGGGCGCCGGCGGGCCGATTGGAGCGCGTGCGGTATCCTCTTCCGCCGATGCGCTACGTCCTCACGCTCGGGTTCGCGATGCTGTCGTCGGCCTGTTCCTCCGAAGACGGAGACGGCAGCACCGCCGAGAAGAAGGAGACCGTCTCCTTCCACTTCGAGACCGACATCGACTCGGGTGACGAGATCGAGAAGTGCCAGTTCGTGGGCATGCCCGCGGATCGCGGCGAGCTCTCGATCGGCAGCATGTTCCACGAGTACAGCGCCGGCAGCCACCACTTCCTGGTGTACCGCACCGAGCTCACCGAGATGCCCGCCGGGGGCGAGGCGCTGGTCGACTGCAAGGAGAGCGGTTGGATGAGCCAGGTGCGCGGCGTGGTGTACGCAGCGCAGGAGACGAAGGGGCGCTTCGAGGTGCCGAAGGGCGTGGCGCAGACCTTCGCGCCGGGCGAGGTCCTCTTGGTGCAGACCCACTACCTGAACTCGAAGAGCACGCCGATCCACGCCGTCATCGACTTCGACATGGAGCTGGTGGACCCAGCGGAGGTGAGCACCGAGGCTGGCGTGCTCTTCTTCTACAACCCCAGCATCGTGCTGCCGCCGGCGCAGAAGAGCTTCGCGGAGCTGAGCTGCCCGCTGCCCGAGGACGCGACCATCGCCTTCGCGACGTCGCACATGCACAAGTGGGGCGTGAAGTTCCGGGCAGAGAGCACGGATGCGGCGACGGCCGGTGCGCTCGGGCCGCTGTACGAGACCACGGAGTGGTCCGAGCCGACGCCGCGGGTCTTCTCGCTGGATCCGCCCGCGGTCCTGCCGAAGGGTAGCTCGATCCGCTACCGCTGCGACTACGACAACCCGGACCCGAGCACGGTGGTGCAGGGGCTCAGCGCCGCGACCAACGAGATGTGCATGTTCGTCGGCCTGTACTGGCCGCGCCAGGAGCGCGCCGTGGACTTCTGCTTCGACGGCTCGGTCACGACCCAGGGCACGAAGTCCGCGCTGGACTCCCTGAAGTGCATGGTGGCTTGCGGCGGGAACAAGAACGCCGAGTGCATGGGTCAGTGCTGGAGCGCGGCTTGCCCGAAAGCGCCGACGGCGCTGATGGGCATCACGCGCTGCCTCGGCGACGACTGCTCGCCCGCTTGCTACATCGACCCGACCGGGTCGGAGTGCGCGAGCTGCGCCAAGGCCAAGTGCCCGAGCGAGTACGAGCGCTTCGTCGGCGCCTCCTGCCAGTAGCGTGCGCGGACCTAGCTCCGCATCCCCGGCGCCTCGTAGCCGACCTCGTCGACGTACTCGCCGTAGCCGCCACCGAAGGTGCGCACGCCCGTGGGCGAGACCTCGAGCACGCGGTTCGAGAGCAGGCGCAGGAAGTGGCGGTCGTGGGACACGAAGAGCATCGTGCCGTCGTAGCCGGCGAGGGCCTCGATCAGCATCTCCTTCGTGGCGAGGTCGAGGTGGTTCGTGGGCTCGTCGAGGACCAGGAAGTTCGGCGGGTCGTAGAGCATGAGCGCGAGGACCAGTCGCGCCTTCTCGCCGCCGGAGAGGATCTTGCAGGGCTTCTCCACGTCATCGCCGGGGAAGCCGAACACGCCGGCCAGGGTCTTGAGCGAGCCCACGGTGGCCTTGGGGAACTTGCCGATCAGCATGTCCCAGACGCTGGAGCCAGGGTCGAGGAGCTCCATCGAGTGCTGGGCGAAGTAGCCGAGCTTCACGCTCGCGCCGACGCTGACGCGGCCGGCGTCGGGCTCGGTGGCGTGGGCGATGAGCTTCAGGAGCGTGCTCTTGCCCGCGCCGTTCACGCCCATCACGCACCAGCGCTCCTTGCGCCGGATGAGCAGATCGAGGCCGTCGTAGACGAGCTTCGAGCCGTAGGCCTTCTTCACGCCCTCGAGCTTCACCACGTCGTCGCCGGAGCGTGGGGACTCGGGGAAGTCGAAGCGAAGCTTCTTGCGCCGCTTGGGCGGCTCGACGCGGTCGATCTTCTCGAGCTTCTTCACCCGGGACTGGACCTGGGCTGCGTGGCTGGCCCGGGCCTTGAAACGCGCGATGAAGGCCTCTTCCTTCGCCAGCATGGCCTGTTGGCGCTCGAACTCGCTCTGCTGCTGGGCGTCGAGCACCGCGCGCTGCGCCAGGTAGCTCTCGTAGTTGCCCGTGAAGCTGGTGAGCTCGCCGCCGTCGATCTCGATGATGCGAGTGACCAGGCGGTTCATGAACTCGTGATCGTGCGAGGTCATGATCAGTGCGCCGTCGAAGGCCTTCAGGAACTGCTCGAGCCAGAGGATGGACTCGAGGTCGAGGTGGTTGGTGGGCTCGTCGAGCAGGAGCGCATCGGGCTTCATGAGCAGGATGCGCGCGAGCGCGACGCGCATCTTCCAGCCGCCGGAGAGCGCGCCGACGTCGCCGTCCATGACCTCGTCCGAGAAGCCGAGGCCGGCGAGGATTTCGCGGGCGCGGGCGTCGAGCGCGTAGCCGCCGAGCTCTTCGAAGCGCGCCTGGGCGTCGCCGAACTCGTCGATGAGCTTCTCCATCTGGTCCGCGAAGTCCGGGTCGGCCAGCTGGTGCTCGAGCTCGGCCAGGCGGGCGGCGGCGGCGGACACGGGCCCGGCGCCGTCCAGGGTCGCGGCGACCACGCTCTGGCCCCGCATGTCGCCGACGTCCTGGCTGAAGTAGCCGACCGTGGTGCCCTTATCGACCATGACCTGACCGGCGTCAGGGTCCTCTTCCTTCACGATCATCCGGAAGATGGTCGACTTCCCGGCCCCGTTCGGCCCGACCAGGCCCACGCGGTCCCCTCGGAAGACCGCGAACGAGGCGTCGGCGAACAAGATCTGCTTGCCGTGCTGCTTGGCGACCGAGTCGAGGCGGAGCATGGGGCGGGGCCGTTTGACACGGGTCTGGGCCAAAGTCGAGCAACCCGGCGAAATAGCAGCGCTTGACGGGACCTGCTTGGCCAGCTAAGTAAGGAGCGTCTAACCCTGACGCATACGTAAGGGTCATTCCGCGTACGACAGAGTCCCAATGCCTCGCAGAGTCCGCCTGAACGTCGCGTCGGCCCCGGCGCCGAAGCCTCGCTCGCCTCTGGCTGAGCCGCCGGTGGAGGAGCTGGGCGTCAGCCCCGACACGGTGCTGCTGGTGGGCGATCTGGCGAAGTCCACCGGCAAGACCGTGCGCGCCATTCACCTCTACGAAGACCTCGGCTTGCTCAGGCCGCACGAGCGCAGCAAGGGGCGCTATCGCCTGTTCGGGCCCGACGCGCTGGTGCGCGTGCGCTGGATCACCAAGCTCCAGTCGCTCGGCTTCTCGCTGTCGGAGATCCAGGAGCTGGTGAAGGCGCAGGGCGACTCGGAGAGCGCGAAGCTCGCAGCGAGCCGTCTCTCGGAAGTGTACCTGGCGAAGCTGGCGGAGACGCGCGCGAAGCTCGACGAGCTCGGGCAGCTCGAGCGCGAGCTGGTCGAGAGCCTGAACTACTTGAACGCCTGCGGGTCCGCTTGCGAGCCGCGCGTGCCGGTGCACGCGTGTCCGACTTGCGAGCGCCACAGCGAGGACGGTGCGCCGGACCTGGTCGCGGGCGCGCAGACACACTGATCATGGCCTTGAAGCTCCCCATCTACATGGACAACCACGCCACGACGCGCGTCGACCCGCGCGTGGTGAAGGCGATGCTGCCCTTCTTCGACGAGACCTACGGCAACGCCGCCAGCCGCACCCACGCCTTCGGCTGGGCCGCGGAAGCGGCAGTCGAGGACGCGCGCGACGGCATCGCGGGCCTGATCCACGCCGAGAGCGGCAAGGAGATCGTGTTCACCTCGGGCGCTACCGAGAGCGACAACCTCGCCATCAAGGGCGTCGCCGAGTACTACAAGTCGAAGGGCAACCACATCGTCACCACGGTCATCGAGCACAAGGCCGTGCTCGACTCGTGCAAGCGCCTGGAGAAGCAGGGCTACGAGGTGACCTACCTTCCAGTCGGCAAGGACGGGCTGGTCGACCCGGACGACGTTCGCCGCGCGCTGACCGACAAGACCATCTTGGTGAGTGTGATGCTCGCCAACAACGAGGTCGGGACCATCCAGCCCATCGCCGAGATCGGCAAGATCACCCGCGAGAAGGGCGTGCTCCTGCACAGCGACGCCGTGCAAGGTATCGGCAAGACCGACTTCGACGTGCGTGCGATGAACGTGGACCTGGCGTCGCTCACGGCCCACAAGATCTACGGCCCGAAGGGCGTCGGCGCGCTCTACGTGCGGCGCAGCAAGCCCCGCGTGCGCCTGGTGGCGCAGATGGACGGCGGCGGGCACGAGCGTGGCAACCGTTCCGGCACGCTGAACGTGCCCGGTATCGTCGGCTTCGCCAAGGCCTGCGAGATCCTGAAGCACGAGGCCTCAGTCGAGAACCAGCGCATCCGCGTGCTGCGTGATCGGCTCCATCGCGGCATCACCTCGGTGATGGAGGAGGTGGTGCTGAACGGTCACCCGGAGAAGCGGCTGCCAGGAAACCTGAACCTGTCGTTCTCCTTCGTGGAGGGCGAGGGGCTGATGATGGCCATCAAGGACGTGGCCGTCTCCAGCGGCTCGGCCTGCACCAGCGCGAGCCTCGAGCCGAGCTACGTGCTGCGCGCGATGGGCCTCGACGAGGAGCTCGCCCACTCGAGCATCCGCTTCGGCCTCGGGCGCTTCAACACCGAGGAAGAGGTGGACTACGTCGTCGACCTGGTCGTCTCCAGGGTGAAGAAGCTCCGCGACATGTCGCCGCTCTACGAGATGTTCAAAGACGGCGTGGACTTGAAGAGTATCCAGTGGGTGCCCCACTGAGCCGGATGCGAAGGTTTTCCCATGGCCTACAGCGACAAAGTCATCGAGCACTACGAGAACCCGAAGAACGTCGGGGTCCTGGACAAGGACGACCCGAACGTCGGCACCGGCCTGGTGGGCGCACCGGCGTGCGGTGACGTGATGCGCCTGCAGATCAAGGTCAACGACTCCGGCGTGATCGAGGACGCCAAGTTCAAGACCTTCGGCTGCGGCTCGGCCATCGCGTCGAGCTCGCTGGCCACCGAGTGGATCAAGGGCAAGCACATCGACGAGGCGGCCAGCATCCAGAACAGCCAGATCGCCGAGGAGCTGAACCTGCCTCCGGTGAAGATCCACTGCTCGGTGCTGGCCGAGGACGCCATCAAGAGCGCCATCGAGGATTTCCGGCAGAAGCGTGCGGCGAAGAAGGCGCTGGAACAGCCGGCGCCCGCGGCGGGGGCCGAGGCCGGCGTGAACGCGGAATGACGCCATGATGACCATGAGCAGCGAGCCCGCCCCGAAGACCGTCGACGCACCGGACAAGGACCGGAAGCTGTCGATCACCATCACCGACAAGGCCGTGGCCTTCGCGCGCGAGAAGCTCGCGAAGCGCGGCACGCCGGACGCGGCCATCCGGCTGGGCATCAAGGGGGGAGGTTGCTCGGGCTTCAGCTACGTGATCGCGTTCGAGGACGAGCCGCCGCGGGAGCGCGATCGCGTCTTCGAGGCGGATGGCGTGCGCTTCGTCGTCGACAAGAAGAGCCTGATCTACCTGGCGGGCTCCGCCCTCGATTTCGAGAAGACGCTGATGTTCCAGGGCTTCAAGTTCCGGAACCCGAACGAGGCCACGAGCTGCGGCTGCGGGCACTCGTTCACCGTGAAGTGAGGGGCGCCCCGCGCGCTCGCGCCCGATGCAGGACCCGTTCGAGACCCTGGGCCTTCCGGCCGATTTCGACCTCGACTTGGGCGAGGCAGAGAAGCGGCACCGCGACCTGAGCCGCGCGCTCCACCCCGACCGCTTCGCGCAGAGCACGCCGGCGGAGCGCCGCGCGGCGCTCGGCAAGGCCATCGAGGTGAACGAGGCTTGGCGCTCGGTGCGGGATCCGGTCCGGCGTGGTGAGGCGCTGCTTCGCAAGATGGGCATCCAGGTCGACGAGGGTCAGGAGCCCAAGCCGAACCCCGAGCTTCTGATGGAGATGATGGAGAAGCGCGAGGAGCTCTCGCGCGCCGGCCGGCAGCACGACGCCGAGCGGCTGGGCGCGCTGGTCGTGGAGATGAAGGCGCGCGAGGCCAAGGCCACCGCGGCGCTCGCCGCCGAGTTTCGGCTGGCGGGGGCCAACGGTGGCCCACGAGCCCACGCGCAGGCGCTGCTCCGTGGCCTGGGCGAGCTGCGCTACTACCGACGCTTCTTGGACGAGGCTCTGGTGCTCGAAGACGAGATCTCCTGACCATGGTCCTGCTCGACATCTTCGACCCCAAGGCGCCGCCGAAGCCCATCGGCATCGACCTCGGCACCACCAACAGCATCGTGGCGCACGTGCGGGACGAGCGCCCCGTGGCGCTCACCACCTGCGACGGCACGGCGCTCCTGCCCAGCGTGGTGTACTACGGCGATCACGGCAACGTGGTGGTCGGCGCCTCCGCCAAGGCCTACGCCACGCTGCGCCCCGAGCAGACGCTCGCGAGCGTGAAGCGCTTCATGGGGCGCGGCGCCGACGACCCCGAGACCGCGCGCCTGGGCACGCATCGCTTCAAGCCGCCGGCGAACGCCGACGACGCCAAGGTGGTGCGCTTCGACGTGGGCGGAGCGCGCGTCGTCACGCCCGTCGAAGCCAGCGCGGAAATCCTGAAGAGCTTGAGGCAGAGCGCCGTGGATCAGCTGGGCGCCATCGGCGGCGCGGTGGTGACCGTGCCTGCGTACTTCGACGACGCGCAGCGCCAGGCCACCAAGGACGCCGGACGCCTGGCGGGGCTCGAGGTGCTCCGGCTCTTGAACGAGCCCACGGCGGCGGCGCTGGCCTACGGGCTCGACAAGAAGCAGAACGGTCTGTTCGCGGTCTACGACCTGGGCGGTGGGACCTTCGACATCACCATCCTCTGGCTCGAGGACGGAGTGTTCCAGGTGAAGAGCACGGGCGGTGACAGCGCGCTCGGCGGCGACGACATGGACCGCCTGGTCGCCGAGGAGATGCTGTCGGCGATGGGGGCCGCGGCGCGCACTCCGGAGCTCATCGGTCTCGCCCTGGACGCCGCGCGCAAGGCGAAGCACGGCCTGACGGACGCGCCGGAGGTGGCCGTCGAGTTGCCGAAGCGCGGTGGCGGGGCGGTGGAGTACCGACTCGCGCGCGCGCATTTCGACGCGCTGATTCAGCCGCTGCTCGAGCGCACGGGTCGCGCCTGCCGGCGCGCGCTCCGGGACGCGGGGGTGGAGGCGCCGGCCCTCGACGGCGTGATCTTGGTGGGGGGCTCCACGCGAGTGCCGCGCGTACGGGGCTACGTGAGGGAGATCTTCGGCAAGGAACCGCTCGGCGACATCGACCCGGATCTGGTGGTCGCGTACGGCGCGGCGGTTCAGGCGCAGCTGCTCGCCGACGCGAGCGACGAAGTGCTGCTGCTCGACGTGCTCCCGCTCTCGCTCGGCGTCGAGACGATGGGCGGCGGCGTGGACAAAGTGCTGCCGCGTAACACCACGATCCCCGCGGGTGCGCGCTCGACCTTCACCACCTACGCGGACAACCAGACCGGGTTCGAGATCCACGTGGTGCAGGGGGAGCGCGAGCTGGCAAGAGACTGCCGCTCGCTCGCGCGCTTCACGCTGAAAGGCATTCCGCCCATGCCCGCGGGAGTGGCGCGGCTCGAGATCAGCTTCAACGTGGACGAGAACAACCTGCTCGCGGTCGAGGCCAAGGAGCTGACGACGGGGATCCGCCAGGAGATCCAGGTCAAGCCGAGCTACGGCCTGACGGACGAGCAAGTGGAGGCGATGTTGCTCGACGCCCTCGATCACGGCGAGGAGGACTTCGAGGCTCGGCGCTTGGCCGACGCCAAGGTCGAGGCCTCGCGCATGTTGCTCGCGACGCGGAAGGCGCTGGCGGCCGATGCCGATCTGCTCTCGGCGGACGAGCGCGCGCGGGTCGAAGCAGCGGCGGCCGAGCTCGAGCGGGCCATCTCCGCCGCGGACAGGGTCGCCGCGCTGCAGATGCGCATCGATGTCCTCGACGATGCGACCCACGACTGGGCGGGGCGACGCATGAACCGCGCCATCCAGAGCGCCATCGGCGGCAAGAGCGTCGAGGCCGTCGGTGCCACGGTCGAGCACGCGCGCGGGGTCGAGGCGCACCTGGTGGAGCACGGCGCGCTCCCGGCGAAGGAAGGCTGATGGCGACGATCCGCTTCATCGAGCAGGGTATCGAGGTCGAGGTGCCGCTCGGCACCAGCGTGCTCGCGGCGGCGCAGAAGGCCCATGCCCCGGAGGGCTCCGCTTGCGGCGGCGTGTGCGCCTGCTCGAGCTGCCACGTCTACGTGGAGAAGGGTGCCGAGCTCCTGAGCGAGGCCCAGGAGAAGGAAGAGGACATCCTCGACAAGGCCTTCGACGTGAGGATGAGCTCGCGCCTGGGCTGCCAGGCGAAGCTCGCGCGCGAAGGCGTCGTCGAAGTGAGGATCAGCAAGGAGAGCTTGGACGCCTTCTACAACGAGCACCCGGACGTGCCGCGGCCCGCGTAGGTCCGCTACATCGACTCGCGGATGGCGGTCGACGCGAGCTCCTCGGCGGCGGGCTCCGCGCACATCAGGGACTCCGGCTTCTCCGGGGCCGTGGGGCGCCTCACGGCCTCGAACACTCGGGCGCGGAGCTTCGAGCCGGCCTCGAGCAGCTCCTTGCCCGCTTCCTTCGCTGGGCCGGTGGCGACGATGGCCTTCACGTGCTCGAGAGCGGTCTTCTTCCCGAGGGGCACGAAGGCGAAGCCGAGCAGCGCGAACAGCCCCACCCCGAGCTCGAGCACGCGGCGACCGACCCGGGTGATCACGGCGACGAAGGTAGCCGCCTGCGCAGTGCAAACCGAACTTCGCGGGGACGCAGGTGCGTCACTTCACGATGACGCCTTCGGGCGAGTCGTTGCACACGCTGACCTCCAGCAGCACGCCGAGGAGCGCGCGCTCCTGGGGCGTCAGCTCTAGCGAGAAGGGCTCGGTGTGGTAGGTGCTGAACAGCACGCGTCCGCAGCCGTGCTCGAAGCTGACGGTGGCAGGGCGGGCGGGGGCGTTCTGCTTGGAGCCGTTCACCCAGACCCGAGGGGTCACCGACGCCACAGGCTGGACGGAGCTGATGCTCGTGTAGTTCTTCTGGAGCGTGAAGCTCGAGAGCCCCTGGGCTCCCATCCACGCGCCGAGGCCCGTGTCCGCGATCACGGCCGCGGCGTCGTAGGGCAAGTGCCCGCAGCCGGAGCAGGCCGTGCTCGTCGCGCCGTCGAAGCTCACGAAGCCCGGGAACGCGCGCGCGATGAAGTCGTAGTGCCAGTCCGTCACGTACAGGCGCCCGCCGGCGCCGACGAACGCGCGGAGGTTCTCCTGGATCGTCGCGTCGGCGGACAAATCGACGTTCGGCGCCGGCTGCGTGAAGTCACCGCAGGGCAAGAACACGATGTGACGACCGGAGAGCTGCTGCTCGTCACCGAGGAAGGCCTTGGCAGCGACGCCGATGAGCGGGCTGTGCACGATCTCGATGGCCTCCGGGGCGATGCCGAGCTTCTCGAGCGAAGCCTCGATCTCGTCGTACGCCCCGCGCACCACGGTCATGCGTGGGACGTCGTCACCGGCCGCGGTGTCGGTCTTGGGCGGCAACGTGGTGAGTGTCGCGGGCAGCGTCAGCTCGCCCTTGGACACGTAGATCTCGCGGACGCGTCGGAAGCCGCCCTTCTGCACGACCAGGTACTGCGCGCCCGTGGCCACGGGAGCCAGCTCGAACGCACCCTTGGCATCGCTCAGCGCGTACGGCGTTCCAGGCGCGAGCTTCACACACGCGTCGCAGTACACCTGGGCAGGGATCGGAGCGGGCTTGACCGGCGTGAGGTAGAGCAGCGCGCCGGCGATCGGTACGCTGCCATTGGGGGCGAAGACGCTGCCGCGCAGCGTGCCCACCGCCTCGGGCGCGGACGGCAGCACGCCGCTGTCCAGGTCGAGGCCCGGTGGGGGAGTCGATCCGGCTTCGGGGCTCGGGGATCCGGTGGAGGGGGCAGGGGCTGGGGCGCCCGCGGGCTCGGGCGCGTCCGGGGCGGCGGCGCAGCCCGATGCGAGCAGGAAGAGGGCGAGGCAGTACTGGCGTGTCATGGGCGCGGAAGCTACGCTCCGAGCCGCGCCGCATGACCTTACATGAGCCTTACATCGTGGGCAGGGAGGCCGAGCGCGAACGGCTCCGCCGCGCCGCCGAGCAGGGGGGGCTCGTGACCCTGGTCGGACCGCCGGGGGTCGGCAAGTCGGCGCTGGCGCGCGCCTTCGCGCGGCAGGTCTCGGTCGACTACGTCGGGCTCGACGGGGCGCGCGACGTCGCCGGGCTCGCCGCCGCGATCGAGCGGTCACTGGGAGCGCACGGCGACCGGCCCGAAGCGCTCGCGTTCGCGCTGGCGCGACGACGCCGGACGGTGGTCTTCGACGACGCGGACGACGTGCGTGCCCCGCTCGGGGATCTGGTCACGAGGTGGCTCGCGCTCGCGCCGGGGAGCGCCTGCGTGGTCACCAGCGTGCGTCGACTCGGGCTCGAGCGGGAGCGGCTGATGCGTCTCGAGCCGTTCCGCGCGCCACCCGAGGACGAGGACGACGACGCCGTCCGATTGTTCCGCAGCGAGCTCGAGCGACGCCTGATGGGCCGTCCGGCGCCGGCGACGTTCGAGGCCGTGGCGCGCGTCGTGTCTCGGGTCGAGGGGCTGCCGCTCGCCATCTTGCGCGCCGCGGCGCTGGCCTCCGTCGTCGGCGTCGAGGCCGTCGAACGACTGCTCGAGTCCGACGCCCTGCTGGACGCGCCGAGCGACGAGCGCCTGAGCCGCTCGCGCCACCACACGCTGCGCCAGGCGTTCGACGCGCTCTGGCGCACGGCCGAGACGACCGAGCTCCGCCGACACGCGGCGGCCCTCGCGCTGCTCTCTCCGCCCTTCAGCCTCGAGTCCGCGGCGGCGATCACTGGAGCCGAACCGCTCGCTGCCGTCGAGCTCCTGCGGCAGCTGGAGGAGCGCTCGCTGGTGCTCGCGGACGGCGCCTCTCCGCCGGGTTTCCAGCTGTTCGGTCCGGTGCGCGCGCGCGCGCGCGACCTTCCGGATTTCGGGCGCGCCGCAGCCACGCGCCGCATGGTCGACTTCTTCGCGGGAAGGGTCGACGGCAGTCATGCGAGCGGAGTGCGCCTGACGGAGGTGGCCGGGGCACGAGAGCACGATTCGGCGCGCGCCGCCCTCGAGCACGCGCTCGCTCTCCGCCGCTACGACCAGGCCGCGCTGATCGCCATCGGTCTCGGGCCTCGTCACTTGTCACGGGGCCCGCTGGACGAGTACGCGCGAGTGCTCGGGGACTTGGGGCGGCGCTGGAAGAAGCTCCCGCGAGCTCGCGCTGGAGCGCTGGCGCTGCTCGAAGGGCTGGCGCTGCTGTTCAGCGGCCAGCGCGAGCAGTCCATCCTTCCGTTCGGGCGCGCTGCGCGTCTGGCCGCCCCCGCGGACCGCTTGACCGCGGAGAGCTACCTCGGCCTGGTGCACGGCTTGGGCGGCGACTTCCGCCGCGCACGCCGGCACCTGACTCGGGCGCGGGCTGCTGGCGGAGCGCGGCTCGAGCCGGACGTGGAGGCGCGGATCCTGAAGAACGCCGCCAACGTTCTGGCGGAGGAAGGCGGCAAGGACGCGCTCGAGGTCATCGCCCGCGCCTGCGCGTGCTTCAGACGCGCGGGCGACGTCCGGGGGGAAGGGTTCATGCTGCTGCTCCGCGCCTCGGTGTGGGTCGACCACGGCCAGCTCGAGCACGCGGGCGAAGCAGCGCGGGAGGCCATCGAGCTCCTGGCGCGGGCCGGCGACGTCCGATCGCTGGCGTGGGCCGACTGCATCCTGGCGACAGTCGATCGCGACTCGGGGAGGCCGGAGCTCGCCCGTGAGGGGTACCAGCGGGCCGCGCAGGGGCTGCGCGGCGTCGGCGACGAGCAGACCAGGGGCATCGTGCTCGAAATGTGGGCGACGTTGGAGCTGTCGCAGCAAGCGGCGCTCACAGCCGTCGAGCTGTGCCGCGAGGCCAGCGTACTTCTGGAGCGCGCCGGCGATCACGAGCACCTGGCGATGACGTCGGCCTTGCTCGGCGCGGCGTACGCCATGCAAGGGCAGCTCGAAATGGCCGAGGCCGAGCTCGCGCGTGCACGGCAGATCCTCCCGCGGCGTGGTCGGGCCGCCCGACGCTGGGCGCTCCGGTTGCTGGGCCTCGCCACCGCGACGCCCGAGGAGAGGGAAGCGGCGCTGGCATTGCCTGCCGCCGACAGCGAGGAGACGCGGAGCGCGCTCCGCGTGCTCGCGGCGGTCGGCCATCGAACGCTTCCGCCGCCGGAGGAGAAGGTCCTGCACGTGGCCACCGACGCGAGCTGGCTGGTCGGTCCGGAAGGCACGCGCCTCGACCTCCGCACGCGGCCCGTCGCCCGACGCCTCATGGAGATCCTGATTCAGTCGCGCGAGCGCGCGCCAGGCACGTCGCTGCCTGCCACCCGTCTGATCAAGCACGCCTGGCCGAACCAGCAGATCCGCGGCGAGGCCGCGTCGAATCGGCTCTACGTGGCGCTCAGCCGCCTGCGCCGCATGGGGCTCGAGAGCGCGATCGAGTCCGGCCCGGATGGCTATCGCATCGACCGGAGGATCTCCGTCGTGCGTGTGCCGGTCGTCAGCTCTTCCCGCTGAGCTTCAGCACGCGCTCCACGAGCTCGCCGCTGAACGTGCCCTGCCCGAGCTGCTTCAGTGCGGGCACGATGACCTTGCGCCACTCCTCGCGATCCGCGCTCGAGAGGTCCACGACGGTCATCTTCTTCGAGATGCGCGTGAACGCCTGAGCGTCTGCCTTGCGCACGCGGTCCTTGTTCACCTCGGCGGCCCGCTTCTGCAGATCCCAGAAGATGGTCTGGAGGTCCTTCGGCAGGCCCTCCAGGGCCTTCTTGCGGAACACGGTGCCGCCGACGGCGCACACGCTGGCCGTGGAGGAGACGTGGTCCAGAAACGGCGTCCACTGTAGCTGCTCTGCCGCGAGGGCCGGGGCGTTCAGCGCCTCGATCTTCCCTGCGCGGAGCGCGGGCAGCACCTCCGGCGGCGAGAGCGGCGTGGGCACCACGCCGCCGATGGCGGTGTAGATGGCCGGTCCAATGGGCTCGTTGCGCCACACCAGCGGCCGTCGCCCCTTCAGATCGCCCGGGCGTCGCAGCTCGAAGCCCTTCGTCCACTGGCGGACCAGCCCGAGGTCGCCCCAACCGACGACGATGAAGCCCTCCTTCTCGAAGCGCTTCTCCAGCTCCGGGGCCACGTCGGCGCGCACCTTGTCGAGCAGGTCCCACGAATCGACCACGCCGGGCAGCTGGAGCACGAGCACGTCCTTCGTGATGCGTGACATCCCGACGGAGGTGAGCGCGGCGCCGTCGAGGGAGCCGGTCTTCATCTTGGACACCATGGTGTCCTCGTTGCCCTGTGACGCGTTGTAGTAGACCTCGAGCTCGAGCTGGCCGTTGCTCTTCTTCGACAGCGCTTTCTGCCAGACCTTGAAGACCTTGCCCCAGGTCGAGTTCTTCGGCGCCAGGCTCGCGACCCGGAGCTTGTGGGTGTCCGCGCGGCTCGGCGCGGCCACGAACAGGCAGGCGATGACGGCGAGGACGGCGGCAGCGATGCGCATGCTGGGCCTCACGCGGGCGGCTTGATGGGCGCGCACGTGCTGACGCCGGCGCCGACGATGGCGAAGGACTCGGTCTTCTTCTTCACGGTGCTCTTGGCGGCAGGGTCGTACTGGTAGACGTCGGTCGACGTGCCGGGGCCGATGAACAGCCAGAAGCTCCCACCCCAGAAGGCGAAAGCGAAGTTCGAGCCGCCGGGGCTGCTCGTGATCTGGGTCTGCTGAGCTTGCGACAGGATCTTGGCGTTGCTCTTGTCGATCTGAGCCACGACCCACGGGTTGCCCTCGAAGGCGCCGAAGAGCTTCCCGTCGCCGGTGCCGGTGAGCTCGGCCCTCGCGTCGAGCTGGTCGTACATGCCGACCGGGGTGAGCACCAGCGACTGAGTGTCGATGACGCCGAGGCCCGTGGTCCCGCCGAGCAGGTCGATCTGACTGACGAACAG
>Ga0233425_10006449_pt1 | contig 17388 bp, 10 predicted proteins | sample Watercolumn_Towu_2_FD_181712 | JGI IMG/M metagenome (GOLD analysis project Ga0233425, IMG submission 181712) | Freshwater microbial communities from Lake Towuti, South Sulawesi, Indonesia - Watercolumn_Towuti2014_140_MG | ecosystem: Environmental > Aquatic > Freshwater > Lake | place... | reverse complement strand
ACCTGGGGGTACGACTACTGCAGGGGGGGGCGTTCCGACGGACTTCCGCTCCCCAAGCCTCGGAATGCGACGCGCGACGCTCATGAGGCCCTCCCATAATTGATGACGGATGAGATGATGGTCACCCAGTCGTGCGGGGGACGTCAAGGGTGAGCAAAGGCCGGATTACTCGACGAGGCGGAAGGCTTCGGCGGTCCCGTCGGCACCTGAGGTCCCACTCTGGCCGGGCGAGAAGCCACCCGGTCCACCGCGGCCTCCGGCCGGGAGCCCCTCGACGTGGTTGGCGCTCTCGAGAGCGTCGCGATAGGCCCTGGCCCCCGCTCCTGATGCGATGACGTGGAACCCGCTGACGCTGCCGCCGCACCCGCCGCCGCCGCCACCGCCGTCGCCGCCGTCGCCGCCGTCGCCGCCGCGCCCGCCGCGCCGCGAGCACCAGAAGGCCGTGCCTCCGCCCAGGCCGCCGTGGCCCGCGCTCCCGCCCGCCGCTCCGATCCCGCCCGGTCCGCCGTTGCCGGCCACCGAGGCCACGACCGCGACGCCTTCGCACCGGGGTCCCTCGGCCGTTCCAGGTGGGAGACGGACAGCGACACCGATCGAGCTGCCCGCGCCGTCACCGCCCGAAGCGCGCGGTGCCCCGCAACCTCCGGACCCGCCGCCGCCGCCCGATCCGCCCAGTGCGTCGGCGCACCCGACGACCCCGGAGATGACGTCGTACCCGGCGCCACAAGACCCGCCGCCGCCACCACCTCCGTCCCTGCCGACCTCTCCGTCGCCGCCGGGGCCGGATGTCCAGATGCCGGTCGCGGGGGTGAAGACACCCCCCGGATCGGAGCAGCCCGAGCCGCCGTCGCCGCTCTCGCCGCGGCTGCCGTCCTCGCCGTTCTCGCCCACGCGGGCCAGGGTCGGGTTGTCGTCGCAGAAGCTGCAGGTGTCGCGGTCCGTCGGGGCGTTGTAGGTCGACGCCCCGCCGCTGCCGCCGCCCGGGCCCATGCCGTCCTCGCCCGGCGGGTTCGGGACCGCGGCGGCGAGCACGGCGTCCATGTCGCACTCGTCGCCGACCATGAAGTCGGTGCACCCGCCGTTGCCGCACGGCGCACCCACGCGGCACCTCCCGTCCACGCAGACGGCGTCGCCGCCACCGCCGCCGTCGACCGCGGTGCTCGTTCCGGCGCAGGTGTGCCGTCCGCCATCGCCACCAGGAACGGAGTCCGTCGTGCAGTCGGGAGACTCGGTCGGGAACCCGTCGGCCCCGTCGCGGCCGCGGTCGCCGTCGAGCTCGAGCAAGGACGACAGCCCCCACTCGGCGAGGTTGTCGGACGAATCGGCGCCGGGGCGTCCGTCGGCGCCTCGTCCGGAGAACACCACGAGGTCCACGAGCTCCACGGCCGACGTGCACCCGTCGAGGTAGACGGCGGTGCTGCCGGCGCCGGGCACGACGGCGTCGCTGCCCATGATGGTCATTCCGCCGACGACCGCGTGCGCGGTCACGCCATGGCAGGTGAGCACCGGCGTTCCGTACAGGCCGTCGCGGGGTTGGAGCTCGGTGGGGTAGAGCGCGGGATCGCGGTCGGTGAAGTCCGCCGCGTAACCGCCGTAGACCTCGACGCCGCCGACCACCTCGAGCCGCTCCTGGAAGATGCCGCCCGTGACGACGACGGTCTTGTCGAGCCTGGCGGCGAGATCGGTGCCCTCCGCGATGGTCCGGAGCGGGTCGATGAGCGTCCCGTCGGCGTCGTGGCTCCCCCAGGTCGCGACGAACACGAACTCGTCCGAGGAGTCGATCTCCCCGTCGCAGTCCGCGTCCACGCCGAGGCGGCTCGGCGGCCACGTCCCGACGCCGTACTCGCACTCGCACCCGTTGGACCGGACGAGGTCGATGTCGGCAAAACCGTCCTCGCAGTCCTCCATGCAGATCGGGCTCCCGTCCTCCACCACACAGGACGCCTCGTAGTGCGGCCCGGACGGCGCGCAGGGCGCGTTGCACTCGCCGCAGTGGTCGATGTGCACGTACCGGCCCGCGTCGTCGATGAAGTCCTCGTCGGAGCTCCCGTCGCAGTCGTCGTCCTCGCCGTTGCAGATCTCGTCGAAGGCCGGCTCGCAGATCGTCAGCTCCCCGTCGGCGCAGAGCTGGCGGCCAGCGCACGCCGCGCTCGCGGTCTGGAGCAGGCACGCGAAGGCGACCCCCTCGGCCTCGGGTGTACATGCGCACGAGCCGGTCTCGGGACGGCACTCGCCGCCCGCGCACTCGTAGCCCTCGGGGCAGCCGTCGTCGCACGGCCGCATGCAGCGGAGCGAGCCGCCCACCTCGAGACATGTCGCCCCGGGCTGGAAGATCGAGCAGTCCTCGTCGTTCGCGCACGGCAGGCAGAGCACCTCGACGTCCGGGACGCAGGCCCGGTTGAACAGGTGGAACCCGTCCTCACAGGCCACGGCGAAGCACCCGTACGAATCGGCGTGCGGGGCGCACTCGACCTCGGTCGCGTGCGGGTGGACGTCGGCGCACCTCACGCCGCAGGCCCCGCAGTCGTCGAGCTCGAAGTAGCCACCCTCCTCGTCGCGGAAGTCCTCGTCGATCTGCCCGTCGCAGTCGTCGTCCTGGTAATTGCAGACCTCCTCGAGCCCGCACGGGGTGTGCTCGGCGCACCCCCCGACGAGGATCGAGACCACGAGCAGCGCCCTACCTGACCAGCACATCTTCGCTCGCTCCATCGATTCCCTCGTCTCCGGCTCGCGGCCCGCCGCCGCCGTCGCCACCTTCGCCCGGGCTGGTCGAGGTCACGGTGCACGCCGCTCGATACTCCTCCTCGATGGCCGGGCGCGAGGAGGTGGCGCCGTTCAACCACAGGAGCACGCCGATCGACGAGCCCCCGCATCCGCCGCCTCCGCCGCCGCCCGGTCCGCCCGGTCCGCCCGCTCCGCCCCGGGCTCCGGGCGTCGGGCCCGCGAGCGACGGGTTCACCTGGTCCTCCCGCGGGATGTCGCCACCGCGTCCGCCCGGTCCGCCCGCGCCGCCGTCGCCGCCCGCGCCGCCACGCCCGCCCGCGCCGCCAATGCCCGCGGTGATCGTGACGTCCTCGAGCACGGGCGGGTCCACGGATCCGCCGGGTGCCGTGAAGCTGACGAGGATCCCGATCGACGGCCCGCCCGACGTGCCCGGCGTGCCGCCCGCGCCGCCGCAGCCGCCGCCGCCGCCACCGCCTCCGCCTCCGCCGAGGCCGTCGGCCCACTCGCAGTCCCAGTCGTACCAGTCCATGACGGCGCCGCCACCGGCGCCCCCGCCGCCGCCGCCGCACCCCGGCGTCCCGCGACCGCCGCTCGACGCGCCGCCGCCGGCCCACGACGTCCCGGCGATGATGCCGATCGGGTCGACGCAGGCGGCGCCGGCGGTCCCGGGCTCGCCCGGCGCCCCGTTTTCCCCGTCACCGGCATAGGCCATGTCGCCGGGCACGGTGAAGTCCGCGAGGCCGCAGCACACGACCTCGGGACAGCTCTCTCCGCCCTCGATCGGGCCGTGCGAGTCCACGCCACCGCGCCCGCCGTTGCCGCCGCCGAAGCCGTTACCGCTGCTGCCCGCGGCCTGGGACTCGGCGAACGCCGGGCAGTCGGCGCTCCCCCCGCGCCCGCCCGACACGTCCGTGCCGTCGCACACGCTCGCGCCGCCCTCCCCGCCGGCCACGGTGTTCACCGGGTCGGTCCACACGCAGGCGTGGGCCATGTCCTCCACCGCCGGCCTCGGGAGCGCGCCGTCGCCGGCCGGGCGGGCCGGGCTGGTCCCGGCCGCCCCGTCCGTGCCGTGCCGTCCCGGCGCGCCGTCGCCGGCCTCGACGCGAAGGTCGCGGAGCGTGACGGCGCTCGTGGAGTCGAGGATGACGACACCGTAGGCCGCGCTCGTGTCCGGCGGTGCGCCGGCACCGCGGACCAGGAGCCCTTCGACCCCGGTCGGCAGCTCCCTGGCGCCCTCGATGACGAGCGCGGCGCCGCCCGGTCCGGAGCCGTCAGCGGAGGCGTAGACAACGGTCACGTACATCTCCGGGTCCAGCCGGAGGAAGTCGCGGTAGTACCCGCCGTGGACCTGGACCCCCTCGGGCACGCGGAGCACCTCGCCGTAGTTGCCCGCGGCGACGAAGACGTGCGGCCGCGGGAAGTCGGTCTCGAGCGAGGCAGCGGCGACCTCGATCGCGGCGGCGATCGTCGCGACCGGGTAGTTGGGGGACCCCGGGTTGGTGTCGTCGCCGTCGGGCGCCACGTACACGCTGTCCTCCACCACGCCGTCGGCGCCGTCGCAGTTGACGTCGAGCGCGGGCCCCTCGGACGGCACCGGGCCGGCGTCATCGTCGAGCGAGGTGATCATGCACTCGCACCCGTCGGCGTAGATCAGGTTCGCGTCGACCTCGTCGCCGGGGTCGAGCCCGTCGAGGGTGTCCACGCACAGCAGCGTGCACCAGGGTCGGAACGGGTCGCCGCCGCAGGTCAGGTCGGGCGCGTCGGAGCAGTCCACGCCGCAGGCGCCGCAGTTGTGGATATCGGTGTAGACCCCGCGGTCGTCGGTGTACGGGTCGTCCACCACGCCGTTGCAGTCGTTGTCGAGCTCGTCGCAGACCTCGGCGTAGGCCTCGCAATCGTCCTGCACGCCGTCGTGGCAGCGCGCATGTCCGAGGCACTCGAGCTCGCCGTCCGGGCCGTAGATGGTGCAGGCCACCGTGAAGTCTCCCGATCCCGGGCCGCACCAGCAGCTCAAGCTCGGAGGCAGGCAATGACCGTCGATGCAGTCGTAGCCGGGAGGGCAGGGGACGCGGCAACTGATGGTGCACCGGAGCTCCTCACCGACGGGCTCGCACGTGGCGCCGTCAGCGGTCCCGCAGTCGAAGTCGTCGATGCAGGGCAGGCACAGGAAGTCGACCATCGGCACGCAACCGCCGGTCCGGGACGGAGCGTAGCCCTCGGCGCACTCGGTCGCCAGGCACAGAGGCGTCCCCTCGACATCCTGACAACTGGTGGCGAGCACCTCCGGAGCGTCGGGCACGCAGGGTGTGTCGCAGTCGCCGCAGTGCTCGTCGTGGATATACCGCCCCATCTCGTCCATCCAGGGCTCGTCGACCTCGCCGTCGAGGTCGTTGTCGACCCGGTCGCAGACCTCGGGGGCGGGATCGACGCTCGGCCGGTCCACCGCGTGCTCGTCCATCGGGGTCTTCGCCCCGCAGCCCGCGGCGACCAGACCGAGCCACACCAGGTGCAAGTATTTCGTGTTCATGAAAACCACCGTGGCAGCATACTTCACCAGCCCGGGCTTCGGCCACACGCCCATTCGACCGTCGGCTTCGCCGACAGGCTCGAGGCTTGAGACCTGAGGCTCGAGGTAGAGTCGTCGCGACTGGAGCTGGGAGCCTGAGCCTCCAGCCTCCAGCCTACAGCCTCCAGCCTCCGCCTACTCCGTCATCGTGTCGTCGAGCAGGTCCGGGAGCCAGACCGCGACGGCGTTGATCTCGCGCCGGTGCGGCGAGGCCACGATCCGGACCGGGACGCGCACCGCGGGGCAGGTCGTGTATCCCGTGAACGTGAGGTCGTCGATGTTCGCTCGGGCCGCGCAGATCCGGAAGCTGCTGCACCCCGCGGCGTCGAGGAGGAACCGGCCCAGCGCCGGCTCCGCGATGCCGACGACGTCCGTCGCGGTCCTCGCGTGGTTCTGGACCTCGATCATGACGACCTTGTCGCCGCGGATACGGGCGTGCAAGGCCGTGCCCGGCTCCCTGCTCGGCACGAGCCCGAGCGTCCCGTCCCGACCGACGCGGTAGTTCGTCGGGAGCTGCGTCTTGGCCCATCGGACCACGCCGGACGGTGGCGAGCCGATCAGGACCGGCCGCGAGGGATGGAAGACGCTCCGATCGAGAGCGCACTTCGACGGATGCGACGGCGCACGCGCCGCCGGGACGCCGTCCGTGGCGAGCCAGGCGATCGACGGTGTCCGGCACCCCGAGGCGACCACGATCGCCAGCGCCACGACGGAGAGCATCGAAAGACGGGGGTGTCGACTCGGCGCCATGGACCTCTTTGTTGCACCTGCGCTACATATATATGTGCATTTTCCGCTGGCGGATGCGAGAAAGGCGCACACGAGGTCGAGGGATGGCGGAGAAGTGGGAGACCGGCGACGGGGTCGTCACCGAGACCCGTCGCAAGACGCGACAGAAGACGCGCACACCCCGGATGTACCGCGTGCTCCTGCACAACGACGACTACACCACGCGGGAGTTCGTGGTGGACGTGCTGCGCTCGGTGTTCCACCGGTCGGAGACGGACGCGGTGGCGATCATGCTGAGCGTGCATCACAATGGAGTTGGCGTGGCCGGGACATACACGCTGGAGATCGCCGAGACCAAGGTGCACCTCGTCGAGAACATGGCCCGGACCCAGGGGTACCCGCTGCGCCTCTCGATAGAGCCGGAGGACTGAGTTGGCCGGACCCAGCATCACCCGCGAGCTGCGCAACACCCTGCGCAACGCGTTCCAGGAAGCCGCGACCGCGCGCCACGAGCACGTGACTCTCGAGCACCTGCTCTTGGCGCTGGTCGATGATGCGCAGGCGAGCATGGCGCTCGATGCGTGCGGGGCGAACCGCCGCCGCATGCGCCGCAAGCTCAACAAGTTCTTGAAGGAATCGATCCCCATCTATCCCGAGGGCATGGACGCCGAGCCGCAGCAGACCCTCGCGGTGAGCCGGGTGCTCCAGCGGGCCGCGATCCAGGCCATGAGCTCCGAGCGGCTCCGCATCAACGGCGCGCACCTGCTCATCCACATGCTCGAGGAGCCCGAGTCGCAGGCCGTGTTCCTGCTCGAGGAGGAAGGGGTCACCGAGCTGGCGCTCAAGCAGTTCGTGTCCCACGGCGCCACGGAGGGCGACTTCCCGCACACCGGCGGCGCCGGCGTGGACGAGGAAGACGAGCCGAAGCCCGACCCGCTCGAGGCGTACACCACGCGGCTCGTGGCCCTGGCCGCCGACGGCGCGCTCGACCCGCTCATCGGACGGGAGGACGAGATCCAGCGGACCCTCCAGGTGCTCTGCCGGCGCCGCAAGAACAGCCCGGTCTTCGTCGGCGAGGCCGGCGTGGGCAAGACCGCCATCGCCGAGGGGCTGGCGCAACGCATCCACGAGGGACGCGTCCCCGAGGTGCTCGCCGACTCGGAGATCTTCCTGCTCGATATGGGCGCGCTCCTCGCCGGCACGAAGTACCGCGGCCAGTTCGAGGAGCGGCTCAAGGGCGTGATCAACCGACTGGTCGAGACCGCGGGGGCGATCCTCTGCATCGATGAGATCCACAACGTCGTGGGCGCCGGCTCGACGACGGGGAGCACGATCGACGCGTCCAACATGCTCAAGCCCGTGCTGTCCTCGGGCAAGATCCGGTGCATGGGCTCGACCACGTTCCAGGACTACAAGAGCTCGTTCGAGCGCGACCGCGCCCTGGCGCGGCGGTTCCAGAAGATCGAGATCGCCGAGCCCTCGATCGACGACACCGTGAAGATCCTGCAGGGGCTGAGGAGCCGCTACGAGGAGCACCACGGCGTCAAGTACGACGACGAGGCGCTGGACGCGGCAGCCAAGCTCGCCGCGAAGCACATCGTCGAACGCTTCCTCCCCGACAAGGCCATCGACGTGATGGACGAGGCGGGCGCCCTCGACCAGATGCGGCCGAAGGACGAGCGGAACAACAGGGTCACGGTCACGGACGTGGAGCAAGTGGTGGCCCGCATGGCCCGTGTCCCCGTGGCCTCGGTCACCGCGCGCGACCGCGAGCACCTCCAGGAGCTCGAGCCCGAGCTGCGCAAGGTCATCTTCGGCCAGGACGAGTCGATCGAAAAAATCGTCCGGGCGATCAAGCTGGCGCGGGCCGGGCTGCGCGCGCCCGAGAAGCCGGTCGGCAGCTTCCTGTTCAGCGGCCCGACGGGCGTTGGCAAGACCGAGCTCGCGCGCCAGATCGCCAGGGTGCTGGGCGTGCCGCTGATCCGGTTCGACATGAGCGAGTACTCGGAGCGGCACTCGGTCTCGCGGCTCATCGGCGCGCCGCCGGGCTACGTGGGCTTCGACCAGGGCGGGCTGCTGACCGACAAGGTGCGGCAGAGCCCGTACTCCGTGGTCGTTCTCGACGAGATCGAGAAGGCCCACATGGACCTGTTCAACATCCTGCTCCAGGTCATGGACCACGCGACGCTGACCGACAACAACGGCCGCGAGGCGGACTTCCGGAACGTCATCCTGATCATGACCACCAACGCGGGCAGCGCGGAGATGGCGACCAACGCCATCGGGTTCGGCGCGCGCGCCGGCGTGGACCCCACGCGGGCCAAGGAGGTCATCGAGCGCACGTTCTCGCCCGAGTTCCGCAACCGGCTCGACGGCTGGATGCTGTTCAACGGCCTGCCCGAGGACGTGGTGCGCAAGATCGCGCGGAGAGAGGTCGAGCTCCTCGAGGGCCAGGTCGCCGAGAAGGGCGTGACCATCGAGCTGTCGGACGAGGCCGTGGCCTGGCTGGCGGAGCACGGCTACGAGCCGCAGTTCGGCGCTCGCCCCATGGCGCGCCTGGTCGAGCGCACCGTCAAGGTCCCCCTGGCGGAAGCCCTGCTCTTCGGCGACCTCCGGAACGGCGGCACGGTCCGTATCCACGTGAAGGACGGCGAGCTGAGCCTCGACTGCCGGGCGCGGAGCTGAGCTTCTCGACTCCTCTGTGCACTATACTTGGGTCATGGTCACGACGGCCGAGCACCTTCCGAGCTTCGACGAGCTTTACGCCCGGATAGAGCAGCTCCCCGAAGGGATCACGGGTGAGATCCTGGAGCCGGGTGTGCTCCACACCATACCGCGACCCGCGCGGGCGCACCGACTCGCTGCCGCCACGAGTGCCGATTCTCTCCGGGGCTTGAACCGCAACCTGGGCGGCACCGGCTGGTGGATCGAGGTCGAGGCCGAGATCATGCTCCTGGGCGACCGCCTCGTCGTGCCCGACCTCTCGGGCTGGCGAGTCGAGCGAGTCCCCGACCTCCCCGACGAGAACCCGCTCACCCTCGTCCCCGACTGGTGCTGCGAGGTCCTGTCGCCGAACACCATTCGCAAGGACCGTGTCCTCAAGCTCCCGCTGTACGTGGCGGCCGGCGTCGAGTGGGTCTGGCTTGTGGACCCGGCGGCACGCACCTTCGAGGTCTTCCGGACCGTCGATGGCCGCGCCGTCCTGACCCTCTCGTCCGGCGACGATGCCGCCATCACCCCGCCTCCCTTCGATATCGAGATTCCCCTGAAGGGATGGTGGCTGCCGGGTAGCGAGTGACCCCGCGGCTGTCGCCGACGTGTGCTCCGGGTCCTTGGTATTCTCTGAGAGTTGCGGGTGTGACAGGAGGTCGCGATGTGGAATCGGCGCCCCATGGTCCTCATTGGCGGGCTCGTGATCGGTCTGGTGGCGCCGGAGCTGTCACGAGCCGAGGACACTCCACGCGACACGCCAGCACGGATCGAGGATATCCGTGGTCTCCGGGTGTTCACCGACGAGCTTCACAGTGCCGTCGAACGGGCCCGGAGCTTCTCCGCGGTCGTGAGGGCTCTCCAGCGGCGGGAGGAGGATCTCGATCGTGAACGCCTGATCGGTGAGCACCAGCAGCGGCTGGCGGCTGATCTCGAGGCGCTCGACGAGGCGCGTCGCCTGGCCATCACAGCGCTCGAGGCGTTCGTCGCGGAGCATCACACCGACCCGGACCTCACACCCGACGCGCTGCTCCGGCTCGCTGTGCTCCTGCACGAGGACGCGAACGACCGCTCCACCGATGAGCTGGAGCGCTGGACGGCGCTCCTGGAGAGGCAACGGGCCGGAGAGACGATCGATCTCCCACCCGAACCCGTGACGGACACGTCGAGGTGCATCGACCTCACCCGGATGATCGTCCGTGATTTCTCTGAATACCGTCACATCGACGCAGCACTCTACTTGCTCGGGATCTGCCTCGGCGAGGCCGGCGAGATCGAAGAGGCGCGCAGCGCCTTCCAGCACCTCGTCTGTTCCAGCCGCTTCCAATACCACGGACCACCAGCGCCGGGTACGGCTCCGGCAGCGCCCTCTACCAGGCCTCCGGGCCGTTTCGTCGATCCGTACTCGAGCTGCACGCCCGTGGTCGAAGGGAGCCGCTTCGCCACGGAGGTGTGGTTCAGGATCGGCGAGTCCCATTTCGACTACGACCTCTCGTCCGAGGGGCTCGACCTGGCGATCGCCGCGTACCGCAACGCGGTGCGCGACCGGTCAAGCCGGGTCTACGCGATCACCGTGTACAAGCTCGCATGGTCGTTCTACCGCGCGAGCCGCTACCCGGAGGCCATCGAGCACTTCGTGGCGGTGGCGACGCTCGCTGACGAGCCAGGCGGTCGTCACCGGAGCCAGGTATCTTTGGTGCGTCGTGAGGCGATCACCTACCTGGGGTTCTGCTTCGCCGGGGACGACTGGGACATCGACGGGCGACCGGACGCGGTGCGTGGCATCGACCGGCTCCAGGACCCGACACTGCTGCCACAGGACCTCGAATTCACGCGTGAGGTTTACGTCGCGACCGCTGAGATATCCTACAACCTTGCGCGCTACGCCGACGCCATCGAGGTGTATGAGCTGATCCTCCGCCGCTGGCCGCTCGCGCTCGAGGCGCCACGACTCCTCGAAGGCATCGCCGCCGCGTACAACCGGGACTCGCGCTGGGACGATGCATCCACAGCGCACGAGCGGGTGATCGACTACGGGCCAGGGAGCGAGTGGCAGAACGCCCACGCGGCAGCACACCCAGACGTCGTCGCGGACGTGAACATGCTCATCCGCAACGTCCTGTACGACACCGCGGTCCTGCACCACCAGCGCGCGCAGCAGCTCCGTGAAGCTGCCATCGTGACGCGGAGCGATGAGCAGCTCCGGCGGGCGATCGAAGAGTTCGGACGGGCGGCCGAGGGATACCGCACCTTCCTCGGACGATACCCCCTGGACCCGGACGTGTACGAGATGACCTTCAACATGGCCGAGGCGTTCTTCTTCTCGGGACAGTACCGGGAAGCGGCCGATGCCTATGCCCGGGTCCGGGACTCCCTGCTCGACGGTCGCTTCCGGGACGACGCCGCTCGACGTGCGGCGAGGTCGCTCGAGCTGCTGCGGGAAGACGAGGCGCGGGATGGCGGCGAGGGAGGGGACAACGATGCGCCGTGACGTTCGGTTGACGGGGCCCCGATCGGCTGTGGTGGCCGCCATCTGCCTCTTTTCGGCGATGGCCTTCGAGTCGGCGGCTCGGGCTGAGGACTCCGGGGAGGGCATCATCCACCTCGAGGAGATCACCCTTGACGATGCAATCCAACTTCCGACCGTATTCTCCAACGTCGCCGCCTCCGGCGACGTCGCCCCGTCCCCTCCCGCGAAGACGTCGGGCGGCCGCCAGGACGTTCAACGCCAGTACGATGTGGCGTTCGATCGCTGGTCGAGAGCCGAGGAGCTCCGCCTGCGAGCTATCGAGGCTGCCAGGGTACGGCGCGACGACATTGACGCGCTCGCTACGGCTCCCGCGGCGCGGACGAAGCGGGCCGCCCCACCACTCCTGCATGAGCTCCGGAGCACCCGGCAAGATGAAGAGGGCGGGATGCCTGCCATCACCGTCATCGCTCTGCGTGGCTCCGCGAGGGACCTCGGTACCGTCCTCGAGGCCGCGCAACAGGCGGGGCGAGGCGTCGAGGCGTGCATGCGGTCGAACACCCCGGAGCTCACCGGACCCCTGCCCCTGTTACTGGAAGTGAACAGCGCCGGTCGCGTGACGTATGTCCGGGTCGTGGGGCCTGACCACGCGGCGGACCTCGGCAGGTGCATCGAGCCCATCCTCGGTGCGCTCCACTTTCCGGCCATCGAAGATCCTACCATCGCGACGTACATGGTGTTCTACCGTCTCTGGGTCGACCCTGCCGCGCCCATCGTCGAGGTGGCCCCTGTCGTGGAGTACGATAATGATCCGGGTGCTCCGTCGCCGCTTGCCGACGATCCCGAGCCAGCGGGCCCGTTCAATTCTGCGATCGCCCGACGACACATCGCCGCGAAGTTGATGAACGGTTTGAGGGCCTGCCACACGAGCGCGCTGCGTGATGAACCCGGTCTCGAAGGTCGCGTGACCGTCGATTACAATATCGGGAGGAGCGGACGCGTGATCGATGCTTCCCCTCGTGACAACAGACTGCCGGTCGATGTCGGGTCCTGCATCGTCGACCGATTGCGGATGCTGCGCTTCCCGCCGCCGGAGGGAGGGGCCATCACTCGCTCGTACACCTTCACCATCCATCCGTGATGTGAGTCGATGCTGGCGAGATGGGTTGAAAGGGTCCCGCCTCTATGGCTAAATCACGACAAAGGGGGATATAGATGAAAATGATCTGGCCCGTGCTCGTGCTTGGAGCGGTCGCCATGGGAGGGGCAGCGGGCTGTACTGTCTCATGCTGGGGCCCCGGTGGTGACTCGTCAGGTGGTGCATCGGGTGGTTCTCCCATACGTTCGGCATCCTTTGCCAAGGGCATCAACAACGAAGGACGACCCGTCAACCTGACCAAGACGTTCTTTTCCAATGAAACCATCTATTTGTCTGTAGTGATAAAAGGCCGGCCTACCTCGGGCTTCGTGGGTTTTACTTTCAGGAATAGCGTCCACTTGCTCGGGCAGGCCACGGCTGACATGGCCGAAGGAAACAAGGGTACGGTCTTCTCGTTCGGTCAGGACACCTATAGCTGGTGCAGATTCAACATTGGCCACCAGACCCTCCCTCTTGGGGATTACTTTATCGATGTGACCTACAACGGCGAGAAGGTCGGGACCTACTCTACCAGCATCGTTCCCCCGGCCAGCGCCACGCCGTCCAAGGTCCTTAGCGCTACCCTTTGCAAGGGGTACCAGGGCGACTTCATCCCGACGATGCCAACCAGGATCTTTGATCCGCCCGATGAGGTTTACTTGATCTTCCGGGCTGATCTGGGAATCGAAACCTGGGTTCAGGCTAATTGGTACATCAACGGTCAGCTCGCACCCGCTGGCACTAGGTCTTTCACGGCCCAAGAGAACGTGACTAACCGCGGGTTCAGCTTCTCTCTCCGGCCGACGAGCAGCTTGCCGGCTGGGCAGCACTACGTAGTGCTCACCATGAACGACCAGGAGGTGGGACGGTACGACTTTGTCACGAGCAGTCTCCCCGCCGACGTGCCACCGACGGGGGTTCCCCCGGTCGGGACGCCGCCCACTGCCAACCCATCGTCGATGTGACCTGACCGATTGTCGTCCCCGCGACTCCCCGATATCATCGCCTTCATCACTCGCAACCTCGGGTCGATCCGTCTGAGCACGGACCGAGCCCGTGACGGAGGTCGAAGATGGGTCATGTGTGGCGAAACCCGCTGGTGACGGCCCTCGTGACGCTGGTGTCCATGGCCGTGCTCGTGTGGTGCAACGGCGGCGGCGGCAGCGGTGACGAGTGCGGCGACGGCGCGCTGACCGGCGAGGAGACGTGCGACGACGGGAACACCGCCGACGGCGACGGCTGTTCGGCGACGTGCGCCCCCGAGGAGGGCTGGACCTGCGAGGGCGAGCCGAGCGTATGCGCGACGACCTGCGGCGACGGGCTGATCACCGGCGATGAAGCGTGCGACGACGGGAACGGCGACACTGGCGACGGGTGCGATGGCGAGTGCGCGATCGAGGAGGGGTGGATCTGCGAAGGTGAGCCGAGCGAGTGCACGCCTCCGGCGGTATGCGGTGACGGACAGGTCGCCGAGGGCGAGGAGTGCGACGACGGAAACGACGACGACGACGACGGGTGCTCCGGGTCGTGCGAGATCGAGGAGGGGTGGAGCTGCGAGGGCGAGCCGAGCGAGTGCAGCACCTCGTGCGGCGACGGGACGATCGCCGGAGACGAGGAGTGCGACGACGGGAACGACGACGGCGACGATGGCTGCTCCGGGACGTGCGAGATCGAGGAAGGGTGGAGCTGCGAGGGCGAGCCGAGCGAGTGCGAGGCCGGATGCGGCGACGGCATCGTGGCCGGTCCCGAGGAGTGCGACGACGGCGACCTCGATGATGGCGACGGGTGTAGCGGGTCGTGCGAGATCGAGGAAGGCTGGAGCTGCGAGGGCGAGCCGAGCGAGTGCGAGCCGGGCTGCGGCGACGGCATCGTGGCCGGCCCCGAGGCGTGCGACGACGGCAACGGGGACGACGACGACGGGTGCTCGGCGGCCTGCGAGATCGAGGAGGGATGGACCTGCACGGGCGAGCCGAGCGAGTGCGGCACCACTTGCGGCGACGGCGTGGTCGCCGGCGACGAGGCGTGCGACGACGAGAACGATGACGACGGCGACGGATGCTCGGCGGCTTGCACGGTGGAGGAGGGCTGGAGCTGCGAAGGCGAGCCGAGCGTATGCGAGGCCGGGTGTGGCGACGGCATCGTCGCGGGCGCCGAGGCGTGCGACGACGGCGATCTCGATGACGGCGATGGTTGCTCGGCGTCGTGCGAGATCGAGGAAGGATGGAGCTGCGCGGGCGAACCGAGCGTATGCGAGACGGGGTGCGGCGACGGGATCGTGGCCGGCGAGGAGGAGTGCGACGATTCCGACCTCGACGACGACGACGGGTGCTCTGGGGCGTGCGAGATCGAGGAGGGGTGGAGCTGCGAAGGGGAGCCGAGCGTGTGCGAGGCCGGTTGCGGCGACGGGATCGTGGCGGGTCCGGAGACGTGCGACGACGGCGGCTTCGACGACGGCGACGGATGCTCGGCGGCTTGCGCCGTCGAGGAGGGCTGGTCGTGCGACGGCGAGCCGAGCGCGTGCGACGAGGTCTGCGGAGACGGCCTGGTCGTCGGCGACGAGGAGTGCGACGACGACGGGACGGCCCCGGGTGACGGGTGCTCCGCCGCCTGCGCCTTCGAGGAGGGCTGGGCCTGCGAGGGTGAGCCCACCACCTGTGAGACGGTCTGCGGCGACGGCCTGATCGTCGGCGACGAGGAGTGCGACGACGACGGAACGGCCGCGGGTGACGGGTGCTCCGCCACCTGCGCCGTCGAGGATGGCTGGACCTGCGACGGTGCACCGAGCGCGTGCGACGAGGTCTGCGGCGACGGGATGATCGTCGGCGACGAGGAGTGCGACGACGACGGGACGGCCCCGGGCGACGGGTGCTCCGCCGCGTGTGCCGTCGAGGACGGCTGGACCTGCGCCGGCGCGCCGAGCGCGTGCGACGAGGTCTGCGGCGACGGGTTGATCGTCGGGGACGAGGAGTGCGACGACGACGACGCCGACGGCGGCGACGGGTGCGATCACTTCTGCACTCTCGAGCCGGGGTGGATCTGCGAGGGTGCTCCGACGACCTGCCGGTCGATCTGCGGCGACGGGCTCGTGGTCGGTGACGAAGCGTGCGATGACCGCGACACGTCTCCGGGAGACGGGTGCGACGGCTCCTGCGGCGTCGAGGCAGGATGGCTCTGCGCGGGCGAGCCGAGCGTGTGCGACGAGATCTGCGCCGACGGGCTGGTCGTCGGCGAGGAACCTTGCGACGACGGCGACGCGGACGACGGGGACGGGTGCTCGCGTCTCTGCGCGGTCGAGGTCGGGTGGCTCTGCGCGGGATCGCCGTCCATCTGCGCGGCGATCTGCGGCGATTCCCGGATTCTCGGCGACGAGGACTGCGACGACGGCGACACCTCTCCTGACGATGGGTGCGACGGCCTCTGTGCCATCGAGTCCGGCTGGGTCTGCGCGGAGGAGCCGTCGGTCTGCGACGAGGTCTGCGGCGACGGTCTGATCGTCGGCGCCGAGGAATGCGACGACCACGACCTCGATCCGGCCGATGGTTGCGACGCGGCCTGCGAGGTCGAGACGGGCTGGAGGTGCAGCGATGAGCCGTCGGTCTGCGACGAGGTCTGCGGCGACGGACTGATCGTCGGCGCCGAGGCGTGCGACGACGGCGACACGTCCGCGGGCGACGGGTGCGACGCATCCTGCGCGCTCGAGCCAGGCTGGGACTGCGACGGCGAGCCCACCGTCTGCACCGAGGTCTGCGGCGACGGCCGCAGGGTCGGCGCCGAGACGTGCGACGACGGGAACACCACCTCCGACGACGGGTGCAGCTCGATCTGCCGCGTCGAGACGGGGTGGGGCACCGGCGTCGATGGCCCGCTCGTGCTCTCGGGCGAGAGCACGATCAACCTCACGAGAGCCTCGGTGAACGGTGCGGCCGGCGCCCGGGTCGTCACGATCAGCAACGTGACCGGCACCTTCGAGGTCGGGATGCGGGTCCTCCTCCACCAGACCCAGGCTGCCACCGGCGCGGTCGGTCACTTCGAGTACGGCCGGATCACGGCGATCGCCGGCGCCTCCATCACGCTCGAGGCGACGCTCACGAACACCTACGTGACCGACGCGACTCGTCGGGCACAGGTGATCGAGGTCCCCGAATACACGACCGTGACCATCAGGAGCGGCGGTGTCCTGAACGCGCCGGCCTGGAACGGCAACACAGGCGGCATCCTGGCCTTCGACGCCACGGGCGCGGTCTCGGTCGAGGCCGGCGGCAGGATCGACATGAACGCGCGCGGGTTCCGCGGACGCAACCACGCCTGCCTCTACCACTGCGGACGTGGGTACCAGGGCGAGTCGCAGATCGGCCTCGGCTCGGCCGACATCGCGGCCAACGGCATGGGTGGCGGCGGCGGCGGCGCCGGTCAGGACGACGCCGGCGGCGGCGGTGGCGGCCACGGCGCTGCAGGGGCTCAAGCGACCGACGCCGGCTACTGTGGCACCTGCCGAGAGGCGTGCCCCATCCCGGGCGGACGAGGAGGAGCAGTCGGCTCGGACACCCTGTCAGTGTCGTTCCTCTTCGGCGGCGCCGGTGGAGAAGGCGGAGCCGACGAGGACGGCGGCATGCCGGGCCTGGGCGGCACCGGCGGCGGCGCGATCATCGTCCGAGCGGCCAGCGTGGCCGTGGCCGGAGCCATCCGATCTGCGGGGGCCAACGGTGCTGCTGGCGGCAACAGTTGCGGCGGTGTGGGCTGCGGTATGGGCGCTGGCGGCGGCGGCGCGGGAGGTTCGATCCGGGTCGAGACCCGCGGCGACGTGGCGCTTGGAGCGAGCCTCGTCACCGCAGGCGGTGGCGGAACTGCCTGGTCCACTTGCGGCCGCAACGAAAGCGGCGCGGGCGCGGTGGGCCGTATCGGCGTCCGCGCTCCGTCCGTCTCCGGCACGACCTCGCCGGCCTTCACGCGGCTGTAGCCCCTGATCGTCGGCTTCGCCGACAGGCTGCAGGCTACAGACTACAGGCTTCAGTGCGAAAACCTGGCATGGCTCAGCCTCTGACTCTTCGCCTCGCG
>Ga0233425_10006448_pt1 | contig 17390 bp, 14 predicted proteins | sample Watercolumn_Towu_2_FD_181712 | JGI IMG/M metagenome (GOLD analysis project Ga0233425, IMG submission 181712) | Freshwater microbial communities from Lake Towuti, South Sulawesi, Indonesia - Watercolumn_Towuti2014_140_MG | ecosystem: Environmental > Aquatic > Freshwater > Lake | place... | reverse complement strand
GAGCAGGACACCTGGAAACTCAGTTCCTTCTCGTAGAAGTCGGCCCGGTTCAGTTCCAGGCCGGTCACGCCCACGAGGACGATCCGTCCGCGCTGGCGGCACATGCGGGCGGCCTGGCTGACCGGGTCGCTGGACTTCGTCGACGCGGTGATGATGACGCCGTCGACGCCGGCTCCCCGACTGAACGCCAGCCCGGCCGCGACCGGATCCTCTCCCGAAGCGGGGTTGCAGGTTTCGGCGCCGAAGCGCCGCGCAAGCTCCAGCTTGGCCGGGTCGAAATCGATGGCCAGGACGCGAGCCCCGTGCGCGCGCAACAACTGGACGGTCAGAAGGCCGATCAGCCCCGCGCCCGTGACGACGAAACATTCGCCCAGGGTCGGCTGGGCGAGACGCAGGCCCTGCAGGCCGATGCTCGCCACGACGGCGAAGGCCGCCGCCTCGTCGCTCACACTGTCAGGAATGTGGGCGCACAGGTTCTTCGGCACGGAAACGACATCGGCGTGAGGGCCGTTCGACACGACACGGTCGCCGGGCTTGAAACCCGTGACGCCGGCCCCCGCTTCGCGCACCCGGCCCACATTGCAGTAGCCCAGGGGGATAGGTTGCCCCAGCTTCGAGCGAACGGCGTCCACGGTTGTCATCAGGCCGTCCGTCCTGACCTTGGCCAACACCTGCTTGACCTTCTCGGGTTGCTGGCGCGCCTTGGAGATCAGGCCGGCGCGACCGAACTCGACCAGCATCCGCTCTGTGCCGGTTGAAACCAGGCTTGCGGTCGTGTCGATCAGCAGCGCGCCCGGCCGCACGGCCGGCGCGGGAGCGTCCACCACTACGGTTGAGCCGCTGCCCAGATCCTGGAGAACTTGTCGCATGAGATCCCTGTTCGATGCGGCGTGCGCCTATCCGAAGCGCAAGGCTTACGGGCGGGCGTACGAGATGAGGACCGCGCGATATACGCCATTAAAGACAAACATCGACCCGGCTGCGGCGCCGCACACGCCGATCGTGTCGATCAGTGCGCGCATGTGCTCCGTGGAACCCGCTCCGCCCAGCAGCGTCAGCGGCGTGTCGACCGCCGCGCGGACCGTCCGGGCCAGATCGAGGTCGTAGCCCTTCATCTCGCCATCGCGGTCGATGTCATTGATGACGATCTCTCCGGCGTTCGCGTGGTTTTCGGCGAGAAAGTCCACCAGCTTGATCTTCGTGGCGCGCCGGCCGTTGTGGGTGAAGACGCCGTGACGCCCCAGCAGGCCGGTCTTCTTCACGTCCAGGGTTACGACCACGCTCTGGCGGCCGACGGCGTCGGCCAGTTCCTTGATCAAGGCGGGCCGTTCAATCGCGGCGGCGCTGACCGAAACCTTCTCGAACCCGATCTTTATCAGCTTCACCGCGTCCTGCGCAGTGCGGACCCCGCCCCCGTAACAGAGCGGCATCCGGCTTTCGACGGCGATGCTTCTCAGATGATCGAAGTCCGGACCCCGGCCCTGCACCGTGGCGTCGATGTCGTAGAGGGAGAGCTCGTCGACCTCCTTCTCGTTGAAGATCTTCACGGCGTTGATCGGATCCCCGACATATTTGCCGTCGCCAAAACGGACCGTCTTTACCAGGCCTCCGTCGCGCATGAGCAGGGCGGGTATGATCCGCGAGCGCAACATCAGCGCACGGCCGCGAAGTTGGCGAACAGCCGCATGCCGTTGGCGTGGCTCTTCTCGGGGTGGAACTGCATCCCGAAGACGTTTTCGCGTTCGACGGCGCAGGGGAAGTCCACGCCGTAGGACACGCGCGCCGAGACGTGGTCGGGATCGCGTGCGTCGAAGAAGTAGCTGTGCAGGAAATAGAATCCCCGGTCGGCGTCGATATCGTCCAGCAGCGCGGCCCCGGGGCGTATCGTGATGCTGTTCCAGCCCATGTGAGGCAGTTTCGGCGCCGCGCCGAGGCGTTCCTCGTCGATGCGGCGCACGTGACCGGGAATCCACCCCAGACCGGGCATTTGGCCCTCGTCGCTGCCCTCAGCCAGCAGGTGCATGCCGACGCAGATGCCGAGCGCCTTCTTGCCCTTGCCCAGGACCTCCTCGTTCAGCGTGTCGACAATTCCGGCCCGCATCAGGGTTTCCATTGTGGGATCGAAGGCGCCCACTCCGGGGAGTATGAAGCGGTCGGCGGCGGCCAGTTCCGCCGGCTTTCCCGTCAGGATGTGGGGAATTCGGCGCTGCCGGAGCAGGTTCATGATGGCCCCGACATTTCCGGACCCGTAGTCGACGATTGCTATCATGAGGAGGGTCTAGCGCTTTGTGGCCTTTTCCGCACCGATCGCCTTCAGGACGGCGGAACCCACGTCGAACATCCATTCCTGGTTCTTGTAGTCGCGGTAGGTCTTTTTCGGCATCTCGTGATAGCGCCGCAGCTCGTCCTCGCCAATTCGCAGCTTGGAGGCGATGTAGGTGAAGTCGTCCTCGATCGTCTCCGGGTCCCAGGCCGGCCGCTCCAGCCGCTCCAGCGCCTCGTCGCGGGTCATCTGCCCCGTCAGGATCAGCGAGGAGTACTGGACCCGCCGCGTATCGTAGCCGAAGCGCGTGGGAAGCCAGTAGCCCTCGAAGAATTTGGTGAAGCGGCTTTCGAAATGCTTCTGGGGGTAGGCGGTCCACCCGTACTCGCGCTGCAATGTCTCGATGGCCATCTGCTTGGTGTACGGCAGGAGATCGAGGGGCTTGAACACGCGGACGCCGCGGACATACCTCAGGTAGAGCTTGTGGAATAAGGCCGAACTCAGCGGAAACGTCTTGAGAGGTCTGGAGCCGAACTGCTTATGGATGTCATGGATCTGCGCCATGTCCGTCCCGTGGTAGAGCCAGTCCTTGGGATTGCGGACACACTCCGTCGAGATGTTGCCGCCGTTCAGGATCCACTTGATCCCGTGCTTGTTGGCGAAGTGGTACAGGGTCGCGATGAAGGCGTGATCCTGCGGGATGTCCAGGTGCGACACGCCCGATTTGAAGAACGCCAGCTGGAGGTCGCGCATCTCCTCCCAGTTGATGACCTCGGTGTAGAGATCCAGGCCCAGACCGCCGACAAGGTTCTGGATGTTGCTGACGGCGATGTCGCTGTTCCAGCCGCCGTCGACATGGAAGACAAGCGGGCGCAGGCCGAATTCCTTGACCACCAGATGCAGCATGTAGGAGCTGTCGAGCCCCCCGGACATGCCCAGAATGCAGTCGAAGGGCTTGTCCTTGCCGGACTCCTTGATCGCGGCGACCGTGCTGGCGACCTCCGCCCGACCCCGCTCGTCCGGATGCCAATGCGGTTTCACGTCCCGTTCGAATGCGTGACAGTGGTCGCAAACGCCGTCGGCGTCGAAGGTGATCTTGCTGTCGCTGGTATCCATCACGCAGCGCGAACAGACTTGATACGGACGGGACATCAGCGAGAGAATTCCACGATACGGCCGACGGGCGGCGCGGCTAGTCTGCTATGCCGCGTTGCGCATAAAAATCAAACATCTCGTCGACCATTTGCGCCCACGACAGGGGAGGCGGGTCGTCCATCTCCGTTCTCCGGACGCTGGTCAGGGTCCGGTCGATCGCCACGGAGCCGTCGTCTGTCACGACCACGTCGCCGCGGCCGGCCCGGGCAAGAACCAGACGGATCAGGTCCGCCTTGCTGGTCGGAGGCCCCGCGACATGCAGGAGGCCGTGCGGGGGCGTCGACCTCGCCATGACGGACTCGGCCAGAAACCGGGCGATCCGGTGAACGGGAAGTCCGGAGAACACCGAACGCGCATAGCCCGTAATTCCGGCGTTCAGCGGCAGCCCCAACAGCCAGTCGACCAAAGTGCCCTGTCCCGCCGGACTGCGCCCGATCAGCGACAATCGCAGGGTGAGGACATGATCCCCGACAGGTTCGCCCGCCAGTTTGGAGCGGCCGTACAGGTCCGCAGGCGACGGCGGGCTGTGTTCATCGTAGGGGGCCGAAGTTCCGTCAAAGACGCCATCCGTGCTGATGTGCACGAGGCGCGCAGAGCAGAGGGACGCGACGTCGGCGAGTCGATGCGGCAACCGGGCGTTGATCGCCAGCATCGCCGCGGCGCTCCCGGCCTCGTCGGGGTCCAGATTGCGTCGGGCCGCGCAGTTCACGATCCAGCGCGGCCTCGTGGCCTCGATGGCGGCCTCGATCCCCGTGGGGTCATCCAGGTCCATGTCCGGCAGCACGGTCAGGCCCGCGAACCATGGATCATCCGCGGCCGGCGCCCGTCGCACGGTTCCAATGGCCTGCAGGCCGCGTCGCGTAAAATCATGCAGCAGGGCGTTGCCCAGCATTCCGCCGGCCCCGACGATCATGATCGGACCGGTATCGCCCGCGGTCATCGCGTGACGGGCGCAGGGCGTCCTGCAGCGCCACGCTCGTCTCTCAGCGCCTGCATCAGATCCGCGATGTCGGTGAAGCGGCGGGGGTCGCCGCGGGCGAACCGGTATCGCAGGAAGTTGCCGACGAAGCCGCGGGCCCGTTGGGCCAGCAACATTGTCGCCGCGCCCGCCACGTTCAGGATCAGCCCCGGCCCGAACCGCGGATGCCGACGCATGGCCTTCCAGACCTCGGGCCAGTAGGCGCGGCGCTCGAAAACCAGACAGGCCGCGTACAGATTGGCGAGTCCAAGCGGCGGCGGTGGAACGCTGCGGGATTGTGAGGCGGCGACCTGCGCCGATTGCGCGTAGATTGTGAAGCCCGACCAGAACCGCGGAATGGCGGGAGTCCAGGCCTCGACCGTCCCGGCGGGAAGATGCGGCTGGTCCTCAAGTCGTCCGTGATGCTGGCCGGCGGCCCCGGCGCCGCCTCCGCTTTTCGGAGAATGGCCCGAGATAATCACGGGCTCGGGGTGCAACCAGATCGACCGGACGGTCGCGCCGAGCGCCACCGCGTTCGCCATGTCAGGGCTCGGCCCGGGGAAGTAGGTCCCGCTGCGGGCCTTGACGGCGTCCAGGCTGCGCCGGCTGACGATGCCCTGATAGACCCGCGGCAGCCGGCCGACGCCGCGCGTGACGCCGCAGGCGAACACGGCGGCCAATTCCGTCTCCGGGTCGAGCAGGCGTTCGTGCGCGGGGGTTACGGACGGAAAGAGTCGTCCGCCCACGTCGCCCCAGTACCAATGCCGGAGATCGGGCCAGCTGTAGCTGTGGATGCCGGGCAGGACGGCGTCGATGTCGCGGTCAAGCGCTGTCTGAAGCAGGGCCAGCGCGGGCTCCACCAGTATGCCGTCGTCGTCCCCAAGCCCGCAGAGATAGACGCCTTTCGCCTGCTCGATCGCGCGGTCGAAATTCCCGTGCATGTTCAGCTTGTCGCTGGTGTGACTGTAGCGGAGCCGAGGATCGCCCAGCTCGGCCACGGCAGCGCCGAGGCTGTCGTTGTCGCTGTTGTCGTGCAGGACGAGTTCGAAATTCCGCGCCTCGGAGGCATGCAGCCCCTTCACAAGGCTGAGCGCGCAATTCTGCCGGTTGCGGGTCGGCACAACGATCGAAAGCAGCGGCCTCACCGGATGGTTTGCCGCGCTTTGTACGGCGAATACGCCGGCGCCGGGGCGGGTCGCGCCGGGCCGACGCCGCGGTGCAGGGGGGCGAGCCGGAAATTCCCGAGTATGAGGACCACGGTGAACATCACCCAGAAGTCCGGACTTTGCCACGCGGCCCCGGAGGTCATGCCCAGGGTGAAAATACAGACCGCGACGAGAGCGATGCCGAAGCCATGAGGTCCCGCATGGCCGTGGATCATTCGCAGAAGGCCGCGAAGCATCCAGAACATGGCCACCGCGAAGAGGCTGAAGCCGACAATTCCGGTCGCCATGAGGGCGTCGACGACGATGTTGTGGGGATACTGCCTGCCGATGGTGGTCAGATAGCTCGATCCGATGAAGGGGGCGTCCACGAAGTCGGCGAGGGCATTCTGCAGAGCGTAGTCCCGCTCTTCGCGACCGCCGGCCATCCGGGAGTCGAACATCATCGCGAACCGGTCGAAGACCTGGATGGACATGGCCTGGCTGATGATCACGGCCGCAAATCCGGCTGCGACGACCCCGCCGTAGATCCACATCGCAAGGCGCGGCTTTATGAGGCCGTTGCCGGGCAGTCCCCGAATGAGGGTGTAGACGGTGATCAGCACCACCAGGGCCAGCGCCAGGGCCGGCCCTCGCGAGCCGCCGGCGAACATGTTGGTCACGCCCAGTACGGTCATGGCGAGCGCGAAAATCTGTCCGAAGGCGTTGAGAGACCGCAGGGCCGTCAGGCGGCCGATCGCGATCGCGGCCAGGCCGGCGCCGGCGGCGGCGACCCCGATGGGATTGAGGACGGCGGTCTCGCTCACGCTGCCGCCGACCTCGAACCGGCCGGCGAACACGGTCGCCGAGGTCACGACGCCCCCGGTGCCGATATAGATGAGAAGTACTATGTTCGCCGCGGCGAGCATCCAGAACAGCGCGTCATGGACAATCCTGGTGTCCCTGGGAGACAGGGTCAGAAGAATGGCGAGGATCGGAAGGCAGGTCAGGCCGAAATAGTAGGCCAGCACATAAAACTCGGTCTGGAACAGAGGCAATATCCCCAAGGCCAGCACGTCGTAGAGAAGGCGGAAACCGAGCAGCGCAAGATATGCGATCAGCGCCAGGGACCGGCGGGGCAGGGCTTTTCCCACGGCGAGGCCAGAGACGGCGACAATGCCGAACGCCGCAACAAGGAGGGCTTTGATCTGCAGGTTGATTTCAGATGTGTTGGCGCCGATCCTCAAGAGGATCGGAGTCGTCAGCTGATAGCTGTAGATCAGGGAGGCGATCGCCAGGGCGGCGATCCAGCGGACGACATTTGAATCGCCAAAGCGGATCCGGCCGCCGAAGCGCGCCGGCGCCCTCGGCCTCAAGCGGTTGTCAACAGGACCTCGAGGGGCCTTCGACGATGACGGGGCCGTTGCCAACTCAGATACCTTGCCTTGGATCGGTTTAACGCTCTGGCAGTGCAGATAGCCCGAAAGGGCTTCCAGCTAAAGGCGTGCAGTGCAGTAGAATTTTTTCGATATTTCCACGTCGGACCCATGACGACGTACCGGACGGCGCGGGACTTCGGACGAGGCGAGACAGGCGGTCAACTCCTGCGCAGAGCGGGAAAACGGGACAGGAGCACGGTCCGGACCTCGGCCCAGCCTGAGATCGCGAGCGCGACCAGGCCGGCGATGGCGGCGATGACGCAACCGAAGAAGGGCCCCGCGTCGATCGTGCTGGCCGCCCAGCGCGCTATCGACATCGTCACGAGGCAGACGAGGATCGGGTAGGCCGTCGATGCCAGCTGGAGCCGGGTCAGCGATCCACGGAAATACCGCCGTGTGACGATGGCGGTGAGCATGACGAAGGAAGAGAGGTTGATGAGGACCCATGGCCAGGCCGCGCCCGTCAGGCCGAGTCTGGAACTCCCCACGATCAGCAACGGCACGGCGACGACCAGGGTTGAAAACCCGATCAAGATGCTGGTTCGATTGTGGCCATAGGCCAGGCCGAAGTAGAACGGCGTCGATCCGATCGCGAGAAACAACCCGCCCAGAGCCAGAATGCGCAGGACGACGACCGTCTCGGGGAGCACGTGATCTGCGCCCAGCCACAAGGTCAGAACCTCGGGGGCGAAGGCGATCAGACCGACCGCGCCGACCCCGCTCAGGGCGGCCACCAGGCGGCTGAAGCGCGCGAACAGCTCGCTGGCGGCGTCTTCGTCGCCCGCGGCGACCATCCGCGTCACGCGGGGCAGCATGGCGACGAGCAGCGGGGCGACCACCGCGGCGGGCAACTGGGCCAGGGTGGAAGCGAGGCTGTAGTAGCCGAATTCCGAGATCGAAAAGATCTTGCTGACGAGCACCTTGTCCATCTGGGTGTTGATCGCGGCGAGGACGGTGATGGCGAACATGCCCCCGGCGAAGCCCATCACGGGCCGCAGAACCGTCAGGCTCGCCCGCCCCGACGTCAGGCCGCTGAAGCCCATGCCGCGCAGCAGCGCCACCCGGGCGACGACGAAGAAGATCACGGTCACGCCCAGCTGCCAGCCGAAGAACAGCATCAGCGACGGCTGGAAATGGATCAGCGGAATGACCAGTCCGCCACGGATGGTGACGAACGCCGCCTGGATCACGTTCGCGCCCGCCTGACGTTCGAGTCCCAGCAGCCCCGCCGTGTAAAGCGAGATGCCGATCTGCGGCGCGATCATCAGGGCCATGAGCCGCAGGCTGGCGGCGGTCTCGCTGGCGCCCAGGGCGTCGGTGTTGAGCCATCGCCGCGCGATGAGGTCCGCCGACAGGAAAACGATCACCGCGAAGACAAAGGCCGTCCCCAGCAAGGCCCGTTCCATGGTGGCCAGAAGGTCGCGCAGCCGCGCGCGATCCGGTTCGCGCGCGGCCTCCCTCGAAAGGGTCGCCGAGAGGCCCACGTCGGCCAGACCGGCCACCGTGAGCAGGATCGCGTAGAAGGCCACGACGCCGTAGCGGTCGATCCCGAGGATCGCGACGTAGAACGGCACGAACAGATAGACCGAGGCCATCGCATAGGATCGGCCCAGCAGATTGGCGATGATGTTGCGCTTCAGTGACATGGCTGGCGGCCGCCGCCCGTGCAGCGAAGGATCATGACGCCAGCTGCGCGCGGATGTAATCGAGCTGCATCAGCGTTTCGACGACCTGGTCGACATTCAGCCGCTCGGTGTTTCCGGACGTGTAGTCGGACAGTTCGTCGGCCCTGGGATTGCCCGTCTCGGTATACTGTTCGTAGTTGAGGTCGCGATTGTCCGCCGGCACGCGGAAATAGCGCCCCATGTCCTCGGCGTTGGACAGTTCCTCGCGGGAGACCAGCGTCTCGTGCAGCTTCTCGCCGTGGCGGGAGCCGATCACCTGAATGGGCGCGTCGCTGCGGAAGATGCGCTTGATCGCCGCCGCGAGGACCTCGACCGTGCAGGCCGGCGCCTTCTGGACGAAAATGTCTCCCTGCTGGCCGTGGGTGAAGGCGTGCAGCACCAGGTCGACCGACTCCTCCAGGCTCATCAGGAACCGGGTCATGGCCGGATCGGTCAGTTTCAGCGGCTGACCGGCTTTGATCTTGTCCACGAACAGGGGAATGACCGAACCCCGGGACGCCATGACGTTGCCGTAGCGTGTCGCGCACAGCGTCGGCCCCTCGCCCTTGGCGATGCGGCGGGCGCGGGCGATCAACACCTTCTCGGCCATCGCCTTCGAGATGCCCATCGCATTGATCGGATAGACCGCCTTGTCCGTGCTGAGCAGGATCATCCGCTCGACGCCGGCCGCCGTGGCGGCGCTGATGACATTGTCGGTCCCCGTGACGTTGGTCGCGACGGCTTCCATCGGGAAGAATTCACACGACGGCACCTGTTTCAGCGCGGCGGCGTGGAAAATGTGGTCGACGCCCTTCATCGCCAGCATCAGCGAGTTCAGGTCGCGCACATCGCCCAGCACGAAGCGGACGCGCGGATTGCCCATGGCGATCCGCATGTCTTCCTGTTTCTTCTCGTCACGGCTGAAGATGACGATCTCGCCGACATCGGACCGCAGGAAGCGGTTGAGCACGGTCGTGCCGAAGGACCCGGTCCCGCCGGTGATCATCAGCCGTTTGTTGTCGAACATGCCTGGAAATTCCGTTTGTTCATTCTGACGCGGGGCAGGTCGCCCGACGCGTCACCATTCGCGGTAGTCGGGCAGCAAAGTGACGACCTTGTCAAAACTGCCCGCGACCCGCGCCGCGATCGTCGGCGCGTAGTTCCACGCCAGGATAACGCAACAGCCTCCGCGTTCACCCGAATACGACCGGATCGGGATGTCGGTCCCGACAATGTAGCGATCCTGGCGAAACGCCGAGTCGTCGAATACGGCGGCGAAGCGTCCTTCCCCTCCGGCCATGTTGATGAACATCTGCGATCGACCCGCCGCTCCGTATCCGTAAAGCGGGCCGTGTTCCGCCTGGAGGCGCGCCAGATCCTCCCGACAGCGCCGGATCGTCTCGGCGAAGGCGGCTCCGTCGATCAGGGCGACGGATTCCGGGGCCGTCGCCGCGGCGCCCGCCGCCCGCAATGTCGCGCTGAAGCGGAGCCCGCCGCCGTGCATAGGCGTTCGCTCGCAGGCGGCGAAGGCGAAGCCTTCCGCCTCGGTCAGCCGCCGCAACGTCGAGGCCGTGAAGTAGGTGAGATGCTCGTGGTAGATGGTGTCGAACTGCGCCTCGCGCGCCAGAACGTCCCCGTCGTGCACCTCGACGAAGAAGACGCCGCCCGGCTTCAGCAGGGCGCGCACCGCCGCCATCGTTCCTCTCAGGTCGTCGATGTGCGCGAACACGTTCGAGCAGGTCACGGCGTCGAACCGGCCGGTCAGGTTCTGCTCGGCGACGAAGGCCTCCGTCAGGAAGCCCGTCCGCACGTCCAGGCCCTTGGCCCGCGCCAGCGATGCGACATTGTCCGAGGCGTCCACCCCGGTGCAGTCGAAACCGCGTCGCGCCAGCCGCTCCAGCAGGACGCCGTCGTTGCATCCGAACTCAAGGACGCTGGCTCCCGCCGGCAGGCGCGCCGCCAGGTATTCGGCGTAGCCCTCGAAATGGCGCACCAGGTCCGGCACTGTGGACGAGGAATAGCGATAGTCGGCGTGAAACACGTCTTCGATCGGCGGGAGGTTCGTCACCTGAAGCAGGCCGCACGTCCGGCACTGCGTCAGATCCAGCGCATACCGGTTCGCCGGGACCTCGCTGTCGGGCCGCGTCGGAAAATAGCCGGCCAGCGGCTGGGGTCCGAAATCGTAGACCAGAGTCAGGGCCTTCGACCCGCACGACCGACATTCTTCAGACTTCATGTCTGTTTCCCAACTGAGTTTCGGCCGCCGTGGGCGATGAGTTCGCAAGTTTCGGCGAGGAAGGTCCAGGTCTCCCTGGCGCATCGCCGCCAGGAATATTGCGCCGCCAGTTTCTGCGCCCGGGCCGACACGCGTTCGCGCAAGGCGCCGTCCGCGATGAGCGCCTCGACCGCGTCGGCGATCGACCCCGGGTCCTCCGGCTCGAAATAGACGCCGCCGTCCTCAAGCACCTCGGGCATGGGGCCGCGCCGGGCGCAGGCGATGGGAGCGCCTGACGCCATGGCCTCGACCAGGGTGTTCGGCATGTTTTCGCAGCTCGATGCGAAGATGAAGAGATCGGCGAGAGACAGATAGTCGGGCAGGCGGGCGTGCGGGACGGCGCCCACTTCCTCGACGAAGGTCCGTCGGGGATCGGAGACGGCGATCTGGCGGTGCAGCCGTTCCAGCCCGGGTCCGGCGCCGCCGCCGACCAGTTGCAGTTCCAGGTCGAGACCGCGGGATCGCATCGCCGCGATGGCCTCGACAACCCGCCACTGGTGTTTGTGAAGCGCCGCGTTCGAAATGTAGAGGCAGCGGATCGGCCGTTCGCCCTCGGCAGGCCACGCCGGCCGTCGGTCGGCCACGCGGAAATTGTCGCCGATGCCGTGGGGTATCAGCGCCACCCGTTCGAGAGGTCCGCACGACTGCTGGATGATGCGGGCCGCGTGGCGGGTCAGAAAGACCGCGCCTGACGCCCGCCGGAGCGAGCGGTTCTGCACATACCGAAGCAGGATCAACCGCAGTCGCGCCTTGCTCCATCCAAAGCGCTCGATCTCGCCCGGCTCGTAGGACAGCATGTCCCGACTCATGGTCACGCTGGGGGTGATCGACGACACCGTGCCCGCATCGGTGTTCAGCACTATGTCGCAACCCGCCGCCGCGAACGCCTTGGGGAATTCGAAAACCTGCCAGAGAAGTTGCCTGATCAGCGAGCCTTCCAGCTCGGGCGGACCATGTTTTATCAGCCAGTCATGCTCAGGAAGGGCATCCAGCAAGGCGCGATACGCCCAGACATGAACCTCCCGGACGCCGTGCTCGCGTGGGTCGCCGCCCTGCAGGATATTGATCAGATGGGTCTTGCCGCCGCCGGAGCGGTTGCGGGACGCGTCCACCGCGACCACCCAACCCTCAGGACGGGGCGCTTGCTCAGAAGTGGGCGTCATATTGCCTGCGCCATAGCTCGAACATGACCAGGGCGAACAGACGCTCGCCATTGCTGCGTCCGCGGGCCTGACCGTCGAGCAGGGACTGGACGAACGCCTGATCGAAAACGGACCCCTCGTCGCGTAGCACATCGTGGAAAAGGTCGCGGAAGGGTCCCTGCTCCAGCCAGCTGTTCAGGGGAATGCTGAAACCCTGTTTGCGGTCCAGCGCGAACTCGGGCGGTAGTACGCGCCCGGCAAGACGCTTGAGCAGGATCTTGCGCGCGCCGCCCGCCACCTTCAGCGACGACGGCGTCTTGCGCATGGCGAACTCGATCACGGCCCGGTCGAGCATAGGCGCGCGCAACTCGAGCGAGTTGAGCATGCTCATCCGGTCGACCTTCACCAGAATGTCCTCGGCCAGATAGTGCGTGAAGTCGAGGCGGGTGGCGCGCTGGATGACGTCCTTGTCGCGGGGCATGGCCTGATTCCGTATCGCTTCCGCGACCGCGGGCCCTCCGCGTCCATTCAGGAGCCGCTCCCGCGAGCGGGGATCGTAGAAGCTCCCGATCAGCGGCAGTTCGGTCCGCCAGTCCGTTCCAAGCGCCTGCAGCCACGCCCGGGCGTTGGACCCGCCAAAACCCAGCGGCATGAACTGTTCAGTCAGCCCGGCCGCCGCCTCGCCGAGGATCCTGGGCACCAGCCGTGTCCGGTCCCGAAACTTCAGCAGCTTGGGATAATAGCCGTACCCGCCGAAGAGTTCGTCGCCGCCATCGCCGCCAAGGGCCACGGTGCAATGCTGGCGCACCAGCTTGCTGACGAGAAAGGTCGGTATGACCGAGGAATCGCCCATCGGCTCATCGATCTGCCGGGCCAGCCGCGGCAACAGTTCGGCAGTGCCTTCCTCGGCTTCCAGCTCGATGTGATCGGTATGGAAGTGATTGGCGATCAGTCGGGCATGCTCGGTCTCGTCGTATGAGCCGTGGCCGGGGAAGCGGATCGTGAAGGTTTTGACGCCGGTCCCCTGCCGCGCCGCCATGGCGGTGATCAGGCTGGAATCGAGGCCGCCGCTGAGCAGCACGCCGACAGGAACGTCCGCCACGAGCTGACGGCGAACCGAAGTCTCGAGGAGGGATTCCAGTTCGTCGACAAGCGTGTCCGCATCGGCCGTCGCCGCGTGATCGAAATCCGGGACGGTCCAGTAGGGCCGGGCCGCGCCTTCACCCTTGTCAAGATCGAAGATCAGGACATGCGCGGGCGGAAGCTTGTTGTAACCGGCGAGGATGCACCGCTCGCCCGGGACGTATCCGAACGACAGAAAGCAATCCATGGCCTCGCGGTCGATGACGCGAGGCAGGGCTGGATCGGCCAGAAGGCCTTTCAGCTCCGATGCAAAACGCAGTTCGCCGTCGGCGATGCGGTAGAAGAGCGGCTTCTCTCCCGCCCGGTCGCGGGCGAGGATGAGTTTGCCCTGCGTCGGGTCGAACAGGGCGAGAGCAAACATGCCGTCGAGACGCGACAGGCAGTCGATCCCCCAGACGCGATAGGCGGCGAGGACAACCTCGGTATCCGACTGGCTGCGGAAGACGACGCCCCTGGCTTTCAGTTCTTCGCGAACGTCCTGGAAGTTGTAGATTTCGCCGTTGAAAACCAGCTGGGCGCCCGTTTCGGGATCGGCCATCGGCTGATGTCCGGCTGGCGAAAGGTCGACGATGGCGAGCCTGAGATGGGCAAGGCCGACGCGACCGTCCTGCGACCACCACAGGCCCCGATCGTCGGGCCCCCGATGCGCCATGGCGTCCCGGCCGGCCGTCAGCCAGTCACGCTCTTGTATCGCCCGGAAGGACGCGACGCCCGTAAGCCCGCACATCAGCTAGAGTCCAGTTTCTATCGCCGTGTCAGCGTACGCCGCGCGCGACAAGATGGCCGGCCTGGAGCACTTCGATCTGCTTCATTCCGGCCTTCTCGATCATGGCCCGCGCCGCGCTGACGGTTTGCGGATTATCATACTCCGGCGACAGCCAGTCGAAGGTGTCGAGCAGGGCCCACTCCTTGTGTTGCTCCTCCGACAGAGGCAGCTCGCCCCTGAAGTTCGCGACAGGGACTATCCGGCGCAGGGTTCTGCCGAACACGGGGATCGCTCCGATCAGGTTGCTGACTGCGAGCAGCAGCGGCAGCACCTTTTGCAGTCCGCTGAACAATTTCTCGTTCGGCACGCGTTTGGTGATCGGACGCAGCCAGTATTTCGGCAGCAGCAGGCTGCGCCAGCTCTTCCTGTAGTAGTCGACGCAGAGCCGGCCGCCCGGCGCAACCATGGGGGGAAGGCGGGCGAACGATGCGGCCACGTCCGGCGTGTGCTGGAGCACGCCCAGCGAATAGACGAACGGGAAGGATCCCTCCTCGAACGGCAGGGCGTAGATGTCGCCCTGGACGACATGCAGGTTCGGCTGTCCCGCCAGGTTGGCGCGGCAGGCGTCCACGGCGCTGGAATAGTCGAGCGCAACCACATGGGCGCCGGCGTTCAGGGCCACCTCGGCGAAGCGGCCGGATCCGCAGCCGATGTCGAGGACCCACTGACCTTTCAGATCGCCCGGGTTCCAGTTGGTGGCGTGCCAGAATCGATCTGCCGAGACGGTCAGACCCGAGTGACTGTCGAGCTGCGTCCGGGAAAAGCGGTTCCACTGCATGCCGAAATTGTCGGCGTAGTTGGACTCCGGCACGAAACGCGGCACCCCGTTGCGGATCGGATATTCGTGACCACCGTCGGCGCCGATGAGCACCCCTTCGAGAACGTCCCCCGTCGCGTCGACGGTCGCTCCATCGACCAGGCGCAGAACGGAGCCGGTCTGGGGACAACGAAGGCGTTCAATCAGCTCGGCTCTCAAAGTCTGTATCTCCAGCCTGCCCGCAGCAGCTTGATCGCGAATACGCGGCCGGATCAATGGCCCGCGTCCGGTGGATTTTCGGCCTCTGGGGCCCCTATGCTCGCTTGTGAAACGCGCCTGGCGGCCCAGACGTTGAAGCATAAAGCCGCCGGTCCTGCACTCGTGACCTTTTGCGTGGTGCGCTGGTCGAGGTCAAGCCGATAGCGGGATCCGGATGGCGGCGCGCCCGTGCTGCAACGGCCATGCCGGTCGGAAGCGATTTAGTCGGTGACGCACGAGCCGAGGGTGTCGTAGAGAGTTTCGCCCCGTTCAAAGGGCGACATCCGGAGTTGAGGTCCAGGGCATGCGGAAGAGCGAAACGGCCGATGACATGGAGCGGTATTTCTCCGGTCAGGAACTGTACGGCGACGACTTTTCAGGAGCCCGGCTGCAAGAGTGGTATGACGGCGAGGCCGAAGGCTATGCGGGCGAGGTTCTGAATAACCAGCCCCGGTACCGGTACCACTACCATGAGCTGAACCGTTATCACCTGTTTGATCGGATCGACCTGCCCGTCGGCGGCGAAGCCATCGGCCTGGGCAGCGCGTATGGGCACGAGTTCCTTCCCATCGCCGATCGTCTGGACAAGATAACGATCATTGATCCGTCGGATGAGTTCGCGGCCCATGGCGCGCTGGAGAACACGCCGCTGGTCTATCGCAAGCCCGCCCTGGACGGGTCGCTCGATTTTCCGGACAATCACTTCCAGCTGGCCACCTCTTTGGGCGCGCTGCATCACATCGCGAACGTTTCCGCCGTGATCCGCGAATTCTACCGTTGCCTGGCGCCGGGGGGCTATATGCTGATCCGCGAGCCGATCGTGACGCAGGGCGATTGGCGCCGGCCTCGGCCAGGCCTGACCCGGAACGAGCGCGGCATACCGTTGCGCCTGATGAAGCAGATCGCGATCGACGCGGGCTTCGAGATCAAATACGCCGCGCTTTTCGACTTCGCTCCGTTCACCCGTTTCATGGCGACCATAGGCTCGCCGGCCTTCACCCAGGCGTGGTCGACGCGCGTTGATCGACTGCTTTCGATCATCTTCTCGTTCAACACCCGGTATCACCGGCCGCGCGTCGCCGACCGCCTGGGACCGGCGTCGCTGGCCCTGGTTCTCAGGAAACCTCCGGCCTAGCCCTCGCCGACGTCCATGCCCACCATACTCCGGACGCGGCGGCGTTTCCGCGCGTAGAGAAGGTCATAGACGCCGCTGGTCGCGAACCGCACCTGGTTCGGGCTGTACGTAGCATCGACATGATAGCGCTCCAGACACCAAGGCGTCTGAAGTCCCGTGATGGGAAGGCAGTTGGTGCTGAAGAGAAGGCCGTATTCGCAGGCCTTTATCTTTTCGAACGCCTGCCTGGAAAACGCGTGCTCTTCCCCGCCCACCCAGGCGAAGGCGTCGATCGGACGCTGCAGCTTCTCTTGGAAGAGCCGCTTCGGCAACGCGATTTCCTCCTCCAGCTCGGCGGCGCTCAAATTCGGGCCCAGGCGTGTGTGCCCGTAGCTGTGGCAGCAGATCTCGTGACCGTTTCGGACGAGCGAGCGAACATCGTCCCAGGACATGAAGAGGCGCTCGCCGTCGTCCTCGCCGACGGTCTGGATCAGCTGATCGCGCGCGAAGGACCGTTGCTCCGCGGGGTCCAGCTCCGGAACCCGGGCCGGGACCATGAACCAGCCGGTGAAACCGAATTCCTCCAGCAAGGGCGCGGCGACCGTCGCGTTCGATCGCAGACCATCGTCGAACGAGATGATGAGCCCCGGTCGCTGATGTCGCCAGATTCCCTTGTGGACCAGGTCGTCGAGCGAGGCCCTGTCGCAGTTCACATAGCGCTCCTGAAACCATGCCAGATGCGACCGGAACTGTTCCGCGAACGCCAGCGGCGTGTCGTGATAGGTGACCGCCGTCACGAACGGCGCGTCCGTGCGCCGCAGGACATGTTCCAGCACGGAAAAGGAAAGCCTGTTGCCAAGCGCATTGGCGACCGCCGTCTTGGAAAGCTTCTTGAGGTCAGCGGATAACGACAAAAAATTCAGCCTCGCAACCCTCCTTGCTAGAAGGAGTCCATGTCCATGTAGCAGTACTTCACGTCCGCGACCGAGACCTTCGGAGAGAAGTCGACATAGCCGATGGGCAGCCCTTCGGTCGGCTTGGCCAGGCCGCCAAGCGCGACATCGAGGGGGCTGCCCGGACTGAGATAGGTCCGGATCCGGCCTATGCCGGCAAAGAAGCAATAGATTCTGAGCCGACGGATGATCGCGCGAAGGACGCCGGGGTCGAGCGTGTTCATGTCGCCGATACCCAGGCTTCCTTCCAGCTTGAGAAGCACGTCGACCCCGGAAACCTTTACCGGAAACACATTTTCGCCGGCGAGCTTGTAGGCCCAGTAGCCATCCGTCCGCGCGATGCAGTCCGCATCCGAATCCA
>Ga0233425_10006446_pt1 | contig 17392 bp, 19 predicted proteins | sample Watercolumn_Towu_2_FD_181712 | JGI IMG/M metagenome (GOLD analysis project Ga0233425, IMG submission 181712) | Freshwater microbial communities from Lake Towuti, South Sulawesi, Indonesia - Watercolumn_Towuti2014_140_MG | ecosystem: Environmental > Aquatic > Freshwater > Lake | place... | reverse complement strand
ATTTACTTAACTACTGTGATAAATTGATGTTGATTATTTTTGCAGCCTGATGAAAAACAATGAGAAAGCTAAGCAATTCCGAATTGAAACGAGTAACCCTGGATGTATTCAGGACATCTGAAAAAATGCCGGTGGTTATCGTTCTGGATAATCTGCGAAGCATGCACAATGTAGGATCCATTTTTCGAACCGCTGATGCTTTCCATATCGAAAAAATCCACCTTTGCGGCATCACTGCAACTCCTCCCCACCGCGAAATCCAGAAAACCGCACTCGGAGCAACCGAATCTGTGGAATGGTCGTATTTCCCGGAAGTTTCCGAATCGCTTGGTTTATTAAAAGCCGAAGGTTTCAGGATTGTGGCTGTCGAGCAAATGGATGAAAGTATTCAACTGGAAAAATTTAACCCAGCCGAAGGTGAAAAACTTGCATTGATTTTTGGCAACGAAATCAGCGGAATATCTGATGAAACGATAACCTACCTGGACTTAGCAGTCGAAATACCTCAGTTTGGAACCAAACATTCATTTAATGTAACGGTCAGTGCTGGTATTGTCCTTTGGCATTTATTTTTGCGTTTCCCATAAAAAAAAGCTGCCGGAGCAGCTTTTTTACTATGAATAAAATTCTCAGATATTTATTATTGTGTGATCGTCTGGAATTCCGGATTGCCATATAATTTAAAGAATTCACGGTCGTTCTTGGCGGTTTCCTTGTATGAAGAATCTGCAGCGATGGCTTTCTTTAAATTATCAAATACCATAGCATCTTCGTTTGTCCTTGCACCGATAATGGCTTGCAGGTAAAATACTTCGGGTGTTTTTTCAGCACAATTCAAAGCCGAAGTGGCTGCATTATAATTACCGGATAAAACATGAGCGAGTGCCAGGTTATAATCGCATTTAACGGAACCGAATGAGTTAATTGCACCATTGTAGTTTCCATCAGCAATCTTAATGATCCCCATATTGTAATTAACGTCAACACCCTGCTTTTGAGCAGCCATGTAATCAGCTTTTGCTGCATCGAAGTCCTTATCTTTCGAAGCCATTGCACCGGTGTTGTTAAGTACAGACCCGTTGTTTTGAGACAATGATTTTGCTTTGTTAAAGAAGGTTTCTGCCGAATCGAAATCACCTAATTCGGCGCTCACATAACCGGCATTGTTATATCCTCTCCAGTCATTAGGATATTTTTGAATCATGGTCTTGTAAATGTTGAGCTTTGCATGATTGTCGGTCGTAAGGGTGGCAGAATAAAGCAATTCGTTTATGGTAAGCGAATCGGGAGAAGTGCTGGCAAGTTGTGCTATTTCATCATCGTTGCGCGATGGTTCGTAGCAAACAACAACTATTTCAGACCTTCTTAATGGAGGAAGAATATCTTCTTCGATCTCCTTATAAATAACGGTCATATTTCTGATTTCCTGTTCGCGCTTGGCAGGATCAGGCTGTGAATTAACAACATTTTTGACGATGTTTTTATCCTTTATCTCCGAAGCATCAAGGGCTGCCATGAATCCATCCCAATCTTCACCGTTGGCTTTCAGGTTAAATTTCAGGGACTGCTTGATGGTTTCAGGCTTCACATTTAATTTTTTTGCTTCTGCCTTGATGAATTTGTCATATTCTCCGTCAAAATATTTTTTCCCTGCTTCTGAACGGTTTTGCGATAAACCCTGGTTCAATGACTCTTCGCCTTCAGGAGAAGCCCAGGCATTGATGTCGATTGACTTGATTTCCCAATTCCTTGCTACGAAATCATTGAGTTTTTTGAGTCCGGCAATTGCCTTTTCATCCTTATTAAGTTTATAACCGAAGTTGAGATCGTACCGGTTCACTACGTAATAGATAATTCCCATTTCTTTGGCTTCGATATTTCTGCGATAACCGTGGTCCGCAAGAATGAGTCGTTCAACATTGTTGATCCGCTTTGAAGTCATAATGAGCCCATCGGCAACTTTGCGGTCGGTCATACTGAAAGGCTTGCCTCCCTTGATGGCAGCCATCGGATCGACATATAATTCACAAATATCCATGCCGGGTTCATACTTCACATAGGTTTTGTAGGTAAAAGCTCCGCCGGTTTCAGGTATAGTAACTGCACCCTGCTTCTGGTATTCAGGCGCAACTTCAGTTCCCTGGAAATACATGGGCGGAAGTTTGACCATTTTATCTCCATATTTTAAAACCGGTGTAAACTCAACCACGGCTTTCTTGTTAAACGTTTCGGGGAAATTGCCTTTTACCTCAATCGGAATCGAGTCGCCATGCAAAGCTAACAGCGAAGGTTCGGTTTCGATCCGCATTTTGGCAGAGGGTTTACCAAGGTTGAAGCTGTAACCGACTCCTACCGAAGTAAAGTAATAAGCATCATTCTTTGAACCACTCTTATACCCGTCCAATTTATCGGAGTCGAACCACCTGATTGTTGTTTCGAAATTGGCATCCCAGCGGTTATTGATCCTGAAATCGACACCTATTCCCGTCGGAACCATAGCTTCCGTGGTGTTTCCCCACGATTTGATGCTTGTATCGCTGGAATCAGGGATCTGGGGAGTAACTCCATCCGCCTTATATGCTTGGGGAGTGAAATTTGACAACCCGATACCCACAGTGCCATACACATTGACTAACCTTGGTTTATAACCGAAAACCAGGTTTGAGAGACTAAAGGTTGTGCCCAGGTAGGTATCGAGCAGAGAGGTTTTGAAAGTAAGATTTTTGGTATCAACCCCGCTTCGTCCTTCAAGCGGACCCCTCATAAATGCGCCATAGATTCCGAATACGGGACTGATATGCTTGCCAATCCTTGCTCCGAAACCAAATTCCATGTCTTTTTTATTGAGCATTGCTCCATGCCACGAACCACCTTGAATATCGCAATAACTTTGAGTTATACCTCCGTTAAGATTTACATACCACTGATATACAAGTTTATTACTTCCTTCCTCTCTGTTTGCATTTTGAGAAAAAACAACACTCGGAAGGATAAAAATGAGTGCGATGATAAAAATCTTAACAACGATCTGATAATTTTTTTTCATAGTGATCAAATTTATCTTTATAAATTTACTTTATTAATTACTTTTTCCGGTTCATTAATCATATTATTAATCAAGCCAGTAAAATAACCATTCATGGTTTAATCGCTCTATTTGTATGATTTTTCAAAAGTATAAAATATTCTCAATTGTAAAATAACATTTCAAAGAATTTTCTTGTCAATTTTAAGCAATTATTATAAATATCTCCGTAATGTGTAGTAAATCAGGCAACTAAATGGGTATTTCTTTTTTTATCAACAATCACTGTTTATAAAATATCCTGAATAATAGGGAATAATAGAGGCTCATCTCTAAGCAAAGACTGCTGATTGTTGTTGATTTTGATGTTTGTTACATGGCTTTTTTCAAAGGTGCCGATGTCTTTTCTTAATCAAAGGTTATTCTGTAAATTCCCTTTCCAAAATCACCTTCCAGAAGTGAAATGATTTTAAGGTAATCGTTTTTTTCCTTTACAAAATCCATATTGTGTGTATCAACAATTAGGACGGTTTCCCTGATATGGGTTCTGAAATATTCAAAATAACCCGATTGTATTTTCTCCAGGTAGCTGGATTCAATATTCAGCTCATACGATCTTCCTCTCGATAAAATATTCTTTTTTAATTGTTCGGTAGAGGTATACAAAAATAAGATCAGATCGGGTTTCGGCAGGGTCGAAATGATGATTTCAAAAAGCTTGTTGTATAAAACGAATTCATCATTCTGTAGAGTTTTTTTGGCAAAAATCAAAGATTTATCAATGAAGTAATCAGCAATTGTAAAGCTTTTAAAAAGGTCGTGGGAACCGATATCAATTTTGAGTTGCTGGAAACGATCTGCCAAAAAAGACATTTCAAGCGGAAAAGCGTATTTCTCGGGATCTTTATAAAACTTTGGCAGAAATGAGTTGTCTTCGAAACGCTCCAGGATCAGCCTTGCATCAAAATCACTGGCTATCATTTTTGCAAGGGAGGTCTTGCCCGAACCAATATTTCCTTCTATTGCCACATAATTATATTTCATCGCGCATCGAATTTGGAGCATGGAGGCTTACTATAAATCCTGACCTTTTTCATATCGGTACATTTGGTTGCCAAAGCTATCAAATTCTCCCTGAATACCGGATGAATAAATTCACCGGCAATTTCAACAAGAGGCACAAGCGTAAAATTCCGTAAATGAAGCCTCGGATGGGGTATTACCAGGCTTTTCCGGTTTACTATCATATCATCGCAAAAAAGGATATCTATATCAATAATCCGCGAAGTATAAGTTTCGGTTTTCCTCACTCGTCCCATGAATACTTCCAGGGCATTTATTTTTTTCAAAACCTCTGAAAGCTGATCCGTTGTTTCTACTTTTAAAACCTGGTTGAGGAATTGTTCTTCACTTTGAAAACCCCATGGCTCGGTTTCATACACCGAAGAACATACAATAATATCTCCTATATCTCGCTCGATCAGGCTGACAGCCCAAGACAGGTTCTTTAGCCTATCGCCCATATTCGAACCAAGAGAAAGAAAAACCATTTTCATTGTTACTACAAAGTAATGAAGTATTCAGCGTACTTTAATAAAAAAATACCCTGGAGGCGGTACAGAATTATTCACCTCTTTATGTTTGACCTTTTTTAACTAATATTGCGTATTAAATTCAGCCGTTATGAAAGATTTTTTCAAATTTATGTTTGCCTCGATGCTGGGCTTTTTGTTGACGTCAATCATTTTATTCTTTTTGCTGTTAGGATTTGTGATGGCTTTGGTTTCCCTGACAAAGCCAAAGGAACAAGATATAGCCCGAAATTCCGTATTGCAAATAAAATTGGATTATGTAATTGAGGACAGGACATCGAACGATCCCTTTGAATTGAATTTTGAATCTTTCAGAATAAGACCGGGACTGAACGACATTATAAAGAACATTAAGAAAGCCAAGAATGATGATCGCATTAAAGGCATTTATCTCGACTTGACGGATGCTCCATCTGGTCTGGCTACCCTTACCGAAATTCGTGATGCTCTTGAAGCCTTCCGGCAATCGGGGAAATTCATATATGCCTATGGAGAAGTACTGTCTCAAAAATCTTATTACCTGGCAACTGTTGCAGATAAAATTTTTATGAATCCTGTTGGAATGTTAGAATTCAGAGGATTCAGGGGTAATGTGGTATTTATTAAAGGTCTGCTTGAAAAACTTGAAATAGAACCTCAGATCATCCGTCATGGTAAATACAAAAGTGCCGTCGAGCCGCTGATTCTCGATAAAATGAGCAATGAAAACAAAGAACAAACCCTTGCCTTTGTTCAATCGATGTGGGACGACGTCGTTATAAAAATATCAGCGAAAAGAAATATCAGTGCTGAAAGCATGAATAAAATAGCCAACCGGCTTGAAGCATCGGTTGCTTTTGACGCTTACGATCTTCATCTCATCGATTCTGTAATTTATTACGATCAGTTCCTTAACATCCTTTCAAAGCAACTTGGCAAAGACAGAATATCGAAGGAAGATTTTGTTTCGATTGATGATTACAGGCATGTTTCAATGAAAGATGCCGAAAAGCGAAGTAAAAACAAAGTAGCTGTAATTTATGCTTCCGGTTCTATAATCCAGGGTGAAGGCAGCGACCAGACAATCGGTTCCGATAAAATTGCAGCCACAATACGTGAGGCACGGTTCGATAAATCCATAAAGGCGGTTGTACTGAGGGTAAATTCGCCGGGAGGCGATGGCATTGCTTCCGATATAATCTTGAGGGAAGTAAACCTGACAAAGGTGGATAAACCTCTTGTGGTTTCTATGGGGAACTATGCTGCATCAGGCGGATACTACATATCCTGCGGTGCAAGCAAGATCATTGCCAGTCCAAACACCATAACCGGTTCGATTGGTGTTTTTGGCGTGATCCCGAATTTTCAGAAATTCTTTAATAACAAGCTTGGAATTACATTCGACGGGATTGCTACAAACGAAAATGCCGATTTTATTCCATTGAACAAGCCTCTTTCTGAATTTCAGAACAATATCCTTCAAAAGCAAATCGATGAATTCTATTCCACCTTTATCAAGCATGTTTCCATCGGGCGGAATATGGATCCTAAAAGAGTAGATGAGATTGCTCAAGGACGGGTTTGGTCAGGAAGTGATGCACTAGACCTTGGCTTGATTGATGGTCTCGGCAACCTGGAAGATGCCGTTGCTTCGGCGGTTGATATGGCTAAACTGGAAGATTACCGGGTTGTTGAGTTGCCCACCCAGCCGGATCCCTTTGAACAACTATTCCGGAACCTGACCGGAAATTCGGGAAGAATTAACCTGGAAAAAGAGCTTGGCGAAGGATACAGGTACTTCAGATACCTTCAGCAAATCTCCGAAATGAAAGGCATCCAGGCAAGATTGCCATTCGAAATCGTTATTGAATGATAACCGGCTGAGGTCTAAAGAAAAATAATATCATCTATGACCTCTTTACCGGTTCCTTTGTTTAAGGATTTAAGGAGTTTCGTTTTTGCGAAGGAAAGTTCATGTTTAAGTGCCGGAGAATCCAGTTTAATAAACAACTTCCGGTTCCTGATATAAATTTTCTCAGTGTGCTTTTTGATCAGGGAGCCTGCGGTTTTTTCCCAGGAACCGACAAGTTGTGTTTCCAATAAACCGTTTTCGAGCTTATAGGTCCGGAGTAGTTCGTTTATGATTTCCTTCAGTGTCTGTTCGTTTGAATTCTCCATGTCTTGCAGTTTTCAGAGTAAAATTTTCAAAGGTCATGCAATCAATTTCGGGATTCCGGAGGTTATTTCAAATACCAGGTGATCGCTTTTACCTGACTTGAAAATATTTTCGACTCTTTCCTGCCTAGTATCAGTGATAAAGGTTTGACCAAAATTGTTTTTGCTTACCAGGTTAATGATCTGTTTTACCCTCAGATCATCCAGTTTATCGAAAATATCATCCAGCAGTACAATGGGTTTGAATCCGTTAATGTTTCGTGTGTAGTCGAATTGAGCCAGCTTGACAGCAATAACGAATGACTTCTGCTGTCCCTGCGATCCGAACCTTTTTACCGGGTATTTGTCGATGCTGAAATAAAAGTCGTCCTTGTGAATACCCGCTGTCGTATACCGGCTCTGACGGTCCTCATTCCTGGTCAGAGCCAGCCATTCCGCAAGGGGCTTTTCGTTGAGATGAGAGATGAAGCGGATTTCAACTTTTTCCTTTCCATCGGTGATGTAGTCGAAGAAATGCTGAAACAATACTGTAAATTCCAGGATGAATTCCTGCCGTTTAGAGTGAATTCTTTCACCGTATTTAACCAGTTGATCGTCCCATATCTCGATCAATGAATCGTCGAAGTAGTTGTGTTCAGCAAACTTCTTAAGCAGTATGTTCCGCTGAAGCAAAGCTTTGTTGTAACTGATGAGATCATCGAGGTATATCTTATCGAACTGCGAGATCACCGAATCGAAATACTTTCTTCTAACTTCGCTGCCTTCATTAATAAGGTCGCGGTCATTCGGCGAAATCATTACAAGCGGAAACAATCCGATATGATCCGACAGGCGGTTGTATTCCTTATCATTCAACTTAAACTGCTTTTTGTTACTCCTTTTCTGGATGCACGAGACCTTGTCGCCATCGTTGCCGTTTTTGTTGAAAGTTCCGTGAATAGCAAAGAACTGTTCATCATGATGTATGTTTTGCGTATCGGCGGGATTGAAATAGCTTTTACAAAAAGAAAGGTAATGTATTCCGTCGAGGATATTGGTTTTACCGGCGCCGTTATTCCCTACAAAGCAATTTATCTTGCTTGAAAACTCGAACTCTGCCTCGCGGTAATTTTTAAAATTGGTTAATTTCAGTGATTGCAGGTACATTTTAAATCTTCCTTACATATTCGGCAATCTGTTCCATAAGCCAGACCGGTGTTGAAGTTGCGCCGGAGATTCCGACTTTTTCCCCACGATCAAACCATTTGATGTCAATTTCTTTTTGCGCAGAAATAAAATGACTTCTTGCGTTTACCGACCGGCATTCGCCGAACAGATACCGTCCATTTGAGCTGTTTTTACCGCTCACAAAAATAATCACTTCATGCCGCCGGCAAAATTCCCGCAGTTTCGGTATCCTGCCTGAGACCTGGCTGCAAACTGTGTTGAAGTATTTAAAATCAGGTTTGGTTATTCCCTGTTGTTCAAACTTCATCGTGATCAAATCAACCATTTTGTCCAGGACAGTTTTATCTTTTGTTGTCTGAATGTATAGCCTTAACGGAAATCGGTAGTTGATGCGGTCAGTATCTGATTCCGTTTCGAGGATGATTGCTTCACCGTCAGTTTGACCCGCCAAACCAATTATTTCAGGATGGTTTTTACTACCGATGATAGCAATTTGTCCGTCAACAGGCTTCATTTCGAGGTAAGCACTTCTGATCCTTTGCTGTAATTTCAGAACCACCGGACAAGTGGCATCAATGATTTCCAGCTGGTTTTCCTTGGCTTTTTCATAAGTTGCCGGAGGTTCGCCGTGTGCCCTGAACAGAACTCTTTTCTTAAGCTGTTTGTTTACCTCGTTATTCCCGACTGTTTGAAGTCCTGCTTTACCGAGCCTGTGAATTTCTTCTTCGTTGTGAACGATCTCACCGAGGCACAACAGGTTCTCAAATTTCGAAAGCTCCTCTTCAGCTATTTTTATGGCTCTTTTAACACCAAAGCAGAAACCAGCATCCGGATCGAGATTCACCTGCATGATTTTCAAAAAAACTTAATGGAAACTATTCCTTTTTTCTGTAGAAGTCCGATAAATTCAAAGTGAGCGTGATATAGTTTGGCGATCCAGCCCGGTGCCAAGCCATACGGGAATAATTGAAATGAAATTTCGAGACTTTCAAACCTATTCCCCATGAAAATCCTACAGTTGAAGCCTTTGAGGCAATCTTCATGTCCTGCCTCCATCCGTAATTATATCCGGCTCGGAGCATCAGGTGTTTGCCGATATATGCTTCACCACCGACAACGATATGCCTCATTAAGTTATCAGCAATTTCTTTCACCCTGGTGTCTGATACGACTTCGCCGGTAAGAGCGTCGGTTTGACGGTCGGCGGGATCCTCGTACCTGAGGTCCCATTTCTCGATGTGATTGTACAGAATCGAATACCTGAATGGCAGATGCTTTAGGCGCTGCGAGATGCCAGCTTCAATCTCGAAGGGAAGAGGTTCCTGGTTTCCTGAATAATATGCTTTAAACTGCCTTCCTACGTTGGTTGCAATGAGCGATGCTGTGAATCTTTGATCACGGCTCGTATAGCTTCCGGCAACATCAACCGCCACTCCGTACGATTTATAGGTTTCAAGCGAGGAATAAAAAAGTTTGAGGTTCGCACCGATCGAAAACAGGGAGTCGAGATTTCTACCCCAGCCAATAATCAGTGCCGTTTCGCTTGCAGAAAATTTATTGGTCAACTCTCCGGTTTCAGATGCACCTTCAAATTCGCCATAGTTCAGATATTTTACTGACCCGATAAAACTGCCCAGCTTATTGAAATGCCTGGCATAAGAAGCCACACCGAAATTTCCTCCCGTGAAAAAGTCAACGTATTCAACGCCGATATGGTTGTGTAATTGTGGCGTAATAAGCGAAGGATTCGAGGTTGCGACGGTAATGTCGTTATCGCTGATGGTCAGGAAATCGCCCCCCATTGCAACAACTCTTGATGAGGTTGGCAGAGAGAGAAAGGACAAGGTTCCATCACCTCCGATTTGAGCTTCAGCGGAGGTCATTAGAAAAATTACACCGGAAATGAATAAGGTGGTAATAAATCTGTATTTCATCGAGAATGTTTTAAAGTTCACAAACTTACAGATTTTAGGAACGCAAGTATCCGATAATTATTTTTGGCTTGACAAACGAAAAAAAAATCCGCCATTTGGCGGACTTTTCTATTTGATCGCATCAACTATTGCCTTAAAGGCGTCGGGATTATTTTCTGCAAGGTCTGCGAGCGCTTTCCTGTTGAGTTCGATATTCTTCTTATGAAGCTTACCCATGAACTCGGAATACGACATCCCGTATTCGCGCACGGCAGCATTAATCCTGATGATCCACAGACCTCTGAAGTTCCTTTTTTTGGTTCGTCTGTCGCGGAATGCATACACCTGTCCTTTTTCGTACGCATTTTTAGCAACCGTCCAGACGTTCTTTCGCTTTCCAAATTGTCCTTTGACCTTTTGGAGGATTTTTTTTCTCCTTTGTCGCGATGCTACTGCATTTACTGATCGTGGCATAATTTTGATTTTTTTGCTTTAGCGTCCTGCCATTATGCAGGATCTTTGAAGGCTAAAGACAAGTTCAACAATAATTTAATTAACTCGTAAGCAAACTCTTGATATTACCGGCATCCGTCTTATCAACGATGGTAAAGTAACCGAGATTACGTTTACGCTTTTTCGTTTTCTTAGTCAGGATGTGGCTTTTGTAAGCATGCTTCCTCTTCAATTTACCTGTTCCGGTGAACGAAAACCTTTTTTTTGCACCGGATTTCGACTTCATTTTCGGCATTACATTCAGTGTTTATTTGTGAATATTACTTTTTAGGCGCAATAATCATGATCATTCGTTTGCCTTCAAGCTTTGGCATCTGTTCAACTTTGCCGTATTCCTCGAGTTCCTGTGCAAACCGAAGGAGAATGATCTCTCCATTGTCCTTATAAATAATCGACCGACCTTTAAAAAAAACATCAACTTTCACTTTTGCTCCTTCCTGCAGGAACTTCATTGCATGGCGCATTTTGAAATTAAAATCATGGTCGTCAGTATGGGGTCCGAGCCGGATTTCCTTTACGACAACCTTTACCGTCTTTGCTTTAATTTCCTTTTGCTTTTTCTTTCGGTCGAAAAGAAACTTTTTATAATCTATGATTTTACAAACCGGAGGCTCTGCAGTCGGTGATATTTCAACCAGATCCAGATCCTGTTCCCTCGCCATATTGATGGCTTCACGTGAGGTAAAAATTCCATTTTCAACATTCTCGCCTACCAGTCTTACCATAGGCGCTGTTATCCTCTCGTTCACTCTGAAAGGTTCTTCTGGTTTTCTAAAATTTCTACCAGGTTTGAAAAATTGTTTAGCTATGTTTCTGCCTCCTATTATTTAATTAATTTCTAACGCTCTTAAAATTTCATCATTTACAAATTCGACAAATGCTTCCAGGGTCATTTTCCCTTTATCGCCCTCGCCTTGTTTTCTTACTGCGACTGTATCCTCAGCTTCTTCCTGCTCACCGACAATCAGCATATAAGGAATCCTTCTTACTTCTGCATCCCTTATCTTCTTGCCGGTCTTTTCGCTTCGGTCATCAATCTGGGCGCGAATTTCGGAATTATTCAGGAAACTCAAAACTTTTTCGGCATAATTTTGATATTTTTCACTGATTGGCAGGATAATTACCTGGTCGGGCGTGAGCCACAGCGGGAACTTTCCGGCGGTGTGCTCGATGAGCACAGCAACGAATCTTTCCATTGAACCAAACGGCGCCCGGTGGATCATCACCGGTCGGTGTACCTCGTTGTCGCTTCCCTTGTATTCGAGTTCGAACCGTTCCGGCAGGTTGTAATCAACCTGAATGGTTCCCAATTGCCATTTCCTGCCGATTGCATCCTTCACCATGAAGTCCATCTTTGGACCGTAAAAGGCTGCTTCCCCAGTCACCACTTCGTGCGGAAGCCCGCTTTCCTGAGCTACTTCCAGGATCGCTCTTTCAGCCTTTTCCCAGTTTTCATCCGAACCGATATACTTCTCCTTATTGCCCGGATCACGCAACGATATTTGAACAATGAAGTCCTTAAAATCAAGAGCCTTGAATATTTTCATGACGATTTTCATCACGCCCTTAAATTCATCCTTCACCTGGTCGGGTGTGCAGAATATGTGAGCATCGTCCTGGGTGAATCCCCTGACCCTTGTCAGCCCATGAAGTTCGCCGCTCTGCTCGTACCGGTAAACGGTTCCGAATTCAGCATACCGGATCGGCAACTCACGGTAGGAGTGAGGCTTACTTTTATAAATCTCGCAGTGATGCGGGCAGTTCATGGGTTTCAGAAAAAATTCCTCCCCCTCGATTGGTGTCGAAATCGGCTTAAAAGAATCCGCGCCGTATTTCTCATAATGCCCGGAAGTTTTATAAAGATCTACATTCCCGATGTGGGGTGAAATTACCTGGTCATATCCTGCTTCCTTCTGAACTTTTTTCAGAAATTGTTCAAGCTTCTCGCGCAGTTGTGCACCTTTTGGAAGCCACAAAGGCAATCCCTGCCCGACTTTCTGTGAGAATGTAAAAAGTTCGAGTTCCTTGCCTATTTTTCGGTGATCCCTTTTTCTGGCTTCTTCCAGCCTGACAAGAAATTCATCTAACTCGCTTTTCTTCGGAAAGGTAATCCCATAGATCCGGGTAAGCTGTTTTCTTTTCTCGTCGCCGCGCCAGTAAGCTCCGGCAATGTTCAGCAATTTAACAGCTTTGATCGGGCTTGAGTCCGGAATATGAGGTCCACGGCATAAATCGACAAATTTCCCTGATTCATAGAAGGTAATTTGTCCGTCTTCAAGCTCCTTCAACAATTCAATTTTATATTCATCTCCCTTTTCGGAAAAATACCTTATGGCATCCGGTTTGGAAACATCCTTTCGGATATATTTTTGCTTACTGCGGGCGAGCTCCAGCATCTTATCTTCGATCTTTTTTAGATCATTTTCCGAAATCAACCTGTCGCCAAAATCGATGTCATAGTAAAATCCATTCTCGATATTGGGTCCGATACCGAATTTAGCCCCGGGATAAAAAAACTCGACCGACTCAGCCATCAGATGAGCTGACGAATGCCACAGGGTAGCTTTTCCGTCGGGATCATTCCAGGTGAGTAATTGAATCCTGGCGTCCGCTTCGATCGGTCGCATGGCATCAACCACCTCGCCGTTCACCTTTGCCGACAGTACATTGCGAGCAAGACCCTCACTGATACTGCCTGCAATTTCCATTGCAGTGATCCCTTTTTGAAACTCCCTTACCGAACCGTCCGGGAAAGTTATTTTTATCATTTTGAAAATTTCGCTTTTTAAAATGCGGGTGCAAAAGTAATAAAATGTAAATACGATACAATTAAGCGAATGGGAATGTTCACCGACGGTTTTGAGAATCAGAAGTCGAGGGTGGACGGATAAAAGTAAACGACGCATGCATATAATACCATCAACATGAAGCCGAGCATCAGAAACATCAGTCCGAGAATTTTCTTTCGTCGCAGAAGACTAAATATACCGAATGCGAAAAACAACAAGGCAAAAATAAGTAACTGCAGGATCATTTTCTTTCAGGTTTCAGGATATATTGTCGTTCAGATTCCAGGATAATCGTAAACCGTACCATTGAAAAAGATCCTGGTTTTATTTGCACCTTCTATATACAGGATCAGATCGCGGTAAAGGCTGATTTCTTTCACCTTTTCGTAACTCAGGGTTATCGGTTCGCACCGCTGGAACGCTTTGGCAAATCCGCTTTGGTCCAGATAAACAATTGTGGTGATGTCGATTTTCATCGGCTGAGGAATGTACCTCTCGACGATGTAGATTTTACCGTTGCACACTGTTTTCAGGAAACCCTGTTCCTCAAAAATTAATATCTTATCTTCAACTGAATAATACTGAGGTTCGTAAGAGCTAATGGTTTGTACTTCGCCTTTTTCGAACATTTTCAGCTTTCCCAGATTATCCACATAAGCCAGCATTTCGTCGCCCACCTCGAACGACTTCGGTCTGAACGTTTCGAGCGCAAAGTTTTCGCCGCGGAAATTTGCATAGAATGCCTGGTCGGGAACGTCCATGTAAGCCACAATATCGCGACCCGCTTCATAGACCAATTCTTCAGCATAGTCATCGAGAACCTGCAGCCTGCCTAGATAATACAAATAAAACTGCCGTGTGGAGGAGTGAATGAAAGCAATATTATTGTCGCCGGCTTTAAAATTTTCGACCGGGAAATAAAGGAGCCCGTCGATGAGTGTTATTATCCTTCCGTTATAATAAACCTGGAGGGTTTTTTTTACCTGGTTGTGCCAGGCAATAAGGCTGTCGCGGACGATATAACCGTCGCAATCGGTGCTTAGCAATTTCGTTTTTCCGTTGTCGTAAACGTTCAATTGCTGGTAAAGCGAGTAGCCGAGCAAATAATCCGTGGCGGTAAACCTGATAGGAGCGCCGTTCATCAAAGTTTCCACATTGCCATTGCGGTAAATTTTCAGGTTATTGCGATTGTCGATGTATGCCACCAGGATTCCCCCGACCTGGTATTCCTGTATTTCGATGTGTTCAAGTTGCTGAAACATTCCGGCTTCGAACGCCCAGAAATGATTCAGATGATCATTGAAAGCAGCAAGGTGCTGACAAAAGCCCGCCACAGTACTTGCGTGCAGGGCAATAACCAGCACAGTAATTCTGATTGCTTTGGTGAAATGAGTTTTCAATCCATAACCTTATTAAGGCAATTTATAAACAGAATTTTCACAGGAAGGACTATCTGGAGGCAATGGTTTCAATTTCGATCAGAACACCAAGCGGCAGCTTCAAAACTGCATAAGCCGCACGGGCAGGGGGATTTTCTGTGTAATAACTTCCGTAAACCTCATTCATACCGGCAAAATTATCCATATCGCTCAGCAGGCAGGTTGATTTAACTACATCTTTATATGTAAAGCCGGCTTCGGTGAGGATGTCGCCGATGTTTTTCATAACCTGAGCAGTTTGTTCCTTTATGCCTCCTTCGACGATTTTCCCGGTTTCGGGATTTATTGGGATCTGTCCCGAAATAAACAACATACCGTTGGCTTCGACAGCCTGGCTGTAAGGTCCGATGGCTTTGGGCGCATTTGATGTACTGATGATCTTTTTCATTATTCTGATAAAAATTTTACAATTATTTAAGTCGTAAAAATAAGGAAAAGTTTGACGGAATGGAATATTAATGATATTTGCCAGGGGAGAGGGGAGGTAGAAATGGGTATCGGGAGAAGTTTTGGTTTCACGCGAAGTGCGCTAAGATGAAAAGAAGATATATCATTAAATTAGCACGGAGAACTTTGTGTAATGTTGATTAATATAAAAGGAAGCAATCTTACTATCTTATTGAATATAGATGAAGCCCGGAGCCTTTTATGATAAGTTAAACTAATGCAGAGAATTGCCTGGATAATGAAAAAGCGCTGAACAGGCTTACCTTTATCCTGGTATTGGCATATCTTCTTCAAAAGATAATTTCGAATGATTGGTCAGAGTTTTTTCAGCAAGCATATTAGCATAGACTTCTTTTAACTTTTCTTCAATACCTGATGCCTTTTTACTAAGGTTAATTTCAAATTCAGCTTTACTATGACTAAATAATTTTCTTTTAATTGAATCAATTTCCTGGCGTATTTCTAATAATTCTTTTTCCTCTTTTGAAATTCTTCGTTTTGTAGTTTCATTTATCTCTAAAAATGCAGCAGGAATTGTTTCATTTGGAGATTTAATAGTCTCTAAGATAGCTTGCTTAATGCTTTTTTTAAGATAATCCCCCCAATTTTGCCTGTTTTTATCATATTCAATAATTCGTAAACCACGTAAATCAAAAGGAATATCATCCATATTTTGTGTAATTAGAATTGCAGGCTTTGCAAGTGCATGTGCAAGTCCGAGTTCATAAAAAACATTTGGATTTTTATTAGATAAATCAGCAAGAATTATCCGTGCTTGCTTTGTTAAATTCCATATATCCTGTACAATATTACTCGGCCTGTAGAGATCATCTGCTCTTTGTGGAATCATACCGGCTTCATTTATTGCCTGACAATAAATTTCAGAATAATAACTATCAAACCAGCCTCCAAAAGGCATAATTACAAAACAAATTTCTTTTATTTTATCATCAGTTTTTTCAATTACTGTACTTTTTCTTGATTTTGACATATTACAAACCTTAGATTCAAATTATTACTCACCTATCTCTAAATGAATATCTGAAGAAAATTTAAAGGTTTCGAGTCCTCTCACTCCGGGTTTCCCACCGTCACTTCCCAGTTGCCTGTGGCTGTTTCGTCAGGGTTGTAAACCATGAGCACGGTATTGGTGTCGGCTCCCAGTTCATTGGCCCAAACTTCTTTTTGCTCTCCGGCGGCAAATTTAACACGGGTTCCGGGCAGAGGGTCAGTAGGTAACTCGGTAGTATAGAGCTCCAGTTCGGTGGGGCCTGCATTTTTAACAATGAAAAGTGTGTTCACATCAAAACCACCCTGCATAATCAGTTTCTTTTCGCCGGCTGTTACAGTTCCGGTGAGTGTTTGAGGCTCAGGTTCAGGCTCTTCGTCGGGACGGGTGGCATACACCACTCCCCAGGCACGTGCCTTGCGCCTTAATGAGGACGGCTCATCGTCCTGGAAATAGAATTCGATTGTGTTCCACATCTTTTTGATGAATTTATCTACAGCCGGACGCATGGCTTCGACGGCTTCCTGTGCAAGGTCGTAGTTGGTTTTTTTGCGTTCCTGTTCTTCATGTGCTGCCACATAAGCATTCTGTGCTGCCTGCATTTCGGCAAGGTCCGGATCGAGCATGGGGGCTCCGCCATCAGCTATGCGGTGGATTTCGCCGGCAATTAATTTTTTCGACCATTCAAATACTTCTATCTCCGACCCCATGACAGGAAGAGTTTCCTGTGTGACATCCAGTCCATAAGTAGCACGGATTGAGGGATGGAATTTTCCGCGTGCAATGTCGAAATTAAGGACCATAATAAAATGATTATTAAACATTTTTAGGGTTTTCAGGGCAACCTCCTTGTCGAGGGTAGCCTTATTTTGGGCAGTCAATGCAAAGCCACGCGCTTCTATATTCTTGCCAAAGTCACCGGCAATTGGCACAAGCTGGGTGTGCATTTCTTCGGGGATGGCTTTAATTTTTTTTGTTTCATCAGGTTGATCGGTCACATATACTTTATATGCGCCTTCTGCAAGGTCCAGAGCCCCCTGGCGGGTTTCATCTGAATCGGGTAAATTACGAAATGGCATATTTTAATTATTTAGTTGATTTTTAATTGCGACACAAATATAATCCGAAAAAGCAAAATGTCAAGCAAAATGTTAACAATTTCTTAATTGAATTTATAAGAGCCTGTAAATAATCCGATTGATCATGAAGATGATAGTATGAAATTAAAAGACATTTTCAGGTGCGGGACACCCTGTTGAGAAAACTTTTCCGCCCTTCCCGCACGTGGGAGACCCTGTTTAGAAAACTTTTCTGCCCTTCCCGCATGTGGGAGACCCTGTTGAG